>Ga0247664_1000206_pt1 | contig 15344 bp, 14 predicted proteins | sample CNK05_metaG_FD_182715 | JGI IMG/M metagenome (GOLD analysis project Ga0247664, IMG submission 182715) | Soil microbial communities from Purdue University Martell Research Forest, Indiana, United States - CNK05 | ecosystem: Environmental > Terrestrial > Soil > Temperate forest > Bulk soil...
TCGAATGCGGAGTGCGGAGTGCGGGGTGCGGAATGCGGAAACACTCGTGCTCGTGTTTCGTAGCAGCCGACGTAAGGAGGCTCACTCTATCCCGGCGCGTTCGTCGGGAATGAGATCAGAGCCGTTCGCAGCCGACCTCAGAAGGCCCATTCGGAAGCCACTCGAGCCGCCAGGCGTTCCAGCCAGACGGCCGGCTCGCGGAACGCGGTTTCCCGGTCCGTCAGATCCGGCGTGAGCCCACGAGCTACGCGAAATTTTGTCCGGGCCTGATCTGGATTAGTAACGGTTCCCGCCAAGCCCACACAGGGCACACCTGCGCGGCCACATAAGTCGGCCACCTGACCGACGCCTTTGCCCATTAACGTTTGTGCATCCAGAGCGCCTTCCCCCGTAATGACCAGATCGACGGCCTCCACGCGTTCCCTGAGCCGAGCCTGATCGGCGAACAGGGCAAAACCGGATTCCGGACGTGCCCCGGCAAAGGTCATCAAGCCGAACCCCAGACCTCCGGCGGCTCCGGCGCCGGGCGTGTCGGCATAGGAAAGGTGCAGCTGTTTCTCCAGGACATTCGCCATCTGGCTAAGGCAACGTTCGGCAAATTCAAATTCGGCCAGGCCCTTTTGCGGCCCGTAGACGAGGCTGCAGCCGGCCGGGCCCAACAAAGGATTCTGTACGTCGACCGCTACGCGGAGATCGTCGAAACAGCGTGGCGTGTCGGGGACGCGCATTGCCGTCAAGCGATGCAGTTCGGTCCAGCGCGTGATTTCCTGTTCATGAGCGTTGCAAAACTGCCAGCCCAAGGCACGCGCCATGCCGAACCCGCCATCATTGGTGGCGCTGCCACCTATTCCGATCAGACAATGACGTGCTCCCGCTCCGATGGCGGTGCGGATCACGTTTCCCAGCCCGAGAGTGTCGAGCTCGAAAGGGTGATATTTCCCGGCCGGCAGCATGGCCAGCCCGATGATGCGGGCCGATTCGATGACGGCCGTTTGAGTGGGTTCATGCCACCACCAGGTTGTTTCCAAGGGCCGATGGGCGGCATCCACCGTCTTGACCGTCTGCGGGGCCGCGCCCATCAGAGAACTCAGCACTTCGCCGAAGCCATCGCCGCCGTCGCTCATGGGCAAGTACTCCACATCGTCCAGCGGGCGCACCCCATGCCAGCCGCGGACGATGGCCATCGCCGCTTGGGCCGCGCTGAGCGTCCCTTTAAACTTGTCCGGGACCACCAGGACCTTCAGTGCCATGAATGATTTATCCAGGTGAACGGCCGGTTGGGCAACCCGGAAAACCTGGTTCCCGGTTCCCGGTTCGGGGTTCAGGGTTCCCGGTTCAGGGTTCCCGGTTTCCGGTTCAGGGTTTCCGGTTCAAGGGTTCCGGGTTCAGGGCTCGTAGCGGCGGGGTTGAGCGTTGAGCGTTGAGCGTTTTTTGAGTGCGTTTCATGCGTAGCTTGCACGGACACATGATGTGCAGATGGAAGCTCTCCATGAAACGTTCAATTCAAGGCCGGCTCAGCTCTCGCGGATGACGGCCGGCAAATGTTCGCGGAGATGCGCGACGAGCTTTTCGTGAGCGGCGTTGACTTCTGCATCGGTCAAGGTGCGTTCCGCATGGCGATACGTGAAAGCGTAGGCAACGCTTTTCTGGCCGGCGGGCACGTTCTTGCCGCGAAACACATCAAAAAGTTCCACCGCTTCCAGGTTGGCGGGTTTGGCTTGTTTGACGGACTGCAGCACCATCGCATGCGCCACTTCCTCGTTGACCAACATGGCGAGGTCCCGGCGGATGCCGGGGAATTGCGGCAAGGCTTTGAAGGAATGTCCGGCGTTCCGTCGCGCGATGAGTTGATCGAGGTTCAATTCCGCCACGAAAACAGGGTCGCGCAGGTCGTAACGTCGCGCCAAGGCTGGCTGCAACTGACCGAGTTCGCCCAGTTCCAGCCGGCCCCCCAACTGAATGGCAGCCGATTCGAGAAGCAGGTTCCCGGGCTGCGGCCGGCGCAAATAACTCACGCCGCGCACGCCGAATTGGTCGAGGAACTCATCGAGAGACCCTTTGAGGTCATAGATGTCCATTTTGGCGTCGCGATTTTCCCCGGCCCAGAAGGTGGGATGACGCGGGCCGGTCAAGGCCAGGGCCAGGCGCCTTTCTTCGCGGCGTCCTTCCGCAGACTGGAGGAAGACGCGGCCAATCTCAAACAGAGCAACCGCCTCGTTGCGGCGACGCAAATTGTGCTGCAACGAATCGAGCAAACCAGGAAGCAGACTCGGCCGCAGCGCGTTCATGTCGGCGCTCAGCGGGTTGGCCAGCAGGATCAGGCGGGCGGAGTCAACGGCGATTCGGGCCGCCTCCTCAGAAATCAGGGTTTGGCCCTGCGCCTCGAACAAACCCAAGGCCGCCAGCACCCGGCGCGCTTCGCCGATTTGATCATAAACGCCGTCGAAGGCATTGACGCCGATGGCGCCGCGCGGGGTGGAACTGGGAATGCGATCGACTCCGTCCAGACGCGCCACTTCTTCGATCAAGTCCACTTCTCGCTTTAGATCGACGCGCCAGCTCGGCACAGAAAAGCGAGCCGCCTGCGGTGTGCGGTTGGCCGGATCCTCCGCCAGCCCCAGACTCGACAAAATTTGGATTTGCCGTTCGACCGGCACCTCGGCTCCAAGCAAGGCGGTAACTTTGCTGTGCCGCAACTCAATCGAACGCGGCGTGAACGGCCGCGGACAAACATCGACTACGCCCGGCAGCAACGAACCACCGGCGGTTTCCAGGATGAGCTGAGCGCAGCGGCGGCTGGCCCAATCGGCCATCTCGATATCGGCGCCGCGCTCGAATCGATAACTCGACTCGCTGCGCAGGCCGAGTTGTTTGCTGGTGCGGCGGATGTTTTGGGGTTGAAACCAGGCGCTCTCGATCAGGACATCCTTCGTGCTGTTTTGGATCTCGGTGTTTTGCCCGCCCATCACGCCGGCCAACGCAATGCCCTTGGTTTCGTCGGCGATCAAGAGCATCTCCGAAGTCAGCGTGCGTGATTGGCCATCCAGGGTGGCGAAATTTTCGCCGGCGGCGGCCCGCCGCACCACGACGGTGGGTTTGCCTCCCGGGCCTTTGGCCAGGAGATGATAATCGAAAGCGTGCAAGGGTTGCCCGCTTTCCAGCATGACATAGTTGGTGGCGTCGACGACGTTGTTGATGCTGCGCACGCCGACTTTCTCCAAGGTGGCCCGCAACCAATCCGGGCTGGGGCCGATCTGGACGCCCAGAACGATCCGGGCCACATAGCGCCCGCACCATTCCGGCTCCCGGATGTCTACGGCCAGCGAGGATTCGGTCGCGGATGGCGCGGCGGCTGGAGCGGACCCGGTGGCCGCAGGCAACTCCGGCAGCCGCAATAAATGGCCGGTGGCCGCTGCGATTTCACGGGCGATGCCGATCACGCTGTTGAGATCCGGACGATTGGGTGTGATCTCGAGATCGTAAACCACGTCGCCGGCAGGGCGCCCGAGATATTCGGCGAAGGGCTGGCCGACGCGCGCATCGGCCCGCAACAGGAGCAAGCCTTCATGGTCTTCGGAGAGACCAAGCTCGCGTCCGGAACACATCATGCCCTGCGATTCCACTCCGCGGATCTTGCCGATTTTAATCGTGAAGGGGTCTTTCTCACCGGGCTTCAGTGGAAGTGAAGCGCCCGGCACGATCAGGGGAACTTTGTCGCCCGCTTGGAAATTCTGGGCGCCGCAAACGATTTGGCGTTCGGTTTGCCCGTCGTTGACACGGCAGACGGACAATTTGTCGGCGTTGGGATGTTTGTCCCGCGACAAGACCTGGGCGACCACGATGCCGGCGAATTCGCCGCCGAGCTTTTGGACCCCTTCGACCTCCAGGCCGAGCATGGTGAGGCGGTCGGTCAGTTCCTCCGGCGACCAACTGAAGTCAACGTAGGCCTTGAGCCAGTTGTAGGTGACCTTCATCGGCTTAGAACTGGTTGAGAAATCGCAGGTCGTTCTCGTAGAACAACCGGATGTCGGTGATCCCAAAGCGGATCATGGCGATGCGTTCGATGCCGAAACCGAAGGCCCAGCCGGTCCAGATTTCCGGATCCCAGCCGACATTTTCGAAGACTTGCGGATGCACCATGCCGCAGCCGGCTAGTTCAAGCCAGTCCTTGCCCATTTTCTTGACCAGCGCGCTGCTGAAATCGATCTCGAAGCTCGGCTCGGTGTAACTGAAATAATGGGGCCGGAACCGCACCTGGACATCGGACCCCATTAATTCCTTGAACACGAACTCAACGGTGCCTTTGAGATCGCTAGCGGTAACGTTCTTATCGACGTAAAGACCTTCGATCTGATGGAAGGTGGGATTATGCGTGGCATCGGCGTTGTCCCGGCGATAAACGCGCCCTGGCGCGATGATGCGGACCGGCGGCGGCTGGGATTCCATCACGCGGATCTGGACGGAACTCGTGTGGGTGCGCAGCAGTCCACCCCCCGCGGCACGCCGCGCTGGGCCCGCGCCAGCAGCATTTCCGGTCGGTCCGCCGTTCGTTGCTTCAGCCAGATAAAACGTATCCTGCGTATCCCGGGCCGGATGATCGGCCGGGGTGTTCAACGAATCGAAACAATGATAGTCATCCTCGATCTCCGGGCCGTCCGCCACGGCGAAACCAATTTTACGGAAGGCGCGGACGATCTCATCCGTGACCTGGGTTAGCGGATGTAATTTCCCCACCGGCCGGCGCCGGCCTGGGAGAGTGAAGTCGGTCGGTTCCAGGGGCAAGGCCGCCTGGAGTTCCAATTGATCGCGTTGGGCGGCGAGGACGGCTTCCAATTCCGCCTTGGCGCTGTTGATCAACTTGCCGGCAGCGGGCCGATCCTCTTTGGGCAACGAGCCCAATTGCTTCATGAACGCGGTGAACTTCCCGTGCGGCCCGATCCATGCCCCCTTGGCTTGTTCCAACGCCGCCTGGTCCGTGGCCGCTTTCAGTTCGGCGAGGGCCGACTGTTTCATCGGTTCGATGTCGTCGAGCAAGGACATGCGATAATTGGGGCGAAGCCGCGCCTCAGGCCGTCGGGGTCAGGTCCAGGCCGCCCAGCTTGGTCCCTTACGGGTTCATCGCGGCCACTCACGCTGGCCGTGAACAACCAAACCGACCGGCGCTCGTTCAGGCCTTGGCGGCCTTGGTCTTCAGGGCATTTTGCGCCACCTTGACGAGTTCGCCGAAAGTGGAAGCGTCCTGGGCGGCGATGTCCGCGATAACCTTGCGATCGAGCGCGACCTGGGCCGCTTTGAGGCCTTCGATGAGCCGGCTGTAGGTGATGCCGGAAGCGCGAGCGGCGGCATTGATGCGCGCCTGCCAGAGTTGGCGAAACGTCCGTTTCTTCGTCTTGCGATCGCGATAGGCGTATTGGCGGCCATGATCGACGGCATCCGAGGCATACCGGTACAGCTTGGAGCGTTTCAGCCGGAAACCTTTGGCGGCTTGCAGCATCCGTTTGCGGCGCTTCCAGGAGGCAGGTGCGTTGGTAACTCGCATGGGGTGATCGGATTACAGATTATCGATGTTGATTTTATTGGGGCTGCGCAGAGGCCCAAGCTCAAAAAACCAAGCTCAGGACCTGGCTGGAATGCCCAATCTCAAAGGCCAAAGGGCAAATTCTGCGTGATGCGATACGCGTCCGTGGGATCGACTACCACCGCTTTGCCCAGGCCGCGACGGCGTTTGGGCCCTTTGCCCTGCAGCAGATGGCGACGCCCAGCTTTGCGCCGGAGGACTTTGCCACGCGCCGTGAGTTTAAAACGTTTGGCCACGGACTTCTTGGTCTTAATGCCTTTCGGACGCCGCATATATTAATGTTCCTGTGTGTCGGTCTAAAAAGAGCGCGCACTATAGAGATCGGCCCAGGCAGAGGCAAGGGGAAAAAGCGGCGCGCGGCCAATCCCGGTAAAGGGCTTGCCAGCGGCGAGCCAGGGCCTACCATCCGGATATCGGTTCATAGGATTTCCGTGGCGTTCCTGTGCGGCCGCCCGGGTCATCAGAATTGTATGAAACTGCTGATTCTTTTTGTCGGCTGGTGCGTTCTGTTGGTGTTGTGTTGGCCGCTGGCCTTGGTGGCCTTGCTTTTGATGCCGCTAATCTGGCTGGTCTGGCTGCCGTTCCGGCTGCTGGGCATCTGTCTGGGAGGCGTTTTTGCGCTGTTACGGACGCTTTTCTATTTGCCGGCGCGGCTGTTGGGTTATCGGCCTCGTGCATGAGCCTCCTGGCCGCCGTCACGGAACGTTTTTCTTCCTGCGGCACGTCCCCTGCCCTGTCAGCGTCCGGCCCTGCCTGCGGAGCGATGTCCTGATTCGGCGATTCGCATATGCCAGATTCACTTCAGCGTTTTCTTCAGACGCATCCGGTGATCGATGTTCACGAACATCATCTGCCGGAACTGCGGCGACGCAGTGATGTGGGGTTGCAACAATTGCTGCAGCAAAGCTACGCCGGTTGGGCCAAAGCGCGGCCCTACATTTTGCCTGGGGAAACACGTGACGCCGACCCGATGCTCGAGGCAGCCGGGAAAACGTCCTGGGAAGAACTGGCCGTGTTTCTGGAACATCACGGCTCCAATTCCTTTGTGAGGAATCTGATCGAAGCGATCAGTGAATTGTATGGCGATGGGCGCGGCCGGATTACCCGGGAAAATTGGGAAGCATTAGACCATGCCATCACCCGGCAACATGCGCGGGCCGATTGGCCGGATGAGCTTCTGCGGCGGGCGGGCATTGAACGAGTCATCACCGACGTTTACACCGATCCCTTGTTCGATGCGCAGAAAGGGTTTGGCCCGCATTATCGCAGCGTGATGCGAATCAACGCGCTGGCCTGCGGATGGCATCCGGAGTCCAGCGATCATAACGGCAACCGCGGCCAGGAACTCTTGCGCCGCATCGGCTGCGCGGTGACGACCTTCGATGACTATGCACGCGCTTTGCAACAGGCGGTGGATTCTCTGGCGTCCCGGCATCAGGTTGCGTTGAAAAACGCGCTCGCCTACGATCGGGGCGTGGATTTTGAGGCACCCAACGAAGAACTGGCCCGACGCGCCTGGGGCAAACCTTCTCCGCCGGCCGAGGAACAAAAGGCGTTCGGCGATTTTGTAGTGGACCGGTTGTGTCAGTTGGCCGGAGAACGAGATCTCCCGGTGCAGATGCATCTGGGCACCGCGCAGATTCGCGGGTCGCATCCACTGAAAGCGGCGGGGTTGGTGGAGCGCCATCCGCGAACGCGCTTTCTTTTGATGCACTTGGCTTACCCGTGGAGCCGCGATCTGCTGGGGATGGCGTTTGTTTATCGCAATATCTGGCTGGATTTGACCTGGGCCGCACTGATCAGCCCGTCGCATTTCAAACTGGCGTTGCATGAAGCAATCGAGGTGCTGCCCGACGAGTCGCGTCTCATGATCGGCGGCGACAACTGGCACGCCGAAGAAACCTACGGAGCCATCATGCGCACCCGCCGCCTCTTGAGCGAAGTGCTGGAGGAAAAAGTGCGCTCGGCCTATTTCCATGAGTCGGACGCGCGCCGCTTGGGAGCCAAGATTCTTCAAGCCAACGCCGCGCGCTTCTTTGCCCTGACCTAAGCGTATCGGCCCAGGCAGGTCGCGGGAGTGGCGAATCTGCTTGTCGCGGCCCGCGTCTGGCGACATCTTCGATCGTCAATTCAACCAAGCGCACTCATGAATCCATTCTTTACACGCCTGATTCTTCCACTGCTCTCCTTGGGATTTGGCCTTGTCCTTCCGCGGGCGGCGCGTGCTGCGGACTGGCCCCAATGGCGTGGACCTCATCGCGATGGCATTTCGTCCGAAACCGGTTTGCTCAAGGAATGGCCGAAAGAGGGACCGAAATTGCTCTGGAAGATCGGTGAAGCCGGCTCCGGTTACTCGACGCCCGCCGTGGTGGCGGAGCGGGTTTACTTGCTGGGCAACGAGGGCTTGGAGGATGAATCCGTCCGGGCGTTCTCGGCCAAGGATGGCAAACGACTTTGGACAACGCGCCTCGGCAAGGTGGGCAATCCCGATCAAAAACCGTCGTTTCCAGGGGCCCGTTCCACCCCGACGGTAGAGGGCGAGCTGCTTTATGCGCTGGGCTCGGATGGCGATCTTGCCTGTGTTGAAACCGCGAGCGGCAAAGTGCGCTGGCAAAAAAATCTGCGCTCGAGTTTTGGCGGGAAACCAGGCCAATGGGCCTATTCAGAATCACCTTTGCTCGACGGCGACACGCTCATCTGCACTCCCGGTGGCAGCGACGCCACGCTGGTGGCATTGAACAAGAAGACCGGTGATGTGCTCTGGAAGTGCGCCCAGGCCGAAGGCGATGAAGCAGCGTATGCGTCGGTCATCGCGGTGGAAGTCGGCGGCGTGAAGCAATACGTGCAGCTTTTGCAAAAAGGTTTGGTGGGCGTGGAGGCCGGGACCGGCAAGCCGTTGTGGCGCTTTGGCAAACCGGTCAGCCGTTACGGCGCCAACATTCCAACCCCCATCGCCAGCGAAGGCTTGATTTACGTCGGGTCGGCCGGCACCGGCGGCGGTGCGGTACGACTCAAGCCGAAGGACGGCGGCACGGAGGCGGAACAGGTCTATTTTGAAGCCAATTTTCCCACTGCGATCGGCGGCGCGGTGAAAGTGGGCAAATACCTTTACGGCACGACGGCCCAGGCGCTGTTATGCATTGAGTTCAGCAGCGGAAAAATTCAGTGGGACGAACGTGCCTTGGGGGCAGCGTCGTTGTGTTATGCGGATGGCCGACTCTATTTGCACGGCGAGAACGGGGACGTGGCGTTGGTGGAAGCGTCGCCGGAAGGTTATCGCGAAAAAGGGCGGTTCACGCCGGCCGACCAACCGAAGCGCGCGCAGCCCATGGAAAAAGCCTGGGCCTTCCCGGTCGTCGCCGAAGGGAAACTTCTCATCCGGGATCAGAACTCCGTCTGGTGTTACGCGGTCAAGTGAACCGCCGGTTCCGCTGAGGACGATTGGCTTTGTTTGGGCTTGGGAGGAGTTTCCATGTTCTGATCCACGCGCATGGGGACCATGAACAGGCGGCTCCGTCCACAGGATCATTACGCGTTGAGATCGAAGAAGTCGGCGGTCGCAGACCGGCGCTCCAGGAAAAAAAATGATTCGGGCAACAGACGCCAAGGAGGTGGGGGTTGGGGGACCCCGCTGAAGAAACGTTCTGCCACCCGAATCAAAGGCTAAACAAGGCCTAAACAAGGCGATAAAACCAAGGAGATGGTAGCCTAAAAACGGCAAAATCACGCAAACTCAGGCCTCTAAAATGTCCAAAGAACATTTCTGAGAGAGCAACGATAATCGAATTTCCCTCTTGCTCCCTAAATCAACACACGAACCATGCCGGAACCCTCCTAAGAGCTCCATACGTATCCGTACCGATTCCCGCGGCGATTTATACGTAGGATTACAACCTAATGGCAAGGGTAATCTTCTTAGGGGCGCCCAGCCACGCCCGGCGCTAAATTGTAGACCATTTGTAGACCAATAGCGGCGTTCATTGGTTACAGACTCGAGCACGGACCGTGCGCTATCCATTCCAGCGTTCGCTTGGGCAGCGCTCATTTTAAGACACCTCCCAGCATCCCTTTCTTGAGCACCAGCGCGCTGCGGGCGTTCGGTTTTTCCGGCCGGGTCGCTGGTCGAGTCGCCGCGCGCGTTCTGGCCTCGGCTTCCAGGAATTTCACCAGGGCATGAGCGAAGTGGGGCAGATCCGCAGGCGTGCGGCTCGACACGAGATTGCCGTCGGTGACCACGGGTTCGTCGGCCCACTGAGCGCCGGCATTTTCCAGATCATCTTTGATGCCCAAAGATCCGGTGGCGCGCCGGCCGCGAAGGATCTGCGCCGAAATTGGGATCCAGCCGCCGTGACAAATGAAGCTCACCAATTTGCCCTGCTCGAAGAACTCGCGGGTCAAAGCCAGGACTTTCGGGTCGCGTCGAAGTTTATCCGGCATGAATCCGCCCGGGATGAGCAATCCCACAAAGTCGGCGCTCTTCGCATCCGCCAGGAGAAGGTCCGCTGCGGCGGGATAGCCGTGTTTACCGGAGTACGTCTTCAATTCCCGCGCGGCCAGGCGCACCGTGAAACCGGCCTCCTCCAACCGCAGCTTCGGGTACCACAATTCAAGGTCTTCGTAGATGTCATCAACGAATGCCAGCAATGCGCCTTGCATGAGGGAAGTGAACCAGAAGCAGGCCCCGCAAGCTACGCTGTATTTTTGCGGACGCCGGGTGTATTCGGGCAAAGCCGTTTTCTCTTCCGCGACTGCCGTCAAGCGGCCATGCTCGGCGCATGAGTTTATTGCCTTTCGGCGAATTGGCTGCCTATCGGCCGCGGCGTTTCGTGCCGGGGTCCGTTGACTTTGGGACTTGGACTGAGATCGCGCCTTTGTTTGATCGGCTGGAGGCGCAGTTGAAGCATTGCGCGTCGTTATCGGAACTTGAGCGTTGGTTGTTGGACTGGGGCGAATTGGAGGCGGCGCTGGACGAGGAAGGTGCACGCCGCTACATCGCGATGACCTGCCACACGGACAATGAGGAGGCCAAACAGTCTTACCTGGCTTTCGTGGAAACCATCGAACCGCAGCTCAAGCCACGGCAATTCCAGTTAAGCGAACAATTCCTGGCGCATTCAGGGCGGGCGCAACTGCCGGCAGACAGATATGCGGTCCATCATCGCGACACGGCCCTGAAGGTGGAATTATTTCGTTCGGAGAACGTGCCGCTGGAAACGGAGGAAACCAAACTGGGGCAGCAGTACCAGGAATTGAGCGGTTCCTTGACGGTGACTTTTCGGGGCGTGGAGCGGACGCTGCCGCAGATGGCCCCGTATCTGGAGGAACCCGATCGAGCGCTTCGCCAGCAAGCCTGGGAACTGGTGGCCCGGCGGCGCCTGCAAGAGCGGGACAAATTTGAAGCGCTCTTTGACGCCTTGGTGGATTTGCGGGATCGCATCGCCACCAACGCCGGGTTCGCCAATTATCGGGATTACTCTTTCCGCGCCCGGCGTCGATTTGATTATTCGTCGGCGGAGTGCGTGGAGTTCCATGGGACCATTGAGCAGGAAATCATGCCCTTAGTGAAGGAGTTGCAGGCCGATCGCCAGCGGCAACTGAAGCTGCGCGAATTGCGTCCGTGGGATCTGGAGGTCGATCCAGCGAGTCGTCCGCCGCTGCGGCCATTCCGCGATGCGGGCCAATTGGTGGAAAGGTGCCAGCAGCTCTTTGATCGGATTGATCCGGATCTGGCGGGGGGATTTCGCAAGATGCAGACGTTGGGCCTGCTCGATCTGGCCAACCGGAAGGGAAAAGCGCCGGGAGGATACCAGGCCACGCTCAACGAAGCGCGGCTCCCTTTCATCTTCATGAATGCGGTCGGGCTGCAATTGGACGTGGAGACGCTCCTCCACGAGGCCGGGCACGCCTTTCACGCTTTAGCGACGCGGGAGGAGGACCTGTATCATTACCGCAATGCGCCCATCGAGTTCTGCGAAGTGGCTTCCATGAGCATGGAGTTGTTGGGCAACGAACATCTGGAACAATTCCAGTCGGACGCCGAGGCCAGGCGCGCCCGGCGCACGCATCTGGAGCTGATCATAAAACGCTTTCCGTGGATCGCGACGGTGGACGCTTTTCAGCACTGGATCTACCAGCATCGCGGGCACAGCCGCTCGGAACGCCGCCAGGCTTGGCTGGAACTCATGAACCGGTTTGGCGGGTTGGTCGATTGGACCGGACACGAGGAGACGCGGGCCAATCTTTGGCATCGGCAGCTGCACATCTTTCTGCATCCGTTTTATTACGTGGAGTATGGCATTGCCCAATTGGGGGCGCTGCAAGTGTGGGCCAATTCAAAGCAAGATCCCGCAGGAGCCCTCCGCGCTTACCAGCAGGGTCTGGCTCTGGGCGGGTCGAGGCCGTTGCCGGAGCTTTTTCGCGCGGCCGGGTGTCGCTTCGATTTCAGCGCGAAAACGATTCGGCCGTTGGTTGAACTCTTACGCCGCGAGCTGGATCAAAGTCCGAGCGTGTCCAGGTAACGCTTCAGCTTCTGCAAAGCCTGAGCGCGATGGCTCAACTGGTTTTTAGTGGCGGCCGGCAGTTGCCCAAAGGACGCGGTGTGCCCCAAAGGCACAAACAACGGGTCATAACCAAAGCCGCCGTGCCCCGCGGCCGCAAACTGCACGTGCCCATCGCAGACGGCCTCAAAGTTTTGCCCGGCCATGGCGGCTTGAGGCGGTTTAACCCGGATGGTGGCCAAGGCGCAGCGGAAGCGGGCATGGCGTTGGCCGGTGGGCACCTTGCTGAGCAAGCGCAAGAGTTTCTCGTTGTTGGCGGCATCCACAGAAGTCGGGGGAGGCTGGCCGGGCTTGGCGTCTAGGGCTGCGAACCGGGCGGAATGAATTCCCGGAGCGCCTTTTAAGGCATCGACTTCCAGGCCGGAATCATCGGCGACCACCAACGCGTTCGGACCGGGCACGCGAAACTCGACGCTGGGCATGCCTTGCATCCAGCGAGCGAGTTCCTTGGCCTTTTTCATGGCGTTACCAGAGAAGGTCGTTTGGTCCTCTCGAACCATCGGCGCTTCGGGGAAATCCTGCAACGTGAGAAAACGGTAGCGGGGGCCGAGGATCGCGGTGATTTCCGCGATTTTATGCTTGTTCCGCGTGGCGAGGATCAAGGTCGTCATGGCCCGACCATAGCGGGCTGGCCCAAAACGAAAAGCGCTAACCGTTTCCGGTTAGCGCCCCCACGGAAGGTGCGGGTCACTCGCATGGCCTAGCGAACGCCCGCCCAGTGGATAAATTCACCTGTTCAGTGCCCGGCCTCTCGACAAAGGTTACAAAGTTTTCAACGCGTTTTCAGATTGTCTCCAGGACGTCAAGGCTGCCGAAAAACCCGGTAAACACGGCTGTTGCGGGTCGCCGGCGTCGGATCGATGAACGTCACGACATTTCCTCCGGCCGTGTTGGTGACGATTGGAACAAACGGCGTCCAGCCGTCCGGGTTGGCCGATCCTTCCACCACGTAACGCTGGCCAGGCTCGGCGTTGTAATTGAAGCGGAATCCTTCCGCACCGATGGCCGCATCAGACAAGCGGAGGTCGGTTTGAGCCACCACGGTGATCGTGACCGGCGCCGATGTGCTTTGCAGGGCACCGTTGTCCGCCGCCAAGGCCGTGATCACGTAGACCCCCGGAGGCGGGTTGGTCATCGTGTAAGAAAATGGGAAAGTCGTGTCCGTAAACAGCGGCGTGGTCCCGTTGCGGAACCGGACCGCACCAATGAAGCCATCCGGGTCAAACGCGTCGGCCTTCAGCGTCACATTCTGGCCGGCCGGCACGGTGATGTCGGAGGCCGGACTGGTCATGACCGCCAAGGGCCGCCGGTTGAACGTGGACACGACCGACACCAGCCCAGTCATGCCGAAAGCGGAATGAAAGACACAAACGTACGGAAACGTGCCGGCATTGCTGAAGGTCACGCTGCATGACTGAATCGGCGTGGGCGCGCTGCCGCAAAACGGATCGGTTCCGGTGCCGCTCACGGTATGGGCTCCGCCGATGTTGGTGAAAAGGATCGATTCGGTGGGTTTTATCTGCAAAACCGCAGGCGAAAACGCGTCGGAAAAGTAGTCGACCCGATAACTTACCGCGACGTTGACTGGGGCGGAGACGTTCGTCTTGCCCTGGTTGTCCACCGCGCGTGCGGTGAGCTTGTAGTTCCCTCCGGGCAGGCCGGTCACGGTGGCACTCAACGGCGAGGTCGTGGCCGAGGCAACCATATTGCTCCCAATGAACAGTTGGAGATTGGTCACCGACCCGTCCGGATCGGAGGCGCTGGCTGACAGGGTCAGAGTTGCCGGCTCGAGCAGGCGCGTTCCTTCCGCGGGGCTCGTGATGACAGGTTGCGGAGGCAGATTGAACGTGCTGACGTTGACCACGCCGGTCTGGGTTGGGTTGGCAGCGTTAGGCTGCGGAACGACGAAGACGTGCTGGTTGCAGATGTATGGATAAGCGCCGACGTTCGAAAAGGTGACCAAGCCGCGACCAAACAACTGAAGATCAATTCTGGCCCAATAGGGGCTGGGGTTGACGCCGGTGGCACGCGAACCTTGAGTGACGTCATGAGAAGTGCTGGAGACATTGGTCCACAGAATAGTGTCGCCCACCTCGATGTTGGCGATCGCCGGCGAGAAGGAATAGCTGGGAGGCCCGCTGGCCAAGACACGGTTGGTGGTGCCGGCCAGCGGGCTGTGCAGGGGCAGCAGGCCGCCTAAAAGGGCCATCAAGATGCGGGCATTTGCCATGGATAGCCACAATCCAATGGATGTCCGACCGCCGTTCGGTGAATACATCTTCATACGTCTTGTTATCAATTGTGCGAGGAATTCCGCTTATTATGACCCGCATCGGTCTTCCGCTCAATGTTCTAATCAAGATCTGGGGGTTACCCAAGGGCGTTTGGGGGGCCTTCATTAGGAGGCCTGAAGCCGTGGTAGGTTCCCGACTTTTCAGCCGGTGTTTCAGGCGAATTCGGCGGCCGGGGGCGGCAGGGTTCGATGGATCTCGTGGATTCGATATCCGAAGCCGGTTTTCCCCAGGGTCGATAGGTCCACCCTGCCCTCCCGTCGCTCATAAAGACCCGGATGCACCTGGGCTTCATCACGGGATGCTTCCGGGTAGAACTGCGCGGCATTGGTTTCGACACCCATGATAGTGCCCACCCGCGCCGCCAGGGAGAGATGCGGGATTTGCGCAAGCATCGGATTAGTGAGGTCCTGCACCATCAGAGTCATGCCATGCGCTTTGCTCCAACACGCGCTCAACAGGGCTCCGGTTTGAGTCTTGCAGGTTTTGAGGGCCACGCCTGTCCAGCCCAACTCCCGTCCGAGCCGGACATGACGCCAGTCATGGGCGCTTTCGTCGAGGAACAACGGTTTGCGAGCCGACACGGTATGGACGTCGATGCGGTGACGTTCCAATTCGTAAGGAAAAGGCTGTTCGATGTAGAGAGTCATTCCATAAAGGCGCGGATGTTCGTCCCGCAGGCGGTCCAGCATTTCGTTCACGTACGCAGGGTCTGCCACCGTGCAATTAAAATCTGCGGTCAGCCAGTTGACTTGTTCCTCCACGGCAAGTGCGCCAACCTTCAAGAGGCGCTGGTAATCCCAATCGGGATCGTTGCCGCGGAGTTTGATCTTAAGACACTTCAGACCATCGCGCCGGACCCAGTCTCGCAGGGTGACCGGGTAACCGTCCGCGGGCTCGTTCCCGGTGCAATCGGAA
>Ga0247664_1000207_pt1 | contig 15305 bp, 16 predicted proteins | sample CNK05_metaG_FD_182715 | JGI IMG/M metagenome (GOLD analysis project Ga0247664, IMG submission 182715) | Soil microbial communities from Purdue University Martell Research Forest, Indiana, United States - CNK05 | ecosystem: Environmental > Terrestrial > Soil > Temperate forest > Bulk soil...
TCCACGGTCATCTCGGGGTCGCCGGTGATCTGCTTCACCTCGTATTTGGAGCGCATCCGGTCCTCGGCGGCGAGCTTCGCGGCGTGCTCGACCATGGTTAAATCGATGCCGACGCCGCGCTCGTTGATCGCCTCCATCGCCCAGTATTCGCGCCATTCGGCGAGTGGGAGCTGGCGAGTGCCGAGGAACACCGAGCGCAACGCCTCGACGTCGCCGGCGGCGTACCGGACAAAATCCCCCCATTCTTTCGGGTGGCTCGCCGGTGCCGCGGTCGCGCCGGGGGTGCAGAACAGCTTGATCAGCTTGCCGCCGTCCGACACCTTGAGGGCGGACCCGGATTGTTCGGCGGCGGTCTTCAGGTCGGGCGCCAGGCCGCTCGCGACCGCCTGCGCCATCACGTCGATGATGTGATGTGGCTGCATTTCCGGGAAGCCGAGCGTGGAATAGTTCCAGACCGCCTTGTCGAAGGAGGCGTTCCAGGCGGCCCATACCGCCTTGCCCTCGAGCACGCGCTCGTGGTGGACCTGGAACTGGTACGGCACACGTTTCCAAGTCAGCGGTTCGGTGTAGTCCAGCGCGACCACGGTGGTAGCTTTGGCGCCGCCGATCGCATAGGCCAGGATGATGGCGTCGGCTTCAGTGGTGTAACGGTAGGTGCCCGCCGTAATGGGGCACCGCGATCTGGACTCGAAGTCCAAAAAACCCGTGTCCTCTAGGGCAAAGGTTGGGCCTGGCGCGCGCTCGGCGTCCATGGGGATAACTCCGGGGATATGTCAATCCGCATGATCCGCAATGCGGACCATGCGGATGCGGCGAACGTCAGCGGGCGACGGGGCGCCGCCGCTGGCCGACATGAGCCTGTGTCGTAGACACAGGCTCTACGGGCGCCACAGGCTCGCTCAGCGGCGCCTTGCGCTGCCGGGCGGGCTTGGCCGCTGGCTCTGCCAGCGGCAGCGATGCCTGCACCTCGCCGGCGAGGTTGCCGTGCATGTCGGACCAGCCGACCACCTCGTAGATCGGGGTGTCGATCCAACCATACTGCTTGTGCTGGTAACCATCCGTGCCGAACCGCAGCACCGGGCAGGGGTGCGCCTTGTCTGCGACAATCTGCTGAATGATGGCGGCGAGCAGCCCGTCGACCGCGCGGATGCCTGAGATCGAATTGATCTTGTGCAGCACTTCGTGCCCGGTGTCGTCGCCGGCGATGCACTTGGCCTCGAACGTGCGCAGCTCCTGGAACGGTATGCCTTCGATCGGCGCCGGCATATCCGGCTTAGGCGCGGTCATCGAAGCGAGCACCTCGCCGCGCAGCGTGCCCTCGACCCAGCAGATGTAGCCGTGGGCAAGCGAGCGGATGTTGACCACCCAGCGCGAGCCGTCCTGCACCTCCTCGTTGCCTTGGCCGAACACCCAGCGGCCACCCTTGAGCAGGCGCAGCAGATCCTTGCCGCCGCCGGCCAGGATGGTGGTGGCGCGGCTCTCGGCGATGCCGGACGAGAGCTTTTGCAAAAAGTCGGCCGGCAGGCCCCCGGATGCGCCGGGGTTTACGAGATCGTTCATGTTCCAAACTCCTGTTTCAAGTTCCATGCTTGAGTTGACGCAATGCCGCGGAGAATAGCTCCGCCGCGGCTGCGGGTTCTACCACGGGCGCGGGATCGTCAGTCGCCGCGATCGTGGTTTCGGTGGTCGGCGGCGCCACACGGAGGTGGTCGGGGATTTTGACCCCGAGCCGCTTCGCGGTCGCGTCGGCCGACGCAAAGGTTGCCAGCTTTTGCTGCCATATCTCGTCGGCTTGGAAGCCGAGGCTGCTCAGCGTCCGGTAGACCGTCTGATCATCGATCCACTGACGCAGCTTCGTCTTCGGCTTGAGCCGCCAGCCCGGCACCTTGCCGCCGGCCTCGAGGTAGGCGTGCAGTTGCTCGTCGACTTCTTTCTTGAACAGCGCGGCGCTGTCGAGCAGCACCTTGGCGCGGGCGAGGTACTCGCCGTAGGGGGTAACCTGGTCGGAGGGGCGAATACCCCCCTCCCGCGCAGGGGGGTTCTCGCCCTCGAGCATTGATAAGTCTATCAATGGCCCGGTCCACAGCGGGCAGGTGACCTTGCACGGGGCAAAGCGGCAGTGCTCGCCCCGACTACGCGGAGGCTCACGGCCGAGCGCTGCGAGGACGGCTTTCTGCATGTCCTCGACGAACCAGCGCAGTTCCTTCATGGTGATCTCGGTATAGGTGAGCGGCTCCATCCCGCGCGGCTGGATGATCGCCGCCACCTGGCGGCGACCGCGGATGCTCTCGCCCTCGACCTGGGAACGTGTCGCGCCGCAGACGTAGAACATCAGCTGCGGATTGACCACGGCGCCCTCGCCGTCGCGGTAGACCGCCTTGACGCCGACGCCCGCGCCAAACTTCCAGTCTATATGCAGGACGTGCGTCGGCGAGCCGAGGATCAGGTCGACGGTGCCGAACGCGCCGGGGATGCGCGGGAACTTGACCCGGTGCTCGACCGCGAGCACCTTGAAATCGCCGCCGTGGATCTGCTCCAGTTCGGCGAGCGCGTCGAGCGCGGGTTGGATCATCTCGTCGAGATGCTGTTGCGTAAGCTCGCGATCATGGAATGTAACGCCGAGCAGTTTTGGCAACTCGAGTTGCAGGTCGCGCTCGGCGACCCAGCGCAGACCCATCAAGTGCGCCATCACGGCGTGGGCGAACGTTCCCTCTTCGGCGTACTCTGATGGGATGTCGGCGGATGGCGGAAGGGCAAGAATAGCCTGAAAAGAACCCGGGCAAGCCAGGAGACGGCCGGCATTTGATCCACCCACGATGCTGCTGTGCTTCGCCATGCTACCTTGTCCCATGTTCCAATCTGCTGGAGGCGAGCATGGTGAGGAAATTGACAGTTGTCAAGCGGGTGCTGGAAAGCACGATCGAGGCCGAGCTGCGCCGGCGCGTCGAGGCGCTCGGCGGGGTATGCGAGAAAGTGCGCGCGATCGGGCGGCGCGGGTTTTTCGACAGATTAATTATTTTGCCTGGGCCGCGAATAATATTCGCTGAAATCAAACGTCCGCGCGGTGGCCGGGTAAGCGTTCACCAGAGCGAGTATGCCTCGCGTTACGAGGCACTAGGCGCTGAAGTTGCAATTGTTAAAAATCGGGAGGATATTGACGCGCTGTTGAAAAGTTAGGGCCGCGGTGCTGACGACACCACGACCCTGGATCTGAACCCGTAGGAGGCGGAGGACAGACCTAATGTCTGATACATACCTCATCGGCATCGCAAAGCAACTGCTTGCTTTGGGCTACCGGCTGACGCCGAACAAGGGCAAGCAGTGCCTGGTCAAGCACTGGAACAAGCCACAGTTCCTCGCGGACGGCCCAAAAGGCACGTTTGCCGAGCGCTGGCCGGCGCGGTTCGGCGGTTTTCCGACGATCGGCGTGCGGGTCGACCGCGGGCTGGCGATGGTCGACCTGGACGTGGACGACCCGATCGTGGACGCGCTGCTCGCGGAAATCGGGCACATCGCACCTGACGTACACGCCCGGGCACCGACGCGCTACGGCGGCGGCACACACAAGGTGGCGCTAATCGCGCGCACCGATGCCTCGGCGGACGAGGTATCCAAGGCGATCCGCAGCAAACGCTGGCGCCGGCCGGACGACGGTCCGGGGGATCACCACCTGGTCGAGATCTTCCTCAGCGCCGCGGGCAGTGAGGTCTGCGCGCGCCAGTTCGGCGCCTATGGGGCGCATACTCCGGGCAAAATCGAATACTTGTGGTCGGAAGACATCCCGGCACTGCATATGGTGGCGCCTGCAGACCTGCCGCTGCTGACGCGGACACAGGCGTTCGCGATCTGCGACGCCTTCGACCGGCTCGCCGCCGCGGCCGGCTGGGTGGTGTTGAGCGCGGACACCGGGGCCGGCGATGCCGCGTTCATGTTCACGATTGACGACGACACCCGGTTCGAGGTGCACAACGGCGGCGATGAAGTGACTTACGCCGAGCTGTGCGACCTGTTCGCGGCCAACCCGGATCTGCGCTGCTCGTCCTCGTTTCATGGCGACCATGGGCATAACCGCACAAAATGTCGGGTCGGCGCGGTCAAGGCACGGGACAATGTCATCGGCGTCTGGGACACCGAGGAGGCGGCATGGTACCTGCCTAGGCCGGTCGACGTCGCGGCGCTGGGCGAGAAGATCAAGGATTTGGCTGACGCGGCGGGCTTACCGATCCCGGAGGCGGCGCCGAACTGGCGCGAACGCTACGAGAACGGCAGCCCGCGGGCGTCGCTCTACAACGCCCGCCTGGCGATAGAAAGCAGCCGCATCTATTGCTCCGAGGACGTGTTCCACATGGATTTATGGATGGGCCGCAGCAGCGCGTCGAGCCCGTCCGAGCCGTTGTTGCCGTTTCTCGGTCCGATTACGGACGCCAGTGTCCTTGGCCTGCGGATGTATCTATCCGACCGCTACGGGCGGGATTTCACCGAAAAGCATGTGCGCGATGCCGTCATGGCGCTGGCGCATGAAAATAGGTTCAATCCGGTCGCGGACCTACTGGCCGACGCCGAGGCCAATTGGGACGGCGTCGAGCGGCTCGAGCGTATGGCGGTGGAACACTTCAATTGTGCCGACACCGAACTCGCCCGGCAGTGCGTGCGCAAGACCATGATCGCCGCGGTGGCGCGGGCGCGCACGCCGGGCTGCAAGTTCGATACCATCCCGGTGCTCGAGGCGCCGGAAGGCTGGAACAAATCGACGGCCTGGCAGGTGCTGGCGGGCGAAGGGAACTTCTCGGACGAGCGCATCCTGGGTAAGGAAAGCCGCGAGGTTCAGGAGCAGCTCGCGCGGGTGTGGATACATGAGAGCGCCGAACTGGCAGGCATGACGAAAGCCGAGGTGGAAGCCGTCAAGGCGTTCGCCAGCCGCACCGAAGATCGCGCCCGGCCGGCCTATGGGCGGTTCCTGGTGGTACAGCCGCGGCACGCGATCAATGTCGGCACGACCAACGGCGACAGGTACCTGCAATCACAGACCGGGAACCGTAGGTTCTGGCCGCTCAAGGTGCTGGCGCCGATCGATCTCGGCAAACTGCGCGCGGCGCGGCTGCAGTTGTGGGGCGAGGCGGCGCACTGGCAGAGCCAAGGTGAAAGCTTGACGTTGCCCGAGCACTTGTGGGCCGCCGCGGCGATCGAGCAGGAGGAACGCCGGGCGTCGCATCCTTGGGAGGCTAAGCTAGCGGCGATGTCCCAGGTGTCGACTGCGGGGCCGCTGGCCGGCGCGGGCTACATCGGCAACGGGGTCGTGCACCAGGTTGGAACCGAGGAAAGGGTGGCGACGCGGGTCATTTTCGAGCACGTCCTTGAGTTGAAGACGTGGCAAATGAATAGGGGGCACAGCAACACGTTGGCTGAAATCATGCGCCTGCTCGGGTGGGAGCACGCTTTGGTTCGGATCGACGGTATTCCAGTAAAGGGATATAAGCGTGTGGTATCCTGATGGTGAGTGTAACCGCTGCGTAACCGATCACGTGGGGGGCGCCAATACTTTTTATTTTCCTCCTCCCCCTCTTCCTGTTCTATGTACGTTCTATGTGTTCCTACTATCTCATCTAATAAGAGGTTACAACGGTTACAACGGTTACAAACTAGATAAGAAAAAAGAATTGACGTTAAGCCATCGGTTACGTTACGGTTACAACGGTTACAGCCCCGGGCTGAGCCCGGCCACAACTGGAGGACGACTGACGTGATGAGACCTGCTCTTCTACTCGCGATGATCCCGCTCGCGCTCATGGGCACGCTCACACCCGAGCCGCGCTCGCCCTGGACCGGGCCGACGCGCTCGCCGATCGCCGCTCAGGCCGGCGAAGTGAACACCTTTGCCGAGCGCTGGTGGCCGGGCGACGGCTCATTCGCGCCACAACCCCTCACATTCGAGCAGAGATGGGAGCCGGTTGAGCAGGCGTGGGGCAGGCGGGTGAAGACCATCACGATCACAAAACCGCCTCCAGAGCCTTCCCAGGAGGCCGTGGCGGCTATCAATAACGCGGTACCGCTGCCGCGCGAGCGGCCCGAGAGCGTGCCGTTAAGCAGCATACCGGGCAGCACGCATGCCAAGCCGCGACCGATCAGGGTGGCGGACATCTGCGCGAAGCACGGTTTACGCAAAGTCGAAACGGGGAGGACATGGCGATGCAGGAAGTGACCAACGGCGGGCTGAGCGACGAGCGGCTCGAGCGGGTGCGCGAGGGTATCAGATTACAGCAGGAGTTGGAGCACGATAGGGAAATGCTCAAGCGCCGGCTCGACGATACGCTGCAGCGCTGTGCTTCCCTGCAGGCGGAACTCGGCGCTATGCAGGTCGCTCACGCCCGCGCCATGGGCGAAATCGAAAGTTACCGCCGCGAGCGCGATGAAGCCGTGGGAGGGCACGCGGAGGCGTTAGCCATACTCGCGGCGGCGGCAACGATCCTTACCCAGCAGGTCGACAAAAGCAAGGCGAAGGAGGATGGCGTATGATCGGAAGTAAGGATTTGATCTGGAAAGAACGGGAACTTTGATACAAACGGCGCAAATTGGCTGCTGTCGTGCAGGATGAACGCTATCCGAAAATGTTCAGGGTGCAGTACGTGGATGGCAGTTTGTCGGACATGGTCAACCTGACCCGGGCCAAAGATGCCGCCGTGGGAGTTGGCCTGTCCTTGCTTAACCCCAGAAGGGGCGAGAGAGCGGGCGCGGAGCCGGCCTGATGCGTTTTCACGGCCGGGGGCTGTCTGAGTACCCCCGGCCACAAAACGCGCTGTACGGTCAAGCGGCGACGTTCTTTCCGCTGCGGGCGGTGACGCGAAGCGTGCGGACTTGTTTTTCCACGGTATGAGCACGCAGGAACTGCGGGCTGAGTTTGGCGCGGACGGCTTCAAGATCAAGATGTTCGCGGGTGCTTTCGCTGATGTTCAGCCGAAAGATCTCACCTTCATGGCTACCTGGCCCGAGATCAGCCAGCGCCTGCTTGAGCGCCTTTTCTTGCGTCTCAAGGTCGGCAATGCGCGCCTTCAGGGTGCCAAGGTCGTCAATGATCTTGGAAAGGTTGGTCATGGTCGTGTGCTCCGTGGGTGTGTCCGTCTCAGTGATTGCGAAGTTATGTCAGCCTGACACGAGTGTCAACAACTATTTTATGTCTGGTTGACACTATTTTGCTCCGGTGGCATAAGTCCGGTCATGGTTGAAGTGTCCACGGAATGGCAGCGCGAGCGCTCCTTATCGCCCAAGGCGTTCAAACGCGCCGTAGAGCGCCTGGGTATCTCCAAGTCCGCCGCCGCGCGTTTTTTCGGCGTTTCGGAAAGCTCCATGCGGCGCTACCTCGCAGGGACCGCCGATATCCCGCCCAGCATCGTTTTGTTGCTGCGGTTTATGAACGAACTGGACATCGAGCCGAGTTTCGTGCCGAAGCGGCTTCGTAAGGAGCCCAAGGAACCCACTACAGCGCAACCCTGACTTGACGTAAAGACCGAAATCGGTGCAGGAATATGCAGGTTGGGGGGCCAGGGTGCCCCCTTCTGTCTTTTGCGCGAGGGCTCATGGCATCCATGAAAATCGTCTCGCTGCTCGACAGCGAAATCAAAACCGCACGCCAGGTCATGATCCGCGACTTCGAAACGTCGCTTCAAGAGGTGCGCAGCAATATCAACGAGTTACAACGCGCGGCTCATCAACTGCGCGTTGACGTCGATGCATTAATGCAGGAGGGGGGTCAACCCGTGCTAAGTGGCTAAGGCACCAGCAAATATCAGATCTTTGGCTCGGGCGTACACGGAAAGCTGCATCAAACGGATCGAGGGCCTGGCCGAGAAAGCGCAGAGCGAGAACGTGCGCCTCGATGCGAATAAAGCGCTGCTTGACCGCGGTTGGGGCCGGCCAAAGGAAACAACCGAGATTAGCGGCCCTGACGGCGAGCAGCTCGCGTTTGTGTTTAGGCATATCCAGGAGGGGTCGAAGCCACCCAAGAAATAATGGTTGAAATCCCGCTGCCACATAATGGCTGGACACCACGCGTGCATCAAATGCCGCTGTGGAATTATCTGCGCGGCGGCGGCAAGCGCGCAATGGCGGTGTGGCACAGACGAGCCGGCAAGGACGAGATATGCCTGCACCACACGGCTTGGAGCGCCGTCGAGCGCGTCGGTAATTACGCGCATTGCCTGCCCGAGTTCGCCCAGGGCCGCAAGGCGATCTGGACCGCGGTCAATCCGCACACCGGCGTGCGGCGCATTGACGAGGCATTCCCGTTATCGATGCGATTAAATGTCGATGACCACGCGATGTTTATTCGCTTTAAAACCGGCTCGACGTTTCAGGTGATCGGCAGCGATACTTATAACACATCGCTGGTCGGCTCGAGCTACGCAGGAATAACGTTCTCAGAATTTGCATTATCCAATCCGAGTGTGTGGGCATACGCGCGGCCGATGCTCGAAGAAAATGACGGTTGGGCAATATTTATCACCACGCCGCGCGGCCGTAATCATGCGTTCGAAATGTTTAATTACGCGGCTAAAACCAAGTCATGGTTCTGCGAACTATTAACCGCCAAAGATACCGACATGCTGTCCGACGAGACGCTTGCCGAGACGCTCGCAGAAATGCAATCGCTATACGGCGCCGATCAGGGCATGGCGAGCTACCGCCAGGAGTTGTTCTGCGACTGGACGGCGTCGGTGCTCGGCTCATTCTACGGCGGTCTGATGAAAGACGTGCGCGACGAAGGCCGCGTGCTCGAGATAGAGCCACCGCCCGGCACCCCCGTGAGCCGGGCGTGGGATCTGGGGGTCGGCCATAGCACCAGCATCTGGTTCTTTGCCGTGGTCGGCCCGCAGGTTCACGTCTATGACCACTATGTGGCGTCAGGTGTTGGGTTCGAGCATTACCGCGATCACATCGAGAAGCTTTACGCCGAGCGCGGTTGGACGCATGGCACCGACTGGGTGCCGCACGACGCCGCGGTGAAGGAGCTCGGCACCGGGCGCACCCGGGTCGAGACTATGAAGCAGCTCGGGCTCAGCCCGCAGATGGCGCCGCATGTGTCGGTCGACGACGGCATCAACGCGGTGCGCCGGACGCTGCCGTTGTGCGTGTTTCACCCGCGCTGCGATGAGGGCGACCTGCCCGGCCTGGGTGGGCTCGAGCAGTTCCGGCGCGAGTGGGACGATGAAAAAAAGACGTTCAAGAAGAGCGCGGTCGAGGATTGGACCACCGACATTGCCGACAGTTTCCGTTATCTGAGCCTGTCCTGGCGCAAGGCGCCGCTGCGCGTGGCGCCGACACCGAAGGTGCAGGGCTGGGTGATCCCGCCGCCGGCAGATGATCGCAGGGGCATCCGGCTATGACCAATGAACAGCGTGAACAACTCGAGCGTGACCTTGTTCGGCTGCATGATTTTGATGAAGAGACATTGATTGAGGCGTTTAACGCAGTGAACTTCCGGCCTCTGCTTGTTGAAGCGATCGATGTTATTCGGCGCACCAAGGCATATGCGACGGTGAAATGATGGCAGACAAACCCGCGCCGGCCGGCGACGACATCCGCCACGACGACCTCGAGTTCAATCCGGCGCTCGAGCCGAAGAAGGCGACTGCCTGGCTCAACCTGCTTGAGGAGAGCGAGGATGCGTTCGAGGATTGGAACGACCACTGCGACAAGATCGACAAGCTCTACGCCAACCTGACGCGCCTTGCTTCCATGACGCGCGACAAGGAATTCGCCATGTTCTGGGCGAACATGGAGGTGATCAAGCCGTCGATCTACGCCAAGGCTCCGATCCCTGTCGTGGTGCCGAAGTTCAAGGACAGGCGCCCGGTTTACCAGGCCGCATCGGAGGTGATGGAGCGCTGCACGACGGTGGCGTTCGATCTGGCGCACATCAACGACCTGATGATGGCGATCCGCGACGATGTGGTGCTGATCGGCCGCGGTGTCGCCTGGTGCCGCTACGAGAGCGGCAAGGGCGACAACCATTACGACTACGAGAAGGTCTGTATCGACTACAAGGACCGACGCGACTTCCTGCACAGCATCAGCCGCAATTGGGCCGAGGTGACTTGGGTGGCGGCGGCGAGCTACATGACACGCGCCGAGGCGCGCGCGCGCTTCAGGAAGTACAGCGGTGATTGCTACCAGGACGCCGACTACACGGTGAACCGCGAGAACAAGGAGGTTGGTGGCGCCGACAACCGCGAGCGCGCCAAGTTCTGGGAAATTTGGGACAAGGACAGCGAACGTTGCGTCTGGGTTGCCAAGGGCTGTGAGGACATTCTTGACGAAGACGATCGGCACCTCGAGCTGCAGGACTGCTTCCCCTGCCCAAAGCCGGCGTATGGCACGCTGCAGCGTGGCAGTCTGGTACCGGTGCCGGACGTCATGCAGTATCGCGACCAGCTCGACGAGTTGAACACGCTCACCGGACGCATCCACGCACTGAGCGATGCGCTTGAGGTCAAGGGCTTTTACCCGGCCGGCGGCGCCGAGATTGCCGATGCGGTGCAGACTGCGATCGCGATCAAGGCGCCAGGTCGGGTGCTGGTGCCGATCAGCAATTGGGCGGCGTTCGGTGGCTCGAAAGAGGTGATCATCTGGTTGCCGATCGACATGATCGCGACCACGATCACGGCGCTCGTCGCGATCCGCAAGCAGGTGATCGAGGACATCTACCAGATTACCGGCCTGTCCGACATCATGCGCGGGGCGTCCGACGCGCGTGAGACGCTCGGCGCGCAGCAGCTCAAGAGCCAATTCGGCTCGAGCCGCATCCGCGACAAGCAGTATGAGTTGATCCGCATCGCGCGCGACCTGGTGCGCATCAGCGCCGAGATCATTACGGAAAAGTTCGACCCGGTGACGATCATCGAAATGAGCCAGACGCAGTTGCCTACCTCCAAGATGGTGCAGCAGCAGGTCGCCCAACTGATGCAGCAGGTCGGCCAGCAGCAGCAGGCGTTGCAGCTGATGCAACAGCAGATCCAGCAAAATCCGCAGGCGCAGCAGAAGGTCGCCAGCGATCCTGACATTCAGTCGAAAATGCAGCAGTTGATGCAGGTGGTGCAGTCGGGCCAGGACGCGATCAAAAAAATCCAGGAGAAGCCGACGATCGAGCAGGTGCTTTATCTGTTTAAGGACAGCCGCACCAAGGCGTTCGTACTCGACGTCGAGACAGACAGCACGGTTATGATTGACGAGAACGCCGAGAAGCAGCGGCGCGGCGAGTTCGTCGGCATGCTGGCGCAATTGCTGCCTCAGCTCGCGCAGATGATCGCCACCGAGCCACAGACCGCGCCGTTCTGCGGCGAGGTGCTCAAGTTCAGCGTCGCGCCGTACCGCTCCGGGCGCAGTATGGACGGCGCGATCGACGAACTTGTGGAACTGATGAAGCAGAAGGGCGAGCAGCCGCGCGGCGACGACCCAATGACGCTGCAGGCGAAGACCGCCAAGGAAATCGAGCAGATGAAGATCGCGCACTTGAAGGAAAAGGATCAGCTCGACGTGCAGGTGAAGCAGGCCGAAATGCAAATGCGCGATCGGCATGAGGCGATGAAGATCCAGTCGAACGAAAAGATCAAGATGGCCGACATCATGGCGAAGAACCGCGATGACCAGGCCAAGACGCAGCGCGAGAACGCCAAGGCGATGATCGATCGCGAGCAGCACCAGATGAGTCTGGTGGAGACAGACGCCAAGATGCGCGCGGACGCGCAGAAAGCGCAGCTAGGCATGCAGGCGCAGCAGGCGAAGATGGCTGACGCCGCGGCGCGGGCGGATGAGCGCCGTGCGATGCAGCAGTTCAAGCCGGTCCAAGGGGTGCCGCGATGAACAACCGCGATCGGGTGACCGAGGCCCTGTTGGCGAACAGCCAGACGCCTGCCGGGCAGATGTCGCCCTACGCGAAGCCGGGTGCGAGCGGCTTCAACACGCAACTCGACCCGCTCAACGAGATGGCGTTCCGCCAATGGGTGGCGCGCAACAAGGTGCCGTTCAATCCCGATAAAGAGATGACCGACTATGACATGCGCGGCTTCTATCAGGGTTTGCAGCAGCAGAACCCCCGCGCGATCAGTTCAATCAATCCGAACGATCAGCAGTTGCACTATCCCGACTGGTGGAAGACGCCGACGCATCAGACGTTCAGTCAGGACAGCCAATGGGCAGGCCCGGTGGCGCCGCGTTGGAACGAGGGCGACCAGTTGATTGCGCCAAGCGGCCGCATTTTGTTTGATGAGAAGGCACAACGCTGATGGCGTACCGCCTTGACCACACTGTCATTTATGCGCTGCTCGCGCTGGCGGTGGTGTGTGCGGTGATCCTGTTTGTGTTCAATCAGGGTGCGCACTGATGGCAAACCTTGGCAAGCTGTCCCAGGTGCTCGGCGGCGCGGCGACTGCAGGAGGTGCTGTAGCGGCCGGAACTGCGGGCGTGCTTGATCAGAACAAGGAAGAGGAATGGGTTGGCCGGTTGCGTGACTTCCTGCATCCGCCGAGTGTCCCGATGGGTAGCATTGCGTCCCAGGAGGTTGCACGCCGCTTTGCGCCACAGGGCGGCGAGATCTCGCAGGGTGATGCGTTCTGGATGGGCGGCGGGCGACCGCTGCCGCAGCGCAGCGCCGAGGACGCCTACCGCATGGGCGGCATGGCGCGGATGGACCAGTACAAGCCGAACACGTTCCGCGAGATCGATCGGCAGGACATCGAGGACCGGTACGGCGGCGCCGACCTGCATGGCATCAAATTGCCGCCGGTATCGAAGGATGAGCCGCGGGCGTGGTTCGACGCCGTGGTGCCGCAGTCGCCGCTGGATGTCGGGCTGATGGCGGCGGGGCCGGCCGGGCGCCTTGCCGGCAAGGGTGCGGCGGCGTTGACTGGCGCTGCCGGCGTGATGGGCGAGTTGGTTGATCCGGCCGAGGCGGATGTGATGGGCAAATTGTTACGCGGCAAGCCCGGCGGGCCGTGGGAAGGCGGCATTCGCGCGTACCATTCCAGCCCGCACGACTTCGACAGGTTCGACTGGAGCAAGCTGCGCACCGGCGAGGGCGCGAACACGTATGGCGCGGGGTTCTATTCCGCCGAGAACCCGGCGGTGTCAGGACAGGGCGGGCAGTATTGGAGCGCGTTTCGTAATCGCTTTTCCGGGCCTGAGTTCGATGCTGCGGAGACATTGCGAAAGAACGCTTTTGACCGGGCGCAGGCAATCGATGCGTTGCGCACACGCATTGCTGGCGACGAAGCGACGCTTGCGTCTGGTAAGGCCGGCGATGCGCGCACAATGGTAGCGTACATCAACGACAGAAAGAACGAGTTACGTGTGCTCGAAAGCGGCGCGCCGGTCGGCCCGCGCACCTACGAGGTGAACATCAACGCGCGGCCGGAACTGATGCTCGATTGGGATAAGCCGGTGAGCGCGCAGTCGCCGCATGTGAAGGATGTGCTGACCAAATTCGGTTGGGACCCGGAGAGCTACACGCTGCCGGGTGGTGCGCTTGCGCCGCGCATCGGCGGGCCAACGGGCGAGGATGCATACAAGAACCTCACTCGCCAGATGCACAATCGGTATGGGCAGACCGATCGCGGTATCCAATCGAACTATGCCTCGCAGGAATTGGCCGACGCCGGCATCCCCGGCATCCGCTATCTCGATCAGGGATCGCGCGGGCAGGTAACGCCAGAAGCTATTGCAAATTTGCGAGCGTCCATCGCCAAGAAGGAAGCCGCGCATCAAGCCAATCCATGGCTTGTTGATGCCGAGAAGAATGCATGGGGCGCGCGAAATCTATCTGCGCTGGACGAAGAAAAACGGCAACTCGAACAGATGCTACGCCCGACCTACAACTACGTTGTGACTGACCCGAGCAAGCTCGACATCCTGGGCAAGTACGGCGTGGTCGGCACAGCCGGAGGCGGCATGGCAGCACTTGCCGCACAGGATCAATATCAACGCTAACCCGAGGAGGCCACAATGGCGCAAAGCGCACTGACCGTGACGACACCGAACCCGACGCCGCCGACCAACATGAGCTTCACCGGCGCGACGCCGCCGAACGTGCCGAATTATACCAAGAACACCTACAACGACCCGAAGAACTGGTCGTACGTGAACCCGAAGGACTTCCCGCCGCCTTACTTCGACGACGGCGCGGCGGGTCCGCTGCACACCTACGCCACCAACACGGCGGCGCTGGCGAGCGGCAGCGCGGCAACGGCCGGCGGCACCGAGGGGAATTACGGTGCGATCGGCGTCGCGGTTCCGGCCAGCACCAGCGTGGCGCACGAGGGCGCCGGGACCGAGCTGCGTGTGCTCGCGCCGGGCAACATCAATTACGCCTACGTGGTCGGCACGCTCGACATGTCGCAGTCAGTTTCGGATGGACCGGTGGTGAATACGCAGGCGCTGCGCGATGCCGGGCCAAACGCGAACCATGCGTCCTACCTGAGTGGCTCTGCCATCCCGACGACATCGGCGGCGAGCGGTGCGAGCAACGTCTCGGGCGCCGGCACGACACTGCTGACCGTGACGGGCACCAACTTCAACCGCTCGAGCGTCGTTTACATCAGCGGTGTCGCCCAGACGACGAACTACGTGAGCGCGACATCGTTGACGGTGACCAACGCGCAGAAGCGGGCCACGGCTGGCACCCTGCCGGTCACGGTCGTCAACGGCGCGGGTGGCACCCCGAGCAACGCAACCAACTGGACATTCACATGAGCAACACGACCAGGACACCGGATGACGGTCGCAACGAGCGGCAGCGCCAGCAACAAGAGCAAGACGTCCGCAAGGAGCGTGTGCCCGACGACGGCCGCAACGAGCGGCAACGACTGCTCGATGAGAAGCCGTTCGATTTCATTGAGCGGACCAAGCCGGAGGATCTGATCGGCCACGGCGGTCAGTTGACGCGCGACAACGTCAACCCGAACATTCCGAGCAGCAAGCCGGGCGGACCTCCGGGTCCGGTGGTTGATCCGACTACGCTCGGGATGGAGCAGGGCGGTGTTGCGCCGGCTTCGGCGGACCTGAAGGAAGCGCCGGTGCTGCCGCCGGGGCACGGCAACGCCAGTCTGAACGAGCCGCCCGGCAGCAATGTCGGGGGTGGTGGTACAGCGCCTCCGGTGAGCGAGCCGCTGGTGTTGTCCGACATCAGTCCTGACGCCATGGTGGTTGGCAGCGGCACGTTCCCGCTGACCGTCACGGGTTCCGGCTTTACCGAGGACGCCGTGGTCGTGTTCAACGATCTCGACGTGCCGACGACGTTTGTCAGCGCGACCGAATTGACG
>Ga0247664_1000208_pt1 | contig 15158 bp, 16 predicted proteins | sample CNK05_metaG_FD_182715 | JGI IMG/M metagenome (GOLD analysis project Ga0247664, IMG submission 182715) | Soil microbial communities from Purdue University Martell Research Forest, Indiana, United States - CNK05 | ecosystem: Environmental > Terrestrial > Soil > Temperate forest > Bulk soil...
CTAGCAGATTTCTAATATGTGTCCACATAAGCTACTCCTTTTTCCTTTGTTGTTGAGAGGGCTCATTGTTGGGCTCCCGCTGCGATTGTCAACCGCGCGATCGAAACGAATTGGTGTCGGAGAGCGTGGATCAGAAAGTGCTGGCGCGAGAATTGCACAGATCTCGAAATCCCGCTGTGGAATTGGTCGGCTTCCTGTCTCAGCCACCCTGCATTCTGCACAGTCGCCTGCAACCAGTACTTCTCACGCCTGAGGGCAGGCGTTATAACGCTGCGCGATGCAAGCGAACGAGGCTGCATGGTATGACGAGTTTTACCAGACGGAACAGGCCAGCTGGGCGCCCTGGTATAAATTCTCGCTGCCGTATCTTCGGCAAATCCTGACGGCAGAGACGCGTTTGGTGGAGCTGGGTTGCGGTCAGGGCCATATCCTGCGTTATCTGGCCCGGGAGCGGCTGCTGCCGGAAGAGAACATTTATGGGATGGACCAAAGCCGCACGGCCGTGGATTTCGTGAAACGAGCGTTGCCACGGGCCCATCTGGATACAGGGGACATCTATCGTCTGCCCTATCCGAAGGATCATTTCCACGTTTGTTTGCTCATGGAAACCATCGAACATTTTGAGGATCCGCGTCCGGCTTTGGAGCAGATCTGGTCGGTGCTCAGGCCGGGCGGAGTGTTATTGATTTCGTTTCCGAACTATTTGTGTCCGTGCTGGCTGCCGTTTCGGTGGCTGGTGCGCCTGGCGAACAAGCCCGAACTGCTGGTGCTTCAACCCATCGACAAGATCTATACGGCGTTTGGGGTCATCCGGCTGGTAAAACAGGCGGGGTTCGCGTTTGAGCGTTGCGTGGGCAGCGGGTATGGGCCGCCCTTTTTCTATCGGCTGGAACGTGATTGGATGACGCGGGGACTGAATGCGCTGGGTCTATGGTGGTTGTCGTTTCATCCGATCCTGATTTTTCGCAAGCCGGGCGCGACGCCACGGGCCAACTGCTGAGCCATGTCGTTACGCACATTTCTCAAGCACACAGCGGCCGGGCGTTTGGTGCTGATTCCGTTTCGTTTTCTGCTCATTGCGTTGCCGCGGCTCGGCAGACAATTGGGGTCGATGGTGAGGTGGGCGTTTGCGTCGAAGGAGCATTATAATTTCACCTACGATCTGACGGACCTGAATTGGGCTTACCTGGCGAGTTATGTGGCGGTGATCAGCGGGCACGAAGTGTCGACGATCGAAGGCTACATGCGCGAACTTGAGCAGGATGAAGGGTTGCGTCAGTTGTTGCGCGAACGGACCCTGGCGAGCCCGGATCGTCATAACTCGGATGTTGAGCCGCGTTATGGGCGGCGTCTGGGTTGGTATGCGCTCCTGCGCGCGACCAAACCAGCGGTGGTGCTGGAGACAGGCGTGGATCGCGGCCTGGGAACGGCAGTGATGGCCGCGGCCCTGCGCAGAAACGATCAGGAAGGGCATCCCGGACTGGTCTACGCCACCGATATTGTGCCCGCCTGCGGACATCTGTTGGGAGATCCTTACAAAGCTTACGCGCGGATTCTGCTGGGCGATTCCGTTGAGTTGCTGAAGAAATTTTCCGAGCAGGTGGATATTTTCCTGCATGATAGCGATCATCGCCCGGAATATGAATGGGCTGAGTTCCTCGCCATCGAACCACGCCTGCACCGGGCCTCAATCGTGATGAGCGATAATTCGCAGCAGACCACCAAGATGCGCGAGTTCGCGCTGCGGTTGGGAAAAAGTTTTCTCTACTTTCAAGACCAACCGAAAGGCCACTGGTGGCCCGGCGATGGCATCGGCGCAGCGTTTTTGCTCGGGACAAAAACGTTCTTCCCGCAGATTGGCGAGGAGGCCCGCAGATGAACGCAGATTGACGCAGATGGGGATGGGCCCCAGACGGGCGCAGATTAACGCAGATAAAGAAGGAGACCTTTGTGCTTGGTCAAATTGTTGTCGTTACCTGTTGTTAACTCTTGTCGCAAGCGCGGAGTTTGGGCAGAAGTTGGGCTCCAAGGCTGGGCCGCCAGTCTCCGTCAATCCGCATCGATCTGCGGGTCCTGTCCAGGGCGGAGGGCGGAGGGCGGAGTGGCTGATTATGCTCTCTTTCAAGCCCCCATCTGCGGCTATCTGCGTCCATCTGCGGGCCTGGATCAGTCGGCGGCTTTGGTGACCTTGCCGGAGGTCCGCTTCTGATAAGGGGAATGGAGATTAAAATAAATGCCGCACAGGGGACGTTCGTTGTCAGTTTGGCTGAGGATGATCGTGATCTGGCGATCGAGAGCGATGCCATGACGGAGGTGCGGTCCACGGTTTTCGTAGGCTTTGATCGCCTTTTCCATGAGGGAACGCAGTGACCCCTCGCAATCCTCCGGAACCTTGTCGATACACACGACGAACTTGTCGTAGGCTTTGATCGCCTCGGCGATCTCATGCTTGAACGTGTCGGCAGTCACAGCTCCATGATAATGTTTCCCAAGGTTCTTGGAAGCCCAAAGTCCCGCCTTCGCCCTACGGGCTACCCGCCCTCGCCTTTGGCTACGGGGTGGCAGGCGGCGTGGCAGGCCCGGCTTCGTTTGCGCCTTTCCAGTTTCCGCTTTCCGCTTTCCGCTTTCCGCTTTTCCTTCCCCTGCCTATGCTGGCGCTCTTATGGCATCCTCGCTTTCCAACAAATGGGTTTTGATTACTGGCGCCTCGAGCGGGTTTGGGGCGGCCGCGGCGCGAGCGTTTGGGCGATTGGGGGCGCGCCTATTGCTGGGGGCACGCCGGCTCGATCGGTTACAAGCCGTCGCGGGAGAAGCCCGCAAGGCGGGCGCACCGGAAGCGCAGGTCTCCCAGTTGGATGTGGCAAATACAACCAGCGTGAACGCCTTCGCCAAATGGGCCGGCGGGTTCACGAACAAATTGGATGTGTTGATCAATAACGCCGGCGGCGCCAAAGGACTGGATACCGTGGCCGAAGGCAAGGACGACGATTGGGAGTTCATGATGCAGACCAATGTTTTGGGCGTGCTGCGAGTGACGCGAGCCTGTCTGCCGATGTTGATTCGTAATCCTGGCAGCGTCATCCTGAATGTGGGTTCGATTGCCGGACGGGTTGCCTATGAGGGCGGATCGGCCTACTGCGGGGCCAAGGCCGCCGAGTTGCAGATCACCAAGGCGCTGCGCCTCGAATTAAGCGGCACGGGCGTGCGCGTTTGTACGATTGACCCAGGCATGGCCGAGACAGAATTCTCCGTCGTTCGCTTTCATGGCGACGAGGCGCGCGCCAAGAAAGTTTATGAAGGAGTCGAGCCGCTCACCGCAGACGACGTGGCGGACGCCATGGTCTGGGTGGCCAGCCGGCCGCCCCATGTGTGCATAGATGAGCTGTTGATCAAATGCACCGACCAAGCTGCCATCCATAAGGTGCATCGGCGGACCACCGCAGCCTCTTAATTAACAGGCCGGAATGCAGCTGTAGCGGCGGTCTACGACCGCCGACTGGAGTTTGGACATTTTTTTGTGCGGGGCCTTTGTCGGAAGCTTTGTCGGAAACTTGTCAAAGTGAAATCGGATTGCTCGTCAGAATCCGTTGAGCATGGCAATCATGCGGCTCAAAAGTTCTCGTCCTTGGGCGGTTTCTATTGAAGTGGGAAGGGCCTTTTGCTCATCGAGATCCAAGTAGGCTACCGCCTTCACCGCCGCCGCTGCCGCAATCTCAAGAAATCGCCGATGATCTAATTCCGAATATCGCCGTTGCCTTCTGCCACGTTCAGAATAGTGAGTGAGCATTCAGCCCTTGGAGCTGAGCAACCGTCGACAAAGTTTCCGACAAAGCTTCCGACAAAGGAAGGCCAAAGAAGCTCTCAAAGTGTCTAATCTTCAGACGGCGGTCATAGACCGCCGCTACAGGTAACGCATGTCCACGGGCCTTGATCTGGCCGCAGCCTCACCCTTTGTCGGCACTCCGTCGATGGCAACGCACGTTCCAGGTCGCCGCCTCGACGAAGTTTCCGACGAAGGATGGGAGCCCCGGCTTAAACCAGCATGACGTGGTTCTCCAACAGGCCGATGCCGCTGATTGTGATCCGGATGCGATCGTCGGGCTGCAGCGTAAAGCCGTCGGGCGGGACGATGCCGGTGCCGGTCAACAGGATGGCGCCATGGGGAAAAGTCTGGCTGCGGAACAGGTACTCAACCAGGTCAGCGAACCGGCGCTTGATCTGGTTCACTGAAGTGTCGCCGCGAAAGACGATCTCCCCGGCTCGCTGAATCTCGAGCAGGATCGTCCAGGCGCGGGCGTCGGTCTCGGTGGCGCCGACCACGATCACCGGACCGACCGCACAGGAACGGTCGTAAATCTTGGCTTGCGGCAGATAAAGCAGATTTTCCCCCTCGATATCGCGCGAGCTCATGTCGTTGCCGATGGTGTAGCCGACCAGGTGGCCGCGCGAGTTCAACACAAACGCCAATTCCGGCTCCGGCACATTCCAATGGGCGTCTTTTCGGATTCCAACGGCTTCCCCGGTCGGAACGACCTTTTCCGGCAATGCCTTGAAGAAAAGTTCCGGCCGGTCCGCGTCGTAGACCTTGTCATAAGCGGTGGCGCTGAAATCTGACTCTTCCATGCGCGCTTTCTTGCTGCGCAGGTACGTCACACCCACCGCCCACACCTCCTGACGATCGAGGGGAGACAGGAGCTTGATTTGGTCCAAGGCGCAGCGAGGGAGGCTCGCAGTCTTGGCCAGCGCAGATAACTGCCCCATCAACCCCTCAAACTCGAGCAGCGACGAGATCCGATCAATTCCCTCCGCAGACAAATCCAGCACCGCCTCGTCGAGGAGCAACCCCACCTTGGAACCGGAAGCAGCAGTCTGGAAGCGGCACAATTTCATCTTAATGACCGGAAACGGAGTGGACGTGTGGACAAAGTCAGAAATCGAACTGGTCGATGTTGGATTTGTTAAAAATAAAAGGGGTCCCGAGGAGAATGTTGTCCCCTTGAACCGTCACCTGACCGGCCCGGCCGCCCTGATACGTTGTGGCGCCCGGCTTGAGGGTACCGTCAACCAGCGACTTGGCCGCATGAATCGTCAGGTACCCGAGGTCCTGGACCTTCCAGAGGATCACGCTTTCGGTAATGCCTTCTTTGACGTAGCGGCGGTTTTCGTTAGGCAGGCCCAGGCCAATGATCTTTACCTGACCGGCTTTGCCGGCTTGCTTGACGGCTTCCGCCGCGCCCGGCACGGCCGGTGAACAGATCGCCATGATCAACTTCACTTTGGGATTGGCGTTGATGATGGCCGTTGCCTCCGCAAATGCTTTGTCCTTGAGATCGTCACACGGCCGCAAGGCCGCCCGCGTCAGCCCCGGATACTTCTCGGCATTCCGTTTTTCGATGGCCTTCTGCCATTCGATCATGTTCCCCGCGGTCAGGCTGGCCGTGATGATCGCGTATTCGCCCTGGGGTCCGATCAGGCGGGCGCATTCATCCATCAACGTGTTGCCAATGCCTTCCGGTGTGGCCTGGTTGACGAAAAACTCGCGCGAGTCGGGCAAAGCGTCGGCATCGTAGGTAATGACTCGGATCCCTTTCTGCCGGGCTTTGCGCAGGGCGGTGGAAATGCCGTCGCGATTTTCGCAGGCGGCGGCGATCACATCCACTCCGCGGGTAATCCAGGTTTCAACGATCTCGTTTTGTTTGGCCGGATCGGGGTCGGTCGGGCCGTCGTAGAGCAGTTTCACGCCCAGTTCCTTGGCGGCGTCTTCCGCGCCTTGGCGGCAGGCCATGAAGTAAGCATTGCCTTTGCTCTTTGGCATCAACGCAATCGTCAATGGCTTGCCGCCGCCGGAAGAGGCAACGGCACGGGTGTCGCCGGACCTCGCGGAAGGCGCCGAGGGTTTGCAACCGGCGGATAAAGCAAGCAGGGCGACCAGGGCCCAAGCGGAAACGGGTCGGCCGCGAGCGAGCTGGCGCAGGACAAGTCGAGTTATGGCGTGCACTGGATAACGGCATTTAAGCCGCAGTGCTCTCCGGGAAAAAGTCCAAAATGCGCCCGGATTGAACCTTCGGGCCTTCTCGCACGCTCAACCTGGAAAAGCAACATATGAGAGCTCTCTGCTTACGCGCCCTCGCCCTCCCAATCCTCGTGTCCATCTTGACCTTGACCGGGTGCATGAAATCTTTGGACAAAACCAGCCGCCTGCCCGCCGCGGCGTCCATGGAATATCTGAACCGACCGGCGGCGCCGGGCACCCTGTTCCCCACGGATGAAGCGGTGCTGGGCGGCGCCAACATCGAGCAGATCCTTTCGTCCAAGGTCGTTCTGCCCACGAAAGCCCGCCTGGTCGTGCTGTCGTTTGGCCCGCGGCCGTCCTGGAACTCGTGGTCGGAAGATTTGGCTGAGGCAGAACGAAACCTGGAGCAGGGCGCGCTCACCAAACTGCAGAACTGCCCGCGGCTGGCGGAGGTGTCGTTGCTGCCGTCCTTGATGGTCCCGCAGCGCCAGACGATTCCGTATTTGCGGGAAGCGGCGGCCCGCTTTCAAGCCGAGCTGTTGCTGGTGTACCGGACCAGCACTCGCGTCTACGAGAAATACCGCGTGTTTCGTCCGGATCAAGTGAAGTCCAAGTGCGTGGTCGAAGCCATCCTACTGGATGTGCGGACGGGGATCGTCCCGTTTTCCGCTCAGGCGTTGCAGGAATATGAGAGCAAACAAACCAAGCAGGATTACGATCTTTCCGAAACCATGGCCAAGGCGGAGATCAAAGCGCTGTCGCGTGGCCTGGAAGACGTGGCCGGCAAGCTGGTGAACTTTCTGGAAGCGGTGCCGTGAGGAGGCGGGCAGTTCCTGGTTCCTGGTTCCTGGTTCCTGGTTCCTGGTTGTTGGTTGTTGGTTTGACTTGTCGCGGGCCTCCGCGTTACGCAGGATGAGAACGCCAAATGCATCTCGAAGCGCACGCAGCGTTGGGTTGGGTGATCGGGAATGCGGGCCAGAATAGTCGACGTGTGCGTAACTGGTGCGTGGCGGCTGCGGTTATCCCCGATATTGATGCGATCCCGTACGTGTTCGGGCCGGAAGCGTACGGCCGATGGCACCATACCTTCGGACACAACCTGTTCCTGCTGATCGCGCTGTCCGGCGTGGCTGCCTGGCATTGCCGTGCTCGTCCTGCGGCAAGGGGAAGCAGCGCCCGCGCGTTCTGGTTCACTGCGGCAGGGTTTGCCAGCCATCTCGTCACCGACGCCTTCTTCAGCGGCTGGTATCTGTATTTGCTGTGGCCAGTCTCCAGCTATGGGTATCTTCCGGAGCACCACGTGGGGTTGGAACATCCGATCAACGTATGGCTGATCTATGTTGGGCTCGTCGCGGTGATCGGCATGGGAGCCCTCCGCAAACGGACTCCCGTTGACATCTTCTGGCCGAAATTAGACGCAATCATCGTCGGGCTCTTTCGGAGCAGACCATTGTCGTGCAGCGTTTGTGGCCGTCCGGGAAATCAGCGGTGCCACCAGTGCGGCCGGCCCACCTGCGCCCGTCACGCTCGGCTGACGCGCCACGCGGACATCGTTTGTCCTGACTGCCTGCCTGGTAGGGTCATAGCCAATAGCCGATAGCCAAGGGCGCCAGCACCAACAACCAGGAACCAGGAACCAGGAACCAGGAACCAGGAACCAGGAACCAGCAACTAGGAACCAGGAACTAGGAACAGCAACCAGCCCAGAAACCCCAGAAATTCGCTTGAGCCAGCGGGGCATTTTGTGCTTTCTCTGAACCTTTCCCGCCTTGCGGGACGAGATTGGATTGGCCAAATGAAACACTTGCTGAGCATCGAATCGATGGCCGTGGCGGACATCGAACACATCCTCGACCGCGCCCGCGCCATCAAGAGCGAGCGGGGCCATCCCGGGGCGGCGGCAGGAAGTTTGGCCGGGCAAGCCTGGGCCTTGATCTTCACCAAACCATCCACGCGCACGCGGGTCTCTTTCGAGGTGGGCATTCGGGAATTAGGCGGGCAAGTTTTGTTTCTCAACGCCGCCGACATCCAACTGGGCCGCGGCGAGCCCATCAAAGACACGGCCCGTGTGCTGAGCCGGATGATTCATGGGGCGGTGATCAGGACCTTCGCCCAGCAAGATGTGGAAGAGTTTGCGCGGTACTCGGGCATCCCGACGGTCAACGCGCTGACGGATGATGAGCATCCGTGCCAGATCCTAACGGACATCTTCACGTTTCAGGAGAAGCGCGGGCCGATCCAAGGCAAGGTCGTGGCCTTCATTGGCGACGGGGCCTGTAACGTGCCGGTTTCCTGGATCTTCGCCGCCAGCAAACTGGGTTTCGAATTCAGGATTGCGGCGCCAAAATCGTTCCAGCCGGACACGGCTCTCCTCAAGCGGGCCGGCGGCAGGATCACTGTGACCGAAAGCCCGGCCGAAGCCGCCGCCGGCGCGGACCTGCTTTACACGGATGTGTGGGTATCCATGGGCAAAGAAGAGGAATCCGCCGCGCGGATCAAACAGTTAACCGGCTACCAGATTAACCAGGCGCTCCTGCGGTTGGCTAAACCCGACGCGTTGGTTCTGCATTGCTTGCCGGCCTACCGTGGCAAGGAAATCGATGAGATCACTTTCGAACAACACGCCCAGTCCATCTTCGACCAGGCCGAGAATCGGTTGCACGTCCAGAAGTCGATCCTGACTTGGCTGGTGGCGGCCTAAAGGGCGCCTGAAGGGCTGAGTTCAGGGGGTCGAGGGATCGGGATCCAGCGTGCTGACTGCTCTCCATGAACCGACCCTCTCAGGTAGCAGCCGACGTCAGGAGGCCAACTCCAGGGAACCTGCTTTACAAAGGGCCCTGGCCCTCCCATTTTGGGGTGGCATAACGAAACGTCATCTGCATTTGTTACCATGAAAAAGATTCTCATCATTATTGCCGCCGTGGTGCTCCTGGGCCTGATTGGCGTGGTCCTGGCCGTCACCCTTTCGCTCGACTCCATCGTCAAGAAAGGCGTCGAAACAGTCGGACCGCAGATCACAAAAACTGAGATGAAACTCGATGGGGCGAACATCTCGTTGTTCTCCGGTTCGGGGACGTTGAAGGGCTTTCTGCTGGGCAATCCCGAGGGCTATAAGACACCCTCAGCGGTTACGGTGGGCGAGGTAGCCGTGGGCGTGAGTCCGCGCTCTGTCTTTTCGGATAAGGTCCATGTCACGCACGTGCGGGTAAAGGCGCCTGAGATCACCTTCGAAGGAACGCTGGGCTCGGCCAATAACTTGAGCAAAATCATGGATAACGTGAACAGTGTCGCGGGCGTCGCCAAGGGGACCGACAGCAAGACCCCGCCCGCCGATCAGGGCGCCTCCAAGAAATTGCAGGTGGATGATTTCCTGATTAGCGATGCTCGAGTCCACGTCAGCATGACCATGCTCGGCGGCAAATCATTGACCGTGCTACTCCCCGAAATCCATTTGGCCAACCTGGGCAACGGGCCTGACGGCATCACCGCCGCGGAACTCACCCAGCGCGTCCTTCATGAAGTAACGGTCCATACCCTCAAAGCCGTCGAGAAAGGAGTGGCTGATATCGGAAAAGTCGCGACGGACGCCGCTTCCAATATGGCCACGAATACGCTCAACAAGGTGGGCAAAACCGTCGGCGACTTGTTCAACAAGAAAAAAGAATAGGGTGGTTCCTGGTTCCCGGTTCCCGGTTGCTGTTCCGGGTTCATGGTTCCCGGTTGGTGGTTGCTGGTTCTGCCCCCTGGTGTAGTCCCTGCCCGCGTCATTTTTCTGACAGCCATTTTTCTGCCTTAAATAATTTCTGCCGTGCATCTGCGGTTGGCATCTTTCTGCCGCTTTCCGCTTTTCGAACTCCTCGTTTGCATTTGTTCTGTGGCTCTCGGTATGCTCCGGGCGAACTCCGATGCGGGACAAGCCTCATGAAAATGTTTTCTTCTCTACAGGGCCGGCCCGGACTGGCCGGTTGGACTTTGGTACTGGCGGGACTGACCATGTGGGGCGGGGGCGGGTGCGTCCATCAATCCGGTGATCTGGCCTCGGCGCCGACCAAATCCATGAAACTCGACAGCAGAACATTCGGAACCACGCCGGGCGGCACCACGGTCAAGCTTTACACCCTGGAAAATCGCAAGGGGATGGTCGTGAAAGTGTCGGAATACGGCGCGTTGTTGACGGAAGTGTGGGTGCCGGATGGATCGGGGCGGACCAACGACGTGGTGTTGGGCTTCGACAACCTGGAGCAATATGTGAAGGGACATCCCTTCTTCGGCGCCACCACTGGCCGCGTGGCCAACCGCATTGCCAAGGGCCGTTTTACCCTCGATGGTCACGAATACAAGCTGGCCGTGAACAACGGCCCCAATCATCTCCATGGCGGCCTGAAAGGGTTCGACAAGCAGGTCTGGAAATCGCGGCCGCTCCACGGGATGAAAAATGAAGTCTCCGTCGAGTTCACTTATATCAGCCCGGATGGAGAGGAAGGATATCCAGGAACCTTGGAGACGAAGGTGGTCTACACCTTAACCGATGAAAACGAGCTGCGCATCGAGTATACGGCCACCACCGACAAGCCGACCATCGTTAATCTAACCAACCATTCGTATTGGAACCTGGCGGGGTCGGGCTCGATCCTGGATCATGTTCTGCAGATCAATGCCAGTCGCTATACGGTCGCAGATGACACGCTCATTCCCACGGGCGAACTGGCCCCCGTGCGCGGCACCGGCCTCGACTTCACTCAACCCCGCCGGATTGGTGATCGGATCGCGGATTACACCAGCTTCGCCAAGGGTTACGATCACAACTTTGTTCTCGATAGCGGCGGGACAGCCCTCGCGCTCTGCGCGCGGGTCCTCGAACCGAAGAGCGGCCGGGTGATGGAAGTCTGGACGACCGAACCCGGCGTGCAGCTTTATTGCGGCAATCATCTCGATGGTTCGCTGACCGGCGTCGGGGGCGTAGTCTATCAGCAGCACACCGGCCTGTGCTTGGAAACGCAACATTTCCCCGATTCGATCAATCATCGGGAATTTCCTTCCGTGGTGTTGGGTCCGGGCAGCACCTATCACAGCACGACCGTTTATAAATTCACGGTGAAATAGTTCCTGGTTCCTGGTTCCTGGTTCCCGGTTCCTGGTTCCCGGTTCCTGGCTGCTGGTTTCTAGCCCGACTTCGCGGATTCGAGCCCAGCGCGGCCGGGGGCGTTTTTGCGTTCGTGCCCGAACTGCGGTGTGAGCAGGCGCTTGCCGCTCGAATCCGCTTCGCCGCGGCTAGCCGGGTCGTAGCGGCTCAGCGGCTCCAATCAAGCACTTGCGGCGAACCCGCGAAGACTGGCTAGTTGCCGGCTCACTAGCAACGAGCAACTAGCAACGAGCAACTAGGAACCAGCAACCAGGAACCAGGAACCAGCAACCAGCAACCAGCAACCAGCAACCAGCAACTAGCCCAGCTGCTTCATTCCCAAATCCAAGGCGCCGAGCAGCTGTTGCATCGAAGCCTCGGTTTCATCGCCCATGTTGGAAATTCTGAAGGTAGTGCCTTTGATCTTCCCGTAACCGCCATCGATCAGGAAGCCCTGGTCTTTGACGAGTTTCTGGAGTTTGGCTACGTCGATGACGCGTCCAGCGGGGCGAGCGCCGTTGTTGATACAGGTGAGGGTGAGGGATTCGAATCCTTTTTCGGGAAAGAGCGTGAACCCGTGGCGGGCGGCCCAGTCGCGGGTAATCTGGCTGGTGCGTTGATGGCGCGCGTACCGTTGCTCGAGACCTTCGCTGGCAAAATCCTCGAGCTTGGAAGCCAGGGCGAACACATGGCTGATGCTCGGGGTGCTGGGGGTCATGTTTTGTTCGGCGTTTTTCTGGAACTCGACCAAGTCAAAGTAATAGCCGCGGTCTTTGACGTTGGCGGCTTTGGCCAGGGCGGCGGGCGAACAAACAAATACCGCCAGACCTGGCGGCAGGGCGAAGGCCTTCTGCGTGCCGGCCAGGAGCACGTCGATCCCGAGTTGATCAAACAACAAAGGCAAGGCCGTCATCGAACTGACCGCATCGACGATGAAGATCACGTCGGGATATTTTTTCTTGAGCGCGGCGATCTCCGGCAGCGGGCTCATCGTCCCGGTGCTGGTTTCATTATGGATCAAGGTCAGGGCGTCGAACTGGCCCGTGGCGAGCTTGCGGTCCACCGCTTCCGCGCGAATGGGTGAACCCCACTCGACCTGCAGCCCTTCGGCCTCCTTGCCGCACCGGCGCGAAACGTCCAGCCATTTGTCCGAGAATGCTCCGCACATGCAATTGAGCACCTTGCGGGTGACCAGGTTGCGGATGGCTCCTTCCATCACGCCCCAGGCCGAGGAAGTGGACAGATAAACCAGTTGCTTCGTCGCCAGCAGAGCCTGGAGCTGAGGCTGGATTCGCGCATAGAGATCCTTGAACCCTTGCCCCCGGTGGCCGATCATCGCCGAGCAAAAGGCCCGGAACGTCTTTTCGCTCACTTCCACGGGCCCGGGTATGTGCAGTTTCACGTGTGCCATAAACTCATCATCACCGTAAAAAAAATCAGGGCGCTGACGGTTCCACAACCGGGCCGGCAAGGCAAGGGAGGAAAAGCGGAAAGCGGAAAGCGGAAAGCGGAAACACGGTCGCCGACTCCCCAATTACCTCATTGGCTTCTTTTCAAACAAAGGCTGAAATTCTTTTGTCCAGGCTGCTTCCGGTTTGCGACTAAGGAGTTTGTGCGACTCATTATTCATTACCCATCATGAGTGACCCAGCCATTGCCTTATGTGACCGGGCCCGCTCCGGCGATCTGGACGCCGCTTCCGAACTGGTCTCCTTGCATTACGAAAGGATATTTGCATGGTTCCGCCGTTTGTGCGGACACGACGCCGATGCCGCGGACCTCACGCAAAAGGCCTTTTGCAAGGCGTGGGCGACTTTGCATCGGTATGAGGGCCGTTCCAGCTTTTCCACCTGGTTGCACGGCATCGGTTATCACGTGTATGTCGATTGGTTGCGCCAGCGCCAGCCGGCCACTCATCCGGAGAATCGCTGGTGGCTCAATCGGAGCGATGACCGACCGGATCCCTTCGAACAAATTGCGGACAAAGAAACGGTGAGTCACATCTACGCGCTGGTAGAGCAACTCGACCCCGACGCACGATACACCGTCCACCTTCATTACTATCAGGGGCTGTCCATCGCTGAAACCGCTGAGGTGCTGGATGTGGCGGCCAGCACGGTCAAGTACCGGCTGCGGGAAGCCATTGCCTATCTGAAGAAACGAATCGAAGCCCGCCCCCTTCCCACACTCTAAATTAATTCTCCACCCCCCTTTCTCTATGACCGACGCTCAAGTCGAAACCATCCTCCGCCAGGCGCCGCAGCCCGCCCCCCCCGCCGCGCTGCGTCAACAGCTACAGGCCGCCATCCGGCTGGAGCCGGCGGCACCCCGGGAATCACCCTCTCCGCTCCTGGCCCGCCCGCTTTGGAAACGTTGGGTACCGGCCCTGGCTTTCGGCCTGCTCTTCCTCGGCTGTTTCATTGTGCTGGCCTTGCAAACGAGCCAGTGGCTTGAGCTCCGCCGGCAGCACGACGAACTACGCGCCGCCGCAGCCACCGTCGACCTCCTGCAACAAGAAAACGATCGGCTGCGCAGAGAGCAAATCCCGCTCCCCTCGCCCAGCACAGCTCGGACTGGCCAACAGGAATTGCAATCGTTGCGGGCCGAAGCCAGCCAACTGCGCCCCTTGACCCAACAGCTGGCCACGCTTCGCGCGGAACAGCAACGGCTGCAGGCTGGCGCGGGCGACGGCACCCAGCAAACCGTCGATCCCTTCGCGGCTCAAAAGGAGCGGGCCCAATCCATCGCATGTATCAATAATCTCAAGCAACTCGGCCTGGCCGCGCGCCTCTGGAGCAACGACCATAACACTAACATCCTGCCCACCGACCTCTTGCTCATCCGGCAGGAGCTCAACACCCCGCGCGTGCTGACCTGCCCGGCCGAAGCAGGCAAAACCAGGACGCCCAGCCCTTCGTGGGAACAGTTCGATCCGAACAGCGTCAGCTATGAACTTCCCTCACGTCATCCCAGTGAGTTCGAGCCTTATACCGTGTATTCTCGATGCCCGATGCACGGACACATCGGTCTGACCGATGGCAGCGCGATCAGCGGGGACCAGAAGCCCTACACGGTTATGGAGGACGGCAATCTCATGCTTCGCCGAAGGCCCGAGAACAACCCCAATCCATGACCCGCCGAATTCTCATCCCGTTGTTTTTGCTGGGCGCATGCCTGGCGGTGATCTTTTGGCAAAGGAATGCCATTGGCGCAGCCCGACGAGCTCAAGCAGACCTGGTCGCGGCCAAGGAACGGGCGGCACAGTTAGCGGCCGAAAATGCCGAATTATCCCGAACGCGCCTTGCGGCAGGCACAAACTCATTCGACAACACCACGGAGCTGCTCCGGCTGCGCAACGAAGTGCGTCAGCTTCGTGCTCTGTCCCAAGAAGTGGTCCGGTTGAAAGTAGCCAACGACCAAATGCCGACTGCAAGCGCAACGCCGCCGGGCGAGTTGGCCGAGATGGAAGGCTATCAGCCTAAGGAGAGCTGGACCGAATCCGGGCTGGGCTCGCCTGAAGCCACTGTTCAGACCTTCTTCCGCGCCGTGCGGGATGCGGATGTACCGCGTCTTCTGCAGTGTCTTTCCGAGCCAGGCAGCTTCGCTCTGGATCTGCGCCTGGATGCCAAAACCGGACAGTTGCGCCCGAGTTCTCTCGAGAGTTTGCGTCTGCTCAGTTTGGTTCAGGGTTACCGGATCGAAGCGCGTAACAGCGCGGCTCCCGAACAAGTTGCCGTGAGCCTGCGTGCCAAAACCGGCGGCGCCGTGCTTCTCTTGGTTCTGCGGAAGTTCGGCGAGGACTGGAAGATCGACCACTAGACTTTCCGATTTTCAATCTTCAATATCTTCAATTGCCGATATTGCCGATTGCCAATTGGGTCGCAATTGAGAATTGGAAATATTGGAAATTGAAAATCGAAAATTGGCCATTGCTCCGGTTCATGAGTAGCTTCCATTTGCTTTACATGCGCATTGGGGCCATGAACCTAATCCCTCTCCCCTCAACGGGGAGAGGGCCAGGGT
>Ga0247664_1000209_pt1 | contig 15138 bp, 37 predicted proteins | sample CNK05_metaG_FD_182715 | JGI IMG/M metagenome (GOLD analysis project Ga0247664, IMG submission 182715) | Soil microbial communities from Purdue University Martell Research Forest, Indiana, United States - CNK05 | ecosystem: Environmental > Terrestrial > Soil > Temperate forest > Bulk soil...
CCAGGGTAATATAGCGCGAACGCTGGGATTCCGGGATCTGGCCGATCAATTGATTCAGATTGACGGCGCTTTCCTGCTCGAAGGAACCGATACCCTTGAGCGCCTGAACGCCAATGGCGGCGCGTTTGTATTCATCGCGCTCACAGTTCAAGCCCGCACGCACGGCAGCGACACCTTCGCGTTCCATGACCTCGCGCCAGTCGTAATTGAGTCCCTGGGCGATGCACTGCCGTTCGATGGTTTTAAACACACCCGAGACGCTGGTCTGGGGGCGTTTGAGCTTGTCGGCAATTTCCTGTTCGGTGAACCCTTGTCCGCGCAGCAGGCACATGGTCATTTTCTCGGCATCGGAAATGGGCCGGTGCGTCTTGCCGGTTTTGCCCATTCCGCGTGCCTTGTAGTCGGTTTCCATGCGTGCGGCTTTCTGCCGTTTCATCGATGGAGTTTTACCCACCATGCTGCGGGCATAACGGTTTTCATGGTCCGAATAAATGTCGCCGTCCTGCTTAATATTTCCCCATTCGTCCGCCATGGGTGGCATCATAGCAACAAATGAGTTTCCCGAAGATAGAAAAAGATTCCATTGGTGTTCCCCGAGTGGTTCAAAGCGAAACGGAGCCGCGACCGTGGATGCCGGACTCCTTTATTGATTGGCTGGAACCGCGATTGACCAAAGACATGCGTGTGTATGAATGGGGAAGTGGGAACTCGACGCTCTGGCTATCGAACCGTGTGGGGTATATCTCCACGATTGAACACCACGTCCTCTGGTACGACGCCATGATTGAAGCCTGCAACCAATATAAAGATGTCAGCGATGTGTCGGTGGACTGGTTCAAGATCCAGAGTCCCATTTATGTGAAGGGCTGGGACTCTCCATGCCATGAGCACTTTCATCTGGTGGTCATCGATGGAGTACGCCGGGATGAGTGTATCTACAATTCCGTTCGACGGCTTACCAGCGATGGCGTGATCATTTTAGATAACAGCGACAGCGAAGCCAAAGAAGGCCAGCAATGGCTACGGGATCAGGGATTCTCGGAAAAGGTCTTCAGCGGCGAATACGCGTGGGGAAAGAATGGAGAGGTTCATACGACGACTATTTTCTTCAAATCCGACAATTGCTTAGGACTTATCGCTTCCTGAAAATCCTTCAGCGCCATCCATCCAATAAATCCGCAGTCCGGACATTGAACCGTCACCACATTATTCTGATCCACCGCATACTCACTTTGAAGATGGTCGCACTGGGGATTATCGGTTATGGGAAGATTGAGTCTGGCGCGGCGAACGTTTTCCAGATTCGGCTTCATGAATTGGCCCCCTGATCCATCATCTCATCCATCACGCGAATCAACCCACAGCGATGACACCGTAGGTTCCCCATGGAATCGACCTGGCAGAAACAGTGAAATTCACACGGATACTGAATATCGGGTTCCATTATCCAATCTCGCTCTCTGGAATATGATCTTTCATCGGCATCCATCCAATCGATTCCAACGATTTATCATGTTTCATCTTGCAGTCCATACAGGCGAAATATGAGAAATCCACTGGATCTAATACTAAGAACATTTCTCTCGAAGTCGTCACGCGCCCACAATCCGGACATACTCGGCGTCCAGTATCCTCAGCAATCATATTTGGTTCCATATTGCACATCCTCTCGATTCATGATGGAGTAGGATTCCATGTTGAGACCAACCCCTCATGAACACCACCACACCATTCGGCGACTCCATCGACTCACACAGAAACTCAACGCCGAAACTGCTAAACTCCACAAACTGGTTCCGGTCAAACGCCGGAACCGCAAAGACTGCGAGGACCCTATGGCTTCCATCGATACTGCCGTTGCGGCTTTAACCGCTGCGGTTGCCGACTCCATCGCCGCCCAGGATGCGCTTCTGGCCGCTGGTGTGACTTCTCCAGCAATGGTCAGCGCCATTTCCGATGCCGCGACCGCCCTGGCCACAGAAACCACGAAAATCAAAGCCGCGACCCTGACTCCGTAATTCCACCAAGCGGTCCGAAAGGGCCGCTACCCATTCACCACAAACCGATCATCCAGAATCACCGCATACCACCCACTCCCATCCATATATAAAGGTATCAGATTCGCATATGCCACGGTCTTTCCCACGAACACGCTCAAATCTCTCGTAACCGACTCACCAGCACTAATTTTCAAAATTTCTTAAAATCCACACGCTGGCCATACGGACCACATCAAGCCACCCCATGGAGGCCCAGCCGTCGGCTCAATCGCGGGTCCCCTTTCGCAGTCCTGCGAAATCCCACAGATACCGTGTATTCAACAACTTACACGCATGTATGCACTGTCGCATCATAGAGATGATGTGAGCGTGCATATGCAGTATCGTGCACCATGGATGGGTGAATCACGTTTGAGAATGAGCGAGAGCGTGGAGACCACAATTCCCTCCAATTCCCCACAATTGCTTGGATTTGGTAACCTTTTGACCCATGTGTGACAGATTGTCAAAGGATGTAACCTTTTGATACGTCTATAGGGGTAGGGAGCGGGAATGGAGACGGGGAGGCTAACGCTTCCCTTGCCGTTCCCGTTGGTCACGGGGCAAGGGTTTGTTGTCATGGTAAAGACGGGAAGGAGTCGGGGACAAACTCAGGGTATCACAATAGCGTGTTATTGATAATCCAGGTCATTCAGGATTGCAAGCAAAAAGTTCGAGCAGATGGGCTTTGGTGGAGTCCGTGGCGTATTGAATGAGGGTTATGGCTTTCTTGGGATTGTCGGTGAACCAGACTTTCTGAGTCGGGGACCAGCAGAAGCCGTGGGATTTGGGAATGGCTCGGGCTTCATAATCACAGTACAGCTCCCACACATTACCGATCTTCTGAAGGATGGGACGGCGCAGGAAGCGTTCACGAAAGACATGACGGGGCATCACCTCACCAATGGGACGAGCCGGATAGATGTTCGTGTTCTGCTTATAGATCTTCGAAATCATTGCGGTTTGAGTATATCGCGGGTTGTCAAATAATAATTGTTGACAATCTATCTGCACATGGGTATATTCATACTCATGAACACACAAACACAGTCCGCCAAACACAATCATCAAGTCTGTTTCGGCAAGCGCGAAGCGGGTTGCCCGCGATGTGAGGAGTTAGCCAATGGCGCAGCTCCTCGCGCTGGCTGGCAGAAATCCTACTTCGAGACGAAAGCGCGTCATGAGGCCATGCGCAGTGCAGCCATCAAGGCCCATGACTTCGCCGCATGTGCCGCAAAGAACGTCGTGTGCACTCATTTTGATTGGTAGGAGAATCATGAGAAAGAAAACCAAGTCCCTCGCCATCTTCACCGTCCGCGTGCCCGTGCTGGTGTCCAAAGACCAGTACCGCAAGCTCTACGAACTGGCCACTGCGGCCAAATGCAGCGTGGGTGCCCTGTTGCGCTCACTGATCGATAACGCCCACTAACCCCATGATCGCAATCACAAAGGAGAACACGACTGCGAAAGCCGCAGCTTCCCGTGAGAATGGGAAGCGCGGGGGACGACCGAAGAAGGTTGCAGATCCATTAACTGTCCGCATTAAAGAAACCAATTAAGGAGATTACAATGGGAGATAGAGTAAACGTGAAAGTTATCGATTCAGGATCAGCGGTTTACCTTTACTCACACTGGGGAGGATCAGAGCTGCCAGCCGATGTGCAAAAAGCACTAGCAAAGCGATGGCGCTGGGACGATGGCGCTTATTTGACGCGAATTATATTCGATGTCATGACGGAGGGGCGACAAGGCGAGGAAACCGGATTCGGTATTAGTACTCGAATCTGTGACAATGAACACCCGATTGTTGCGGTGTCGTCGGACTCGAAATGCCTGTGGCTGGAGAATGAAGACGGATCGAAGATTGATGGAACGAAAAAGACATTCACCGAGTTCATTGCGCTGAATGATGCGGCCCTGGAAATGTGGTTTTCAGTGGACTTCGAAAGAGAGCCAGCATGACCACCTATCTCGTCGTCCAACTCACCCTGCTCTACCTGCTCTTTGGCTGGATCTATATTTCACTCCGCCGGAGGATCAAATGATTCAGAATCAAACCGCAATTATTGTGCGAGATATTGGCGAATCTTATGAGCGACAGCGCGAAATGGAACGAAATACTCCAGACGAACGTTATCCGATGCTCTCTCAAGCCGAAGCCAATTTCTACCGGCATATGGAACGCTGGGGCAGTGAAAGCTATCCCATCATTAAGCGGAGGTCTGGCCATTGGACATGGCATGAATTCTGCTCGGTTCGAGGCTGTCCCAGCCCGTATAAGACAAAGAAAGCAGCGGTCGCCGCAATTGAACTGTACTTGAGTATTCTTCTGGACAAGATTGCAGGACGGATCAGCTGATGCCTAAATGCAAGATCCACAAACGCGAGCTGCAATGTCCGGCTTGTATTGGCGGAGTCAAGAGCGAAGCCAAGGCCCAGGCTGCACGGATCAATGGCGCAAAGTCCAAAGGCAGGCCCAAAAAAGTGGTGCAATCATGAGCGATTTTGAAGACGGACGCAGGGTTCCCGACGAAGGCGAGCGCGAGGACGCCTATAACAGCAAACACCGCTTTGTTACCTGCCCCCAATGCGGGAAGGCTTTGGGGAAATGGTATCAGGCCGAGCCCGCCACACTGGAATATCCCGGCGCTCCCGCCGAATTAGACCAGTGGGAAGGTTCGGTTTATTCGGAAAGAGCGGATATGTTGTTCTGCTCCGCACACTGCCTGACGACCTATACCGAGGAGTAAGCCTAACCCATCTCCTCAATAACAATCTCAGCGCGAGGGTTATCACTATCGATGGCCCTCGCATCAATCTCAAAGACCCGAATCCATCGGTCATTGGCAATCACCCCTGCCGCCTGGAGACAATCGGCCACAATTGCGATATCCGCGTCTCTCCGCCATGAATCATGGTAAAGCCTTACCGAGAGCTTGAGATGGGCTCTGGGACCGCCCAGACGCAAATTCCGGCACCGTGACGGCACCAGTAGTGCGAACGTTCGCTTATAGGCCACGATCTGGATATCGTCATAGATCCGGCCTTGTCCGATCCGCTTCTGGTTTTTAAGGCTCGGTACAACCCCCGGCATCGTGAAAGTCACCGTCATTTGCAGCGCACCCAAGCTCGCCCTGCGGCATCCACCTTGCGGTCGTAGCATTTGGCATGATCCGTAATGCGATTGACAAACCCGCTTCGACTGCAACCCGCCAGCATCGCCGCCTGAGATACTCGGATCCATTGCCCTTTATACTTCAAGTGAAAATGGACCCAATTGACTTTGACATAAGGGCGTGGCGTCGGATGGCTTTCAATCGCTCGCCGCTTGGCCATTGCTTTATCGGCAAGCCGCGCCCATAGCGATTCGTAATCCAAATTCTTCTCAAATCCACTCATCGCTTCACCTTCCTGGCCCGTTTCCGTGCTCTCCCAGCTCCAGCGCAGCAATTGGCATCGCAATAGCGAGTCCGCTTGATCCTGGATCCAAATAGCGGCGTTTGACAGTAATTGCACTTTCGCTGCTTATTCATAATTCCTTTCGCAGTATTGTCGGGTTATCGGAGCTCCATCGTGGCAGCCCTTTTTCAAGTGTCGGCGCGTCACCCGCCTCACACTGGCAACGATAGTAGTAGCGAGTCCAGTCGGTCGTCTTAAGCACGCCTTGCGAGCTTTGATACTGCATGACCCGCCTGAGCGTAAGAATGCGGTTGGCATTCTCGGGGTCAAAGGTTTGCTCATAGAACACTGCGAGTTGTCCGGATCCTCCACAAAGCCGACATTCTGAAGCTTCCCATTCATGCGGCGCATAAGCCTGCACGCGGTCAGCAAACCCGCAATGCTTCGCCGCCTCGACAATATCGGCGATTTTGGGAAAGAACTTCGAATTATCGCGAAGCCAATCGTAGATTTTATCCGCCTCTCGGTCGCTGTAAGTGTCCATCTTGTCTCGATAAATCGCCCACTGCGCGGCAGTTAAGTCTTTTCCAGGCCAAAGGTCATTGCAGCGTTGAATGAAGTTTTCAAAGATCATCGGATGGCTCCTTGTCGGCGTAATTCGGCGGCCGCGGCATCGATTTCCTCTTTCGTGGGCGGATGATATCCATTCCCATTCGGTTTTGGACTGCGCGGAACCTCTTCCTCCCAGCCTCGGCGCTTGAGCCAGTTGCAGATATGGGGCTGCTTGGTTTCATCCTGCCACTGCTCAGAAAGTTTCCAGCGTTGCATCGAACTGCATATCTCAACGCAGAGCGCATCATCGGGGTGAATCTTTTTCCACTGCTGAAATGCGGCCAGCTTTGAACCTCTCCGCGTCGAAAGCTCCCACATGTCCAGAAATTCCAATTCATACTTCGGAGACTTCGAACGCTCATATGCCGGCGATGAAATCGCCAAAGGTTTCTGGTCTGCTCTGTTCTGTATCTGTTCTGTATCTGTTCTGGTCTGGTCCTGTTTCGAAACGGTTTCATGTAACGTTTCAGAAACGTTTCCCGCCTTCTCTCGGAAACGTTTCACGCGCTCTGTAGATCCATCGCTTTTGAACTGCCTTTTATCCCAGCCATGAGGCATTAAGCCCTTGTCGGTTGTATCGATTAGCCCTCGACTCGTTAAATGGGTAATAGCGGCTAATATCTTCGCTTCAGTGAGGTGCAGATTGAAGGAAAGGTCCGAAACTTTTGGCAGAATTCCGTCAGATTTTGACGTCAAACAGAGAAAATTTATCCAAAGTTTGAACATTTTGGGAGATAAACGTTGCACTTTTGGATCAAAAACGACTTCGTTATAGAGACGGAACCATGTATTCACGTGCTGATTCTTCCTTCTCGCGCTTGAATTTTCGACGAATTTCAAGTTCCTGAAGCGCGAGTTTCAGGGCCCCCAGTTCGGCACGGTCGCGATGATTCGGCGGTCGCATCTCATCCTCATTTACTATGCGTATTGCAAGGAAGTCCGCACGCCTTTGGAGAATTTCGATAGCATCTTTAGTGGTAATGGGAAGCTCCTTGCACTAAGACTTTGCCTTAGATAACGGCATAAAAACATATCCGCATTCCGCTGTCAAGGATTGAAATCGAATCGCTTCTGATTTGTCTGTTTTGTTGCAGCGGCATTCATCCACAGAACCTCAACACGGTCGCTGGCTCCATCGGCGAAGGAATTCTTTCGGACCTGATGCCAATCGCCATAAATTTCGTCATAGAGTTCGCTGGGATACCCGGAAAGCACCACAGGCCCATCGAGCTTATGCAGCCCTTCAGCTAACCATGAATGCTCCATGTCGCTCATTTCATAGCGATAACCTTTACCGCGATAGGGATTCCCCAATTTGCGTGTCGCCAATACATAAGGCGGATCCACATAGAAAAGCGTCTCCGGGGAATCATGTTGAATCATCAGCTCGAGCGCGTCCTTGTTTTCAATTACGACTCCCTGAAGTCTCGAGGTCCATTCCTTAATTCGATCTGGCAGGTTAATCCAGTCATGGGCAGGCGTCGTTCCTGATCGGTTCGAATTCGACCGAAAGCCCGTATTGAATCCGGTTGCAGCTACCGACCCAAACCCCATAAACGAGCGCAGAATCGTCCTGCGGGCCTGTTCTATGCGATTCTCGGCAGATTCATAAGCTTCCCGAAACTCCTCTCGAGAGAATGGCGTTAGGCGAATTAGCCTCTCGAGTTCACTGGATTCCATCGAATCACGAAGCACGCGGAAGACATTGACAACTTCGCTGTCCAGATCGTTATAAACCTCGGCATAGCTGCGCGGCTTCCGTAGCAGAACACTGCATGCGCCTCCAAACGGTTCGACATAGCAGCGATGTTTGGGAAAGTGGGAAATAATCCAATCCGCAAGCAGCCACTTGCCACCGTGATAGCGTAGAACTGGACGGATTGGAGCACTTACCGTCATGCGTTTTTGATCTTCTCGAGGAACAATCGGGCATCTCGAAGGCGATTGGGCGCGCCTTCCAGCAGGTTCTCGATAATCACGATTGCGGCGGTCAGTAACTCGCAAGTTTCGGAATGACTCCCAAGCCATGCTTGATCTCTCGTCGCACAATCGCATTCCCTCATTCCGACCTCTCCGATACAATTGCGGATTCATGCTGGTTAACCCACTCATCAATTTCGGACATTTCCCAAGGAGCCATCCGTTCTATGGCCTGACAAAGCAGCCTATCGCCGTTAAAGTAGATTTTAGCGATAATGCCGCCATTGGGCCGAATTACACGCCAATAATCCTCAAACTGTTCAATGACAAGTCTTTCGTTCATTTCGCCTCCGATTCGCGGCGTTCATCTGCAATCTCGATAAGGCGCTGATCGATCAATTGAAGCCTCTTGAAATGGTCATATTCGATTTCCAGACGCATCGCAATCAGCGCCAGCTTCTTTGTTGAATAGAACGCCCGTGCCCCTTGAGTGGTCGTCTTGGTAGTTTCATAAATAGAATGATAAATGGAAGATGAGCAGCCCACATCAACTTGCAAATTGTATGTGTTGTAGTGCCAGCCAACCGTCAATGGTTCGCCATACTTCGGCGGCATTACGTCAGGCTCAAGCATGCACGCCCGCTTTGCATCAATATCCTTCTGCCACTGGTTTCGTCGCTTCATGGCCTACCACGCATACCATGCGAGCATCCCAACCAGGAGCAGCGCAATGAAGGACCAAAATGCGAAGGCAACTGGCGCTCCGCGATGCGCCATCGTGTTCGTGCGCCGAAAGCTGTCGGGCGCGTGCTGCTTGGGATAGACGCGCTGGATATAATGGCGAGTTTCTGGGTTCATTTGGTTTTCCTTTTGATTTTGTAAGAAACTTCAGTGACGGCCTCTTTCTCCAATCCGAGAATGTCCAACACTGTCGGTCCCGGCATTCTGTTGCCACGAAGCACATCACTTAAATAGGCCGCGCTCAGTCCGTGAGTATTGCCAAACTCGCGTAGAGACTGGCCAGCCATCTGTTTGAGAAGTAATTTGCGAACGTCCTCTGTCTTCATGGGAAGCATCATTGCACAAATATTTTTACATTGCAAGCGTTGTAAGCAAAAAAAGCTTGCATTCGGATTTCACTGCGAGTAGAGTTCCAATTCAGGAGGTCATTATGGTTTTAGAAATTTCAGCAAGAGCCAAGCAGGATATGGACAACCGCCGCACCGCCGTCCGTCAGTTCTTGGAAGAACGCGATATTCTGGAGATCACCGAAATTTATCGCGAGCACATGCCGATCCTCACCCGCGACGACATGATTGAGACCATTTGCAAGCTGCCGCAATTGAGCATTGACCAGATTTACCGCGCCGAGGCTTTGGACGAAGCAACCCAGGGCGAAGACAATCAGGCCGAGAATGACAGCTTCGACAGGCAGCGGGGTTGATGAAAGCCAATCCGCCGAGCACGGCCTTGACGAGCGTCAAGATGGCCTTCGAAGCAGGATTCCGCGCTTGCCTCAGAGGCCAGAGCATTCAGTCGGTATTCTATAAGTCGCCGTTGATGGTTAAGGCGTGGGAGCGCGGCTGGACACGAGCGAAGCAACTTAAGGAGAAGACAATATGAGCACTGAATTGGCAAAGCGCGAATCCATCGGCGAAGCCGTCGAGCGCGTTCTAATCGGCGGCGATTTGGCGAAACTCAATCCTGAAGAACGGGTCAGCTATTATAAATCTGTCTGCGAGTCCGTTGGACTCAATCCGCTTACCCGCCCACTGGAATATATCCAGCTTAACGGCAAGCTCACCTTATATGCCCGCAAAGACGCTACAGACCAGCTACGCGCCAACAATCAGGTCAGCATTACCATTCAGGCACGGGAAGTCGTGGAAGGCTGCTACGTGGTCACAGCACGCGCAGAAATGCCATCAGGAAGGACCGATGAGAGCATTGGTGCAGTTCCCATCGAGGGACTCAAAGGCGAGCCGCGATCCAATGCGATGATGAAGTGTGAAACAAAGGCCAAGCGGAGGGTTACGCTGTCGATTTGCGGTATGGGGCTGCTTGACGAATCTGAAATTGATTCCATACCTGGCGCGAAGGTCGGCGAACCCGCCGTCACGACCGCGCCGAAAGTGTTCGGAAAACCAAAGGATGCCATCGCTGGGGCGGTGGTTAAGGAGGGCGGTCCTGCATTGAGCAGCGAGAAGGCATTAGAAGGGCCGGATTCGAAGACCGCCCCCACTTTTCAACCCTTGCCGCCGTTGGAGGAATTGCTCGAAACCGCGAAGGAGATCAAGCCCGAACCGCCATCGGAGTTTATCGACAAACAGCGGCAGGATTGGCTGCGCCTGAAGTTCAAGGAGTCGTTGCCGCTGAAGTATCAAGGCGGGCCGATTGCCGATCAGATGCGCCGAGGCTGGCTCAAGTCCGAGGGCTTCGTCAATGAGAAGGACGAAGGCACGAGTACGGTCATCCCGGACAAGCAGTTCAAGAAGGTCGCTGCCGCCATGTTGAATTGGGCGAAAGAACAGCAATGAGCATCGTTCTGGAGCCGACTACCCACACATATCGAGACGGCGACCGCGAATATGTAGCTGTCTCTCGTGTGATTGATGCCGTCATGAAGAAATCGTTTGAGGGTGTTGATCCTGACGTGCTGGCGAATGCAGCCGACCGTGGGCAGAAGACGGAACGCTATTGTGAAGAGATTCTCAGGACTGGAGGCTGTTCGATACCGGCTGGCGAACGGCAAGATGTCACAGACCGCGTGGCGGCGTTCTATCATTGGTATCAGCAGAAGACCTGCACCCTGATCGATGCCCAGCGGATCGTGAGCAGCGAAGCGGATGGCATCGCCGGATGCCTGGATTTTCTCTTAGAGGATATCGACGCCTTGGGTGTGGTCGATCTGAAATGCACGTCCCAGCCTGAAAAGTCGTGGGCGCTTCAGATTGGCGCGTATATGACGTATTGCCCAGAGGCGCAATTCTGCGCGATTCTCCACCTAAATCCGAAGTATAAAAACGGGTGGATCTGGCGGGAATATGACCCGCTGATCGTGAAGAGCCAGTGGGCCAGCGCATTGAACTGGTATCGGACTTTGCAATCACTGAAAGCAGATTAATTCAATCAACGTCCGCAATCACAAAGGAGAATCATGTTAGCTAATTTCACTTCACAGAACGACCTCGACGAAAACGGCAATCCAACTGGAGGATTTGCGCGTGGTACTGGAATGTCAATCGACTGGCAGAATGGCCCACTGGGCCGCGATGGTGACCGCAAGGACCCGAACGGCGCGTTCGTTGAAACCGTCATCGACGCCGCACGGAACCGCATCGAGTTCTATCAGCAAGCCTCTGGTGGTAGGTTCAAGTGCCGAGAGAATGCCATCGCCATCACGAAGCTGGAAGAGGCGCTTCTGTGGCTTAACAAGCGCACTCAGGACCGTGAAAAGCGACAGGTCGAGGGGACACACACGGCATAGACCGGAATTCAATCAACGTGGTGCATGGCGCTGAAGGAAGCGCCTAAGCAATAGGGTGGCCCCTATCAGGCTCGGCTGGCGCTGTTATCCCGAGACAGAACAATGCGGCGCATGGTTCGATTCAATATTACTGGATAACAAAGGCGGGGGATGCTGAGATGCTGAAACCGCGTGAAGTTCCAAGCCGGTATCGAGTCCGGCCACCACGATTTTAACCGCGCAATGCGCAGAAAGGACAGGATGGGATATACGCGACATCATGCGATTTTGATAACCGCCTTCGACGATGACCGCCATGAAGAGACGTGCGACGCGATTGGCAGGATTTACAAATCTGACTGCTACATTGAGGCAGCATCCTCACAATGGAATAGCTATCGCCATATCCTGATTCCTCCAGACGGGTCAAAGGAATTCTGGGCCGAGTCCGACCGTGGGGATGCCTATCGCGATCAGGTCATTGAGTGGCTGGAATCGAAGCGGTACGATGATGGCAGTTCGCCATACGCTTGGGTCGAAGTCCAGTATGGAGACGACTGCGGCGAAACGAAAATCTGCCGTCACAGCGAAATGGCGGAAGAGGAGGAGTCCCAATGACATACCTCGATTTCGCCGCACTTCCCGGCACACTACTGTTCGTGGCCCTCGCCCTGGTTGGCGCACGCACCCTCTGGCAGTGGTTGAGCGCTGGCTATCGGCTCGAACAGCGTCACATCCAGCTTGGGCAAGATTGCTTGAAGGTCGCTGACGACGTATTGGAAGACGTTAGCGTGCCCGTGCTGAAGCCGAGGGTGGTGCGGTGAGCAGTAACTGTGGATGCTATCCGATGGCAGGTGCGATGAGCTCTCACGACTGCGACTACCCGCGAGTGGTGGCCGAGAACGAGCGGCTGGAGAAAGAACTGGCGGAGGCTCGCCAAGCCACTCTCTATATGCAGAGCGGTCGAGATGGAGCGATCGGCAGCATGAAACGGCTGGCTGAGCAGAATAATCGATTGCTCGACGAACTGGCGGAATTCAAGGCGGCGGTGAAGAGCGCTTCGGGGCACGACTTCGGCGGATTCATTCGATGTGTATTTTGTGGCCTCTCATTCAACCACACCCCGGAGTGCATCGTGAGGAAAGTATGAAGGTGCTTGGTATGTCAAAGATTCAGAAGTTTGCGATGTGTGGCCTATATCTCACGCTAATAGTCTTGGTCGTCGGAAGCATAATAGCGAGCTCTATGGATAACTTTAAGGCGATGACAATGGTATTGGGCGTGGGAATGTCCGGGTTTGGAATATTCGGTGTCATTCTATGCGGCTGTATTCTCTATGACGTTTTGAGTGAATGAAATTTGACAGACGCGCCAGTTTTAGATAACGTCTCGCCTTCACCACATCTCACACGGAGGCACCATGCGCTATCTGCTCATGCTCTCGCTCGCGTTGCTATTTGCTGTACCAGTACATGCCACCACGGTTACCTTTACCGTGGATCCAGCCATGATCGGCGGACTAATCGGACCCAGCGAATTTGACTTTCATTCCTCGCAACTGAACGGAACCATGCTCAACGGACAGGCGATGTCACTCGATACCATCTTCGCCAATGATGTCCTGATGCGATTTGGACTGCTCGACCCATCTCGGCTGTGGGTGAGCCTTGCATTTCAGACTATCGCCAATACTGCAATTGACGCCGCGAAGGATGGATGGACGGTCATCATTCCGAACGGATCGGCAAATTGGTCGAGCAGCGTCGTGTCCGACAAGGACAGAAGATTTTACATTGAGGTCAAATAAGTAGCCAGAATGACGATAACAATTGATCTTTGGTATTTGCTGCCCATCATCGTCTTTGGAATTAGTGTCTTAATTGGATTGCGGGTTTTTGAAATGTGGGAAGACAATTTCAAAGACTTTTCAATCACAACTCTTCTTGGAACTGCGATCATCGTTTTTGGATTGATTATCGCAATCACGATGGTGAAAGGACATTTACTATGAAAGCAGATTTCGATTCGCCGAAAAGAGAAATCTTAGTCGATGTGATCTTCGTGCTGAAACTTGGTCAAATCCATCGGTGTACCGACTTCGGCATGATGCAAGGCCAGCACCTTGGCGACAATCTCTTCCAGTGCCGAGACCGTTCCCACAGTGTTCGAAGCCGCCGTCCCATTCAATGCCGCTTGAGCCAGATTCGTTGCCAGTTGAATAATGCTTAGAATCGCGATTGGATCCATTACTTGACTCCTTTAAATGTTGCCAACGCTGTCGATAATGCGGCCTGAGCGGCGGTCAATTGTCTCAGCGCCATATCGGACGGATTGCCCGCTGTCACCGCATCGTGATACGCCTTCAAGGCCGGGAACGCGACGTTGTAGGCATCGACCAGCGCATTGAATGCGGGCTTGAATCGCGGAGGCAATGCGCCAGATGCCAGTTGAGGGCGAGTCACATCGATGATGTTTTTCGCATCATTGACCACATCATAGGCTTTGGATTCCGCGATACTGGTGGCCCCAGGATGCACCATATACGCACCGCAGGCCGATAGCGTCAGCAATATCGAAGCGATGGCGATTGAGGCGTTAAGCTGTTTTCTCATTGTGTTCCTTATTATCACTTGTAGATGTGGATGTAACCGTTCCGTTTGGTTTTGGTTGTTTCAATGAATTGATGAGCGTGGTGATGCCGACAACGATGGCGCCAATCAGGCTTCGCGCCCATGCGGCAGTCGTATCGTCGTGCCAGTGAATCGAGGCCAGAAGCACAATCACTGTGGCGACTAGAATCAAGGTCAGCAGCAGTTCCGGGAAATTGGTTTGAACGAAGTCTTTAATCCCGCTCATCGGACTCTAGGAACCGTGACATTACTGACGTATCCGAAAACGCCAAACACGTTTAATAGCCACAACACCACGATGATGAGCACCACGGCATTGAGCACTTTCTTGATATTGGCATCCATCGGAATGTAGGCATTGACCAGCCAGAGCAGAACACCAACGACGATAAGCGTGATGACGACTGAAATTAGCGGCATGATTATCCTTTCTCCATTAATAATGCTAATCGCTGTGCCCTATCGCCAACTTGCTCAGCCCATCGAGAAACTAGCATTTGCTCGGAAGCTGTTTTAAAGTCTCCAGATTGACAGGCGGCTAGCATATTTTTGAAACCAAGCACTCCATTAATTCCAATATTGAATGTAAGATTCGCCAGCACCAATTGACGATTGTCGGAAAGTCCAATCCACCATGGCAACGCTCGATTCAAATCCATCTGCACGCGCTGGATATCGTTGGTCAGCATGAAGTCCGACTCAACGGCACTGATCCCCACTGTGGTGAGATTGCGACCGACACCGATTGTCCAGTGACCCGTCGTATCGAGATAAGGCTTCAATTTTAATCCTTCATCACGTGTCAGTTGGGCCTTCAGTTCTGCGATATCCATCAGCGAATTCTATCCTTCTCTTCCTGAGCGCCTTCCAACTTGCCTCTCGCGTGCTCGGCAGCACTGGTGACCTTGAGCAATTCGGACAAGCGGCTGTTGATCATGATATGGACTTCCATTACCTTGGCTTCGAGTTTCTTCTGACCGCGCCGGTCCAGATACCCCACTATCGTTACACCCGCACCAATAAGGGCGACCGTCACGGCATCTGTCATCAGTCATCGCCCCCCCCCCGATGA
>Ga0247664_1000210_pt1 | contig 15121 bp, 9 predicted proteins | sample CNK05_metaG_FD_182715 | JGI IMG/M metagenome (GOLD analysis project Ga0247664, IMG submission 182715) | Soil microbial communities from Purdue University Martell Research Forest, Indiana, United States - CNK05 | ecosystem: Environmental > Terrestrial > Soil > Temperate forest > Bulk soil | place...
CACCTTCCAAGTGAGCGCCAATGGCACCAGCCCGCTCCGTTATCAATGGCGGCACGACGGCGCCAACCTCGGCGACGCCACCAACGCAACTCTGGTGCTGCCCAATCTCACGTTGACCGACGCGGGTGCTTATTCCGTCGTGCTGTTTAATCAGGCCGGCTCGACCGAAAGCCAATCAGCCACCCTCATCGTTCGCGCCGGCCCCAGCATCGCCGTGCCGCCCACCAACTTTTTTATTCGCGTCCCGCCCGATCCGCTCGCCAATCCGGCCGCCCGCGCCACGTTTAGCGTCACCGCCGTGAGCTACAACCCACCGTTGCGCTATCAATGGCTTTTCAATGGTGCTCCCATTCCGGACGCCACCAATACGACTTACAGCTTCACCAACGTCACTCTCGCCAAGGAAGGTGCTTATGCCGTCGTGGTCACGGATAGCGTGGGGCCCACCACTTCAACTCCGGCGACATTAACCGGGCTGGTCACGCCGGTCTTCGTCCTCACGCCAGTCAGCCAAAGTGTCGTTACCGGTGCGGTTGTGACATTGAGCGCGGCCGTGACCGGGAATCCCCTGCCCTTCACTTGGGAATGGCGGCGCAACGCCAATGTGCAATTCACCGTAACCAACCTGGAGACGACCAGTTATTACAGCTTCCTGAATACCAACGCGGTGGACAGTTCCCAACTTTATCGCGTCTTGGTGCGCAGCCTCTCCGGCACCGTGGTCGGCAGCGCCACCATCATCACGCTCCGCGATTCCGACGGCGATGGCCTTCCCGATGATTGGGAGACATTCTACGGACTGCGACCCGAGGACCCGAATGACGCCGCGCGCGACGACGATCACGATGGCATGTCCAACCTGTCCGAATACCGCGCCGGCACCGATCCCAATAATCCCTTGAGTTTCCTCACCTTAAGTTTGTCTACGGTGCCGGGGCAAAACGCCACCGTGAACTTCGGGGCCATCTCGAACCGGACTTATACGATTGAATATGCCGACCAGCCTGGGGCCACCTGGCGTAAGCTGGCCGACGTTCCGGCGCTGACCAACAATCGGATCGAAAGCATCCCCGACCCGAGTTGGAAACCAAGCCGCTTTTATCGCAGCGTCACGCCGCGGCAGCCGTGAGTGGCGCCGCGCAACGATGCTTCGATGCTTCCGCTGTAGCGGCGGTCTATGACCGCCGAATAACATTTGAAGAAATGGGACAAAAAGTCGGCGCTCATAGAGCGCCGCGACAGTCTCAGCTTTCCTGGGCCGGCAAGGTGAAGCGGAAGGTGGTTCCTTTGCCCAATTTGGATTCCACCCAGATGCGGCCGCCATGGCGCTCCACGATCTTCTTGCAGACGGCCAGCCCGATGCCCGTGCCCGGATACTTCTCCGAGCTATGCAGATGCTGGAACACGACAAAGATACGTTCGAAGTCTTGCTGGGCGATGCCGATGCCGGTGTCGGCCACGTGAAATTCCCAGTCAGCGCCCTTGCGTTGGGCCCCGATCTGCACGCGGGGCGGCCCGGAGCCGCGAAACTTGATCGCGTTGCCGACCAGGTTCTGGAAGAGCTGCGTCAGCTGAATCGGGTCGCCCCGAAGCGCCGGCAGCGATTCGTGAGTGATCTCAGCCTGGGCCTCCGTGATGGCCATGCGCAGATTGGCCAGGGCATGCTCAAGGGCTTCCGCGCAGGAAGTCGTCACCATCTCCTTGCCATGCGTTCCCACCCGCGAATAGGTCAACAGATCCTGAATGAGCTGCTGCATGCGCTTGGCCCCGTCGAGGGCGAACCCGACGAACTCCCGGCCAGGCGCATCGAGCTGTTGCTGGTAACGTTGCTGCAGTAACTGCAGATAATTATTGATCATGCGCAACGGCTCTTGCAGGTCATGCGACGCCACGTACGCGAATTGTTCCAGGTCTTCATTGGACCGCTTTAATTCCAGCGTTCGCTCGACCACGCGTTGTTCGAGTTCCTCGTTGAACCCTTTCAACTCTGCCTCCGCGCGCTGCAGATCCGCCACCCGCCCTTCGAGCGTGCTGGCCATTTCATCGAAACTCTGGGCCAGCTGGCCGATCTCGCCGGGAGCATGACCGACTCCCGAACGGGCCGACAGATCACCGTGCCTCATTTGGCGGGCGGCGCTCACCAAACCGCGGACCTGTCGCAGGACAAACACGTCGCTGGCAATCCAGGCTGCGCCCAGGGCCAACACCGAAACGATCCCCAGAAAGATCAAGTTTTGCACCAGGGTATGATGAGCGGCCGCGTAAGCCACGCTCACCGGAATCCCCACAATCACATGCGCGTCCACCAACCCGCCGGTCCGGCTCAACGGAGTGCTCGTGTAGAGCCGTTTCACTCCGTCCAACCCCGTGGCCACGCCCATCAGATCCTGGCCCTGCCGCATCAGCATCGTCACCCTCGTCCGGTTGGTGATCGATTGCCCAACCCAGTCCCGTTCCATCGTCGCGTTCAACGCGTATCGCACCAGCACCGTCCCGTTGCGATCCACCGCCGTCAGGGTCGAGCCGTCCGGTAACTCGGCCCGCGCTGCTAATTGTGTCAGCCACGCCAAATCCAACGCCACAAACACCACGCCAAGAAATTGGCCGGTCGCCGGGTCCTTGATCGGGTGAGCCAGGTTCATGGTGGGTTTGCCGGAGACGCGCCCGGTTTGGTATTCGCCCACCGCGAATTTCAACGTGTCGCGTGCCACTTGAAAATAGGAACGGTCACCCACGTAAACCCGATTGGTATGCGGCAGGGCGCTGGCGAAGAGATAACCGTCGGCGTCGATCCCGCCGATGTTCGCGTAAACCGCGTGCACCTGAAGCAGATTGCGAAAGAGGACTTCGGCCTCGGACGCGTGATCGGGCCGGACTTCCTTGAGTTGGGTCAGGGTGGCCAGCAATTGTTTGGAGGCTTCGACATGTTGTTTTTGCGAAGAGGCGGCGAAGCTCACGACCCTCTGTGCAGCCAGCAGCGCCTCTTTCATGGCCGCCCGCCGTTGTTCCCAAGCGGTGTATACCACCAAGCCGAGTGCGGGCAGAATGGCCAGCAGCACCAACGCCAGCAAACGCACGCGCAATTGGGAAAAAAACGGATGCCGCCGCGACGTTCCTCCGTTGGGGCTGGCGGCGGTCGACTTGGGCTGCGTTTGGTTCATGGTGGTTCAGAGAGCGCTCAACCGCCCAGGTCGAAGCTCACGCGGACCGCAGCTTTCTGGAAAGGTCCGTTTCATGCCACTGGTTCTTCCGTACAAATGCGGACCGCCAGCCTGCGTGTACACGCCGCTGCTTTCAATTCCAAAAAGACTCAGGACATCAAGCGGGCAATGTGAAATAAAAGGCGGTGCCGGCGCCGGGTTTGGATTCAACCCAGATCTGTCCGCCGTGCCGCTCGACAATCTTCTTGCAAACGGCCAGGCCAATGCCAGTGCCCGGATATTCCTCGCGACTATGAAGCCGTTGGAAAATCACGAAGATCCGCTCGAAATGCTGGGATTCGATCCCAATGCCTTGGTCACGCACGACAAATTGCCAGCGGGCTCCGCCCTCCTTGGGGTCACCCGCGGCCGAGATCCGAATTACCGGCGATTGGCTGCCTCGAAACTTGATCGCGTTGCCCACTAAATTCTGGAACAGCTGCGTCAATTGCGTCGCATCGCCAGTCACGGTCGGCAGCGGATCGACCGTAATCCGGGCGTCGCTCTCCTGGACGGCGATCTCCAGATTCTTCAGCACACGCCGCAACACCTCGGCCGTATCGACCGGTCCGAACGGTTTGTCCTTGCTGCCCACCCGCGAATAAGCCAGCAGATCGTTGATCAACGCCTGCATCCGCGCCGCGCCCTCCACCGCGAACTGCACGAACTCATGGCCGTCTCGATCGAGCTTGTCCGAATAACGGCGCGCCAGTAATTGGGTGTAACTGGAGACCATCCGCAGCGGTTCCTGCAGATCGTGCGAGGCCACGTAGGCAAACTGCTCCAGTTCCTGATTGGAACGTTCCAATTCGCGCGCCTTCTCCGCCAGCGCCTGCTCCATGCGCTTGCGTTCGATGAATTGCCCGATCTGACTGCCGATCGCCGCAAACATCCGCAACCATTCTTCATCCGGTTGCTCGACCCGCGCGCTAAAGAATTCGATCACCCCCAACGCGCCGTTGACGGACAGGATCGGGAACCCAAACGATCCATGCAATCCTTCCTCCAACGCCACCGTCGCCCGGGGAAAGTTTTGGTCTACCACCACATCCCGAATCCACAACGGTTCGCCGCTGGAGAGCACGCGGCCCGGCAGGCCCTGGCCTGCCTGGAGGGTCAGCGCGCGGCTGGCCGCTTCAAATTTCAGCGCCTTCACGCCCGGGGCCTGCCAAAACTGCGCGCAGCGCAGCACGCTCGGCTCCAACCCCGGCTCCAGCAACCACACCGCCCCAACTCCCCAGCCCAGGCACTCCCCCACTTCCTCCAAAATCTGCGGCGCGGCCAGCGCAAAACTGTCGCACTCCGACAAAACCCGCGCGACCAGGTATTGCACGGCCAGCTGGCGCTCGACCTGTTTGCGCAAAGTGATGTCCCTCGAGATGCCAAAGGTCCCCACCACTTGCCCATGCTTGTCGCGCAAACATTGTTTGGTGCTGGAAACCCACGTGGTCGAGCCATCCGGCCAGGTTTCTTTTTCTTCCCGGGCCACCATGGGCCGGCCAGTCCGGATGATCTCCTGTTCGTCGGCCAGGGCCCGCTGCGCATGTTCGGCGGAAAAGAAGTCGGCATCCGTGCGCCCAACCGCTTCTTCCGCGGAGCACAACTTGAAACTCCAGGCCATGGCGCGGTTGATCCTGAGGAACCGGCTTTGCAGATCCTTGAAATAAATATGGTCCGGAATGGTGTCCAGCAACGCCGCGATCAGGTCCTGTTCCTTCTCCAGCGCCGTTTCCATTTCTTCCCGGCGCCGAATCTGTCCGCGCAGTTCTTCGTTGCTAAGGGCCAGCGCGGTCGTGCGCTCCACCACCAGTCGCTCGACCCGCGCCGTGCGGCCCAATTCAGAAGACAAGTAGCTGACCAAGAGCGCGGTCACCATCAGCCCCCCCGCCAATACCCACCAACCACCTGAGCCGCCACTGCTCGACAGATACGCCGCCGTTGGCCGGCAATGAAACACCCACTGCCGTCCCGCGATCACAAACGGAATCCGCGCTTCAACCTCGGCCGACCCAGGCCAGCCAGCCGATTGATCCACGCGCAGAGAGCCCCCGCCGCGAGCTGCTTGGTCCGTCACTTGCCAGGCCAACCCGCGCACCTCGGCTTCTTTTAACTGGCGCAAGGCCCCGCTGACCAGAGGCGTTACGTCCAGCGCGACCGCGGCGAATCCGGCCAGATTCTGGCGGCGCTCCGCCATCGTGGTGTGCGCCACAAGATTGGTGAAGACACCCACGAAGACTCGGCAGCGGTAGGTCAGATTGGTTCCGGCCAAACGAGGGAACGGCGTGCCGGCAAACGGCCTCGGATCATCGCGGGCCCAAGCCATCGCCTCCAAATCGCCGCGGTTCAACGCCAAATCCAACCCTAACTCGGCGCCACGTCCGGCTGGCTCAGAGTAATAGATGGGCAAATAACCACCACGGCGCCCTGCCCGCGTCAATTGGCCGCGTTCATCCCGTTCTACAATCTGATACAGCGGAAATCCCTCCGCACGCGCCGCCGCTTCGTGCGGGCCGCGCCCGGGCTCCAAAACTCGTGGAATCCATTCAGCGGTGAGGATGCCACCCAGACGGGCGAGCGCGTCCCGGGTGAACCCGGCGAACTCGGCGCGATCGACCGTGCGCGAGGAATAAAAGAAGGCACTGATGGAATGAAGCACATGCAGACAATCGGTCAGCTCCCGTTGCACCGCGGTGGCCGGCACCGCCGCGCGACGTTCCAGTTCAAGCCGAAAGCGGCGATGCTCGACGGTGCGCACGACCAGGAACAACGCGACGGAGATTAACACCCCCGCCCCAGCCGCCAGCAGCAAGGCAGGCCATCGGCCGCCTCGCCATCCACTGGAGCCGCCGCGGGCAGCCCCGGATTGAAATGGGTCCGCCATGTTTGCACCGTCTCCGAGCCCGGCTTAACCGCCAAGCGCTCGGGCCGCCGCCCTGGACTGGTTTTCCGAGCTCAGCCAGCTCATCGCTCCCCTCACTCGGAAGGCAGCTTCACGATCGTCAGCCAGAAATCCTCGATCGTTTTCACCACCCTGATGAACTGATCCAGATCCACCGGCTTGGAGATGTAACAATTGGCGTTCAAGTGATAGGCCTTCAACACATCCTCTTCCGCTTGAGAGGTCGTCAGGATGACGACCGGAATGCATTTGAGCTTGTCGTCGCCTTTTATCTCCGACAGCACTTCGCGGCCGTCTTTGCGCGGCAGGTTTAAATCCAGCAGGATGAGGTCGGGCCGGGGCGCTCGCTCATGTTTCCCTTCCCGGCGCAGATAAGCCAGCGCATCGATGCCATCGGGGATCCAGGTCAGATTATTTTTCACCTTGGCATCCCGCAGAGCCTCCTTGGCCAGGCGCGCATCACCGGCATTGTCCTCAATCAGGAGGATTTCGATGGCTTTGGTGTAGTCCATAAACACAGGCAGACGCATGGGACTGTGCCGCGCAGACAACCGCGTTTCAACCTGAAAGTCTGTTGATTTGAAGTGGATGACATTCGGCATTCGGGAGGGGTTTCCGCTTTCCGCTTTTCCCGGCTTCGCCCTGCGGGCTACGCCGTGGCAGGCCGCTTTCCGCTTTTCCCTTTCCGCTTTTCCATTTCCGCTTTCCGCTTTCCGCTTTCCGCTTTTCCCCCCTCCGCTTTTCCCCCTCCGCTTTCCTCTGCGCTTTTCCCGAGGCTTGCCTTCTCTGCGCCGGGGAGGTTCACTGGACTGGCTGCACTCTGTTTGAACGGACGCAGGCAGATCGAACTATGGCTGGACATAGCAAATGGGCGAAGGTCAAGCATTTCAAAGGCGCCATTGACGCCAAGCGCGGAAAGATCTTCGCCAAGCTCAGTAAAGAAATCGCCATCGCCGCCAAGCTGGGGGGAGGCGACGCGACGATGAACCCGCGCCTGCGCCTGGCTCTCCTGAAGTGCCGTGAGGCCAACATGCCCAACGACAATATTGTCCGCGCCATCAAACGTGGCACCGGCGAGGGCGAACCCATCAATTACGAGGATCTCACCTATGAAGTTTACGGGCCGGGCGGGGTGGCCTTGCTGGTGGAATTGAGCACCGATAACCGCAACCGAACCGCGGCAGAGATCCGCAGCCTGCTCACTAAGAACGGCGGGACCATCGCCACCGCCGGTTCTGTGTCGCGGCTGTTTCAACGTAAAGGACAGATCATCATCCCGCGCGAGGCCACCGACGAAGATCAACTCATGGAGCTCGCCCTCGAGGCCGGCGCCGAGGATTTCAAAGCCGAGCCGGAGGGATTCGAGATTTTGACGGATCCTGTTGCGTTCGAAAACGTGCACAAAGCGGTGGAAGCCAAGGGCATCAAACCCGTTGCCGCGGAGGTTACTTACCTGCCCACCCTCACCGTGCCCGTCAAGGACCCTGCCGCCATCAGCGCCGTCACCAGACTCACGGAGCTGATCGAGGAACACGACGACGTTAAAGAAGTCTATTCCAACGCGGAGCTGCCTGGCGACCAGGCCTAGCTCGTCGCATGGCCACGGAACGCCCTTCGCTCGCCACCCGGTTGCTGCTTTGGTTGGCTGATGCCATCTGTCGGCACCGGCCCTGGTTCGGCTGGCCTCACTTGGTCCTCTCGCTCCTCGGCCTCTATGTCACGCTGGTCAATCCCCAACTGAAATTCCGCACCGAACGCAACGCGCTGGTCGGAGGCGACAAGCAGTACCACCGCATCTTCATGGAATTCCGCAAGGAGTTCCCCAGCGAAGACGACATCGTCGTGGTCGTGGAAAGCGAACAACTGGAGAAAAATCGTCAGTTCGTGGAACGGTTGGGCGCAAAACTGGAGGCGGAGACCAACCTGTTCGCCCACGTTTTTTACAAAGGCGGCCTCAAGATGATGGGCCGCAAAGCCCTCTTGTTCGTCCCTGAACCGGATCTGATCGAATTGCGGAAAACGCTCCAGGACTTCCGCCCGTTCCTGCAACAGTTTACGCGGGCCACCAACCTGCTGACGCTGATCAACCTGGTCAACCGTCAGATCGCCGGGGCCCGCGAGGAGGACAACGCGGAGAATCAGTCTTTGATCAGAGCTTTGCCGGCCCTGGAACGAATCCTCGATCAAGCCACCGACGGCCTCTTGCGTTCGGGCGTGCCGCCCTCGCCGGGCCTCGCCGCCCTCTTCGGCAGCGGTCAGAAAGCTGAAAGCCAGCTTTACATCACCTTCGGGGATGGTCGGATTTATCTGGTCAGCGCCCAAGCCGCTTCAGCCAAGCACCGCAGCGATACTCTCAAGCGCCTGCGACAACTCGTCTCGGAAACGGAAGCGGAAGTGCCCGGCTTGAACGTGGGCGTGACCGGCGAGCCGGTGCTGGAGTTCGATGAAATGTTGCAATCACAAAAGGACACCACCGTCGCGACGGTGGTGTCGTTAATCCTGGTCGCGCTGATCTTCATCTACGGCTACCAGGAAACCGGACGCCCTCTCAAAGCCACCTTGTGCCTGCTCGTCGGCATCATTTACACCTTGGCCTTCACCACCCTGACCGTCGGTCACCTGAACATCCTCACCATCACCTTCGTCCCGATCCTGATCGGCCTGGCCATCGACTTTGGCGTGCATCTCATCACCCGCTATGAGGAGGAATTGCGCCATGGCCGCAGCCAGCGCGTCGCGCTGGAGAAAGCCGTAGTCAACACGGGCATGGGCGTTTTCACCGGCGCGTTCACCACCGCCGGGGCGTTCTTCGCCATGGTGTTCACTGACTTTAATGGCATCCGGGAAATGGGCGTGATCTGCGGAGGGGGGTTGATGGTGTCGCTCATCCCGATGATGACGCTTCTGCCCGTGTTGCTCCTGCGCGGGCGACAGAATCTTCTGGATCACCAATTGGGTCCGGTTCTCGAAAGCAAAGCCGCCGTTGAGACCGACCGGCGCGCGCGCATCGAGAATGTTTGGTTGCGCCGCCCCGGGTGGGTCATTCTGCTCATCACCGTCATCAGCCTGCTTTGCATCCCACCCAGCCGGCGCGTGGGCTTCGATTATAACCTGTTGCACATGCAGAGCCGCGGCCTGCCCGCCGTGGTGTTCCAGGACAAATTGATCCATTCCTCCACTCGCTCAGTGCTGTTTGGGGCGATCGTCGCGACCAACCTGGTCCAGGCTACCAATCTCATCGCCATCCTGACCAATCTCCCCACCGTTTCGACCGTTGATTCGATGGCCCCTTATCTTGTGCAAGACCCCGGCCCCAAGCTGGGACTCTTGCGTGACATCAAACAGATCGCCTCCGAGATCCATTTTCTTCCCGTCGATCCCGCCCCGGTGGATGTCAAAGAACTCGACGGCTCACTGTTCGGATTACACGGATATCTCAAGTTGATTGCCTCCAAAGTGGAAAACGATCCCAAGCTGCACGAACAGGTCATGTCCCTCCGACAATCGGTCAGCGCGCTGCGCCAGCGACTTCTCCTGGACGAACGGGCGCCGACCGCGGACAAGCTGGCTCGCTTCCAGCAGGCGTTGTTCAACGATGTCCGCGACACCTTCACCACCATTCAAGAGCAGGACGACTCCGGCAGCCTCAAAGCCGCCGATCTGCCCGAAACGCTCCGCCAACGATTCATCGGCGTGACCGGCAAGTACCTTTTGCAGGTCTATCCCAAACGCAACGTGTGGGACCGCAAGCAACAGGCCGCCTTTGTCGCGGACCTTCGCACGGTCGATCCTCTCGCCACCGGCACGCCGGTGCAATTGCTGGAATACACCACGCTCCTCAAAGAAAGTTATGAGCAAGCCGCCCTCTACTCCCTGGCGGCGATCGCCATCCTGGTGTTGATTCACTTCCGCCGAATCTCCTGCGTGTTCATGTCGTTGTTACCCGTGGCGTTGGGTTTCCTGTGGATGGTTGGGATCATGGGCCTGCTCGGGATCTCCTTCAACCCCGCCAACATCATGACCCTTCCCCTCGTCATCGGCATCGGCGTCACCAATGGCATCCATATTCTGAACCGTTTCGCCGAGGAACAACATCCCAGCATCCTGGCCAGGAGCACAGGCAAAGCCGTGCTGGTTTCCGGGCTGACCACCATTGCCGGTTTTGGCAGCCTGATCGCCGCCAAGCATCGCGGGATTGAGAGTCTGGGAATCATCATGGCGACAGGCACAGCCACGGCCATGTTGATTGGGCTGACTCTCTTGCCGGCGATTCTGAACGTGCTTTATCAGCGAGGTTGGTCGCTAAAAAAAAACCCAGCGCGATAATGCACAATCGACGCTGGGTCGGGAGGAACCGAGGTTTTAACCTCAAGTCGCCTTTACTTTAAAACTGGGCGTTTGGAATGTCAAATGCAATATCCGGAGGCCAACTTGGCCGGCGTTAACGTTATCGACACCCAAAAGCCTTCTAACGCCACTTCCCGCCGCTCCTATCTTTCTCTAAAACTTTCCCCGCTGCATTCTCCTACCCATCCTGCTCGACAGACCCTCAAGCGATTTCGTTATTTGTTGTTCCTTCATCCCGAGGTGGGACTTATAACTACCGCCGCCAGCAATGCGACAACTCCAGAACTTTCGAGGCCCAAGGCTCAAGTTCTGGCTCGGACTCTGGTTCGGCGCGTGGTGCATTGGTCTGGCGCCGCTGGAAGGATCCATTCCGCGCTCGATGGGGCCGCTATATCAGCAATTCAACCTCACGCTGGAGCCCGGGCAACGAACCGAAGTGGTCGCGCCGCTCTACTACGAGCAGCAGGCGGGTGAACCTGGAGATCGTTCGAGGCAATGGGCGGCGCCGCCCATTTTTTCTTATTGGCGCAATGAGGACGTGGATTACACCCAATTGGATGTCCTGTGGAAGCTACTGACCTATAATCGTTACGGGCACGAGTACCGTGTTCACCTGGTGCAGTTGCTCAGCTTTGCCGGAGGGCAAACTCAATCCGAGACGAACGTGCATCGCTTCACGGTGTTTCCGCTCTATTTCCAGGAACGCTCGCCGATCCCGCAGAAGAATTATACCGCCTTGTTTCCCATCTACGGGACGATCAAGGAACGGTTATTCCGGGATCAGATCCATTTTGTGTTGTTTCCCATTTACGGGCAGACGCGCAAAAAGGATGTCGTGACGGAAAATTATCTTTATCCGGTCTTTCATTGGCGTCATGGGGACGGCCTGCGCGGCTGGCAGGTGTGGCCGCTGATGGGTTCAGAGCACAAAGAAGTGACTGCTCGCACCAATATCTGGCACGACATCGAGACGGTGGGCGGGCATGACAAGTTCATGCTGTTATGGCCGTTCTTTTGGAGCCAACACACCGCCATCGGCACCACCAATGAAGCCCGCCAACAAGCCGTTCTGCCATTGTACAATTACCTGCGTTCGCCCAACCGGGATATGACCTCCTGGTTTTGGCCGTTGGGAGTGACCCACATTGATGACCGCGAAAAGCTCGTGAACGAATGGGGAGCGCCCTGGCCGTTGATCGTCTTTGCGCGCGGGGCGGGCAAGACCACCGATCGAGTGTGGCCCTTTTTCAGTCAAGCCCACAACGCCACCCAGACCAGCGATTGGTACCTCTGGCCGGTCTACAAATACAACCGTTTGAACTCTGCGCCATTGGACCGCGAACGGACCCGGATTCTATTCTTTCTTTATTCGGACACTTCAATGCGCCACACCGAGACCGGCGGACGCCAGCATCAGGTGGATCTGTGGCCGCTCTTCACGTGCAAACGCGAACTCGACGGGCGGCGGCGTCTGCAAATCTTGGCGCCACTTGAGCCGTATCTGCCCAACAATACCGGCGTGGAACGGAATTTGTCTCCGCTCTGGTCCGTGTGGCGCTCGGAACGAAATCCCAAGACGGCAGCCTCCAGCCAAAGCTTGCTCTGGAACCTTTATCGGCGGGACGTGGCGCGAGCCGAGAAAAAGTGCTCGCTCCTTTTCGGACTTTTTCAGTATCAATCCCGCCCGGATGGCGGGCGGTGGCGTTTGTTTTACGTGCCGATGGGCCGGACTAAGCCCGCCGATCACTCCGCTGACCGAGCTGCGCCGTAGAACGTTACGTATGTTCGAGAACATTGGTGAAATGTTGGTCTTGCTGTGGCGCACCGTGCAAGCGCTGCCCAAGCTCTTTCGGCAACGCCAGAAGATCTACGATCAACTCTTTGAAATCGGCAACGCCAGCCTGCTCATGGCTTGTGTGCTGGCCCTCTTCATCGGCGGCGTGATCGCCCTTCAGACCGGCCCCGTTCTCACCCAACGCGGTCTTTCCAGCGCCATCGGCGGGCTGGTCGGATTGTCCGTCTGCAAGGAACTGGCCCCGGTCATGATGGCCGTTTTGATCGCTGGCCGCATCGGTTCCGCCATGGCGGCCGAAATCGGGTCCATGCGCGTTTATCAGGAAATCGATGCGCTGCGCACCATGAACATCAATCCCATCCATTACCTGGTGCTGCCTCGCATCGTCGCCATCACCATCTCCCTGCCCATCCTGGTCTTGTTCGCTGTCCTGGTGGGCTGGTTTGGCGGCGGCTTGGTCGCCGTCCTCAACGAAAAGATCGGCATCTCCTTCCAATCCTTCTTTGTCAACCTCCGCCTCGTCGTGGAACTCAAGGACGTCCTCAACGGCCTCATCAAAAGCGCCGTGTTCGCCATTGTCATCGGCACCGTTTGTTGTCATCAGGGAATGGTCACCATTGGGGGTCCGCGGGGCATCGGGCGATCGGTGACGAAAGCCGTGGTCAATTCCATCGTGCTCATCCTTATCCTTGATTATTTCCTGACTCGTTTGCTGCTATACTTTGACAAGTGACCGGCCATGAGCCCTGATGACAACAGCCCCTCTGCTGTTTCCACTCAAAGCGTGGATGTCCGAGTGGAGGGCCTGCGTAAAAGCTACACAGGCAACGCCGTCCTGAAGGGAATCGACTTCGAGGTCGCTCGGGGCGAAACCTTCGTCATCATGGGTCCGAGCGGCAGCGGCAAGAGCGTTCTGCTCAAACATATCATCGGCCTCGAACCGCCCGATGAAGGGCGCATCCTCATCGATGGTGAATCCATCCAGGATCCCGGGGTGATGGACAAATATCGCCTGGCCCTGGTTTTTCAGTCAGGCGCTCTCTTAAACTCCCTGACCGTGCTCGAAAACGTCGGGCTTTACCTGACGGAGCACCGACTAAAAAGCCCGCAGGAAATCATTCGCATCGCCACGGAGAAACTTGACTTCCTCGGACTCAAGAATGTCAGGGACCGTTATCCGTCCGAACTCTCCGGCGGCATGAAAAAGCGCGTCGCCATCGCCCGGGCTCTGGTCATCGACCCGCAGCTCATCCTGTACGATGAACCGACCAGCGAACTGGATCCGCTCAGCGCCGTGGTCATCGGCGAGGAAATTCTCAGCTTAAAAGAGCGGATTCAGGTCACGTCGGTCGTGGTCACGCACGACCGGGACCTGGCCTTTGGCATTGCCGATCGCATCGCTTTCCTGCACGAAGGCCAACTCCTCACGGTGGGCACCGTCGAAGACCTTAAACACCACGCCCACCCCGTCATTCATCGTTTTATTAACATCGATTTCCAGACCAACCATTCTTCTGACTCATGAAAAACACCCTCGAAACCCGGCTCGGCATCTTCTTCGCCCTCGCTTTGATCGTCGCCGTCATTATCCTCGAGATGATCGGCGCCGCCGACTTCTTCCGAGGCGGCTATCACATCACCGCCAGCTTCAGGACCGCCCAGGAACTCAAGAAAGGAGACCGCGTCAAAATGGCCGGGGTCGAAATCGGCCGGGTCGAATATGTCGAGCTCGAGAATGGCCGCGCCAAAGTCGCCATGAAGATCCAGGCCAAATACGCGATCAAAACCGACGCCAAGGCCGTCATCAAATTCGCCGGACTCATGGGCGAAAACTTCGTCAGCATCGACGGCGGCTCCGCCGCCGCCCCCGCCATCCAGGCCGGCTCCATCGAAACCGTCGAACAACCCGATCTCAGCGCCTTGATGGCCAAACTCGAGGGCGTCGCCGGCGGCATCGAAAACCTCACCAAATCCTTTAGCACCGACAACATGAGTTCTCTGCTCGGCCCGCTCACGGATTTCATCAAACAAAATACCGGCCCCCTCACCGCCATGATCGCGAATATGAAGCTCGTCTCGGACAACATCGCCCGGGGCCGGGGTACCGTCGGGCGTCTGATCACGGAGGACGACCTCTACACCGCCACCTACAGCACCGTGACCAATCTGCAAACCGCCGCCACCGATATCAAAAGCCTGACCGGCCAGGCCGACAATCTCGTCACGCAACTCCGAAGCATCGTGGAGCAGATCAATAACGGCAAAGGGACCCTCGGCAAACTCACCAAGGACGAAGCCCTCTACAACGAAACCACCGTGGCCATGACTCAACTGCGCGAAATCCTTCAGAAACTCAACCACGGCCAGGGGTCCGTCGGCAAACTACTCAACGACGATAGCCTGCTCAACAACGCCAAGCTTACTCTCCAGAAACTTGATAAAGCCACCGACGGCCTCGAAGACCAGGGCCCACTGAGTATCCTCGGTCTGATCATCGGCAGCTTGTTCTAACGATGATATTTCGGGTCGAGCGTTGTGATGCGCTCCTTGTGGAGAATGAGGTCGGGAGCAGATTTTGCGTTCATACATGGTGGTCTTTTGTTGGGGGTTGCGGTTGAAGCCAGCTCTGCAGAAGGCGCGTGACGACGGGCATCACGACCCAGGACAGCAACGCGACGACGGCGGCGTTAAAGACGGCGTTGCGCAGGACAAACTGCCATTCGCCAATAGCCGGCCCGAGGGTCAGATTCAAAACCATCGCCAGCGGGAAAACACCGAGGAACGTGGCCACGGCCATTTTCCATTTGGGCGGCGGATTGTGCGGGGAACGAAACCACGCTTCGAGTCCATGCAACGGACGTTGGGTCCACGATCCGGTTT
>Ga0247664_1000211_pt1 | contig 15109 bp, 8 predicted proteins | sample CNK05_metaG_FD_182715 | JGI IMG/M metagenome (GOLD analysis project Ga0247664, IMG submission 182715) | Soil microbial communities from Purdue University Martell Research Forest, Indiana, United States - CNK05 | ecosystem: Environmental > Terrestrial > Soil > Temperate forest > Bulk soil | place...
TCCCCACTCCGCACTCCGCACTCCGCACTCCGCACTCCGCACTCCGCACTGGGATCAGGCGTAAACGTCCAGCATCTGGGAAAGCTGGCATGCGCCGGTCCGTTCCAATAGATGAAGCAGCGACTCGCCTTGCTCTTTGATCATGTCCTGGGCTTGCTTGAGCAAGGCAACATCAATGGCGTCCCGAGTGGTTTGGGCTTCCAGCACTCGGTCGAGCAGCAACATTGGCGTGGCGCTCGAAATTGTCATGCCATCTAGGATCATCGGAAACCAGCCGACACGACTTGACCGAATTTTTGCTGCGCCTGCAAAAGAGTTGCCCGCAGGGACAAGGGACGACAGTCTGCCCTGACCGTGAATCTCCCCGCACTCACAAGTGCCGCCACTCGAACGCGAGCCGGCTTAAGGTTGTGCTCTTTGCTTTGCGCGATCGCCCCGCCGCAAACGCCGGCCGTGGCGGCAGTGGAACAGACGTCTTCTCGGTCTCGGGGTGACTCGGTTGTGGGTCAAGTATTCGCAGACGAAACTGCTGCTTTGGCGCGCCGTTGCCTGGGGCAAGTCCAGACGGCAGACGATTGGGAACGGCTCCGTCCTCTCTTTCGCCGGCAATTATTCGAAATGCTGGGGTTGGATCCGTTGCCGGCCCGGGGCGCTCTCCAAGCAACGGTGACAGGCGTGACGGAACGCGATGACCTGGTGGTGGAGAAGTTGCATTTCCAGTCCTCGCCCGGACTTTACGTCACAGCCAACCTTTATCGGCCCAAGCGATTGACGGCGCCGGCGCCGGCGATTTTGTATCTGTGCGGGCATGGGCCCGTGATCAGCAATGGAGTGAGCTACGGCAACAAGGTGAGTTATCAACATCACGGTGTTTGGTTTGCCCGGAACGGTTACATTTGCTTGGTGCTGGACACGCTGCAGTTGGGCGAGATCCAGGGCCTGCACCACGGCACCTACCGGGAAGGCAGGTGGTGGTGGAACGCTCGTGGCTACACTCCAGCCGGAGTGGAAGCCTGGAACTCCATCCGGGCGTTGGACTATTTGCAAACGCGGCCTGAAGTGGACACGAACCGATTTGGCGTCACCGGCCGTTCCGGGGGCGGAGCTTACAGTTGGTGGGTGGCGGCCCTGGATGATCGAATTCGGGCCGCCGCGCCCGTGGCTGGGATTACCGATTTGCAGAACCACGTGATCGACGGAGCGGTGGAAGGTCACTGCGATTGCATGTTCACTGTCAACACCTACCGATGGGACTACCCGCAGGTGGCCGCGTTGCTGGCTCCGCGGCCGTTGCTGATCGTCAACACGGATGCCGACAGCATTTTCCCGCTCGACGGGGTGGTTCGGACGCATCGGCAAGTGCGACGGATCTACGATCTGCTGCGCGTCGGGCCGCAGCTCGGATTGGTGATCGGCCCGGGGCCACACAAGGATACGCAGGATCTGCAGGTGCCGGTCTTTCGCTGGTTCAATCGGCATTTGCGAGGCAACGAGCCGCTGATCGAAACGGCGGCCGTCAAGCTTTTCCGGCCGGAAGAGTTGAAAGTGTTCAGCTCGTTGCCTGCCGACGCGCTCAATTCGCACATTGATGACACCTTCGTCAGCACCGCCGCGCCTCAACTCCAGCCGGTGCGGCGAGACTCGTGGGCCGGCCAGCGCGAGGCCTGGCGCGAAGGATTACGTGTCAAAGTCTTTGCCGGTTGGCCGGAAAAGCCGTGCCCGTTGCAGGTCACCGTCGCCGCTTCCGCCGTCCATGGAGGCATTCGTCTGGACCTGATCGATTTCCTGAGTCAGGAACATTTGCCTTTGCGCCTCTACGTGGCGCAGCCCGCCGGCTTGACCAATCCGGCCGAAGTCGTGGTGGACGTTTTGGGTCCGGATGATGGAAAGACTCAAGACGCCGGACTGTCGATGGCACGTTGGCTGGCGGCCTGGCGCGTCGGCTTCGCCGGGGAGTTGACGGACGAACTCACGACGTGCACTCCGGCGCCACCGGCGGATGAAGGCGTCTTCGCCATGACTCAGCGTGAGATGGCCGGCAGCCATCGCGTTTGGGCGTGGATCGCGCCCCGCGGCATCGGACTGACTGCCTGGGGCGGCGACGCTCAGAAGCAAGCGCAGATCCGGCGGCGATTTATGTTATTGGGTCAAACGCTCGAGGGCATGCGGGTTTGGGACCTGCGCCGGGCGATGCAAGCGTTGCGCACGCGGCCGGGGCTGGAACGAACGATGTTCACGCTCCGAGGGACCGGCGATCAGGCCTGCACCGCCTTGCATGCAGCCTTGTTTGAGCCCGGCATCGAACGCCTGGAACTGCGCAAGCTGCCGGCGACGTACCAAAAGGGTCCGGATTATCTCAATGTGTTGCGCGTGCTGGACCTGCCGCAGACGCTGACCCTGACACTGGAACGCAGCACGGTAAAACTCACCGAGAACCTCCCGTCGTCGTGGGAATATACGATCGCGGCGTTGAAGGAAATGGGTTGGGACGAACAACGGTTGAGCATCGAACCCTAAATCTTGGTCGCTCATCCTGGTCGACAATCTTTGTCGATGCGGGCCCGTGGGGTGAGATTCGACAAAGGACTGCCGACAAAGAAAGATCGTACGCCCCGGCCCAGATCTTTACCTGCCCAACTGCCTGCCCCAATTTGGCAAGGGAATTTGGGGCAAGGGAATGGGAACTCAACTTTCAATTCAGGGTTACCAGCCTTTCAAAACAGCTTGGCGATGTTGGCACCGGCTTGTGCACAGAATTCCCTTGCCCCCAATTCCTTTGCCCTCCAACAAGTCCGACCCGTTGTGTGGCGTCCTCACGCAAGGGCTGAAGATGCAGCCGAACGCCCGGCTCCGCTTAGATCCTAGATGTGCTTCGCGCCCGCCTCACGCTTATTGAGATTCGACAAGGATGGCCGACCAAGACTGGCGACAAAGAGTGCCGACCAAGACGGCCGGCCAAGAGATCGTTCTGACCTGCGAAGACCCGTTACGCCGGGTTCTGCGGTTCTTTCCCGAAGCGTCGTGAAGGCAGCTCGCGGAAATCTCCGGCGTGCCCGACGCCGAAATGGGACAAACCCGCGAGTCCTTCGCAATACTTGGCGGCCCCGCATTGCATCAGGCCGAAATGCTCAACCAGATGGCGGAGCCATTCCGGGAATTTATTGGTGAACTTCAATTCCAAGATCACCTGGTCGCCGAACGGTTCGGACGGGTTGGCCATGGTGGTCTGGAAGAGCGGTTCGCGCCGGGATTCGGTGCGGATATGACGATCCATCGTGACGCGCACATTGTCGCTGACGGCGTCCATGTAAGCTTCGCGCAGGTAGGCGACATGCGCCATGGGGCGCGCTCGCAATCGGTCCGCCAGTTTGATGAACCGTTGAATGGCCACCAGATGGCGCGCTTCCGGGCGCAATAGTTGGCCGGGTTCGGGCAAATGCCCGGCCAACAGCCAGCCCACCGCGTCCTTGCGCACGCCGCCGCGTTCCTTGAGGATGCAGCCGTTCATGCGTCGTTTGATCTCGAAGAAGACGGGGCTGTCCGGGTGATCGTTGTAAAAGCGCAGGCGCAACTTGTAACGGTTCTTATCGCCATTGATGGTCGACCAGAAAGTGGAAAGCTCCTCGGAATCCAGATACAGACTGTGGACTGGATAACTGAAGTGCGGCTTGCCCACTCCGTTCTCGTCCAGGTCCAGCTGGTTTCGGACAAATTCGCGCACCCCAACCGCTTGCTCTTCCGAGATCATATACTTCATCTCGAAGCGCTGACGTTGCATCCGGTCGCGAATCATAGTTCAGATGTGGAAAGCTAGTTTATCCATAAATGGCGGCCGTGCAAATGCCAACCAGACCTTAAAAATCGGTAGTGTCCTAACTTGAATCGCGAATTGTAGCGGCGGTCTATGACCGCGTACCTGGTTAGCGCGCGAGGGAGCGCGGCATTTACGCCGCTTCAATGTCCGGCGGGTCGGCCGCGGTGGGAGTTGCAAGCGCTTGCTCCGATTCCCAACTTGAAGCGGGCTGAAGCCCGCGCTCCGAGGGCGCTAAACACGTACACGACCGCCGCCTTTCCGGCTCCTTTTCGCGCACCGCCGCTACAACCAAATAGTTAGGACAGCACGTAAAAACCCGGGCCGTGATTGGCGGAAGCCAGGCCCTGCTACGGTGCGAAATAGAACGGATTCGGCAGTTTGAAGGTGCGTTCGGCAAAGCCGCCGGCCAGATCGCTCTCCTGATCGCCCACGCTCATCAAGATCGTATACCCTTGTTCCGCCAACTTCTGTCGCGCGGGCGCCTTGTATTCGACCTCCGATTTCACCCGGAGCTTGGACGGTTTGAGAATGAGTCCGTTCCATTCATAGCCTGCCGCGTGCAGCGTCTTTTCGGTGGGCTCGCGCAGGGATTCGGGCCGGGCGCTAATCAGGAACACCGCCACGCCTCGAGCCCGAGCCGCCCGCACCAGATCCAAAGCGGGCTGGATCGGTTCGCTCCGTTGCAGCTTGATCCATTCGGCCAGGCTGCACGGGCCCATGACGGAGTTGGTGGGGCCGCTAAGATAAAGCGTCCAGTCATTGAGTTTGAGCAAGGCCAGGTTGGATAACACCGTCTCGTCCACATCCAGCACAATCGCCAGATTACTTTGGCCGTGGGCTCGACGGTTCAGGTACGCGCCGGCGCGGGCGTAGACGGCAGCCACTTCGGCCTGATACCGACCCGAAGAGACATATTGGCTAAGCTCCTTCTTGACGTCGTAGAGATTAGGAACCGCTGGCGGAGCCGGAGCCGTGGCGCATCCGTTGAGCAGCGTGGCTAGAATTATTCCGGCCGGAAACCAACCGCAGTTCATAGCTGGCGGAGCCGATAGAAACGCTGCGCCGCCGCCTGGGCCGGCAAGAGCACGGTGGTCCGAGTCCCCTGCGCCACCAGGTCGCCGAGGAGGGTTGTCCAGGTCTGTTCCTCCAGCCGGTCCTTATACTCCACCTGATAACTCTTGCCCGGGATGGACCGCCAGGTCATCGCCAGTCCACCGCCGGCTTGCCGCACCAGGCTGGTAAAGGCCGGCGCATTGGTCAGTCCATGAAGCAGGTTGGCCGCCCGCGGAGTGGGTGTCGTCATGAATTCAATCCCCGGTTCGCCGTCGGGCCAGCGGCCCTGGCTGACGTTGTTCGTTTGCGGCCCAAACTGGACCGAATCGATTTGGACGCCGCTGGGGGCGAACAAACCAATGCTTTCGCCGCTCTTGGACAACTGAAAGTTGACGTGCAGATCGGAGTTGGTGGTGCTGTTGCGCGTCGGATCGCCGTCGGCCCAGACCAGGAGATAACCTCCAGGTGCAATCACACAACCGGACGGGATGCGGTAATGAGATGGATCCGAAAGGTCATCGGTCAGGAAGTACCCGGCGAGGTCGACCGCCGTCGAAGCCGGGTTATACAGTTCGAACCAGTCGTCGTAGGCCCCGCCGACCGGGTTGGGATATCCACCGGGGCTGGTATTACTGGCCAGCCATTCGTTGATTTGCACGCGCACCGGCGGCTCACTTGGACCCGTATAGGAGAGCATGTTGGTGACGAGCGCGCTGGACAAGGGCAGGCCCGATCGATCGAGCCCTTGCACCACGAGCACATTGGTGCCCGGCGTGCAAGTGACCTGCGCCGTCCAGGAAGTGACGCTGGTCCAGGTCACCGGAACTGGAATGCCATTGATGAGGATATCACGAACTTCCACTGGCGCGGTGCCGGTGATGGAGACAGGGTTATTGCTGGCGACGGGAAGCCCGCCTGGAGCGAGCGCGAAGGAAGCCGCCAGGGTGCTGAGGCGGGTCAAACAATAATCGCGGCGGGTAGCCAGAAAATTCTTGATGTTGTTCGGGGCCACCGCGGTCACGCCGTTGGCCGCGAAGGCGGCGGCCTTGGCGTCCAGCAACGGATGCAGGCGGCCGGGCGTCAACGGTCCGTTCACGGCATCCTGGATGGCGCGCCAATACGCGCGCACGAACTTCGGATGTTTATACATGCGGTCGACGGTGCCCGGATCGCCGTTGAAGAACGGGAAGTAGGGATTGGTGAACTTGAACAGATCCGAAGTCGCCGAGTCACTGGCGTTGCCGAGGGAAACGTCCATGTCCCAGATCATCATTTTCCAACGGCCACCCTGCGGTTTGTACGCGTACATATTCTGGCCGTTGCCGTAGCCGTAGCTGTCCCAGTTGCCGACCAGATGTTCGCTCGCGAAGGTGCGCATCCATTGTTCGATATCCACGGTGCTGTCGATGGCCGCGGTATAGGTATTGGACGGGCTGTTGACGGCATCGACGAGCTCGAAGAGGTTGGTGAAGTTGTTCATGGTGCTGGCCGCGCCGCGCGGCGTCCAGGCCCAGCGATAACGCGCGGTCTTCTTCACCCCGCCGACGGTCGTGAAGTTGCCCAAGGTGGCGCCGATGGAGGTGGTGTTGTTGACCGCCGCATCATATTCACGCCAGATTTGCACCTTGAACAATTCGCCGTCATCCTGGTCGGGAAACCATTGCCGGAGGGAATCGCGGTCGGGCTTCTGCGTATCCTGCATGAGGGCGGCGCGGCGGGTGCCATTGACGTAGAAATGAACGTACCGCTGGTAATTAAAGGGCAACCCGAGCGTACCCGCGATCCAATAAGACGTTTGTTCCTCTTGCAAGGTCGCATCCACGGGGTCGCCGCCGGTCAACCCGGGCCACACCAACGTGGCCTCATCGCCACCGAGAAACGGATCATCCGGCGGGAAGACGATTTTGTAGTCGCAGGCGGTGCCGGTGGGAGTTGTATAGCGCGAGGCATGATAAGCGCTGCCGGCGTAGAGAACGCCCACATTGTAGATCACCCGATGGTTTCCATTCACGAACGTGCCATCCAACGTCGCGTTGCTCAGCTTGAGCCGCGTGCTCCAAAGATTAAAGGTGGCCTGCGTCACCCACAAATGGTAGGCGCCGAATTTGCTGGCCGGTTGTGGTTCGCCAAAGCGAACGAGGCACTCCCGTGCCGGTGCGTCGTTGGGAAACAGCCGGGTCGCAGGAGCGGCATGGGCATCGGTGGCCTGAATATAAAACGCCACCAACTTGCCTGTCGGTTGCCCTGGGATGGTGGCGCTAAAGATGCCGTCCCCAGCCACCGCATCACCCCCCGAGCCATCGTCGACCAGAGGCAGGGTGAACACGCTGTTCGTGTCCGGATCGATCCGGTATCGGAGTACTGTTTGGCCCAGGCCATCCGGGTCCGACACGCGGGCCGTGACAATGACGGCCTGGTTGGACGCCGGCAGGATGGGCTGATGCTGGACGTCCACGATCGCCGGGCCGCTATTGGAGGCTCGGCGGCTGTTGGCAGTCCCCGGCGTGCCCAGGTTGGTCGGCACCGCCAAGGTCCCGAAGGCCTCCAGGTAATTCCCGCTGAGACGCAACAGAATCTCTGGATGCCCACGCAACCAGCGCACCTTCGCGCGCAGCGTGGCGTTGGCATTCAAGGTCAACGCCGTCGTCAATGGAACGCGAACGCGGTTTGCCCCGGGATCGCCGTCGGATTCCGCGCGCAGGTGCAGACAGGCACTGTTATTGATGCCGCCGGTGGGTTGCACGGTCGATTGGTCGTGATCTCCCTGCGGCGTCCAGGGCGATAAACCCGTCTCGAAAGACGGATTGGCCAAAAGATTTTGACCAGTCGTGCCAATGACCTCCACGTCATCGACCAAACATTCCCCGGCACCCATGAGTTGGATTTGCAACGCGTCGGCAGGATTGCCATCGCCGTTGTCGAGCCGGCCGGAAAACTCCACGGTGGTCCAGGCCGCCTTGGAGGTCTCGTCGCTCTCTGCCCATTGATCGGGAGATTGCCCATCGCCGCGCGGATCAATGCGTTCCAGGCTGCTTCCGCCACCTTTCGTCCACTGCGGCCAACGCCCGCCTGTGCCGTAGGTCACTTCGTCCACGACAGAGTAAATCACGTTCGTCTGCACCAGGCCCGCGTTCGTGCTCACCACGCTCTCCGAACGCGCCAAGGCGAGGCGCTCTCCACCCGACGACAGGCGCCCGGAAAAGTTTCCGATCGCCCGGGAGGCGGGCAGGCCCGGATATCGGGTCAATAAACGAGCGACATTCCGTGCGACCACCAAATAACCACCCGGCCCCAGCGCCACGTTGGTGGGGAACGTGAAATCAATACCGTCCACAAAGCGCCAGCCGTCCAAGGCCACGGTCCCCATTCCCGGATTGTGCAGTTCCACGAATTGATCGTCGTCCTGATCGGAGAGTGGGGCGTAAAGGATTTCGTTAATCACAACCTCCGGGTTGCGGGCCGGGCTATTGGCCTGACCGGGGGTTCGCGTCGTCAAAGGTCGCCAACGCGGACCGCCATCCGGGGTGCGTCCGTAGGAAACATCGCGAGCCTGTCCCGCGAACCGAACGGCATCGAGAACGCGCGTGTCGTCGTTGTTGATCAGGTAGACGGTTTCTCCGGCCGCGCGAAGCGCGAAGTTCAATTGGGTCTCAGTCAAGGCCAGGAAACCGCCGGGCTGTATGACGGTGCCGGCCGGAAAAGTGAACTTGTTGGTCGTCGGATCATCGGTGAGATGACATCCAGAAAGGTCCACCGGCCCCCCATCCGCCCGACAAAACAACTCCACAAAATCGAGGCTGGGCTGGGTCGAATGCGCCAGCAATTCGTTGAACATCACGCGCCGGAGCGGTTCGGACTCGCTAGGTTCCAATTGCCCTGGCGACCCGCCGATGCGCTCGCTGGCCGCCCAAGCCGCCGGGTTCGCGAGTCCAAGCGAGGGCCGAGCCAGCACCAACGACGGCCCGCCGCCATCCGGAGCCACCGGCCACGGCGGTTTGCTCGAATACGGCGCCTCCAGCAACAACGCCCCGCTGCGATTGACCAACCGGACCTGCTCCGAGTTGTTCCCCAATTTTCCCGTAACCGGGCCCAGCACGTTCGTGATGCCGTAAATTCTACGGAGCGCCCCGGGGTCCGCGGCCACCACGAGCAGGGAGCCCGCGGCCAGCACGGTTCCCTCCGGGAAAGTGAACTGGACGGCACCGCTCAGGCGAAAGCCGCTCAGATCCTCCTGCCACAGTTGGCTGTTGGACAGCTCGATGAATTCCAGATTATTCGAATCTGCGGCAGGCCGCGGGTGATAATGGATCTCGGAAATGACCAGGGCACTGCGACGGCTGGCCGGACCGGCCGGTTCGGGCAGAGCCTGCGCCTGCCCGGCTCCCACAGCCCGGCCGATCGCGTAAACCCAACCCAGGACCAGCCCGGCCAGGATGAAAAAAACACAGCAACGGGACGGCATACGACTAGTTGAACACACGGAGGCGCCTTTGGTATTGACCACGTAACACAGGAATCGTCGTAGTTTACCTGGGAAAAGCCCCGAGGGCGAGGGTGAAATCTAACGAGGCGGGGCCTCAGAGCGGCAAGGCACTCCAAGGCGCCCAATCTTGCAAAGAATCGTCCTCGCCTTGCTGGTCTGAGGCTCCGCCTCGTTAGGCAAAAAGGTGTTGGCAAATCGGCTGGACCAGTCAAGATTGGGCACTCTGCCCGGTTCATGGAATTGATGCTGGGCTCATGACGCTGATTGCTTTTACTGAAGTTTTGTTATGACTGCCATACAACCTGATTACAGTAAGCGTGACTGCTCCCTTCCTCCGGGTTGCAAGGATCTGATCGATGTCCTGCGGTTAACGAAGTCGCGGGTCGTGATGAAGCCGGTGGAACTGGGCAAACCAGTATCGGTGCGGGCCCTGGCTGCATTGCTTGGATGCAAGCCCCTTCAGATCATCGCCGACCTCCTGGAACTAAAGATCTCGGCCACCGTGGATCAGGCCGTGTCGTTTGAGGTCGCGGCCAAAATTGCGGTCAAGTATGGGTTGTTGGCGAAACGGGCCTGGACCGGGCTGGGCTCAGGCAAAGGGCCGTAAAACACCTAGAGCCAACACCTGCCACACTTTCGTGCCGCTCACAAACGTTGCCGAAACCAAGCGGTGATCGGTTCGGATAATTCGTTGAAGCACATCCCCACCACGAAGTGATCCGCGCCCGGAACCTGCAGGGTGCGCGCTTCTCCGGCCGCGGCCTGCTGCAACGCAGCGATGTCCGCCGGCCGGCTGATTGGGTCCTTCTCGCCGCCGATCAGCAGGACCGGACGATCCAGGCGGCGCAAGCCGGCTTCGGCGGCCCACTCCTTCCATTTCAATTCCAGTTTGGCGGCGGCCGCGCCAGTGGCGGAGCGAACCAGCCGCTTTGGTAATTGCGCGCCGGTCATCTCAGCGAAACGGGCGATGGCCTCTTCCGGCTGATTGTAGGGAGCGATCGCCACCACGGTGTCCACGCGCCGGTCTTGAGCAGCCCAATTCAAAGCCAGGGTCGCCCCGTAAGACAGTCCCAACACGCCCACCTTGTCGTCACACAACCCTTGCGCCTGCAAATAGTCCAGCGCCTGGCTCAAGTCTTTCGTCTCAAACTTCCCAAAACCGATCTGCGTTCCGGTCGATTGGCCATGCCCGCGCAAGTCCAACGCCACGACGCGAAAGCCGGCTTGCGCCAGCAAAAAACTCCACGGCGCCATGGATTCCTTCATCAAACCATAGCCGTGCAGCACGATGATCGTCGCCGCATGTTCACGCGGCCGGAACGTGTCCCGCGGCTCGGGTTCCCAACGCAGTGAGAAGGTCCCATGGCCATCGGCTTTCTGCTGCATGGTGGACACAAACTTGGTGTGATAATCGCGTGGCGGCACTTCCATGGCATTGAGCGTGGCCTCGGGTGGCCCGACCGGAATCGTCACCAGAACCAGGCGGTTGGTGGTCATCTTGGTGAGAAGATTGGTCCAGGTCGAATTCCAAGCCGCCAGCATTCCGCGTTGGTGCAGGTTAGGCGCCGCCACCACGCGATTCGCCGCCAACCGGCTTAATCCGCAGCCCGGCGCGAACAACAAAAGCAGCAGCCCGGCCGTGACCCGCCAATCGCGCCAGCAAACCCGCCTCCCCCGGACCATCCGCCCTGCGTTTAGGCGCATTAGTGCCGAGCCTGTCCGTCTCACATTCGTCTCATTCTTGTCCATCCCACAACTCCTCAACTCTCTGTCCCCTGGCCACAGGCTTTGGCGCTGGCCGCGGCCAAATGATTGATAAATCCGGTCTAACACCGATGCGATTCCATCATCCCTTCGTCGGCCTGGCAAGACTGCGGCGATGGGGACGATGGGGATCGGAGGAAGCCCCTCGACGGGGCTCGGGGCGGCTGTTGGGTAGTTCCTCGGCTCTGGAGCCGACAGACGCTCAATTTTCCCAGGGGCTGATTTCTGTTTTGTATTCGAGCAGGGCGGCAGGTATTACTCGCCTTGGACTCACGAAAGGCGCCTATGCATGCTCACCATTTCTTTCCCTGCCTCCTGGCTGTTCTTGTGCCGTTCAACGCCATGGCCGCGGCGCCGCGGTTCCGGGCCGCAGACGTCGATACCAAGGTTGAAATCGGGTATGGCGTCACGGTGGCTGACGTGAATGGCGACAAGCGACCTGACATCCTGCTCGTCGATAAGAATATCGTGGTCTGGTACGAGAACCCGTCGTGGACCAAACACGTCATGGCCGAAAAGCTGACGCAACTGGATCACGTCTGCATCGCCGCGCAGGATATCGACGGGGACGGCAAGTGCGAACTGGCCATTGGAGCAGGCTGGAATCCGAATGATACTTTGAACAGCGGGGCGGTTTTTTACCTGATCCCGCCGGCCGATCGAACCCAACGTTGGGAACCGGTGGCCTTGCCGCATGAGCCAACCGTGCACCGGATGCGCTGGGTGAAGAATGCTCAGGGCGGTTTTGATTTGTTGGTGGTGCCGCTGCATGGACGCGGCAACAAACCCAATACCGGCGAAGGCGTCGGGGTCAAAGTTCAGCTCTACCATAAACCCACCAATCCACGGGACACGTGGACGATCGACACTCTGGATGAGTCGCTCCATAAGACGCACAACTTTGATCCAGTTCAGTGGGACCCTGATCCCGCCCAGGAACTGTTGTTAGGCGGAAAGGAAGGCGTATTCCTGCTCGATCGCGGCTCCGGCAAGCCGAGCGTGACGCAGTTGGCGGGGAACGAAGATGGAGGAGCCGGCGAGGTGCGCGCGGGCAAGCTGCCCGGAGGCAAACGGTTTTTCGCAACCGTCGAGCCCATGCATGGCACCAACCTGGTTGTCTACACCGAACCCCCGGGCGGTAAAGGGCTCTGGAATCGACAAGTGCTGGACCGATCATTGGTCGACGGCCATGCCCTGGCCTGCGGTGATCTCGCCGGCACCGGCGCCGACCAGGTGGTCGTGGGATGGCGGGCCATGAACAAACCGGGCGTTAAAGTCGGCATCAAATTGTTCGCACCCGCCGATGGGCTTGGGAAAGAGTGGACCCAAACGCTGGTCGACGATAACACCATGGCCTGCGAAGACCTGGTCTTGGCGGACCTGGACGGCAACGGCAAACTCGATATCATCGCGGCCGGGCGGGCCACCAAGAATTTAAAAATCTACTGGAACGAATAAGCGCTGCTTGCAACGAGCGACCAGAGCTAACTGGTTGCTAGTTCCTAGTTCCTGGTTTCTGGTTCCTAGTTCCTGGTTCCTAAGTTTGTAGTGGGCGTTTAGGCACTGCCCCCCGCACAATGCAGTTTGGTGCGCGGTCCCGCATGTGCGGGACCGCTTCATCGTCCGTCGGCTCGAGGACCAAGGAACTACCCAACAGCCCGCCCCGAGCCCGGTCGAGGGGCTTCCTCCGATCCCCATCTCGAAGCCGCCTTAAAGGCGCCTAAAGGCCGCGATCCAGGGGGGGCAGTGTCCGAACGCCCGTTTGTAGTTTCGCTTGTTTTTCGCAGTTGTTTCAGGCGAAATGGCCGGGCATCTTAGCTCCATCCCAGGCTGACCCGGTCACGCCCGCGCGCTTATATGCTATGGTAAGCGCGCTATTTCTCTGACTTGCAGTGTGGACATGACGTTTATGAAGAAGTGCCTCTTTGGCCTGATACTCATCTTTTTTGTTTTCCAGGCCCGTGCCGCGAGCAATCTAATCATCGCTACCAACGCCGTTTGGAAATACCTGGATGACGGCTCCGACCAAGGGGCGAGTTGGATTGCGCCTGGCTTCAACGACGCGGCCTGGCTGGCGGGGCCCGCGCAACTTGGCTATGGCGATGGAGACGAGGCCACCGTGGTGGGATTTGGGCCCGACGGGAACAACAAGTTCATCACCACCTATTTTCGGCACGGTTTTGACGTGCCGAATCCGGGCATCTACACGGTGCTGACGATGCGTGTCCGGCGCGATGACGGCGTGATCGTCTACGTGAACGGCGCAGAGGTCTATCGCAGCAACATGCCGACCGGGCCGGTGGCCTTCAACACGCCGGCGCCGGCCACCGCGTCCGATGACGGGAGCACCTTCCAAACCACCACCCTGAGTCCCAGTGTGCTGGTGAGCGGCCACAACGTCATCGCCGCGGAGATTCACCAGCAGAGCGGCACGAGTTCCGACATCAGTTTTGAACTGGAATTATTGGGCAGCACCGATCCGGTGATAAACAACCCGCCTAATGTCGCCCTGACCAGCCCGGCCAATGATGCCTTCTACAATGCACCCGCCGACATCCTGCTCGCCGCCAATGCCTCTGACCCCGATGGCACGATCAGTCGCGTCGAGTTCTTTGCGGGCAATACAAAACTCGGTGAAGATACCACCGCCCCCTTCAACTTTTCCTGGAGTTCCGTGCCGGTCGGATCGTACGCGCTGCGCGCCGTGGCAACGGACAATCTCAACGCCCGCGCCACTTCCGCCGTGGTGAACGTGACGGTGGACGTCTCGTCCGTGCCGGTCCTGGCCAGCGTCACCCCGGCGCCGGGCGATGTGTCGCGCCTGGACCAAATCACCACGCGTTTCAGCGAGCCGGTCAGCGGCGTAGAGGCCGCCGATTTGTTGATCAACGGGCGCCCTGCGACTGAGGTAACGGGCTCGGGTGCCATCTACACGTTCAGCTTCCCGCCGCCACCTGAGGGCAGCGTGTTCGTCGGTTGGGAAGGACGCCATGGGATCGTGGACTTTGAAAACCCGCCGAGACCCTTCGACTCTTACGGTGCTGGGGCGACCTGGCAGTATAACTACACGGACACCGTCGCCCCGGTGGTGGCCAAACTGGAGCCGCCGGCGGGCGCCACTTTGCGTTCTCTGCGGACCATTGGAGTCACCTTCGACGAACCGGTGTCCGGCGTGGACGCCTCCGACCTGCGGGTGAACGGGATCGCGGCTCTGCGGGTGACCGGGGTGGGAGCGGGCCCGTATCAGTTTGAAGTCGTCGAACCGGCCAGCCCGACCGTGAACGTTGCTTGGACAACCGGCCACGGCATCCGCGACCTGGCGCGCACGCCCAACGCTTTTACGGGCAGCGGCTGGAGTTATTCGCTCGATACCAACGCGGTCTTCGAAGGACAGGTCGTCATCAACGAAATCATGTATCACCCCGCTTCGGAACGTCCCGAAGATGAATGGATCGAACTGCGCAATCGCGGAACCAGCGCGGTTAATCTCACCGGCTGGGCCCTCAAGCGCGGCGTGAACTTCACCTTTCCCAACAACACCCCAACGCTGCCGGCTGGCGGCTACCTGGTTGTCGCCGCGCACCTGCCCTCCTTCGTGACCAAATATCCGGCCGTGCCTAACGTCATCGGCGGCTGGACCGGACGCCTCGGCAACAGCTACGACTCCGTCGAATTGGAGGACGCCCAGGGACAACGAGTGGATCTGATCGATTACTCCGATCAAGGCGATTGGGCGCGCCGCATTGAAACCGTCGGCTGGGACTGGACCAGCGACGCCGATGGCCTGGGTCGATCTTTGGAATTGCGCCAAGCTGCGTTGGAACGCAACACCGGCCAAAACTGGGAATCCAGCCGGGTCGCAGATGGCACGCCCGGCCGGGCGAACTCCGCCGCCACCAATAATCTTCCGCCGATGATTCTGAACGCGGCGCATTTTCCAGCCATCCCACGCTCGACCAATGCCGTCAGTGTCACCGCCCGGATCGTGGATGAAC
>Ga0247664_1000212_pt1 | contig 15071 bp, 17 predicted proteins | sample CNK05_metaG_FD_182715 | JGI IMG/M metagenome (GOLD analysis project Ga0247664, IMG submission 182715) | Soil microbial communities from Purdue University Martell Research Forest, Indiana, United States - CNK05 | ecosystem: Environmental > Terrestrial > Soil > Temperate forest > Bulk soil...
CATAATCTTCCACGGAGCACCATTAAATGTGTGGCTTAATCGAATGGTTTCAACGGAGATAGGTCACAATATGGCCTTGCCAGGCGTAACACCTCTTCCGGCATCCGTCCATAACCTCAAAGGTACGATGATTCACGCTCGGGTTAAATCGCCAATATCGCGTGCCGAGCAAGATAGGCGTGCTCAAGAAGAATCGTCACGTCCGCTTCAACGCCCAGCGAATAATCGTTTCACTTGTCGTGAAGCCGCTGACCGTTGGGAAGAGATGATTGCTCCTTGTCACTGGCTGGATCAGTCGAAACTACCGGCAGCTCTTGCCTTTTGCGAGCTGTTCTATGAGTTTGAGTGTGATCCTCGAGGCTTCTCTGCGCAGAAACATGGGCAGTTCCGCGGATATATGGCTGATCTCGGTTTGACTGATATGCGCAACCGCATCGGCGGTCACATGAAGAAAGAGAAAGACGAGTTCTTTGATAAATAGAGTTCTCGAGTACGCTGACGCCGTCCTTTCCGGAGAAATCGTCGCTGGTCAGCACGTCAAGAACGCTTGCCGACGCCACAAAGACGATCTGAAGCGTACGAATGAAATAGTATTTGATGAAGCGGCAGCGGACCGAGCATTCCGCTTCTTTGAAACCAAGCTTTTCCTATCAGAAGGCCAGTTCGAAGACACGCCGTTCTTGCTCGCGCCGGCACAAGCCTTCATCATCGGTTCTATCTTTGGGTGGAAGAAACTCGACGGTACTCGACGCTTCCGACGAGCCTACATCGAACAGGGCAAAGGGAACGGAAAGAGTCCTCTCGCGGGCGGAATCGGCCTTTACGGCCTGATTGCCGACAGTGAGGCTGGTGCTGAGATTTACTCGGCAGGTGCCACGAAGGAACAGGCGGCTATCCTCTTCCGTGACGCTGTCAAGATGGTACAGAAGTCGCCATCTTTGAATGATAACCTGAGGATGAGCGGCGGCCCTGGGCGAGAGTTCAATATCGCCTACATAATGAAATCGAGTTTCTTTCGTCCAGTATCACGCGAAACGCGCAGAACTGGCTCTGGTCCTCGTCCTCACTTCGCACTCGTAGACGAACTCCACGAGCATGCCGACGGTGGCATCATTGAGATGCTCGAGCGTGGCTTCAAGTTTCGCCGGCAACCGCTCTTGTTTATGATTACGAATAGCGGCAGCGACCGGAACTCAGTCTGCTGGACGGAACACGAACACGCCGTCAAAGTTGCGTCTGGAAACCGCGATGCAAAGGACGACGACGCCTTTTACCTGGGCGAGAACGTTGATGACACGTCTTTCAGCTATGTCTGCGGTCTTGATCCAGACGACGACCCGCTAAATGATCCTTCGTGTTGGGTGAAGGCCAATCCACTCCTCGGCATTACCATCACCGAAGAATATCTTGCAGGCGTAGTCAAACAAGCACGTGACATTCCGGCCAAACTCAACGGAATCATGCGACTCCACTTCTGCAAGTGGACGGAAGCAGAAACAGCTTGGATGACTCGAAAAGTCCTTGAACCTTGTCTTGCGGACTTCGACCCAGAAATCTACCGCGAGCAGCCTGTGTGGATGGGAATCGACCTCTCACAGAACAAGGACATAACCGCCCTGGGCTTCGTCGCTCGCTCCGGCACGGTGGAGAGTGGCCCGCACGCCGGTAAGCCAACATTCGACGCGTGGATAGAGGCGTGGACCCCTGGGGACACCATTGAGGCACGAGAGCTGCGCGACAAGCAGCCGTACAGGCAATGGGTTCGTGAGGGCTACCTGAATGCGCCGAAAGGGCAAAGCATCAGCTATCGTGACGTCGCCCAAGCCATTGCCGAGGCGACCCACGAATATGACATCAAGTGCGCCGCCTACGACCGATATGCCTTCAAACGCGGACTCGAGCCGGAATGTGACGAACTCGGACTCGATATCGAGTTTGTGGAGCATCCGCAAGGTGGGGTCAAGAAGGGCAAGCCGAACGAAGCAATGAAGGAAGCGGCAGAGCTGTCCGACCGGGAAGCGGAAGGACTGTGGATGCCGATGAGTGTTCGTCAGACCGAAGAGCTGTTCCTCGAGGGACGCATTCGGTTACGGCGAAATCCTGTAGTCATATCGGCTATCATGTCTGCCGTCACAGACACGGATCGATGGGGGAACTACTGGCTCGCGAAAGAGCGGGCACTGAATAAGATTGATGCTGCCATCGCCTTGTGCATGGCTGTGGGCGCCGCCTTGTCGTATGAGGGCGGTGAGCCCGAGTTCAATGTTTGGGCAATGGTGGGCTAGATGATTTTTAAGGACGCTCCTGGCAAGCTGAAAGGTACGAAGACTTTCGTTCTTAGTGATGGATCCGTCGATCGTTATGGCGATACCATCAATCCAGATGGCTGGGTTCTCAAGAACTTTAAGAAGAACCCGATCGCACTTTTCGGCCATGCAGCCGGATTTCCTGTCGGTACTTGGGAGCACGTTCGCGTCGAGAACGGCCAGCTCTTAGGTGATTACCAGCCTGCGCAGCGTGGGACGTCAGCTCGAATCGATGAAATCAATAGTCTCATTGAGCAAAATATCCTAAAGACCGTGTCGGTTGGATTCGCTCCAATAGAGAGCGAGCCTCTTAATGAAAAAGATCCATACGGTCCGAAGCAATATATCAGACAAGAATTACTGGAGACCAGCATCGTCTCGGTGCCTGCGAATCCAAACGCTCTTCAAGTTGCCAAATCACTCGGCATCTCCGAAGAAACCCTGGAACTGGCCTTTGGCGTGCAAGCCGAACCGGGTCGGAACCTCGGACGAACTGGCGTGCAAGCCACCCGAAAGGCCTCGCTCCCTGGATTATCCCGAGGGGAAATAGGGGGGCATCACAAGGGTACTAATCCAATGTCTTTATCAGATCGAATTCAGGCACTCGAGGCACAGCTTGTCGAGAAGAAAGATCTTCTCACCGAGCTTACGAAAGCGGACGACATCGATGATGAGTCGATTGAAGCCGTTAATTCGGACATCGATGACGCGCAGAAGAAGCTCAATGCTTTGAAGTCGGCTGAGGCTCGTATTGGCCTCGAGGCGATGAGCACTGCCGTCGTCAAGAAGGTGCCTGCCGAGGTACGCCGGCCGCTTATGCAGGGCAGCGAAAAACTCGACGGCATGGACCTTCTCGTGAAGGGCATGGTCGCTCGCGGCATCGCGCATTTCGCGAAAACACCGTTGGACGACGTTCTCCACGAGCGTTATCGCGATCTTGAGGCTCTTTCGGTCATCGTCAAGGCCGACCAGACGATCGGCACAACCACAGTCTCCGGCTGGGCCAGTGAACTTGTCCAGACCGTGAACTCGGGCTTCCTCCAGGCATTGCAGCCGGTCAGCATCTATCCGGCGTTGCGCTCACGGGGCATTGCCTTGAACTTCGACGGCCTGGGCACGCTGTCGTTGCCCTCGCGTACCGCTGGCGGCGCTGGTGGCGGGTTCGTCGCGGAAGGTTCGCCTATCCGCGTCGGTCGTATCACGACTGCGGCAACCACGATGACTCCGAGAAAGCTTGGCGTGATCGTGCCCTTCAGCCGTGAATTGACGAAACGCGCCACGCCGGCTATCGAAGCTCTCGTGCGTCAAGCTGTCCTCGAAGACACCGCCGCCATTTTGGACGCGGCTATCGTCGATGCGACAGCCTCGAGCACGGCGCGCCCGGCTGGGCTGTTGAATGGCGTCAGCGCAGCCTCGACTGGCTACGGTGGCACCGACTATCAAGCAGTCTTGGCCGACTTCAAGGCTCTCGCGTCGCCGTTCTATACGGCTAACGCGGCGGACAATATCACCGTCCTGATGAATCCGATCCAAGGTCTGGCTATTAGCATGATGCCGGGTCCTGTGGATGCGGGCTTTGGATGGTTCGGTGCTATCGGACAGCGGTTTACTATCCTCGAGTCGACCACTGTACCGGCAAACCGACTGATTGCTCTTCGCAATTCCGATTTTGCGACTGCGATGGGCGATACGCCGGAGTTCGACGTCAGCGAGACGGCGACGGTCCACATGGAAGACACGACTCCTCTCGAAATCGTGTCGACTACGCCGACGAGTGCTGACCCGGTTCGTTCGTTCTTCCAGACTGCAACCATTGGCGTCCGTATGATGATGGACGTGTCGTGGAAGATGCGCCGTTCCGGCATGGTCAGCTGGATCGATACGACTCAGTGGTAGTCGATAACGGGGCGGCTGTAGTAGCCGCCCCATTTTAACGTGAAACTGAGATAGGTTTCCGGAGGAAGTCATGGCAACTCGTAGGTTTATCGTTACGCCCCTGACCGATGGCGCTGGCGCCGCGACGGCTTTTACACCGTTCTTCAATGGTCGTATCACAGCGATCCATTATATCAAAGTCGACTACACGAACGGCGTCGACTTCACGATCACCGCGGACAAGACTGGTGAGACCATCTGGACTCAGGTGGACGTTAACGCCACAGTCAGCGTCGCGCCTCGTATGGCTACTCACAGTAATGCCGGCGTTGCCGCGCTCTATGCGGCTGGCGGCACAGCGGTAAATGATTTAATCCGGCTTGCCGGTGATCGTGTGAAGATCGTCATCGCCCAAGGTGGTGCGGCGCACACAGGTCAGTTCCAAGTCGTAGTTGAGGACGTCTAATGCCTTCCCGTCGGTTCCCTCTGACTGTTGTAACAGACGGCGCCGGCGCTGCGACCGTCTTTTCGCCTGTTCTTAGTGGCTCCATCACTGCGATTCATTACATCAAGACTGATTATGCCACTGGCGTTGATTTCACGATCACCGCCGACAAGACTGGCGAGACCATTTGGGCCGAGAACAACGTGGACGCGAATGCGACTCGCGCTCCACGTTTCGCCACATCTACAACAGGCGGCGTTGCGGCTCTATATGCTGCTGCGGGTCTTGCGGTGAATGCGATGATTCATCTTAGTAACGACAGGGTGAAGATCGTTATTGCGGCAGGTGGCGCATCGAAAACCGGCTTGTTTCATATCGTCGTTGAAGAGGGTCTATCCGTTCCTCGAACACGGCCTTAATTGGAGATACTATGTCGACGGAAACTTGGTACGTCCTTGAAGATGGCACTGTGGCAGATCCCCACGAAGTGACTCAAAACAAGGACGGTTCTTTGCAGCATCCACGCGGCAAAGTCGCTATGCGTAATCCGACCACTCCGTCCAGTCGGAGCGTGAATGCTGACGAAGAACGCAAGAAGAATCTTCAGGCTCAGAAACCGGAGCTTGATAGGACTACCCGAGAGATGAAACCAGCGGCATCCCCGGCGAGAGCCGACTACAAGACACGCTGATAAAAGAGGGCCAGAGCATGGATGAATTGTATCTGATGAAAGACGGCACTTATGTGCCCGCCGGCGATTGCAAGAAGGACGACAAGGGCGTTCTGCGTGGACCGAATGGCGTGGAAGTCGCCATCGATTCCGAAGGAAAGCCGGAGACGATCGAGCGCGTTGTCGAGAACGGCAACGTTGCGGCCGCGTCCGGGCAAACCGACCCTGTCAAGCTTCAAGAGCTCATGACCGGCTCTTTGGAAGAGGCGCAAGCCAAAGCCGAGTCGATGAAGTCGGGTGACGAACCGGCGCCTGCGGCACCCGAGGCACCCGCAGAGGAAGAGCCGCCGAAAGCTGTTGAAGCCCCGCGTGCTTCCGTATCTCCTGCTCCGGCACATGCTGCGCGCGCTCCTGCGAAGCCTGCCGACAATAAATAAGTTCAGATGAAGCTGCCGGCTGTCGTTGGTAATCTTGTCTCTTGGGGAAAGAGAGCTGCTGAGGGCGCATACCGCCCTGGGCCGTACCTCCTTTCCGATGGATGGCTATCTGCGTCGGCCGGCCGTGCTCTTAACTTCTGGCAGATGGGACATAATGTCCAGCCATACGGCTCATGTAATGCGATGGTTGAAGGATGCGTTTCTGCATACTCGCAAACTGTCGCGATGTGTCCTGGTAATCATTGGGTGACAATGCCCAATGGTGGCCGGATCCGACAGACTAACTCCGCGTTGACTAGGGTTATCAGGAAGCCTAATAGCTATCAATCGATTTCAGATTTCCTGCTTAACTTGACTCGTCGTCTTTATATGCAGGGTGAAGTTTTCGCAGTAGGCATTCGGAATAATCGAAACGAGATCAGTGAACTTCACCTCATGCAGTACGGATATCCGTATATTGGTGAAGATGGATCGATTTTCTACAGTCTGTCCGGCAATCAAATAGTCGAACGGATTCGAGATTTCTCCGCACCGATCCCTAGTCGTGATGTTTTGCATATACGCCTTCACACATCAAATTGGAATCCACTTAAAGGTATCAGTCCGGTTATGGCAACAGCGCTCGACCTTGCTATGTCCGGCGCGGTGCTGAATCAACAGATAGCTTATTATCTAAATCAGGCGCGTCCGAGCTTCATTATTGAGTCTGAGTCGAAAATATCGCCAGAACAAATGACGATGCTTCGGAATCATTGGGACTCACAGACCCAGGGTGATAATGCCGGCAGGACCCCAATCCTAGGCTGGGGTCTGAAGGCAAGACCGATGACGACAACCGCGAAAGATGGCGACCTGGCGTCATTGCTAAAGATGACAGACCAGAATATCGCTATCGCGTTTCGCATTCCGCTCCAGATTCTTGGCGTCGGTGACACGCCGTTTGCTTCAACAGAAGCTTTGATGGCGCAATGGAAGGCGAGCGGCTTGGGCTTTGCGTTGAACCATATCGAAGAAGCATTCGGGCAAATGTTCCAGTTGACTGGACAGCCAGATGAATATCTTGAATTCGATACTGACGCTCTAATGCGATCTAACTTCAAAGAGCTGATTGACGGCCTCTCTAAGTCTGTGATCTCCGGCATGCACAGTCCAGATGAGGCTCGGAATCAGGTCGGACTTCCGATTGTTCCGGGTGGATTTGGGAAAATGCCGAGAGTTCAGACACAGGTTCAACCACTAGACTACGAACCGCCGACGCCGGCAAAAGCTCTCCCTCCGCCCGACACTACGACTCCGGACGGGGGCAACGCATCCGATGCCACTAAAGCAATCATCGCAAGCTTCCGTCGTTCGAATGAACGAAATCTCGCCGTTTGAAGCTCTCGCGGATGAACTTGGCGCAGTAGCAGCCCGGATCGAGCGAGAGGTTAAACTTCAGGTCAACCAAGCTCTTGCAGAGATGCGAGAGCAGCTTGCTGATCTTCGTGCGACGAACGCTGAGTTGAAGCTTCAGAATGTCGTGGCTGAACGGCTGTATGCCAGCATGGTTACGGAGAAGCTGGCAACCGTTAAAGACGGACCGCAGGGTGAGCGCGGGCTGCCTGGCGATGTTGGACCGCAGGGCGAACGCGGTTTGCCTGGTGAGCAGGGTCTACAGGGCGCGCCAGGGGAACGCGGCGCGCCCGGTGAGCAAGGTCCGGCCGGTGAGCAAGGTCTACAGGGCTTGTCCGGTGAGCGTGGCTTACCTGGCGAGCCAGGAGTACAGGGCGAGCAGGGTCCAGCCGGTGAGCGTGGTGAGCAGGGTCCGGCTGGCGAGCGTGGCTTACAAGGTGAGCCAGGGGTACAGGGTGAGCAAGGTCCGGCCGGTGAGCAGGGACCGCAGGGCGAACCCGGCCCGCAGGGAACCCCAGGAGAGCGCGGAGAGCGCGGTGAAGCTGGGGAGGGTACACAGGGCGCGCCCGGTCCCATAGGCCCCCCAGGCGAGCGCGGAGAACGTGGTTTACAGGGTGCCCAAGGGGAGCCCGGTCCCCAAGGGGAGGCCGGCCCGCAGGGCGAGCGCGGCATCGGTGAGATGGGTCCGCCCGGCCCGCAGGGCGAGCGCGGTTTAGAGGGTCCGCCTGGCAAGCTACCAACGATAAAAGAATGGAAAGATGGTGTCTGGTATGAAGGGAACGTTGTCACGCATAAAGCTGGGACGTTCCAAGCTCGTTGTGATACCGCACGCGAACCGCCCGATGGTGACTGGATACCTTTGGCTAAAGCCGGTCGCGACGGAATCGATGGACGGTCCATTAGCGTCAAAGGAACCTTCGAGCAAGGCGAAGACTATAAAGCTCTCGACATCGTCACCCTACACGGAACCAGTTTCATAGCCAGGAGCGACGCCCCTGGGCCGTGTCCCGGCGATGGATGGCAACTTCTGACAGCTCGAGGCAAACGCGGCGCACAAGGCGAACCCGGTCCAGAGGGACCAAGAGGTGAGCGTGGTGCTCCCGGTCCAGGCTTGGTGGATGTGACTGTAGACGATGACGGTCTGCTCCAATTTACAACCGGCGACGGCGATGTTGTTAAGTGTGATCTATATCCAGTGTTGAAACGGCTAGTGCGGTGAGGCGACGATGATTGTCGAAATCCTGTTTGTCGTTTTCATGGCGCTATGGCTTCTTACGTCATTGCCGTTCGCTCCGCTTGCACAGTTTCAACCGGCAAATTCATTCCTTGCATGGCTGTGCGTGCTTTTGCTCGGTGTTTTCCTATTCGTGCCAGCGCTTAGGTAACGTGATGATTGATATCGGAGCTGTTGGAACCTTTGAACCGAGTCTTACTGCTCGGTTCCTTCCAAAATGCAGTAAATGTGATTCTCCACATCCGCTTGCTGTTCGTCATGTTCAAGACAAACAATACTGCCATGTCTGTGGAGCGCGTGCCGGTTCCCCAGGAGAACCTTTTGAGGTTCCAGCTGTCTTGACGACTGGCACGTCGGTCGTGGGGCGTGCTCTTATGTCAATTGGCCGCTGCCTTATCAGTCTTAGGAGAAAACTATGAAGACTCCGGAACCCGTCGCGAAGAACGCCAGTGTTCAAGTGAAATACACGGTGCATTCGTGCGTAGAACAAGCGATCCCTATCAAAGCAATGGTTGGCGATCGTGAAATCGATGCGACTGTGCCTGGCCTGATCGTGGAACTGACCAACGAGCAGCACGGCCACACATTCAAATTCACGCCGAAAGACGACAAAGACCTCGAGGCGCATAAGAAGATGTTTGAGCCAGACACTGAGGTCGTTGTTCAGTTTTCTAAGGGAGCCTGATGATGAATCCTTCTATTGCCCTGGACCGGCCGCGTCCAGGCAGTCTTCGTGACCTACTTAAAGATTCAATCGGTTGGCTGGCTGTCGTGTTTACGAATGCCGGCGCAGCGATTGTCACGAATCGCATTATTCAGGCCGGTACTGCGCCAAAGAATATCGGATGGGGCGTCGGTACTAATGCGGCAGCGGTGGGTGATACTGCCCTCCAGACCGAGTCGGCGCCAACCACGGCGGGCGGCCGCACGGTTGGAACCGAGAGTCGGACGACAATCACGAACACCAACGATAATTATCAAGTCGTTGGCACCGTGTCGGCGGGCAGCACTCTCGCAATTACCGAGGCTGGATTGTTCGACGCTGTTACGGCGGGCAACCTTCTCATCCGCGGTGTTTTCACCGCTGTCAACGTAGTCAGCGGCGACTCGATTGCTTTCACCTTTGGTCTCAAATTCGTTCCGGGTTAATACCAGCATGGCTGACATCATTGTTACAAAAGAAGAACTCCTGGCTTTAGTCTCTCAATCAGAAGCTTTGACTGCTAAAGCAGACGCGATTGCGGCGACTCTTGTAGAATGGAGCCAGCGACCGCCCGTGGAAAGTGAAGGTGGTGGCGATACTGGTGGCGGCCCGATGTCCGTCGATAGCATATCACCAACGAATGCGCATCCAGGTGATACGATAACAATTACCGGCTCCGGCTTCGGCAATGAGACGGGGACGATTACGTCTATTGGCTGGAATGGTACAGTTTCGTCTTGGAGTAATAGTCGGATCGTATTTGTGCTCCCGAATACGGTTGCCCCTGGTCAGCAGAATATCTATATCAACGGTGTATGGCTTACTTTAGTTCTCGTAGAAGGTGGACAAGACGGTAATCCGCCTCCGCCTTTTACCATCGGATCGGTGACGCCTGCTCCTGCGCACGACGGCGATCTGCTGACAATTCACGGCACAGGATTCGGTGAAGTTGCTGGTAGCCTTCAACTCGGAAGCACTATTCAGCCACTGCTCGTTGAGTCGTGGTCCGATACTGCGATCACCTTTATTTTTCCTCAGCTTATGTCGGGGATGTATCACGTCAGTGTCAAGCTGCCAGATGGTCGTTCTCTTGATAGTGCGGATTTTGCGATAGTTCCTGTAGATACCGGAGGCGGCGATACCGGAGGTGACGGCACAACAGATCTTCCCGCCGAGGCACCGCCCGAACCCGACCCCGGCTCTGACAATGTCTCGTTTGCTATTTCATCACCCGTCGTAACACGGGCAACGCATCGTCGTTTCACCATGGATCCGGAGCGCCCCTATTATCAATGGTATAGTGATTGGGTGCCCGACGACCAGCATGTTCAAGCAGGCACTGCCGTGCCTTGGGCCGGACAGGCGACTCCCGGACTATTTCGTAACGCCGAGGTTCATGCTCACGGTAAGAGAATCGGCCGTAAGCTGCTTGACAGCTCTGGCAAGATTATCGATGTGGTTCTTGACCTTAGTGAAGAATATAATGGTCCATTGAAAGTTGAGCACTACGCCTGGGACAGTCTCCCCGGTAATAATTATCAGAACGAGGCAAAGCAGAGCCATTGGTGGATTATCGAAGGCTCTATCGACCGGCCTCGTCCGTCTAAACCTCGAGGAGCCGCTGGCCTAATCGAAGCTTTCAACTATAACTTCGGACATGGTCCGCTTAGTGTCTCGTCAACCGACAAGACGAAGATTTGGTGTCCGTCGAAGGCCGAGCAGAAGACTGCTACATATGATGGGCATGGCCAGTACGGTGAGGCGATCTTTATCGATCCCGCAAAGGTCGGGCAGCCTGGGGTTCGAGCAACGCCATTCTATGAAGTCCCTAACTGGCTGAGGATTCGTGCGCAGTTCGACCATACTGCGCACGACCCAATGGGATGGAACAGATTCATCACAAGCGGCACCCTGGGCTTGGGCCGACCTGGCGGTGATGGCGGTCGGTACGCCCATCCTCCGGCGTATATCGACTGCGAAATTTATGCACCTATCGGCGTGACGGCATGGCCAGCTCTGTGGATGAATTCCCTCCAGAGCCTGCTTGATGGACAATACAATCTTGAGATTGATATCGTTGAGCTGCTCTCTAACTATCCCGATAACTTCCGCTCCGGTATGATTCGATATGTGCCGGGTCAGCCGGTGCAATATGGAGAAGGCGCGGCAGTAGAACGTGGTGTCGCAGGATGGTTCGCAACGGATCATTTGAACTGGGAGCCGCATCGTTGGGCTGCTTGGTAACGGATCAATTTGTTGCGTACTACCTTGATGACGTTGAATATATCCGTCACAACACACTGACTCTGCCAACGGGTCCGACTGCTTATTTCCCGATGATTGCTCTTGCGATGGGTTCTGGCTATCCATGCCTCTCGCCGGCAGGTGGAGCATACGATTGTTGGTTCCGCGAGCTGCGAGTATTTACATCTGACGGTCGTATGGAAATTCGTTGACTGACGACATCTAAAGGATCTGCAATGTCGAAGATCGATACTCTTGCTGGTGAATTGCAGAGCGACCCGGTATCGCAGGACTATGCTGCCGTTGCCTCGGCGGCGCGGAAAGCATCACCCGAAGATTCCGGTGCTCCTGATGTCGCGGTAGCGGCGCTCCTCAATGCTGCGGATCGGTTAGCGTTATCGGGTGATGTTGAGCCGCAGTTTGTTGTGAGTGCCTTTACGGCAGAGGAGTGGGCTGCTGCAAAAGCATTGCCTGATCCACAGATTGGGCAGATGTATGATCGATTGATTACTTCTTCGAAGGTGACAGTCGGTGGTGGCGGATCGACCTTCGCTACTGGTATTTCATTGATCGTTCGGAATGGTGTCCTCACACCGGAGCGCGCTAACGAGATTGGTGCAACGTTGTTGAGTGCTCTGCCGAAAATTAGTCGTGCAGAAGAATTAGGACTCGACTTCGTTACACCATCTGACGTGGCTGATGCTCGCCGGGTGATTGGTAACGGTACGGCAGTCGACTTGTAATGGCTCTTCCTGATTATCTACATCAACAAGTAGGAACGCTCAAGACATTCAAGTCGTCGGGCGGTGATGCCGCCATCACGATGACTTCGGTGGCAAATGCGGCTGGGCGCCAATCTGCTAAACTTGATCTTGGTGCAAGCCGTGCAGCGGCTTATTATATTCGTATCGACTGTGAATGGGCCGCAACGCCAACAGCCGGCAACACATTGGACTTGTATTGGGCGCCATCGTCCAGTGCGACGGCAGGCACGGATAATCCTGGTGGTGTTGGTGGTACGGACTCGGCCTATGCTGGATATTCAAGCAACTTGGCAGCGTCTTTGCCTCAATTACAATTCATCGGTTCGATGGTCACGACCGCACAAGCAACCACGACAGTTCAGAAAGGCTTCGTCGGGCCGTTTCAGCCAGCTCAACGCTATGGGACGCTGATTGTAGTCAACAATGGTGGTTCGGCGATTCATTCTAGCGCGACGAACATTCAGTTTGTCCTGACGCCGATTGAGGATGTGATAGACGACACGGCGATTTAATCATGCCGACGCGCCTGCCGTCATGGACCACGTTTCGTCGCGAGGGCGATCCAACAATAAACTACACTAAGGCCCCTCGAGGTTTACAATATTGCTTTGCCTTTAACGAAGGCAGCTTTACTGAACTAAGCAAAAGTATCCGTCCCACTACGAAAACGACTGCTGCTCAAAAAGTTAGTCCTGCTGGCCGAGGGATGAACCTCACTGGCACTAATGGACTTCTGTCGACCGCCGTCAAAGGTTTCTCGACCAGCAGTAAATTCACTCTTGAGTGTCTGTTCTATCAACATTCCAACTTTGCGACGTCTACCAACCTTGATATTTGTGGTCTGGTCAGCGGCAGTACCAACGGCGTCGCCAGCAGCCTCTGCGGTTTCGTAACGGACGGCACTGGCGCGAACTACCTCTACGGCGTCAAAACATTTGGCACTAATCTTACGATTGCAATTACAACAACGATTGGTCTCCATCAATTACTTCTGACCTTTGATGGTACGACGTTAAGTGGATATCTCGATGGTCTATTTAAGACCTCAACCGCACCGGGGGCGCTGAGTGGCACTGGCACATTCTTGAGCCACGGTGGCTTTAGCTCGAATGGTGGCGATCTAATCCCGACGAACGTTACGTTCCTGCTGACGAATGCCTGTAATCAAGCGCTAAACGCTGGTGAAGTTCGGCAACGCTGGAACGACCCGTTTGGATTTCTAGATTATCCGCAGGATCGACGGGTACGCGCATTAAGCGCAATAGCCGGGACGGTATTCAATCAATCCGTACTTGCGACGACATCTCCTTCGTCGGTATTGATTAGGTCTACTGGGAAGCCTGTTCTATCCACGCAGGCTCCGACTAACTCGCTAACTCGTCAAATTGGTAAGCTTGCTCTGTCATCGACTGCACCTGTTTCGGTTGTTGTCCGTCAGACAAGTAAGCCCTTGGCAGCAGCGTCAAGTCCTGTTTCGACGTTAACGCGTCAAACCGGCAAGCTCGTTCGAGCGAACGCGACTGCGACAGCTACACTAGCTGCAATTAAAGTAGCCCTGCTGTCGCTGCTTGCCACGTCGAGTCCGCTCGCGTCGTTGAGTAGGCAAACGGGCAAGCCTCTGCTAATAACGACCGCGCCAGTGAGCACTCTGGTCCGATCTGTTGGGAAGATCGTCCGAGTTAGCGCTACAGTTACGGCAACATTAGCTGCGATTAAAGTTTCTCTGTTGTCATTGTTAGCTACGACGAGTCCCATCAGCTCGCTAACTCGGCAAACAGGCAAGTTACTTACAGCATCAACTTCTCCTGTTGCTTCACTTACGGGCATTCTCGGTAAGCTTATTCAAGCGACAACGGCACCGACAAGCACTCTGGTTCGGTCCGTTGGCAAGATAGTCCGAACCAACGTATCGGTCGTCGCAACAGCTACGGCTATCAAGGTAGCCTTGCTGTCATTACTGGCAACAACGAGTCCAGTAGCGACAATTCGACGTCAGACCAACAAGCTAGTCACGGCATCATCGTCCGCTGTCGCTTCTCTTGTTAATCAGACAGGTAAACTTCTTCGGGCAACGACCGCGCCAGTAAGCACTCTGGTCCGGTCCACCGGAAAACTACTCAGGCAGAACGTAACGGTTGTTGCCACAGCGACAGCGATCAAAGTTGCTTTGTTATCATTGCAAGCAACGACGAGTCCTACAGGACGATTGATCCGAGCTGTTGGTAAGTCTGTCACATCATCTGCAACTGTGACAGCATTGCTGAATCAGCAGACCGCAAAGATCGTGCGAGCAACGAGTACGGTCAACGCGTTGTTGAGTCGGCAAACTGGAAAAGTTGTCAGAGCTAATTCGAGCGCGGTTGCAACTGTTGGGACTGTTAAGTTCCGGCTGGTGTCTGCGCTCGCCGCGACTGCGCCTGTCGCGGCCCTGTCGCGCGCTGTAGCGAAGCCCCTGGGCACAGTAGCCACGACGGTCGCCGTAGCACGGAAGGGCTTAGGCAAAGCGCTGGCGGCCGTTGCAAGCGCCGTGGCTGTGGTGTTCCCGAATACCGGCCCGCCGTACCCGCCGCAGTACGCTCCAACGCCAGACGATATCCCGTACAGTCGTCGGCACTCGAGCCCAGGCGCAGCGGCTCGGTCTATGTCATCTGGCTGGTCGGCGCGTAGATCCGCATCTGGCTCAAGACCTCGGAGGGGATGAGTGAGTTCATTAACGGTTATCACGCCGGCTGAAAGTCACGATCTGACTGCTCTTGAAACTGTAAAGACGGAGCTTGGTCTGGCGGATAGCATATCGGAAGACGAAAAGATCCTTAATTGGATCCATCAAGCTAGTGGCGCAATTGAAGATTACTGCGGGAGAGTGTTCGCTCAAGAGACTGTGAGCGAGAGCTGGCGCTTGCCATATGCGCCCGGTGAGATAGTGGCACTTCAACGAATTCCTGTCACGGAAATTATCTCGGTGACGGAAGTCGATACGCTCCTGACAGCAGACACCCAA
>Ga0247664_1000213_pt1 | contig 15063 bp, 6 predicted proteins | sample CNK05_metaG_FD_182715 | JGI IMG/M metagenome (GOLD analysis project Ga0247664, IMG submission 182715) | Soil microbial communities from Purdue University Martell Research Forest, Indiana, United States - CNK05 | ecosystem: Environmental > Terrestrial > Soil > Temperate forest > Bulk soil | place...
TGACAACCGCCGAGAACAAGCTCGAGCGGGTTTTCGCCAGCCTGGATGAGGAGGGTTACACCATTATTCCCCCGTCCGGCAAGTTGCGGGACGTGATTGAACAGCTGCCGCATATCATCGACACCCTCGGATGCCGGATTCTGCATTTGCTGCCGATTACCCCGACACCCACGACTTACGCGCGGTTTGGACGCTTTGGCAGTCCGTATGCCGTGCAGGATTTTCTGGCGATTGATCCGGCGTTGGTCGTGTTCGACCAGCGCACCAACGGGGTGGATCAATTCTGCGAATTGGCGGCCGCCGTGCACGCCCGCGGGGCGCGCCTGTTTCTCGACGTGGTCATCAATCATACCGGTTGGGGCAGTTCTCTGCAGGAACAACATCCCGAATGGTTCGTCCGTGACGCCAAAGGCTCGTTCGTTTCGCCGGGGGCCTGGGGAGTGGTTTGGGAGGACCTGGCGGAGTTGGACCATCGCAATCCCGCTCTTTGGGAACATGTGGCGGAGGTTTTCCTGGAATGGTGCCGGCGCGGGGTGGACGGTTTTCGCTGCGATGCCGGCTACAAGATTCCAGCGCCGGCCTGGCGATACATTACAACGCGCGTGCAGGAGGAATTTCCGGACACCATTTTTCTGCTCGAAGGTCTCGGCGGTTCCTGGGACGCCACCGAATCGCTGCTGACGGAAGGCGGCATGCAATGGGCCTATTCGGAGTTGTTCCAAAACTATTCACGCGAACAGGTGTCGAGTTATCTCGACTACGCGCTGCGCCAAAGCCGGCGCGTGGGGGTCTACGTTCATTACAGTGAAACTCACGACAACGATCGCCTGGCCAAACAAGGGCGTGAATGGTCGTTGCTGCGCAACCGGCTTTGTGCGCTCACCAGCGTGAGCGGTGCTTTCGGTTTCACCTGCGGCGTGGAATGGCTGGCCCCTGAACAATTGCGGGTCCATCAAAGCCGCGGGCTGGCCTGGGGGAATCCTGCGAACATCGTGCCCGAGTTGGCCCGATTGAACCGGTTGCTGGCGGAGCACCCTTGCTTTTTTGACAACGCCACTCTCACCCGCTTAAGCCAGCCCAACGATGATATCTACGCGTTGAGCCGGGTCTCGGGCGAAGGCCCGGACCGTGTGCTGGTGCTCGTGAACATCGACTTGAAGGCGCGGCGCACTTTTCGTTTGGAACGAGCCTTGTTCGAAAAACTGGGCTCGCCTCGGATCGATCTGCTCGGCGGCACCGGGCCGGTTCTGCAGGAGCTGCCCGACGGTAAGATCGAATTCACGCTCGCGCCCGCAGCCGCCTGTTGCCTCGCGCCCAATACTGTCCCACGCGGACTCAGTGGCGATCGTTATCGGGAAGCGCGGGCGCAATGTGCCTGGGCCATTAGCTTGATTAGCCGCCGGATCCGCGTGCGCGATATCAGCCCGTTCGATTGGCGCGAGCTGGCCCGCCTGGTCGAAGCCGGCCCCGCCGCCTTTCTTGGCGCGGTCAGTAATCTCGACTCCGCCCGGGTCAAGGAGGATGTGGTGGCCGCTCTTCAGCAAGCTCTCGCGCAGAATCATTTCCCGCCTGTGGTCACGTGGGATCTGTTGTCCCGACATCGCATCACCACGGTGCCACAAGATCATTGGCTCTTGGTGGAGGACACCGCCCCGTTCCGTGTCATGCTCAAAACCAGCGCGGAACAACCGCCCCAACACGCGCAATCCCTCCGCGTGGGCCCACAGCAGGTCACGGCCTTCTTGCCCGGCCAGGCCGTCGGCGATGCCGGATTGACGGTGGAACGTTACGGCCTGGCGACCACCGCCCTGAGCGCAGCAGTCCGTTTCGTCGCGGATCCCGCGGCAATATCCAAACGCGCTTCCGAAGGCGCCGCGTCCCCAAGGGACTCGAAACCTCCCACGAACGAGTTGGTTCTGTTCACCAACGGCCGCGGGGGGATGGCGCGTCTTCAGGTCGATTTGGGCGCCATTCATTCCAAATACGATTGTCTCCTGGGCGCCAACTTCCATGACAGCCTCCCCGTGGACCGGCATGTGTTCGCCAAACGCGCGCGCGCCTGGATTAATGCGGACGGGTTCATCACGGCGCTCGATGCGCAGAATCTCATCGAGTTTACCCCGGGTCCGCCGGCCCGCTGGCGTTTCGTGGCCAGCGCCGGCGACGATCGCGCCGTCGAGATCGTGCTTACCGCCGATATGCTGGCCGGACTTAACACCACCGTCCTGCGTTTCCATCGGCCCAACAACCCCGCGCCGATCGGACGCGAGCTCGATCCGGCCTGCCGGGTCTCGCTGACTGTGCGAGTGGATATCGAGGATCGCAACTTCCATTCGGAAACCCACCACAACGGCGGCGCCGAACAGCATTTCGTCACGCATACGCAGGCACTGGCAGCGGCGCCTGGGTTCGCGTTCCGCCCCGCTTCCGACCGCCAACTGCGAGTCTTCAGCGATGACGGAGTCTACCATTCGCAAGTGGAATGGTGCGATGGTTTGCCTCACGACATCGAGAAAAGCCGCGGCCAGGAGAGTTACGGCGACGCTTTCAGTCCGGGTTGGTTCGAGCTGCCCATCGTCAAGGGACAGGAAGTGACCTTGATCATCACGGCTGATCCGGTCGACCCGGACCCTGCCAACGTGACGACCGCTTTCGCCGCGCGCCAGCAGGCCAACGAACACCTGCTCACGGCCGCCGCGTTGGTGGCCGGAGACAGCTTCGGCCGTCAGCTCGCTCTGGCCATCCAGGCGTTTGTCGTGCGACGCGGCCAGGAGAAAACCGTCATCGCCGGGTATCCCTGGTTCCTCGATTGGGGGCGGGACTCCTTGATCTGCGCGCGCGGCTTGCTCGCGGCCGGGTTGGTCGACGAAGTAAGACAGTTGTTGAAAGTCTTCGGCCGTTTTGAGGATCGCGGCACGCTGCCCAACACGATTCACGGCGAGGATGCCTCCAATCGCGATACCACCGACGCACCGCTCTGGTACGGCGTGGTGGCGGAGGACCTGGCTGAACTTGATCCTGGTCTTTACACCACCGCTGTCGACGGACGCGGCCGAACCATCGCGGACGTTTTGCGCAGCATCGCCACCGGCTACCGAAACGGCACCCCCAATGGCATCCGGCTCGATCCTGGCTCCGGTTTGATTTGGAGTCCGAGCCATTTCACCTGGATGGACACCAATTATCCGGCCGGCACCCCGCGCGAAGGGTATCCGGTGGAGATTCAGGTCTTATGGATCCGTTTGTTGCGCCAGTTGGCACGTCTGCCTTCGGCCCATGAATCTTGGGCGGCTCTGGCTGACCTGGCGCAACGATCGCTGCTCGAGTTTTTCTGGCTGGAGCAAGAACAACGCCTCGCTGACCTGCTCATCGCCGGCCCGGGGCAAGCAGCGGCGGGAGCCGTCGCCGATACCGCCCTGCGCAGCAACGCCCTCTTCGCCGTCAGCCTGGGTCCGCTTAGCGGCTTGCGCGCCCGCCAGACGGTGGACGCGGCCTTGCGTTATCTCGTGGTGCCGGGCGCCTTGCGATCCCTGGCCCCCTTGCCGGTCTCCCCGCCGCTCCCCATTCATGGAGCGCAAGGACAACTGCTCAATGATCCGACGCAGCCTTACTGGGGCCGCTACGAAGGGGACGAAGACACCCGGCGCAAGCCGGCGTATCACAACGGCACGGCTTGGACTTGGACGTTCCCCGTGTTTTGCGAGGCGCTGGCCCGAGCCTGGGACTTCGATCCCGCGGCCATCGCCGCCGCGCGTGCGTACCTCGGCAGCATGGAGCGACTCTTGCAAGAGGGTTGCCTCGGCCAACTCCCGGAGATCATCGACGGCGATGCGCCTCATACGCAACGCGGCTGTGATGCCCAGGCCTGGGCCGCTACCGAGGCATTGCGCGTGTGGAAGATTCTCCAACGCCCTTGAACGCGAATCGTTGCTCTTGCCCATGCCCATGCCCACGCCCACCGCGGACCTGATCGCCCACCGCGGCGCTTCCTTCGACGCCCCGGAGAATACCTTGGCCTCCATTCAACTCGCCTGGAAACAGCAGGCCGACGCCGTCGAGATTGATGTTCAATTCACCAAGGACGGACAGCTTGTTGTCATCCATGACGACAATACCCACCGCACCGCCGGCCTCCGCAAAAAAGTCGCCGCTCAAACCCTGGCCGAACTGCAAACCCTCGACGTCGGCCGCTGGAAACATCCCCGCTGGACCGGCGAACGCATCGCCACGTTGCGCGAGGCTTTTGCCGCCATCCCTGCCGGCAAACGGTTGTTTGTCGAGATTAAGTGCGGACCCGAATGTATTCCGCGTTTCCTGGAAGATTATCGACAGTCAAAGTTGAAGCCGGAACAGGTTGTGCCCATCGGGTTCTCCTTGGAAACAATGCGCCGGCTTAAGCAGGCCTTGCCGGAATTGGAAGTGTATTGGGCGGTCGAATTCAAACGAACGCTCCAAGGCTGGTCTCCAGCGGCCAAGCGTCTCATCGAGCAAGTCAAGGCGGCCGGACTCCAGGGATTGGATGTGAGCGGGCGCGGACCTGTGAATGCGTCGTTTACACGAGAGGTGCATGCGGCCGGACTGAAGCTCTACATCTGGACAGTGGACTCTCCTGCGCTCGCCCGAAAACTCCGCGACGCCGGCGTGGACGGACTGACCACCAACAAGCCCGGCTGGCTGCGCGAACAACTGGCGGGGCCCTCCGAACACGTTCCATGAATCGCCAGGGCCGCGCGAAAGAGCTTCTCTGATTATTTTTCTTTCGTGAAAACTATCGACCGACCGCCGCGTTTTAGGATCATCTGGTTTTTCGCGGCGTCGAACTCGAAAACGAGCCGCCCGCCGAAGAGTTGAAATTTATCCTGCGCCGTCGCTTCGAGCGCGGCAGCGTTTTCACTGCCCGGCTGAACGAAGAGCGTCCCGCCGTCCCTCGTGATGGTCCATTTCTTGGGGGCCTCGGGGTTGGAATAAACGCCGACGTATTGGTCCAGGACTTCCGGACTTACGGCGATCGTTTGGAAGGCGGGAATCTCGAACGGTTTACCGTAGTAGATGTCGATCGCGCCGCTGACAATGTCCTTGACCGGATGAACCTTCGCGTTGGTGGTGTAGGCGACCACAAGCTTTTCTTCCGGCTGGTAAGCCAGCCACGACCCGTAGTTGTCGCCGCCGCCGGTGTTCCCGTAGAAGGTCTTGCCGGCGAACGTGAAGGTCACCATTCCGAGCCCCTCGTCGTCCCTCATCGTTTTCATCTGATTGACGCTGTCCTGAGAAATCAATTTCAGGTCGAAGAGCGACTGAATGAATTTGGCCATGTCCCCGGGGGTTGAAATAAGCTGGAACCCGATGCTCGGATGGGTTTCAAAACTCTGTTTCCAGTCGCTGCCGGTATTGATATAGGTCAGAGCTTCGCCTTTGTTCACATCGATGTGTCCGGTAGCGATGTATGTATCCTTGAGCCCGATCTTGGAGTTGATTCGTTCCTCAAGAGCCTGGTCGTAGGATTTGCCGGTTAGCTTTTCAAGGATAAGGCCCAAAAGGAAATAGCCGGAATTGCTGTAGGAATTCTTCGTGTCCGGCTCGAATTCAGGGGCGCCTTTGACGATCAGCGCGAGCATTTCGTCCTTGGTTACCGGTGCTCCAGGTTTCCAGGTTGCCTGATCGCGCCTTACGTTCGGGATGCCGCTCCGATGCGAGAGGATTTGCCGGATGGTAATTTTCCGGGCGTTTGGAACCTGCGGGAAGAACTTGTCGAGGGTGTCGGTCAGCTTCAGTTTTCCTTCCTCGACAAGCTGCAGGATCATCACGGCGGTGAACGTTTTTGTGATCGAAGCGATCCGGAATCGGCTCGCCGCCGTCAAAGGCTTCTTCGCGGTTGCATCGACCTGGGCATAACCGATGGCGCGGGTGTAAACAACCTTGTCGTCTTTGGCGATGGTCAGGCTGCCCATGGCCTTTTTCTTTTCGGCGAGCCGCTCGAAGAACAGGTCGAGTTTGGCTTTGTCCAGCGTCTGGGCATAGCCTGTGGTGAACAAGAAGAGTGTCAGTAAGGTTGCGAATAATATTTTGATTTTCATAAAAGCCTCTCTGCTTGTGGATGTGTATGGGGATGGCATGTCAGATGTATCGGAACAGCGGCGGAAAGAGGATTACGACCAACACCGCCCACGCGCCGAAGAGAAGAGCCCGATTGTTCGCCGATCATTGATTTCCCGACTTCGGAGAAGTCCTTGTCTCGAATAGGCAATTCGACTGGCTCAATCTCTCCCACTCCGACCAATCCTGGTTTTCTGGTTCAGCGCGATTTGAGCTCTTGGAAAAGCCACGCCCGCGCGTGGGCCCAGTAGTTATCGGCGGTTCGAGGCGAAATGCCGAGGACCTCTGCGGCTTGATCGAGGGTCATGCCGACGAAGTAACGCAGCTTTACCAGCTCCGCTTCGGCCTTGTCGTGAGCGGCGAGTTTATCGAGGGCGTCGTTCACGGCCAGCAATTGATCGTCGTCGCTGGTCAGGGCAAGTTCCGCCTGCTCAAAAGCGACCTGTTTTTGGCCGCCTCCGTGACGAAGCGTGCTTTTCCGTCGAGCATTGTCGATCAGAATGCGGCGCATCGCCTCGGCCGCCGCCGCAAAGAAATGAGCGCGGCTCTTGAACGACGGGTTTTGCTCACCCACCAAACGCATCCAGGCCTCGTGAACCAACGCCGTGGGCTGGAGGGTCTGGCCGGGCGCCTCGTTGGCCATCTTGTGTGCCGCCAGTTTGCGCAACTCCTCGTAGACCAGCGGGAGCAGTTTGTCCGCGGAGCTTGTCTCCCCTTGCTCAATGGCGGACAGGAGCTTCGTGACATCGCTCACCCCTGATCCGTTATCAGATTCGGCCCTGCCGGGACAATTAGATTAATTAGATTATCGCGAATGAATGGGGCTCCCGCCGTTGGGCGGCACAGGGTATAGACTACTTGGCGGCCGGGTCGGCTGGTTGTTTCCTCCATTGGGCAGCCTGGTCAGGACGATTTGTGGCCTCGTAGAGTTGAACCAGGCGCTCCCGAGCCTCCTCCAGCCGCGGTCGGGCCTCAGACGGCATCTTGGCCTGACGCTGCTTCATCCCCTCGTATCCGGAGCGTAACAATGGTTCAGCCTCGGCATACTTCTTCTGTCCGAGAAGGGCGCCGCCCAATAAACTCCGGGTGCCGAAAGTCCGCCAATCATCGGCAAGTTTACTTTCGCGGATGGTCAGGCATTCGCGCGCCACCGGCTCGGCCTCACTGAAGTCTCCTTGTTTGAGCAGAGCGATGGTTAAGTGGGCCATGACCGCAGCCAATTCCGGATCTTCGGGTGCCAGTCGACGGCGAGACTCTTCCAGTTGCTCGCGCAGCAACGGCGCCAGCGCTATAAAGTCCTCCTGATCCATCAGCACGTCGGCCAGTACGGCGAAGGCGTGTTCCCGCTCTGCTGATGACCAATTGGGATGTCGCCGATAGCCGGCCGCGGCCTGTTCCGCCAGCAACCGGGCTTCGCTCAGCTCCTTCCGTTCGAGAAGCACTTCGGCCAGGTGATGCTGCAGCACCGCCAGATAGGAGATGTCTTCGGACGAGCCGAGGGCGGATTCCTTTTGGACGGAGATAAGTTCCTGGCGAAGCTCTGCCTCAAGCGCGGCGAGATCCCCGAGGTCCGCCAGCACGTTGCCCAGCACCTGGAAAGCATGTTGTCGCTCGCCGGATGGCCAATCGGGGTGGCTCCGATGCAAAGCCACGGCCTCTTCCGCCAGCGGCCGTGCCTCTGCCAGCGCTTTTCGCTCGAGCAGCGCCTCCGCGAGGTGATGCAGGATCAGGGCAACATCGGGGCCTCCCCCGGAAGGGATCTTGGCGGCTTCTGTTCGGAGGCGGAGGAGGTCTTCGCCAAGCCAGCGCTCCGCTTCGAGGTTTTTACCCTCGCGAACCAATCCACTTGCCTCTCGGACGAATGTAATACGGTCTCGATAGGGAGAATTGTTTTCATACAGCTTGCGCCGAGAGGCGTAGTCCTCTTTCTCCTTCTTGGTTGGCAAGAGAGCGATTGCCTCTTGTTGAACGCTGACGGCGTTGGCGAAGCTGCCTAGCTCTGCATTCGCTGCAGCCAGCGTGTCCAGGTAGATGGCATTTGTCCGCTCCGTGGCGGCCACCGCTCGTTCCGCGAGCCGCAACGCCTTCTGTCCATCGCGCTGCGAAGGGTCAGGGTGGGTGGCAAAGCGCCAGGCGCTGGAGTTGGCGTTGGCGGCCTGGGTGGCGTCGGTATCCGGGCCGGGTTCAGCAAACGCTGTCGCCTCCGCGCCGCGGTTTGCCCGCCAAAGGCGAATGAATCCCGCCGTGCTCCCCGCCGCCAAGGTCTTGCCATCATGGGAAAAGGCTACGCCGCTAATCGCATCTTTAAACCCTCGCAGTGTCATTCGTTCCTGGCCGGTAGCCACGTCCCAAAGCCGAACCGTTTGGTCTTCGCTGCCTGTGGCAATGGTGCGGCCGTCCGGCGAAAAATCCAGCGCCCGGATCCTGGCGGTATGTCCCTTGAGAATTGCGTCTGGCTGGCCCCGTTCAATGTTCCAAATCTTGGCCGCGCCAGATTCACTAGCCGTGGCCAGCGATTTCCCATCCGGCGCAAACGCCAAAGCCAAGACCTCCGTATAGCCTCGTTCCACTGGGAACCCGAGCTCCTGCCGCCCGGTCAGCGCGTCGAAGAAATCAACGCGGTAGTGCCGAATCATCGCGGCGATCGTTCTATCGTCAGGCGAAAATGCCAAAGCGCTGATGCCCGCACTCGTTGTTTTTGTCTCCCAGAGCAAATTCAGTTGGGCATGGCAATCCCATGCTTTGAGGACGGGGTCCCGCGACGAGCAGGTGGTGAGGATTCGACCGTCGGAGGAGAAAGAAAGAGAGGCAACCTCGGAAGTATGTCCCTGGCTCATGGCCAACAACTGCCCTCGGACACGATCCCAAAGCCTGATGGTTCCATGAGCATCACCAGTGGCAAGGAGTTTGCCGTCCCGCGACAGCGCCCCCCGTCCATCCGCGCCAGGCCACCGCAGAAAATCTCTCCTTGATAAAATCTCCACTTCCGCGGCGTCGTGTTGGAGGAATCCAAACAAGGTCCCTTCCGGGGAGAAGGCCAGGGACACGAGGGCCCCATTCGTTTTGGCGCTCTTAAGTTGAAAGTCGCTAACGTTTACTGCGGCCGTCTGATCCATCGTCGCCGCCGCTTTCCAGAGTTTGACTGAACCGTCGTTTCCACCTGAAGCCAGGGTGGCGCCATCCGTCGAAATCGCCAGGCAGGTGACGGCATCGAGATGCTCACCGATGATTTGGTTTTCCCAGCCCACGCTATTGTTCGAAGACATCTGCCACAGGCGCACGGTTCGGTCGGAAGCGCCCGAGATCAATGCCTGGCCGTCGATCCTCCACACCACTGCGTAGATCGGGGGCGCCTGCCCTGTCAGAGTGGCCTGGAGTTTGCCAGTAATCGCATCCCAGATTTGAATTTTGTCCCACGCCGCCGCCGCCAATTTTTTCCCGTCCGGGCTAAAGGCCAACGCCACGGCGCGTGACGGAATCTTTGCCGTCAATGGAGTCAGGGGCGTCCGGTCCCAAATCATGACTCCTTCACAGGCGGTGCCGACTTTGCTGCCGTCCTCAGAGAAGGCGATCGCAAGGATGGCGCTTTTACCTATGGAAAGGCTGGTCTGCTCGGCTTCGGTAGCCGGATCAATAAACTTGAGGACCCCGTCGTCACCACCGCAGGCCAGGGTATGTCCGTCCGGGGAAAAGGCGATCGCTCGCACCCAACCACGTGTGATGGGAACAGAAGCGCGCAGCCCGCCCGTGGCAGGATTCCACAGTCGGACGGAACCGTCCCAATGGCCTGAGGCAACTGTTTTTCCGTCGGGACTAAACGCAACTGCGTAGACCGGATTCCCTGGGGCCAGGGTCAGGCTCAGCCTTTCCCGGCCCGTGAAGGCGTCCGAGAGCCGAACGGTGCTGTCCATGCTGCCTGAGGCCACGGTCTGGCCATCCCGGGAGAGAGCAATGGAAAACACGGGTTCGGTGTGTCCGCGTGGCGTCACGCGCAGGCGCGCGGTGCATATGCTCCAGAGATGGTACCATTCAAATGTCCGCAGATCCTCTGAGGCGCGCGTGGGACGTTGCGTCTCGAGCAATTCCAACGCTCGGCCCAACTGTCCGGCTTCGACCGCCTGGTTGGCCAGATTCACTTGCGCCGCATAGAATCGGCGGCGGGCGAGCAATTCCTGCTCGGACGCGACACGTTGGTGGCGCCGTGCTTCGTCCGCGCTTTGTTGGGCTCGGCGTTCCTGAAGTTTGGCATCTTCTCCGGCCTGCACCGCTTGCTGGCGCAGCCGACTTTGCTCCCGTTCAGCTTTGGTAGCGCGAATGGCCTGCCACGAGCTGGCGATCACGCCAACGATGAGGACTGCCGCCACGCTGGTGACTGCCGCAAAGGCGATTTTGTTGCGCCGAACCAGTTTCTGAAAGCGGTAGACATTGCTGGGCGGGCGGGCCACGACTGGTTCGTCGGCCAGGTAGCGCTGGACATCGGTCGCCAGGCCATTGGCCGTCTCGTATCGGCGGGCCCGTTCCTTTTCCAGACACTTCATCACGATCCAATCCAGGTCCCCCCGGATCACGCTCGCCAGCCTGGCCGGTTCGACCTGACGGTGTTTGGCCACGTTGCTGAGAACATCTGCCATCATCGTGCTGAGGCGCGTTGATGGTCGCACCGGCTCCTTTTCTTGAATGGTCCGGCGCATCTCATCCAGTCCGGCGGCCACCAGTTCCCTGGCCTCAAACGGAGTCTCCCCCGTGAGAAGTTCGTAGAGCAGCACGCCAAGGCTATAAATGTCGCTGCGGGTATCGATATCCAACCCGCTCACCTTCGCCTGCTCCGGACTCATATAAGCGGGAGTGCCCATGAACTGCTCAAAGGCGGTAAAGAGCGTTTGATCCGTCAGCTTTCCTTGCGTCGCTTTGGCGATGCCAAAGTCGATCACCTTCGGCACCGGCATGCCGTCATGCAATGTGACCAGAATGTTGGAAGGCTTGATATCACGGTGAATGACCCCCTTTTGGTGCGCGTGCTGAATGGCTTTGCACACTTGCAAGAACAATCCAAGTCGCTGCTCCGACTTCAGGTTATGCTGATCGCAGTACTCCGTCAGTTTGACTCCCCGCACCAGTTCCATGACAAAATAGGGTCGTCCGCGATCCGTCGTGCCGGCGTCCAGCACCTTGGCGATGTTAGGATGATCCATCAAGGCCAGCGCCTGCCGTTCGGCTTCGAAACGAGCAATGACTTGCTTGGTATCCATGCCCAGCTTGATGACCTTGACCGCTACCCGGCGCCGCACCGGCTCTTCTTGATCCGCCAGGTAAACAATCCCGCAACCGCCTTCGCCGATTTGCTCGAGCAATTTGTAGTGGCCAATGCGATCGCCAACTCCTTCTCTACATGTCGCAGCCAGGATATTCGGCAGCGACTTTGCAGGAATCATGGCTTCCGCCAGCTGTTGAACGGCAGGAGTAGGGCCCTGAAGAAAGTCCGCAGCTTCCTCGCTGGCCAAGAGGAGTAGTTCGACCCTCTGCTGCAAGGCCCGGTCACCGGCACAAGCTTGGTCCAGGTAGGCAGCGCGGGCTTCGAGATCCAACCGCCGAGCTGAGCTAAAAACCGCCAATTCCCGCTCAGCCGATTCCCTCATAGGTTACGCCCATCATCTACAAGACACTGCGAAAAACCAGGGCGAAACGCGCAAAATAAAATAGCGTTTAGATAATCTCGCTGATCGGCCGTCCCAGATCGAGCAGTGGCACGGGGCGTCCGGTGGGATCGTTGAAGGTCTGATGAATGTCGATGCCTAGGAATTGGTAGACCGTCGCCAGCACGTCGGCCGGGCTCAGCGGTCGTTCGGTAGGGAACTCGCCTCGGTCGTTCGTAGTGCCCACGACCTGTCCGGTCCGCAGACCGCCGCCCGCCAGCATGACCGAGAACACCTCACCCCAATGATCGCGTCCGGGGATTTTGAGGTCCGGCAATCCCTGGTTGATCTTGGGGGTGCGCCCGAACTCGCCCATGGCCACGACCAGCACGTCTCCGAGCAAGTGGCGGTCGGCCAGGTCTTGAATCAAAGCCGTCACGGCCTGGTCGTAAACGGCGAGCTTGGTTCCGTGGCCGACTTCGATGTTGGCGTGATCATCCCAATGCGGCATGTCGACCGTGACGAAACTCACCCCGGCTTCGACTAGGCGCCGCGCCATCAGCGTGTAGTGACCCCACGGTCCCCGCCCATAACGATCCCGGGTGCGCGCGTCTTCCCGATCCATGTCGAAGGCCGTTCGGGCTTTGTCATTCAGGACCAAATCGATGGCCTGCTGCTGATAATGATCGAGGGCCGCCAAGGTGCCACCCTGATCGAGATCGCGCCGGAACTGATCGATGCGCGTAAGCAAATCGACCCGCTGACGCAAGCGTTCGGAATTCCCGCCCAATGTCTCCAGGCATTTGGGCCGCTCAATGGTCCCGCCATGGGTCGCGCCGAGATATTTCTGCTGCGTGTTAATGTCGAACGGATTGTAGCCCGGCCCCAGATAAGCCGCTCCTTGATAACCGGGAAACAAATAAACACTCTCCGCGGAGGGCAACCCGACGTAGGCCGGCAGGCCCGGGGTGTTCGCGCCGCGCACGCGCGCGACATAAGAACCAACCGACGGATACTTTTGATCCTTGTCGTTGGCGTGCGATCCGTAGCGGCCGGTCAACATCCAATGGGCGGCTGCAAAATGATCGCCGTTGTTGTGCGAAACAGAGCGCAGGAAAACCATCTTGTCCGCATACCGGGCATGGCGCGGCAACGTTTCCGAGACCCACATCCCCGGCACGTTCGTCTTCAGCGCGCCCCAAGGACCTCGATACTCCGAAGGCGCCTCCGGCTTGGGATCGTATGTGTCGATGTGACTGGGCCCGCCGTCCAGCCAGAGCAGAATCACCGACTTATTCGCGCGTGGCGCAAGGCCGGCAGCCCGCAAACGGAAGAGGTCAGCCGCCGTCAAACCGAGCAACCCGCAAAAGCCGGCCTTCAAAGCCGTCCGCCGGCTAAGCCGTTGGCAGTTGATTGAGGGCGCGCCGCGCTGGATCTGCAGCATGGGAACAGATTAGAACGGCCCTTCATCCAGATTCAATCTGAAAGGAGGGTGGGGAAAAGCGGAAAGCGGAAGGAGCAGGGTTCAAGGTTCCCGGTTCAGGGTTCGGGGTTGAACCGGGAACCCTGAACCCTGAACCGGGAACCCTGAACCTTGAACCGGGAACCGGGAACCCTGAACCGGGAACCAGCAACCCGGAACTACATGTAGGAAAAAGCCCCGCCGGCTAACCCTGACCGGCGGGGCTGGACCTTACTTTGTCCGCTACACTCGCATTATCTGAAGGTTATTTCTGTCTGCCCGCCGGGACTCGAACAGCGAGCAACTGGCCGCCTTCCACCAGCTCGGCGTCCGTGCCATAATGGGCTTGAACGTCTATGAGCAACCAACCTTCTCCGAGGATGTCGTCCACGGGGATCACGCCGGAGGATTCTTCATCCTGGGTGAGGAAGCCCGACAGGCTCGGATCGCTGAAGCGGGCGGGATCATGTTGGAGGATCATCTCCAAGGATCCCGTGTCGATGCCATAGCTCCAGACCTTACCGATGTGAGGGTTGCCGCCCACGTCCTCGCAGATGATGACTCGTCCGCGTTTGGTGACGGTGATGTTATCCATCATTTTGATGCCCTCGGTGCCGTTGAGCAGCATGGTGATGGTTCCGCCCGCGGCCGGGTTGGACGCATCGGCGAAGCGCAGCCGCCAGAGCCGGCTGTTGCCGGTGAAACTGGCTGTGGTGACAAAGTAGAAGTCATTCTGGTTTACCGGATCCCAGCAGCCGTCTTCGGGACGGTTAAAGCCCGTGACTTCCGCAGCAATGCTGTTGCTGTTCAGCAGGCTGCCTTTCCATGTGGAAACATCGCCAAAGTTAACCAGGGTGAACGGGGTGCCTGCCGGAATTCCCGTGTCCGGATCTTCCTGCAATACGCCCGTCACCTTCAATCCGGAAAGCGTGCCGCCTATCAGACCGGCTGCGGCAATCGGATGGCTCGCTGAGCTTTTCTGGCCGACGTAAATATAAAGTTGGCCGCCGCCCGAATCATCCAGGCCGATGACCACGGTTTTGTCCCCCGTATTCGGGTGAGTCACGGAATTTTCAAACGACATTTTCCCGAGCCAGGGCAGCTCGAAGCTGTTGCCGTCCTGCAGATGAGCCATGGCGCGTCCTTCCACGCCGGATTCCTCCCCGTTCATGTAGATGCGCCCATTATAGCCAAGCCCGGTGGCCGCGTTATAGAAGCCCGACAAGACCGGCAAATCCGCCGAACAGAAGCGCGAGAACACATTGGCAACTGGAACGTACGCATTGGTGGTCGTGTCCCAGCTGTAGGCGTGCTTCATCAGGTCCTCTCCATGCAACACTCGCAACGTCGCCTTCTCGATAATCCAGCGCGAGACAAACGCACCCTTGAACCCGTGCTCGCGCACAATGCCGTTGCCAGGGATTTCGTGATTCATCAGCAGCGTGAACGTTCCGTCGCCGTTGTCAAAAGCCCCCAGACCATCGGGGATCCCGACCATCCGATACGGGGTGACGCCATCGGGTTTGAGATTCACGGAGTCTCCCGTGGTGAGGATCACGACGGTTACAACTCCCGATTCCGTGCGGACCAGGTAAGGAGCTTGCGAACTGCTCGGGCCAGTGATGGAACCGCCGTTGACCACGGCGCCCGGGGCGCTGGGCACGTTGACGGCGTTGAGATGTTGGAGGCTTGTCCCCGCAACAACGAGGATTGGCGCAACCATCGGCAGCGCCTGACGAAACAAGTCTGTCCGTAACATAGTTTGATCCTTTTGCTTTTAGTTGATTTGGTGTTCGACTGCGGGGCGCAGTATTGCGGGGGATCATTCAGTCTCAACGACGCTGGAGTTAATTGTAAGTGACAACGCAAAATGTC
>Ga0247664_1000214_pt1 | contig 15017 bp, 34 predicted proteins | sample CNK05_metaG_FD_182715 | JGI IMG/M metagenome (GOLD analysis project Ga0247664, IMG submission 182715) | Soil microbial communities from Purdue University Martell Research Forest, Indiana, United States - CNK05 | ecosystem: Environmental > Terrestrial > Soil > Temperate forest > Bulk soil...
AATATCGACAGGTGTATCGCTCACTTCTCCTCCCATGGTTTATCCGGGTCCACGCCAAGCACACGGCACACCTCAAGGTAAAGTGGTTTGGTATTGTCGTCTCTCAGTCCGGTGTTGAGGCAGCGGTGGAGAAGGGATTTGAGGTCCTCTCGTTCGACAACCGCGTCATGCAATAATTGTTGGTGGTTCTTGGACTGCCATTTTAACAAGCCCACCTCACCCTCCAACACCTTAATGCGATCCAGTAGGTCGGAGAGATGAAGTGAATGCTGGCAGTTTTCCGAGTGAGTCAGGAAATCCTTTATCACTTGATCTGACGGATCTCCAAAATCTCCGCTGTTGGCACGCATAAGCCACCCGCAATCGCAGACTTTATAAGTCCACCAATGGCAATCTCCCGAATGGGTTTTCACAACTTCCACCTCGCCTTTGCCACCGCTATTTGGAGTGAGGGGGTCATGTGGATTTGGTGGAATCGGATCTAATAAAGTCGTCAAGGTCGGTGGACCTTTCCACGAATCTCAGCAACGACTCGTTGTTCTTGAACACCTTTCGGGCAATGCATTGCTTCACGGCGGCATTCAGAATCCCTGCCAGCCACGTCATCGGCACCCTTCCAAGCCATCCGGTGATTTCCTCGTAGCCCGGAATCTCTTTGTCCAGCTTGCCTGACCTGATATCCTTTTCTCGTTGGAATGGTTCGTTCACTTTTTCACCTCGCACGCTTGGATTTGGGATGTGGATTCCTCTTTGTAAACACCGGCTCTTTGCATGAGAGGCTCGATGGTTTCGGGTGAATGATTCTCGTCTCGGTTCCACGCCCAGTCACCGATGACAAAATCACGTCCTTTGTTGTCGATTCTGATTCGGTGGTTAAAGCCGTTTCTTCTGGCCCAATCCACTTCTGCCTGTTGAAAGTCTTTCATGGTTTCACCGCTTGGATTTGGGATGTGGATTTGATCATGCTGGTAACATGCAAAGCTGTTCTTCGACTAAACCATCAACGTACGCCCCAACATCTATTTTGGGGTTGATGGTTCGTAAGGATACGAATTTTTTCCAGTAAGTGGTCACGTTTCCACTTCCTGGGTACATGTCGAAAAGAGTGTCGGTTGGGGTCAAATTAAGAAATTCAAACACCCAGTAACAGAATCCCTCCGGTTTTGCTCCGGCACATCCAGTTTGAAGGGTAATGTTTTCACTGTGCCAATCCCGTATGGTCCTCTGTTCTCTTGTGCGCTTATGCTCTTTGGTTCTGGAGACTCTGAATACCACAGGCTCCCATGCGTATGCGGGATTTACATTGGGCTTGAACGCACAGAACGGTTTTACCCATGAACCAATGCGAACATCTTTTGGACAAACGTTCAAGATTTGATTCAAGGTTGGAGAGCTGCACGACAACGCCCAACAATCAAATTTCTCAAGTTCCAAAACAAGCTTTTGGTGGTCCACTTCGTCACACCTTGGATCATTTGAATAATGATTCTTGGCTTGTCCAATATACGGAGGGTCTGCGTAACAGGCTCTCATGGTTTCACATCTTTGATTTGGGATAGGGCGTGTCGAATCTTGGTTTGGTCGAACAGCCATTTGTGAACAGGTGCAGACAAGTGACACGACTCCAACGCCACCCTTGCTGCGTTTAAGGCTGTGTCGCGTTGGTGGAGGGTGGATTTGAGTTCGTCGATTACCAAATCGGCTCCACAGAGTCTTTTTGTTGCCATATCCAAGTCGCACAACGCCAATGCCCCACGTTCGCTCTCATCATCAATCTCATCCGACAACTCTTTGACGCGAGCGAGGAGGTCGGCATTGCGTTGCTCTGATTTGGAGAAGCCATCGGAATCACACGTCCGGTGTTCGTGTTCGCTGATTGCCAAGGCGCAAATTCCGCATCGTTTTAGCGCATCACTCACGACGCCACCTCTTTCACTGTGGAGTGGTCGTGCGTTGAAAGTGTTTCCCATTCTCGCACTCTCAATACGAACGGCATACAACTGGGTAGTCGGCACATAACGTACCCTTCGGCTACGGCCATTGCTTTAATCCACCCACGTCCATCGTGACGCCATAAGTGAGGTTGATTGTCTCGGCTTTTCACACCCCACCTTTCACTGTGGCTAGAAGGGTGTCGCGGCGTTTTATCCACGGTCCCGACCCTTCCGGCCAATAAATCTTAGGAAAATCACGCAGCAACTCCACCGCCTCCCGATAACGAGCCAGGAGGTCCCGGCCTGCATTGGTGGAAAGGGCCTTCTCAACGATGTGTGGTTTATACCGGGCGTCGTTAGGGGAATTAACAACACTCCTAACATATTCCAGCGCACCCCGCATCACCGCCCCATCAGCGTGGAGGGCTTCCACCTGTGCGCGAAGGTCGGAGACTTCTTCTTGAAGCTTGAGGCACTTCCAGCCCCAGTCCTGGTCAATTTGTTTATCGGTGTGAATCATAAGTGGTTTAACCAAAGTCACTTCTTATCTTTAAGGATCTTGTGGATGTCACGGAGTTGACGGCGTATGTCAGAGAACTCCCATATGAACAGTGACATGAACAACGAATACGAAACCACAACTATAAGAGCCACAACTGGAGTCACTTCGACACCTCACCCTTCTCCACAGGTGGAACGTCCTTGGCCAGAATTGGTGAAGTTCGGTAGAAGTCGCACAACTGAAGTCCCGGCACGTAACACACAATCGGGGTTCCACAAGCCGACTTTATTTCATACTCCTCGTTACGAGGCTCGCGGTGGTCGCTCATTTCACACCTGCACATTCATAGCAAACCCACTTCTTTTCTCTGTTTAGGGCTGTTTTTACCCCAGTCTTTCCGCACAACTGGCATACCCCACCATCCGTGCTCTTTAAAGGAGCGTCCACCACATACCCACCCGTCACCTTATCCCTATGCTCTTTGGGAACCATAGTTATTCCCTTAGGCGTGCAGTTCTCACCAATCCACTTCCTCACGCACTCCACCATGCTCATCCTTACCCTAAATGCCTCACACCTTAGAGAATCATGCTGCGCCTCGGTCATGTGAACCTGAAGAACCTTTGGATACTTGTCGCTCATACAATACGCATGACTATAACAGAGGATAGAGCTGTGTCAAGAGGTATAACACAAATAGTTCTATCAAAGGCACCATGAACTTTCCAGAAACAGGCTTTGGTGATCTGAGGCCCCTAACGCACTCACACCTTCGCAAACCCACCCCCACCCCGCACCCCGTAGGGACGGTCCAGGACCAAGCATGCTTAAGATATTCCTTAGCCTTGTACAGGACCAGCCTGCCCTGCTTCTGCGCCGGCCTGCTGTGCGCTTGGCTGAGCCTGGGCCACGGTTGGTGGGGGGAGTTCTTTGCGTGTGTTCTGGCGAGGTTGGGATGGCTTTAGATTGCCTGGGCCAGGGATGCCAGCTAAGTGCGCCCATATGCGGAACAGCCTCTCTTTTGCCCTGGTTAGCGCATCCCATGCTTTGAAGTCGTCGCATTGGTCAAGCTGTGTATTCAGTTCCTCAATCTGCGCTTGCGTGCGTGCCAACTCAGCATCCTTGTGATTGATTGCGGTTTGTTCATCGCATGGTGCGGGCAAGATGCGAGGTTGGGCTTTGCGCTCTCTCTCCGCTGTCCATCTGCGCTGCGCCATGATTGCGGCGTTTTCGGCTGTGAATGCTGCCATGCTTGGCTTGTAGTCTTTTTGGTGCGCGAGTGCAAGTGTCGGTTTTCTTTACGTAAGGTGTAAGATTTACCGTCTTTTGTGTCGGAAGTGTCGCGCTATCGTTAACTGTCTGGTGGATTGTCTTGTGGCATGTTTTGTTGACCTGTCGGTGGATTTGACACTTTTATTTTCGTGGCTTGGCGCATTATGATACCTGTCTGTAACATCTAGGCTTGTGGCATATCACTTGCTATTTACCGAGGTCGAAAGGCTAAAACATTATGAAACAAGTCGAAGCAACAGAACAAAGACCGTTTTACTCAGTCTGTTACCAATACGAGCGCAATCCTTGGACGCTGTACAGCTGCAATAGGTTCGGAAATGAAACTAATGGCCGAACGATGCAAGGCACAGATGATTTTGAATTGGCCAAGCGCATTGCAGATAGGTGTATCACCGAAGCTGGTATTTCCTATGCCCAAGTCTCGAAAACCGTCGATTGCTATAATCATGAAACGGTTTATCAATGTTGGGCCAAATCCACGAAAAACACTGTGCCACCCATACGCAGTAAAGTTTGGACCAAATCTACCTAATCCCACTATTTATTATTATGACGAGTGAACGTGTGAAAAGTGAAGTCGAACCACGGGCCAGCATTTTTACCGCAGAACAAGAGCAAGAGCTTAAACGGCTTAAAGAAATGCTGCCGTTCCGTATTGTTTGGGGTGCAATCAATCCCCAAAATCAGGAGTTTTGCACCGGCGCAGACTTTGACCGACGAAGATTAATGGCCAAACTCCGCAAAGGCTGGCTTGTGGCCACTATGGGCTGATTCCTCCGCTTGTCTTGTGGCGTGGTGTCGCAAAACAAGCGGTGCAATCACGCACTAAATAAGGCTAAAAATATGAAAATCTATCAAGAAATGGCGAAAGCTTGTGGCGCTTATCATCGTTGTGTCAAATCTGGCAACACCGAATGGGAAGCCAAGTGGAAAGCGTTAGTCCAAGAGCGGATTGACGATTATTTCCCGCATGGTTCAGGCTTTGATAACGGCACCAAAATCGACTTGGAAGCCAGTAATGACGACAAGCTTGTCTTTACCACGGCGTTTCATCATATGAACGATGGTGGCATGTACGACGGATGGACAGAACATACTGTTACCGTTTTACCGTCACTGGGCTTGGAATTTCACCTTAAAATCTCAGGGCGAGACCGCAATGGGATTAAAGAGCACATTTCAGAGCAATTCCAAATGGCCCTTTCACAAGAAGCTTTGGTTGCGGAAACCACCTAATCCACCCATGAACCCACACAATACAAGTGAAGGGGTGAAACCGAGCCCATTGCACTATTCAAACCGATACGCCAAGCAAACCGAATGGAACGGTATAAAAATGACCCTAATCGGAGGATGGGTTGATTTGGCAGCGTATTACGCTGGTTCCGATGGCAACGCATGGATTCACCAATCTAGTTTTAGCAACGCTGGACCAGTTGACGATTTCAAGGAGCGCGTGATCCAAGGTAATCTACGTGGAGAACTGATTTGACGTATGCAAAATCCCGAGAATGGCGCTTACATTTGCCCGAATGGGTGCGCGGTGGGAATTGTGACGTACACCACTTCCGATTTTGCGCTTGCTTGCGGTAGTTCTTGCCCAGTGTGTGGCGTATTACTGACCGAAAAAGACATTTTCTGTGAATCATCGTCACGCAATCGATGGAGAACATTAGCAGACCCCGATTCACAATGAACCAAAAGCTCTCCCAAGCTGGACGCAAGGGCGGCATGTCGGGCCGTGGTCAATCCAAGGCCCGACCACTCACCCAGGAACGAGCTAGACAGATGGCCGCTCAAAGGTGGGCCAAATGTGGCGTTAGCGTTAAAACGGACGCCAGAGTCACCCAGCAAGGCCCCTAGATTGACTTCAGACGCATCCTGACACGCCAAGTGCTATGCCGGGATGGGTCCGAAATCAAAACGCCCTATAAACGATTTTAAGAAATGTTGACACCACAAACCAGACCGTTTAGGCTCAGCGCATGGCAGACAAGAATCCTCACGCAATCGCCCTTGGTCGTCTTGGCGGCAGTCGCAACACCCAAGCACAGAACGAAGCCAGAGCCAGAAACGGGCGCAAAGGTGGCAGACCAAAGAAAAGTGAAAATAGTTCTCGACAACCAGAGCGGTCTAGTTTAATTTCACCACAGTAAACAAAACCACAGGATAAAATATGGAAACAAAAACAGAATCAGTAGTGATATTCAGCAAAGGCGGCACTAAGGAACGCTCAGTGCCTGTTAGTAGTATCCAGATTCCAGACTTATGGCATCTGGCACTCGCCCAAGATGACCCGAGGTCAAAGGATGCCATTCTTCAAGTGTGGCACATGGCCCACGACCTACTCCGCCACATTCGGGAAAACTCCTAAATCCACACAACCACAGAAATACAGGCTAAAACAAAATGAAACTAACCAAATCAGAACAAATAAGGGCAATCGACAAGGCATATTCACGTTTGTCGGGTTGCTGTGAACACACCCACGATTGGGATCGCTATGTTGCGCTAATCGAGGATGAGGAAAAGGGCCACCGACACTTCAAACCAGATGGCCTAAACTGTGGACTCACCAAAGCTCAAGCCGTGCGCTTGTTCGCGGTCAAGGAAGTATTCGAGCGGTTTGTGGTGGCGCATGTCGGGGAAGCACCTTGGACCCCAGAAGCCAAGGATTACTTTATGGTCAAAGGTTCGGTATTTGGTGCCTGCGCTATTGCTCACAAGTGCCATGACGAGATTCGGCGCAAATTCACATTGGATGAAATGCGGCATTGGCTCGACACGGTTGATTACGTGGAATTGAACCGAGACCCCAGAATGGCTGTTGCTGCCTGATTCCTCCGTTGTGGGGTGGGGTGACTTGTGACTTTGCCACACCTTACACCGTAGAAATAAAGTAAACAAAGGCTAAAAATATGAGTGAAACCACAAAACACACACCTATTCCTTGGGTGTTCGCTTATGGCTCGATTTATAGAGCCGACACATTAAACGACGAAAGCTCAATCAGGATTGCGCTCATGGACCGCAATGAGGCACACACAACCCCAACAGAACGAGACGCCAACGCCGAGTTAATTGCACGCGCTGTCAACTCGCACGATGAATTGTTGGAAGCGTGCCAAACCATGGTTTCATTAGTAGAATCAGGTCATTTGGTCCGTAATGTCTCCAAAGATTCCGAACCGGGATGGGCTTTGAATGCAATCGGGCTTGTGAAATCACTATCCAAAGCACGAAAGGCCATCGACAAAGCCACCCAATCCACCACAGGAGCCCACACATGAGCAAGAAATATCCTAAAACAGTCGCGGTGCTTAAAGAGTTGTCAGAAATGGATTCGGGCGAGCAACCGTGTTTAGCATCGGACGCTAAGGAGGCGTTAAAAGAGCTTTCGACGACAGGCCGCCTTAAAGAATTTTCCGATTTCGTGTGGTACAAAGGGAAGGTGTGGTTTAATCCTCGAAACCCTGTAACGCATCGGGGTGAGGTGTCGCTTTGGTCTGTCAAAAATGACGGGCTTGGCGTATTGGCCAAACCGCATGAAGTCCACGATTGCAACAAAGACGAGATGAATGCGATCAGATACTTCGCAGATTCCAGACGCAACCCCGATTTAGCCCGCATTTGCCTTGCTTTGGACTCTCAAGAACAATGGTGGCGTAACAATCAGGAAGATCCGCACAACATCGCAAACGCCATCATAGCCGCGATTAGGTCTGTCCGAAACGCTATTGAAATTGCCAACAAATACTAGGGCACGATGACAAATCCAAATGACAACGCCTTTCCAAATTGTGATCCCACCAGAGGATTGTGAAGTGCATTCAGGTATGAATAAACGGGAGTTAATCAGTACCTTAATTTTTGCTTTTGGTGACACTCGAATCAGCGTGAAGGATTCAGTTCTAGCTGCCGACATGCTAATTTCGGAGCTAAACAAATCCACCACAGGAGCCCACACATGAGCGTGACAGACCAGGGTGGATGGGGTGAAGTGGAACGCAAGGCGAAGCTTCACGAACTACAAGAAGCTGTGAAAAAAGCGGAGCTTGAGGCACAAGCCCAAGGTGGAGGTCGAGGCTTCGCTAAGGCGGCAGATTACCGCGCAATGGAGGCAAGGAGAAATCTGGATCAGTTTGAGAGGTTCAGCGCCATTTCACTCGTCACCATCACCACCGAGGACCGTTTACGTGGTGCCGTGGTGGAAGCCCTCTCACAGCTTGAGCAAGGCCACCCCACAGCGGCACATCAGGTGTTACAGGATGCTCTGAAGATTGGAGGTGTGAAGTGAACAAGTGGACCCCAACCTATTGCAATCTGGTAAACGCCTTACGTGAATTTGAAAAGGCACACGCTAGATGGATGAGCCTTTCAGTTTTCACGCCTGAAGGCAGAGCCGCGAAACAGTACAAAAACTCAGCAATGGCAGCTTACCACCAAGCCAGAAAGCTATGGGAATCTGAAAAGCGCCACGACGACCAAAGACCAGCATGAGACCAGAACTATTACCATGCCCATTTTGCGGTGGCTCGGCGGAATACGTAAATTCTCCACAGGAAGAAGGTGGCGTGTGCGTTGAGTGTCGCCAATGCCTCACAAGCTCCAAATTAATATTCCCAGCTAAGGCAGATCCGTTTCCGATTCTTGCCGATGCTTGGAATCAGCGAGTCGGAAGATCTGAAATGGCATCAGATCCTTTCAAGTCGGAACCCTCAGATACGGACTAACCACATGATCACTTTAACCGCAGAAGTCCTTTGTGATTCTTGTGGCAAGGTGTGTGGTGTGGGTGAGCCTACGGCATCCAGCGTCCACAAAATACACTGGTCCACAACCGCAATTCAAACCGCATTGGATAAGGCAAGGTCACATGGCGCACAAATCAATGTGGCGTCAGTGACATGTGCTGAGTGCCTTGCCAAACAGAAAGATTTTGAAGAAACAATAAACCACAAACCAAAATGCACATCTCACATCTAAAGCAGTCCAAATACCTCACCCGTGCCGATGCCGGGGCGGGAATACTCGTCACCATTAAAGAAATATTCCAGGACAACGTGGCCAAGGAAGGCGCACCCGAAGAAATGAAATGGTGCATGGGATTTGAAGAGGTTGAAAAACCTATGGTCCTGAACAGCACTAATGGTCAAATCATCGCCGCCATCACCGGGAGTGAAGAAACCGACGAGTGGAAAGGCCGGAAGATTGTTCTGTACGATGATCCGAATGTGTCTTTCGGTGGCAAGCTGGTCGGTGGTATTCGCGTACGTGCTCCCCGTGGCAAAGCTGCACAGGCACCAGCTAAACCCGCACCCGTTGCACCACCGGAGGCCAGCGACGACGAAGTTCCCTTTTGAGCAGGCCAAGGCTCTAATTGCCTCAACTCAACTCGTCATCGACAAAGAAACCGCTAAACAACGCATGGCCCTGTTAAACAAGCTCAAGGCTGCACCTGGACAAGATAACAGGGCCATGCTCACCCACTTCCTTATGGTTAAGAAGTGGATCGGTAATGGTCAGACACCCGATGATTGGCCGTTAAAGCAGATGCCAAATGGGACTTTAGAGCTGCTCAAACTGGCTGATGAGATTGACGAGTTCTCAAAGAGACAGGCCAAGGAAGCATCAATATGACCACAATCACCAACAAATACGGCCTTCCAGAACCTTTAGTGCGTGCCGTTACGTGGTCAGACCGGGACCGGGAGGGGTGCGACTACACCATCACAGAATTATTGAGGCCCGCTCGCATGGTGGCGCTGGAACGTCAACATGCCGATGAAATCACCGAAGATGCCAGTGACCGATTGTGGATGCTCTTGGGGTCGGCTGGTCATTCTGTTCTGGAGAGGTCGGCACATAAGGGAATTGTGGAGGAACGGGCCATTGTGGACATCACGGTCGACGAAAAGGTGTTCAAGATTGGTGGCAAGCTGGATTACGGGGTGAACGATAAAACCCTCTTTGACTACAAGTTTACTTCGGTGTGGGCCGCGAAAGAAGGACCGCGTGATGAATGGATTCAACAGCTTAACATGTACCGATGGCTGGCAGTGGCCTACGGAGTCATGTTTGATAAGCTTCAAATCGTGGCCATCTTCAGGGATTGGTCGAAGTCAAAAGCCTCACGCGAACAGGATTATCCACAGTCTCAGGTCAAGGTGATGGATTTACCGGTCTGGACAATGGGGGATACTGGCAAGTTCATAATCGACAGCATTCGCGCCCACGAAACAGCCAAAACCACGCTGCCACAATGCACACCTGAAGAGACTTGGGAGAAACCAGAGGTGTGGGCTGTGAAAAAGGTGGGTGCCGTACGGGCAATCAAACTGTGCGCCACCCAGGATGAGGCTGAAAAACGGATTGGCAATTACGCTGATTTGGTAGCCGAGCGCAGACCAGCAGAGCGCCCACGCTGCGAAAACTATTGCCGGTGTGCTCCGTTTTGTGAACAGTGGAAAGCATTTCAAAAGGCAAATCCACAATGAACACTTTAGGCACTGTGGCGTCTCGAAAAGAGAGTGGCGCTTTGCGTGGTGCGGTCCTTTCTTTGTCGCCACACCACGACTTCACGTCATTAGCCCGCCACGGTGCCGTTTCCAATGTCACTCACCCACGAATACCATGAGCTTGTCGAATTTGTGAATCAACACAACGCAATGAACATCGACCGCGCCAAAATATCCGACCTGCATTACGAGTATCGAAGGTTGACCGGATTTGACCTGAAGCTGGACTTTTACCGTGAGCGGGTATGGTGGGAGTGGTGCCAGAAAGGGAATGATGTGGAGGAGCTTTGCATGGTGGTCAACTACCTCAAGGACAAGATAAAGAAGGGTGAACGCAACCCCGGCTCCCTGAGATTCCATAACTTAATTGGAAATCCAGACTTCTTTGAAGAGGATCTAAGCCCCGCCAGGGCGCACGCCAGAAAGCCAAAGGTGGATCACGGACGAGAAGCCGTCTTAAAATCCACAGGTCGCAGAGAGAGCCACGACAAACCACCCCGCACAGCGGCACAAGTGCTGGCTGACCAGGAAGCGTTTAAGGCGTTTCGTGCGTTCCGTGAAAGCCTATGAGAATGAAGCTGTCCAAGTTCTTGGCTATGGCCAGATGTGGTATTGACACTGAATATTCAGATCCAGAGGTCGAATTTGTTGGCATCAAATGGCAGGAGGAGCATCACCCTTCAGCAGAACTGTTTCCGATTGACTTTGTGGACGCTAAAACCACCGGAAAGAACAAGGTCACTCTCAAGTTCATCACCACCAAGCACAACCAATGAAGCGCTACACCACGGCAGAACAAATCATCAAGGACATCGACAAGTGCTACGCCAAAGCAGCGGCACTGTCGCACGAAGCGGCGATGCTGGACCGGATTGCCGATGAGCTTTTCAAGCATCCTGACGCCGTGGAGGATGCCAAGTTAAAGCGAGGCGATGCTGGCAGGATGCGACTGACGGCCAACAACCTACTCAACAAGAAAGCCAAGAAGCTTGGGGAGAAGTTGAGCGAGTTTCGCACGGCCACCTTGTCTTTCACCGATGACACTTCAGTTTCACAGAAGTTGCGATGATCAAAGAAATCCTATTCAAGAACTGGAAACGTGAAACCGCTGAGAAGTTGGGCATAAAAGTACATGCGCTTGAATGCAGGTTGAGCGAGGGTGCCCACCCTTATCCACCTTTGAGGAGGGTTAATAAAAGGGTTATTTACGTCATCGTGAAAGAGCCACGAAGATGACCGTCACACGCATCCCCGGCGAGTTCCGTTATTGGGTATCCTCTGAAAGCAGGGACATTGACCATTTGGTGGACCTGACTTGGCAAGAGGAACGGTGGAATCGACCACGCGCCTTGTGCTCCTGTGAGCAGATGCAGTGCAAGGGAATGCCGTATTGTAAACATGTTCTGTTTCTCGTTGATTATCTGACACATGAAACCACGTCTCTTTAAGGGTTATCGAGGAAAGGCCAAGTCAATTCCACGACAATCACCCAAAAGACAGCGAGAGGCCAAGATTTACACCAAGCGCAAGAAGGTGTTTTTGGAATCACATGAAAGGTGCTTTTCGTGCAAGTTGTTCATTTACACCCCACTTAGGGATTTGCACCACCTGAGGGGCCGGGCGGGAAGTCTTTACCTAGATGAGCGGTTCTGGCGTATGGCCTGCCGTGTTTGCCATGATGCGATTCACAGAAACCCGAAATGGGCAGTAGAGGAAGGATTACTCGCTGGCCCCGGAGAATGGAATGTAAGCCAGCGATGAAAGAGCTTCCCCAACAAGTTTCCGAGTCGGTGCGGCGTCGGAATCCACAACTGTACGGAATGACCACTGGCGTTGCACCGACCGGAGAAAAACCACCCAAGCGCATCCGCCAAAGCACAAAGCCACTGATGAACAAGTTGGAGGGTGAATTTAAGGCTTGGTTGAGTGCGTTTTATCCGTCTTCCCGGTTTCACCCACAGGCTATTCGATTCAGATTGGCAAATGGCGTCACGTACTCACCTGATATTGTGTCGTTTAACTGGTCGGGCAAGACAACGGTTTGGGAGGTGAAAGGCCAGATGGCATGGGATGACGCCATTGTTAAGCTCAAGGTATTTGCCTCTCAGTACCCAGAAATCGACGTAAGGCTTGCATGGAAGCAGAACAATAGATGGGAACAACAAGAAGTCTTACCATGACCGAACCACTTGACCGGCAGCTCACCGCAAGATACGCAGCTTGCGTAGAATCCCATCCAAATACTCACATAATCGTACCCGAACCCTGCATGACCATGAACGAATACGCCAGCCACATCGAAGGTGCCATTGCAGGTGCCTACACCCATTGCTTGGTGAAACGTGGGCCGCTGTTGGTAGTGAAGTGGATTAGGAGTGAACAGGTTAACTGGCTTTTTGACGCGTACGGACAATAAAAACAACCACATCAAATGAAACCAATGATCATCATTCCGCCGGGACAAATGAGCCAAGCGGACATCAAAAAGCTGGAATCCAACCAGATTTGCATAGTTGTCGCCAGAGATCCTGCGAGGGTGAAGTTCTTCGACCCAATGTCGTTTTCAAGTGGGGGTCGATTCTTACTAGGAATCGGCTCTCACGAATTGATTTAACCAAATCGTGGAATAAACTTCAACAAGAAACCCGTAGAGCGGGGAGGTGCCCTACGGGTAGCCCGGCGTGCTTCAGGGAAATCAAAACCCGTTACTTTAATCCAGAAGCAACACCTTTGGCAACCGCACCAATGATGTCCACCAAGTTGGTTGATGTGCTGGCTTCGTTGAGCGTGCCTACGTAACTACCTGGGCTAAACCCGCCATTTGTGCTGTAACCGCTCTTGTTATTGAATCGGGTCAAGTTGGCCTGTCCGTCAAAGAGCGTGTAAACCCTCACACTCGTTCGCTCTGTGAACCCCACGGTGGACAATGTGTTGGTGCCAATCGGGGCGTACGTAGCATTTGGAATGCGCTCCGTGGTCGAATGAAGATAGGAACAGCCCGTGATAAACAGAAGCAACGGAATGATGGTTTTCATGGCTTTGGTGTTTGGTCAACCGGTGTGGCGGCGATGGCCCTTTGGATCTGTGAGGTGTCGCCGGTTTGGATGGCGCTCGGCACCATGTTCACCTTGGATTGCAAATCCTTAATCTGGTCCTGCGATTCTTGGTGGGCCTTTTGTCCTTGGGTGTAATCCTGTGAAAAGAGCAATCCAAGTCCGGTGAATGCCCCCACAAGCGAGGCGGTAATCGTTGATTGAGTTGCAGTATGTTCAATAATCATTGCCCCCAAAGTCACCAACGAGGTAACCAAAGCGGTGAACCCAGGTAGGCTGGTTCGCCAGTGCGTAAGGATGTTTTTAATCATTCGATTTCTTTTCCTTTAGAGTGTTTTATGTCTCCTGATGCAATGTGGTGGACTTTCATTTGGATGTCGGTTAGCAAATCGTGTCGTTGAGCAGCCGTTAGTTCAATCACAGCAAACCTTGCCTCTCCAGCCTTGAGACGATCTTCAACCCTTTGCATCCATCGGGCAATCCACCACGTACCGCCAAGGACAACAGCCCCGACCGCACAGAGGGTGCGAATATCGACCAGCCAGTTACCGCTGATTTGAGGGGTAGCGTCACCAAAGGTCGGCTTGAACGCCGTGGAGCCTATAAAAACAACGGCTAGGAGGAACGCGGCAGTCTGTCTCATTTACTTCTTTCATGCACAGTAGGGTTTAGGGCTTCTGGAATTGGTATTTTGGTATTTATTATTGCAGTTTCAACGGTAACAATGTTCCCGTGTTCGGGCCCGTTAAACCCGGAGCGAGATTGGAAAAAGGGGAAGCACCCCCATTCAGATTGGTCATCACGATGGCGTAAAATGCTGCTTTACCGTCTATCGGAAATGAGTACGTCCACTGACTTCCAACCGGCCCCTGAAGGAGGAGAGGTGTCATTGGAGTCGAAGCAATGATTGGCCATTGGTTGGTGGGCTGGTTGATGTTCTTGGTCGAATAAAACACCACTGTAATGTTCGTGGCGTAAGCATTGGTGGAAAGACCAGCCATGTCGTTGGTATCGGGAAGCCAACTGAAGGTGGCAACAACGGACGTGGGCGGTGGGGCGGCATGGATAACGATTAGCGCCAATGCGATTGCGGAAAGCCCGATGATTCTTTTCATGGTGTTGTTACTAAGCCCACTTTAAGGTTTTTGACCTTGGCAATATTGGTTTTTCCAGTTGGAATTACCACGGTCAGGGTGGCTGTGGCGCTACGGAGAGTGTCTGCTGTGTCGGTCACATCGACGAAGTAGCTATCCCCGTTGTTTCCTGATGTCAATGATGGAGTTGTGTACGAGGAAGCGGTGGCACCGGCAATCGCCACGGTATTTCGGCTCCATTGGTACGAAAGAGCAGTCTGACCTGTGGCTGTTACGCTGAACGATGCTGTTTGGCTGATGTGCCGCGTGGTGTTTTGAGGCTGTGCCGTAATGACCGGATCGGCGCTGATGGTCAGGCTTGCCACTGAACTGGTTATCGACCCGGCAACATCGGAGACAACGCATAACACCGCAAGGCCGCTCCACGCAATAGGGCAAGTTCCGAGGGAAAGGGTGTCCGCATCCGTGCCCGTGTTTACCCCGTTGGTGTTCCACTGGTAGTGAAGCGTGGTTGCACCGCTGGCTGTAATTCCAAAGCTTGCCGTCTGATTGTTGAAAATGTTGGTCGATTGAGGTTGGGCCAGGATAACCGGATCGGGTGGAGTTATGATGTTTGTGACCGT
>Ga0247664_1000215_pt1 | contig 15016 bp, 13 predicted proteins | sample CNK05_metaG_FD_182715 | JGI IMG/M metagenome (GOLD analysis project Ga0247664, IMG submission 182715) | Soil microbial communities from Purdue University Martell Research Forest, Indiana, United States - CNK05 | ecosystem: Environmental > Terrestrial > Soil > Temperate forest > Bulk soil...
TGTGCCGATCGCCCCCATCATGTTGTCCCCTCCTCCGGCGCTAACCAGAACATCCGTCCGCAGGTCAAGCTGCTTGGCGGCGGCAGGCTGCAGCAACCCGCAGGGTTGATCGCTGGCCATGAGTTCCGGCAGCTTGTCCAGAAGGTCCGGATCGATGGCCTCGACCGCAGGGACGCACCACTTGCGCTTGCGCACGTCCAGCAGGGCCGTGCCGCTGGCGTCGCCATACTCCATCACGCAACGGCCGGTCAGCCAATAGTTCAGATAATCGTGGGGCAGCAGAACCGTGTGGAGCCGCGCGTAGTTCTTCGGCTCATGCTTCTTGAGCCAGAGAATCTTTGGGGCGGTAAAGCCGGGCAGGATGGCATTGCCAAGGAGCCGGATGGCCTTCTTTGTTCCCTCTAACTTTTCCGTGAGTTCTTCGCACTCGGCCGCCGTGGTGGTGTCGCACCAAAGTTTTGCGGGTCGAATGACTTGTCCCTCGCGGTCGAGCGGCACGAACCCGTGTTGCTGGCCACTGATGCCGATCGCCCGCACTTCGGTCGGATTAGCGCGAGCCCCTCGCAAAGCTTGCCGCAGGGCCGCGGCGGTCGCGTCACGCCAAGTGTGAGGATGCTGCTCCTTGGCTCCTGGTGGTAAGTCCGGGATCAAATCATAGGACTGATTGGCAGCAGCCAGCACTTTTCCGTTCTTAGCATCCACCGCGAGGACTTTGGTCGACTGCGTGCCGCTGTCGATCCCGATAACGAGATTTCGCATAACCGGATCAGACAGCAACCATGAGGAGGGGTCCAACTCTTTTCCTGATTTGCAAAGTAGCCGGGCCGACTTTTCCCTGGTATCACTGCTGCATGACATCCGGTGACCTGACGGCAACTCCATCCACCGACCCGATCGAATTATATCGGTTACGGGATGGTTTCTATGCGACGGACCTGCTGGGCGCCGCCCTTGTCTATCTGGATCTCTTCTCCTGGTTGGAACAGCATCCGTCGGACTTGGCCGGGATCTGCCGTGAACATCAACTGGCGGCGCGTCCAGCTGATGTCATGATGACCCTCTTCACTGCTCTCGGGCTGGTGGAGAATCGTGCGGGTCAGTTTCACCTGACAGCATTGGCCCAGGAACATCTGGCGACAAGTTCCCCCTGGTTTCTTGGACCTTATTATGCCGCGTTGAAAGATCGGCCGGTCTGCAAGGATTACGTCAACGTCCTGCGCACCGGACGTCCAGCCAATTGGGGCAGCTTCCAAAATAATAAGGACTGGGCCAAAGCGATGGAGGACGACGCGTTTGCCGCGCAATTTACGGCGGCGATGGATTGTCGGGGCTCGTACCTCGGTCCAGCGGTTGCGCGGGTTCTGGACCTCAGCGAACACGGGCATCTGCTGGATGTCGCGGGCGGATCGGGCGTTTACGCCTGCGCCATCGTGGCCCGGCACCCGCATCTGCGCGCCACCGTGCTGGAGAAATCGCCGGTGGACCAAGTCGCTCAGCGAGCCATCGCTAAACGAGGGTTTTCCGATCGAGTGTCGGTGCAGGCCGGAGACATGTTTAGCCAACCGTTCCCGGCAGGGTTCGATTTACATCTGCTCTCAAACGTCCTGCACGACTGGGACGAGCCCGTTGTGCTCCAACTGTTGACCAAGTCGTTTCAGGCTTTGCCACCGGGCGGATTGCTCATCATCCATGACGCCCATATCAACGAAGAGAAATCAGGCCCGTTGCCCGTCGCCAAATATTCCGCGCTGTTGATGCACTCCTGCGAAGGCAAGTGTTATTCGCTCGGAGAGATGCGCCGCTACTTGGCTGACGTGGGTTTTAAAAAGTGGGCCCATCGACCCACGGCGGCGGACCGGAGCGTGGTCACCGCGAGAAAACCACTGACGCACTAACCGTGTGTCGCCGGACCGTGGCGTTTTGGCCCCGGCCACGTACGGAGAATGCCACGTACGGAGAATGTATGGACCGTCGGGTCGGTTGGGGCACATTCAGTGGATTGCCCCGGTTTGATTTGGGGCCGAAAAGCGCCTTGCTGCCTCTCTATCCGAAGGATAACTTGGCCAGCATCGGATCCAAAACGCAGATACACTGCGAAGTCTGAAACAGTTACAGTTTGTTGTGAGCCTCAATTCCCGGACTGTTCCCCGCCGCCAAGCCGTCCGTTCCCTGGTGGGCGGATCCCTTTTGCTGCCCGGAATTCTCTCGGACCTGCTGGCGAACGAATCGGGGTCCGGCCTTGCCGAAAGCCCCGGCTCCCCTCATGCCCTGGACCCCCTCGCCCCCAAAACTCCGCCCCATTCTCCGAAGGCGAAGCGTGTGATTTTCCTGTACCTAAGCGGTGGGGTGTCGCATGTGGATTCGTTCGATCCAAAGCCGAAGCTGGCCGCGGCCCATGGAAAAACAGCTCCCTTCGGCTTCTTCAAGGCTCCCGATTGGAAGTTCCGCGCCTACGGCCGGGCCGGAACGGAAGTCAGCGAACTCTTTCCGCAGGTGGGCGCATGCATGGACGACATCGCGCTGGTTCGTTCGATGCACGGGGATCACAACGACCATTTCGAAGCGACCCTGGGAATTCACACGGGGTCAGTCACCGTGCCGCGGCCCAGCCTCGGCTCCTGGGTCAGCTACGGCCTTGGCACCATGAACCGAAACTTGCCTTCTTACATGGTCCTGGCTCCGTTCCTCCCTTATGCAGGTGGACAGATTTGGTCCGCCAACTTCCTTCCCGGCGTCCATCAAGGTGTCCGGGTCGTTCCAGGTGACGAACCGATTCCCAACGTGACCCGGCGCCTCGAATCGGCTGAATTGCAGGAAATGGAGCTTGGTCTCCTGCAGTCATTTAATCGGCGCCATCTGCGCACTCGTTCCAGCGACCCGTTCCTGGCTGCCCGCATACACTCCTTTGAAGTGGCCTTTGGCATGCAATTGGAATCGCCTGAAGTCTTCCGGTTGGACGAAGAATCCGATGAAACGCACGCCCTCTATGGGCTCGGCCGCGGCGCTCGCGTCGGGTTTGCCTGGCAATGCCTGGTGGCCCGCCGGCTCATCGAGCGCGGCGTGCGTTTTGTGGAACTGATCGACACGGGGTCAACCCGCAACTGGGATTCCCATCAAGACATGGCCGATCACGTGCGCCTCGCTCATAATGTCGATCGGCCTATCGCCGGACTCCTGACGGATCTCAAACAGCGCGGCCTGCTGGAGGATACGCTGGTGGTTTGCACCACTGAGTTCGGCAGAACGCCGTTTGTCGCCAAACCCGACAACAAAGGTCGGGAACACCATGCCCGGGCGTATTCCTCATGGCTGGCCGGAGCCGGTATCAAAGCAGGCTCCGTTTACGGACGAACCGACGAGTACGGTATCGAAGTCGCCGAAGACCAAGTGCACGTCCACGATTTTCACGCCACCATCTTGCATCTACTTGGTCTCGACCATGAAAAGCTGACTTATCGCTCTGGCGGCCGCGATTTTCGGCTCACGGATGTCAGCGGCAATGTGGTTCGAGGCCTATTGTCTTAGGCTTAAAAAGAGGCCTGGCGGCCTAAACTGCAGGCCGCCAGGTTTTTGACTCCGGTAGGACGCCGGCCTGCCCAAAGGCAGGAGACCAGCGATTAACGACGGGTTTAAGGCAGGATCGGAGTGCACCCGCGTCGAAGCGGGTGGCGCTGTTTGTTGTATATCGTCGAGTTCATCGAACAAATCCTAAAGTTTCAGCATCGCGTTGCGCCCTGCCCGCCCCCTGCCCTCTGCCCTCTGTCCTCTGTCCTCTGTCCCTTGGCTTGACCGCCATCTTACAGGAGTTTTCCACTCCGATTTCCAATTGGGGGAGATCAGAAAGGTTATCCCAAGCAAGCCCGCCGGTTCGGAACCGGCGGGTTTGGATCTCCTCGCCCCTCCCTTGGGCGACCTCCGAGCCCAAACCCGCCGATCCGATCTCCATCCCCAAGCTTTGAGCGGGGTCGTTTATTCCCCCAACACGCCCCCGCCACACCTCTTGGCGTCGACAGCCACCATTGCCAACCCAACAATCCCCTACCAGATCAATACGGGAAGTATTTGGGTTCCTTTCACGATTTTCTTATTTTTTTTGCTCAAACCATGAGCTTGCCTCGCGGAGCAACCGCAGGTTGAATGAGGAGAAGCCGGCGTCATTGAAGCAACGCCACGATTTAAAGCACGCCGGCAGAATACGTTAGACACAAAGAATCCCGCTCCGCCTCGCTGAACGCCTGCCATGAGCTCGTCCATCGTGATCGCCAATGGCCGGGAAACCCCGGCAGAACTTCCGTGTTCCCTCGAAGCATTCCTCCTCGCCCAAGGCTTGAGACCGCTAAATGTCGTGGTCGAACATAACGGCGACGCTGTGGTCCCATCGGAATTCCGCAAGCGCCAGCTCAAGAATGGGGATCGCCTCGAAATCGTGCGGATTGTAGCGGGGGGCTGACCCAAAAGTGGAATGCCGGAGCTGGGCAGAGGTGCGCGGCTGGCGGCGGGGGGGCAGGCGGCAAGATTCCCACAACTTCCTCACATTCCGAGCGAGGGCGGCTCAATGCGGTGGAGGGAGTACAGCGTTCACGGGCGGTCGTGCGCGCCGAAATAGGCACCGGGGCGGTCAGTTGACCAAGCGATACCAATTGTCACGCTGACGCGGTTCGTAGCCGAGATCCCGGATGAGCCGTTGCATGTCGGCCACGCCCATGCGGAAGGTGGTTCCGGCCTGGCTCACGACATTCTCTTCAATCATGATGCTGCCCAGGTCATTGGCGCCGTAGCGGAGCGCAATTTGGCCGATCTCCTGTCCTTGCGTGACCCAGGAACTCTGGAGGTTAGGGATATTGTCCAGGTAGATGCGCGACAAGGCTTGCATCCGCAAATACTCGTGGGCCCCCACGGTAGGGGCCTTGAGCTTGGTGTTCTCCGCCTGGAACGTCCAGGCAATGAACGCGGTGAAACCTTTACTTTTATCCTGTTGGGCGCGCACCCGCTCCAGATGTTCGATGCGTTCCGCGACGGATTCCACGTGCCCGAACATCATCGTCGCGGTGGAGGCAAGCCCCAAACGGTGGGCCACATCCATCACCGACAGCCAATCGTCGCTCATGGCTTTGAGGGGAGAGATGCGTTGGCGGACGCGGTCGACCAGAATTTCGCCGCCGCCACCGGGGATGGAGCCCAGCCCGGCTCGAACAAAGCGGGTGATGATCTCTTCGAGCGGCAGATTAAACACTTCCCGGAAATGGATGAATTCGCTGGGGCTGAATCCGTGGATATTGATTTGAGGAAACTTGGATTTGATGTGCGAGAGCAGATCGAGGTACCATTGGAGGTTGAGTTTTGGGTGATGGCCCCCTTGCATCAGGATCTGGGTGCCGCCCAAGGCCAGGGTTTCCTCGATCTTCTGATCCATCTCCTCGTGAGTGATCACATAGGCATCGGCGTCGCGCTCCGTCCGATAAAACGCGCAGAACTTGCAGTAAACATTGCAAACGTTGGTGTAGTTGACGTTGCGATCGACGATATACGTGACGATTTGATTGCCGCGGCCGTCGTAAGCCTGGGCCTTGGCCAACTGCCGGCGCCGATCGGCCAGCGCGCCTAATTCTTCCAAAGGCAAACGGTATAGGCGCAACGCTTCCTCCGGCGCAATCCGGTCTCCATCCCATACTTTCTGCAAGAGTTGATCTGACGCCACGTCCTGAATCACGGCCTCATTTTATCTAACCGACCCGGCCCGAGAATACAAAATACAAATTCGCTAAATTCGCTATCGGGCCTGACGCCGAAGGCGTTCGAGCGCCTCCTGAAAATCGGCGGGCCAAGGCGCCACAAAGCTGCGTTTGCGCCCGGTGCGCGGATGAACAAAAGCCAACTTGTGGGCGTGCAGCAGCACCCGCGGCGGAACGTAGCCGGTCAGTTCAATCAGGCGCTGGCTTGCGCGCTGGCCGTAGGTCGCATCGCCGGCCACGGGAAAACCAATGTGCTGAAAATGGACGCGGATTTGATGGGTTCGGCCCGTATGCAGGGTCGCCTCCACGAGCGTCGCCCCTGAAAGTCCTTCCACCACTCGGTAACTTGTCCGGGCCTCGCGGCCTGCCCCGCCGGTCACCGCCATCCGCTTGCGGTGGGAGGGATGTCGGCCAATAGCCGCGCGGATCTCCCCCGAGTCGGGTGGCATTTCGCCACAAACGATGGCTAGATACGTTTTGTGTGCGGTGCGATCGGCGAACTGTTCGGCCAGCGCCTGATGCGCTTGATCATGGCGAGCCACGACCAGGCAGCCGCTGGTCTCCTTGTCTAACCGATGAACAATGCCAGGTCGAGCCACCCCGCCGATGCCGCTAAGACGCCCCCGGCAGTGGTGCAGGAGCGCGTTGACCAAGGTGTGTTCCTCATGCCCCGCTGAAGGATGCACCACGATCCCGGGCGCCTTGTTCAAAACCAGGACATCCTCGTCCTCATACAGAATGTCCAACGGGATCGCCTCAGGTTGCGCTTGAGCAGGACGCGCCTCCGGCCAGCGCACAGAAATCACTTCGCCAATGCGTGGTTGATGAGTCGGTTTAACGAGGCGGTCGTCGACCCGGATATGACCTTCTTCGATCAGTCGCTGCAGGGCCCCCCGGGAAGCCGTCGGAAAACGGCCGGCCAAATACTTGTCCAGCCGCTCGCCCGGATGAGATTGCTCGACGACAAATCTTTCGGAGCGCTGGGCCATCGCGAAAGTTTTTAGCCCTTCTTTTCGGGCCCGACATCGGCCGGTTCGGTTTGCCAGGAAAGGATGAACAGCAGCCCAACCCCTACGCAGATGGCGGTATCCGCCAAATTGAATGCGGGAAAACTGGCGATCTGTCCCTCGGCATCGCGTCGGTAGACATAAAAGTAGAGAAAATCGATGACATGCCGCCGGCTGGGCAGCAACCGATCGATGAGGTTGCCCACAATCCCGCCAAAGATGAGTCCGAGCGAAATCTGCCCGCCCAAGGTGTGAATGTTGAAATGATGCCGGCTAAGAAAGAGGACAAACAGCGCGACGATGGCGATGGCGGCCAGCAAACCGTTGTTGCCGCTAAACATGCTCCAGGCCGCCCCGGTATTACCCCAGTGCACCAGCTTGAAAAAGCCTTTCACAATGGTTTTCTCTTCAGCAAACCCAAGGTACTTCAGCACGAACAACTTGGTCAGCTGATCAAAAAAAACCACCGCCAACGCCAGGCGCAGAACCGTCCAGGTGGACTTCGGCTTCATACAAACAATCGGGCGCGTGTTTATGCCGTCACGGTGGAAATGACAAATCAAAAGCATCAAGCCTCTCTAGCGCAAGCCTGCCTGGCATTGACAGGAGCCGCCCATTCCAGTGTGCTCGGTTGATGAACGTTATCGGGCTGGGCGCTTCGCGTTTGTGGTTTTGGACGGCATGGGCCGGGTTTTCGGTGCTGCTTGGGCTGGTGGAGTGCCCCAAGGCATTCGCCCAAACCGGTCAGCCGTCGGCGTTGCCAAGCCTGCAGGAAGCCGATGCCGCTCTTAAACGGCATCAACCCGCCGAAGCCGTCCGCATCGCCACGCAACTGATCCACAATACGCCCAAGGATCATCGCCCCGTCTTTCTGCGGGCCACCGCTTACGACATGCTCCACGAGTATCCCAAAGCACTCGCGGATTACACCGCCGGACTGCAACTCGATCCCAAAGTCGCGTTCGGCTACCAAAACCGCGGCGCCGTCTACTTTCGCTTGAGCCGCTTCGGGGAGTCCGTGGCGGATTTCGATAAACTCATCGAATTGTTGCCCAGCGAAGCGCCCCAATTGTGGCAACGCGGCATCTCCCTTTATTACGCCGGCCGTTACGAGGACGGCCGGAAGCAATTCGAGCTGCATCAAACGGTCAATCCGTACGATGTCGAGAATGCCGTCTGGCACTTTCTTTGTGTTGCGCGCGCTTCGAGCATCGACAAGGCGCGCGCTGCGCTCATCCCCATCGAACGCGATGCCCGCGTGCCCATGATGAAGGTACATGCCTTGTTTGCGGGGCGCGCCAAACCGGAGGACGTCCTGGTGGCGGCCCGGGCCGACCAGCCATCTGCCGCCGAGCTCGACAACCGCCTCTTTTACGCCCATCTCTATCTCGGGCTTTACTACGACGCGTTACGCGATCTTCAGGCCGCCCGCGAACACATTTACAAGGCAGCCACCGATTTTAAGGCCGACCATTACATGGGTGATGTGGCCCGCGTCCACGCGCAGTTGCTCCGTCAGGTAAACGCAACTCAGGAAAAAACGAAACCAACCCGATAAACAGGCGCACCACGGCGCTAACTGCCGCGATTTCGATCCAGGCTGACGGTGACCGCCCCATGAACCCGAACCGGGAAGAACTCCTATTCATCAAGCTCGGCGATACCCGCCATGTGGGTGACTGAAGCGCATCATGAACGTACTGGTAATTGATATCGGCGGAACTCACGTCAAGGTCCTGGCCACGGGAAAGCATGCTCATCGAGAGTTTGATTCCGGGCGGGCGCTGACGCCAAAACGAATGGTGTCTGGGGTTCGGAAAATTGTGGCGGACTGGAAGTACGATGTCGTTTCCATTGGTTACCCGGGACCTGTCCTGCAGAACCGGCCTGTTGCAGAGCCGTGGAATCTCGCAAAGGGGTGGTGCGGTTTCAACTTCGAGCGAGCGTTCAATCGCCCGGTCAAGATCGTCAACGATGCCGCGATGCAGGCTTTGGGAAGTTACAAGCGCGGGAAGATGCTCTTTCTGGGACTGGGGACGGGTCTTGGCTCCGCCCTGATCGTCGATGGCATCGTTGAGCCGATGGAATTGGGGCACTTGCCTTACAAGAAGGCTACCTTTGAGGACTACGTTGGGATTCGAGGACTGGAGAAATATGGCAAGAAGAAATGGCGTCGCCATGTAGCGGATGTAGTGCAGCGCCTGGTTGCTGCGATCGAACCCGACGAGGTGGTCCTGGGTGGAGGCAACACCAAGAAGCTGAATAAACTGCCCTCGGGTTGCCGCGCGGGCGACAACGCCAACGCGTTTCGTGGAGGATTTCGCCTGTGGGAGAAAGCCGCTGCCCGCAAAAGCTTCGCTTCCCCAAAACGGCTTCCGAAACAACGCACAGGATCCCGGCCTTACAGGTGATCGCGAAACGCCTCAGCCCTTGGCGAAAAACAGGGTTCTGCTCGGGGTTTGTTTTGCAGAAACTGCCGGTGAATAACTTTTCTTTATTGGGATTGAAGGCTGCACCACGCACGAGCAGACTAAACAATGCCGATTCGGCGGAGAACTGAAACGCGCCTGAAATCCAAAACATTTTTCGTCAGATTTCCGACGAGAGCAGCATGCGTGCTGACGCCCGCCGGTGAATGAAGTCGTAAACCAACCACAAAAAGCAAAGGAAGCTAGTATGAGTAAGATCATCAAGACAATGATTGACCCGAAAGACGCCGTCATGCTGCTGATCGATCACCAGAGTGGATTGTTTCAGCTCGTGGCGGACATGGACATGCTGGCTCTCCGCAACAATGTCAGCGTGCTCGCGAAGGTGGCGCATCTTGACAAGATTCCGACCTTCACGACGGCGTCAGTGCCCGATGGCCCGAACGGTCCGTTGATCCCGGAGATCCACCAATACAATCCTGATGCGGTTTACATTCCACGAACCGGACAAATCAACGCATGGGACAATCCGAAGTGGGTCGAGGCAATTCGGAAAACGCGGCGCAAGACCCTGCTCATTGCTGGCACTCTGACGAGTGTTTGCATGGCGTTTCCGACTCTCAGTGCGCTGGCCGCTGGCTACAAGGTGTTCAACGTCATCGACGCTTCCGGCAATTGGTCGAAAATGGCAACCGACATCACGCTCGCTCGTTGCGTCCAGGCCGGTGCCATGCCAATCGACACATACGCTGTCCTGGCAGAAATCATGAGCACTTGGAATCGCGCCGATGCGATGGAGTTCGCCGCGATTATGGTGGACCACATTGTGCCGCACTACCGGCTTCTCATCGAGAGTTACGACAAAGCCCAACGTGTCCAGAGAGACGGTCATGAAACCAAACTGGAACTTCTGAAGACTGGAAACGGCGAGAAGGCCGGGAAGGCAGGCAAACGTGGGATGCAGCCGGCAGGCATGAGGAAATAGTGAGACAATGCAAAACGATGGTAAGGTGATCCGCCCAATCAATTAATTAAACAGACTGGGCCGTGTTACGGCGGTGGCCGCTCGCCAGCTTTTTCGGCGGCTGGTTTTTCCTCCAGCAACGGGCCAAGGATTTGTTTTCCGAGCGGTTGAGCGGGCTGGGCAGCTTCCAAACGACGGAACAATTCCAGCGCCTGCCCGCGATCGGCGCGGGCCATCACTTGGATAATTGTCACGCACCGCGCGTAAGCCGCCGTAAAATACAGACTGCGCTGCGCTCCTGCCAAGTAGAGATCGATGGCTGACGTCAGGTTGCCATCGCCTTCTTCCACCAAGCCACACAGGTAAAGGTCCCGCGCCTCCAGAAAGGCTTGCACTTGTCCGACCAACGTCTGCGATGCCCCCGTCACACTCTGGGCCAGGCGAGCCCGATCACTCTCGGTCTCTTTCAAATACTCCAACAGCACCTCGGAAGAGCGGAGATGCCGTTTGGCCGTGTGATAAGGCGCAGAGTAAAGAATTGCAGGCCGATCATCCGTGCTCATCCGGGCGTCATCGGCGTAGCGGGTCAACGACACAGCGTCGCCGCTCAGGCAGCCGAGAATCTGGATCGGACGTTCCAAGCCAACGGTCCGAGCTGCTGGCCGCACCTGCAGATCCGCCAATCTTCGTTCGAGCGCAGAGGCGTCCCACAGATTGGCCTCGGCGCCCAACAGTCCCAAGACCGGGATGTCGACGTTGAAATGCAGCATCACCGCCCAGGCGCGGGGAAAGGAAGCCAGGAAAGTTCGCACGATCCCTTTGAGTTCATCGCGGCCCAACTGATGCAAGGGCAGCCATTGACAAAACAAGCCTCCGGAATTCAAACATTGGCGCACGGCCTGGAAATGTTCGTGGGTATAGAGGAAGCCCGCTCCATCCTGCGCCGGATGGAACAAGTCCGCCACCACCACATCGTAGCGATGGGCAGTCGTCCTCACAAAACGACGCGCATCACCCGCGAATAAGTGCACCAACCTGTTGGTAAACACGCCGCCATTTTCCGGCGCGAACGCCGGCATCAGCTCGACAATGGCCGGAACCAGTTCCACCCCGTCAATCTCCAAGCCCGGATGTTCCGCCGCCGCCCCCAGGGTGATCCCGGTCCCGGGTCCCAGGAATAACGCCCGTTGCGGATGCGGATGCAGGATTAAAGGCAAGTGCGCTTGTCGCCGCTCCGCCAGCGCCGCCGCTGTCCCGCCCATCTGCAGACGGTTGTTTACGCGAAGACTGCGATGGCCATCTGAAGTCTGCACCACCGCCACCGTCCCGTAGGCGCTCTCTCGATACTCCCGCACTCGCGCTCCGGGCGGGAGATCGACCAACTGCAGGTTTGCCGGCGCCAGCCAGAGCACCGCGAACATCACCGGCAGCACCACCGCTGCCCATTCCCACTTCTTCGGAATCGTCCGCACGACCCACAACAACAGCAGATAACCCGCGGCGATCATCAAGGCGCACGTTTTGCTTCCCAACCCCGGCAAGAGCCACAAACCCGCGCTGGGGATCGCCGCGACCGCCCCCATCACGTTGATGGCGGCCGCGCGGCCGACTCCTCCCGGCACAGGCGCCGTTGCCTGGATCAAATGACTGTACAACAGCCCCATGAAGAACGTCGGCAACGCAAATATCAGCGCCGCCGTACTCATCTCAGCCATTAATACGCCGGCCATTCCGTCTCCCAGCGCATCCCGGCACGCGTCGTAAAAAGCTCGAAGCGCCGTCGCGCTCCGAACGCCCGCCAACCACGCGAGCGACATCCCACCCACGCTCCAAATCAATGTCCGCCGGAATGCCCAACCGCTTCCGCAACGTTGGTAAACCGCGCCACCGAGGGCCATTCCACACAAATACACCGCTAACGCCGCAGCATAGCTGTAAAGGGTATTCTCCAGGACCTGGCAGAGCAGCCGGACACCAACCCATTGAGCAGCCAAACCCAAAAAGCCAATCCCGAACGCCGCAACCGCCAGACGCCGCCATGTCAGGTTGCCGCCCGACATTTCGGCACGCGCCTCCAGGCGGTGCCCCCGCCCCGCGGCGGGCCCTGAGGGTCCGGTGGCAGACTTGGCGCCCGCAGCACGCTCGCTGCGCCCGGCCGCGACCGCCATGAACCCGACTATGGTGCTTAGCGCCGCCAACGCCAGGATTGACCCGCGAAAGCCCAGCCATGGCATCAGCCAGAACGCTCCCGCGAGGGTCCCTACCACAGCCCCCAAAGTGTTGGCTGCGTAAAATGCGCCCACCGCGCGGCCGACCTTGTTGCAGCGAGCCAGCGCCCGCTCCATCGCCGGCACAGTTGCGCCCATCGCAGCCGTCGCCGGCAGCAACGTGATGGCGGCAATCCCGAAAGCCAACGCGCAGCGCCATCCGTCGCTGGTTGATGGACCACTCAGCCTTAGGGCCAGGTGGCTGATCGCATCGACGCTAAATGCGGTCGTGGCGCCCCACATCCCCACGATCACCTGTAACCATCCGTACCAACGCACCGATTCCGAATTCACGCGCCCGCCGCCCATCCCCATCGCCTTGCCCAACGCCCACGCGCCAAGAGCCATCCCGCCAAAAAACGCGCTCACCACGGCAATCAAGGCGATTACGTCATGACCAAGGCCAGCGGCGAACATCCGCACCCAAATCATCTGATAGCCCAAGGCCGCCGCGCCGGAGAGAAAGAAGAGCAGATAAAGAATCGCAGCCGCCTTGGACTTGTTGGCCGGGCCGGGGGCATCCGAGCCGGCGGGCGCGACCCCAGCCGCGTTGGCACGCCGCGCGTTCACAGGCAGGCTCCGGGTTGCATTTGGAAACTGATTCAAGCCGGGCGGCCACGCCGTTCTTCGGCGCCGCGGTAAACGCAGCGTGACTGGCATGTTTCCGCCACCACGATTTCGCTTAAACCAGGCAACCGCCGTTGCAACCGTCGCCAGATCCAAACCGCCACGTTTTCGCTGGTTGGATTTTCCAATCCCGGAATCTCGTTCAGATAATGGTGATCGAGTTTTTCCCAGGTCGATTTGAACGCGGCGGTGATGTCCGCATAATCCATGACCCAGCCCAATTTGGGATGGCATTCCCCGCCCACCACGATCTCCACTTTGAAGCTGTGCCCATGCAGACGACGGCACTTGTGGGTTTTAGGCAAATGCGGCAGCAAATGAGCCGCCTCAAACTGAAAAGTCTTTCTAAGTTCCATCATCATTTCCGTTTCCGCTTTTCCCGCCTTCGCCCTGCGGGCTACGGCGGGCAGGCCACTTTCCGCTTTCGCTTTTTTCGCTTTCCGCTTTCCGCTTTCCGCTTTCCGCTTTCCGCTTTTCCCCCTCACTGTTTCTCCCAGTCGGTCCAGGTCACCAAATTGCTCAAGGCCGGCCGGCCATCATGGCGCCAGGTGAGCGGCGGTTGTTGCATGCGGCCGAGCGGACAGACTCGAGTCACGCCCCAGCGGGCCAGTTGTTGTGCCAAATCCTTCGCGGTCTCTTCATGGGCTGCGATCCCAACGGTGGAAACCCGGCCCCGCACGACGTCGGATTGGTGCAGCGCATCCGTCAGATCCATCACCCCTTTCACATAGATGAACCGGTTCAGGCAGGACATCTGGAAGCGCGCGTCACCCTCGTAGACCACGGTCCAATTCGTTGATTCGGTGCTGCACCACAGGTGGGTTCTCAGATCCAAATCGCGCGGAGCCCGTTCCCGGATCCGGTAGAAATCGCGCCGGTTCGCGATTAACGCCGCTTCCTCCAAGGGGATGGGCCCCCGCGGCTCAAGCTTCTCGCGTTCCTCCAATTCCGCCGCGAGCATTTCGGCGAAGAGCTCCGCGGTGATCGCGCCGCCCGTCTGCACAAAGATCACATGCGGCGAAAGACAGCCCTGCTGGTTCCACGCCACCACATCGTCCACCGCCCGTCGCACTGCTTGGCGGGCGCCGGCGCCAACCAGAACTTCCTCAGCCACGAAGCCGAAGCTGACGCGATGGCCATATCCCAGGAACTTGATTCGGGCCGGCAGACGACCGCGCAATTCGGCCAGCATCTCATCGCTGCCAGTGGCCGTGACGCAGTCCGCCGCCTCGAACAAGGGATCTTCCAGGCGTCGCTCGCCTCCAGCCCATTCAGCGATCTCGACGCAACAAGCCAGCTTGGGTTCCACTTCATGGATGGAATGCGCGAAGAGCCGGGTCAGCAGAGACGTGCCCCGCGCGCATTTCAAGAACTGCCCCGAACGCGCCAGCCAACCCAAGGTCAGGCTCATCCAGGCTGAGGCCGGCACATTTCCCGGAGCGATGATCGCCGTCAATTCGGGGCCACAAGCCATGGCCGCCGGGATCTCCCCTCGATCGCCCCAGGTCACCATTTCGTCCAACCGTTGGCTGTGTCCCAAATCCTGCACCACCAGCGCCTGCAGATTCGGCCGGGTCAATTGACCAAAAAACGCGTCCAACCCGCGCGCCAGCGTCGTGGGCGGAAAACCCGTTTCCTTCGGGCTCTTCTCCAGAGCCAGGCGGCGAAATGGATAATCGGGCTGCATCCAATTCTCGCCCACTTCGCTCAACACACGGATTAAGTGAGCCGTGCTGCGATCGCGCAGGTAGGATTCCCGGTTGCGTTTGAGCGTTTCGCACGCCTCCCGGATCATGGTGGGAGTCAACTCCGCTTCGGGCGGAAGATCAGCGATGAAATAGCTCGGCAGATTCATTTCAGAGGCGGCGCGCCCATGGTTTCCCGAGCACAAGACGTATCGGAGCCGGCCAGCTCGGGAGCAGGAGTCCGATAACGTCCAGCTCCCTCCAGCCAGAAGAGGCCGATCAGTGAGACCAACAGCAGACAGGCC
>Ga0247664_1000216_pt1 | contig 14942 bp, 11 predicted proteins | sample CNK05_metaG_FD_182715 | JGI IMG/M metagenome (GOLD analysis project Ga0247664, IMG submission 182715) | Soil microbial communities from Purdue University Martell Research Forest, Indiana, United States - CNK05 | ecosystem: Environmental > Terrestrial > Soil > Temperate forest > Bulk soil...
GGTTGCCGGTGGATCCACTCGAAAACGGGAGTGCCACCGGCAAGGGCCTCCGCCATCTTTTCGCGCGCGAGTTCGCTGGAGCGCCCACCGCCGGGTTGGAATTCAGGACTCACGTCGCCAGGACTCAATTCCGCCAGTCTTGCCATCGGTACCCCGTAAAGATCGCAGGCATGCTGGTTCCCAAATAGAAACCGGCCGCTGTCGCCGTCAAACACGACGATTGCTTCAGGCGCATGCTCGATCATCGCCCGTAACCGTGCTTCACTCGTGCTGAGCTCCGCTGTCCGCTCGGCCACACGGCGTTCCAGGGCCTGCGTCATCTCCAGCAATTCGCGCTCAGCCTTCTTTCGTTCGCTGATATCTCGCGAAATGATGATGTGAATGGTTTTTGCCGCGATCATGACCGCGGTGGAGGTCACCTCAACAGGAATGACCTTGCCGTCGAGTCGGCGGATCAACCATTCAAAGTGATGAGCCTTTTCTCTTTGGACGATATCAGTAACCTCGGCCTTTTTGTCCGCGGTGCTGCAACCGTCCGCCTGAAGTGGCGGTGAAATGTCCTCGGGCAGCGCTGGCAGCAATTGTTCTTTGCTTTCCGCGCCCATCAATTCGACTGCCGCCTGGTTGCAATCCAACAGAACGCCCGTCTCGGGATCATACAACCAGATGGCGTCGGCGCTGCGCTTGAACAGGCTCTCAAACACGATGTCACTGTCGCCAATCCACGCTCCTGGCGCACCGGTTCTTTCGCCCCGCTCACTGGTCTCAGGCCCTTTCATGACAGGTAAAAACCAAACCTCATGATAGAGACACTGCGACCCTCCCCGCAATGCCCTAATCATGGATTCTGATCATCTTCCGGACGATGCCCATCGCACCCGACATTCCCATTCTGGGTCAGTGACAATCGATGTGAACACCCGTGCGTTCCATCGGTTCGCCGCCGGTTCCAGGGCGGGTGGCCACATTTCACAGATGAATTCGCCCTGGAGCCTGGCGGTCGCGCCGAGCACCTTCGGCGAACACGCCAATCAACTGTTGGTCGGCAATTTCGGCAGCAGCACGATCATGACGTTCGATGCAGGATCTTATTCGTCCCCGCTCGTGCGCGAACGAGCGAGGCCTCGATGAATCGCAAAGCTAGGCGACCGATGCGGCCGGAGGCGGCGAGCTGTTGCTTCAAATCCTCGAGCTGTTTCGCCTTCGCCTCAGTGCTCGTCATATCGGCAAACGGGACTTGGCAGCGCTGGCTGAGCCATAGGCCGAATCTTCGCGGCCCAGTGGCGTCGTCGGTTTGGCTGTGAATGATGCGGCGGTGTCTGCCCGCGCGGTGAGAATGAGGTCGAGGGGATGCGTTTGGGGCAACCGCCGCAAGCTGGTAGGTTATTCCGTCGTCACCTGAGCTGTCTTCTGTAAGTTCAAGAGCGACGGCCTCAAATCGCGTCGTTCGATTTGCGTCAAAGCGACGCTGCAAGACGAGCCTGCCTTTTTCCAACTTCCATTCGTGTCGTCCGAAGCTGAGCCAAACCGCGCCCCAGGTGAAGGAGGCCCCATTGGCGGCCAGGAAGGTCGCCAGACCCCACAAGTCGGGTCGGTGCTGGGCGGCGGAAACGACATACAATGCAACCGAGGCAACCAGGGTGCAAATGATCCACATGGTGATAGCTTGCTTGCGCGCCCAAAGAGGAGCCGGAGTAGTTCGCAACCGGCCATCACGCCGCCAAATGTCCAGAACGCTGGGATTCATCAATCGCATCTTTCTGCCCACCATCTTTCTGCCGTCGTCCACTGTCCCATCTTTCTGCCATCATCTCCTTTGGCATCTTGTTGTCTCCGACGTAAGCCAGGGCGAGGAATGTTCTCGGCAAACGGTCGCTACATTGCCGCCAAGTTTCCGACGCCACGACGCCATCTAGAGCTTGCGTGGCGGGCGGCATTTCGATAATGCGTGTCCCGGCAGGGCGGTTTGGCGTGCTGAATTGCGCGCCATCAAGCAGTTGACGAAGCGCCGATAACCCACTAAGCAGAGACCATGCGGCCGTTCCAAATCATTTTCAATTCGACCAGCGCCGGAGAACTCGCCCGGATGCCGAAGGAACTGCAGTTAAGTATTCTGGGTGAGTTCCGGGGTCTGCCGCAGGAGGTAATGAGCACGGACCTGGAGCACTTCGGGAAGCTCGAGCGGAACGGAAAGACTCTGCACCGGTTTCGCATCGGTGAGTACCGGGTTTATTTCGAAAGACACGAACTGGGCGTGATCGTGCACCGCATCCTAAGCCGGAACAGTTTGAAGGATTTCCTGTTTCGCTCCAGTCTGCCGGTGGGCGAGGATGAGGCCCTGCAACAGAATCCGAAGTTCTGGGAACTGATCGAGGCCGGCCAGGTCAAGTCGGGCTCGGCGGGCTAAGATTCGGCGTCCGAGCCAAGTTCCACATTCCAGTAAGCCAGATCGAGGAAGTGTTTCCAGCTTTCGTGCTGATGGAAGCCCAGGTTGACTTGGACGAATGGACGCCACTTCGGTCGCTTCGGTTTGCGGATGAGATGCATCCCGGCTTCCACCGGGGTCCGATTGGCTTTGCGGGTATTACAGGGGATACAGGAACAAACGATGTTCTCCCAGGTGGTGGGCCCGCCGCGATCGCGCGGAATCACATGATCCAGGTTCAGGTCTTTGCGTTCGAAGATTTGCCCGCAGTATTGGCATGTGTTCCGATCCCGCTCAAAGATGTTATGGCGCGTGAATTTAACCTCTTTCTTCGGCATCCGGTCGAACAAAACAAGGAGGATGACCCGCGGAATGCGGATACGGAATGAGACCGTGCTAATACTCTCCGGATGGGGCTCCTGGATGGAAAAGTCGTGCCACTGCCCGAAATCGAAGGTTTGAAAGGACCCGTCGCCCGCACCCAGCACAACTTGGGCGCGCCCCTCAAACAGCAGCGTCAGAGCCCGCCGGGCCGAGCAAACATTGACTGCCTGCCAGAGGCGATTCAAAACAAGGACGTGCTGGTCAAGATAGTAACTCATGAACCCGTCGTACCGCCGCGAAACGTATCACAGCTGAAACTTCAAAGTCAACTTTTCCGTCTCTGCCGCAGGCTGTTCTGCTCGTTGCTGGTTCAGGGTTCAGGGTTCAGGGTTCAGGGGTGCACCTTGAAAGCTGGGCGGCCGGCTAGCCTTTGACCTTTGACCGTGTGGCACACTAACGCGGCTCCGAGACCGGCTTGGCGGAACCGCTGCGGCGCAGGCGCAGCGACCCGGCGTCAAACACGCCGCGCCCGTCAGCGCCGCGAAATTCGCAGACCAATTCCACATTGATCAAATCCTGGACATCAAAGTCGTAGCGCAAAGGTGTCCAATCGGTATTGGTGGTAAGCCCTGAGGGGGAGCGTTCACCCGAGATGCGGAGCATCACCCCGCTGTTGGTGGCGCTGGCGGGGATACCCAGCGTACGGCCTTGACCGAGGAGTTGGTAATGACCGGCGGGGAGCAGCACCAGGGTGCGCCAGGAGGCGGACGACCAGCTGTCTCCTGCGCGAATCTCGAGGGTATCATGATCATCGACTTTAGTGCGGTTGCTGGCCATGGGAGATCGGCCGCCGTGAAACTGCCAGGTAGGCAGGCGGGCGTAGCCGTCCTGGTCGAAGGTGAGCGGTCGTTCGGGGTGTTCTAGTTGTCGGGCGACCTGGGCGACGCGGCGGGTGATGCGCGCCTTAAGATTTTGAACGGCCGTGTCAAACTGGGAACGGGCGACCACGTTTCCTGCAGCGGCGTGCAGGCGTTCGCTCATTTGATCCACCTTGCCGATCAGACGTTCGGCTTGGAATTGGTTGGTGAAGATATTCTGCAGCCGTTCCAAGTAGCGGCGACGGCCTGCCGCCGTGGTGAAAAGCGCCTTGGCTACCAATCCGTCCCAATGCGGCGTGATGGTCGGGGCGGGGGATTGACCTACTCCCAGGATTTGATCAAGGCCATGAGGCATAAAGACAAGCTTGTCCTGCGGATAGTCATGAAAGAGCCGATAGTTGTTTGGACCAAGGCAATAACCATCCCAATGTTGGAACAGCACTTCGAGGGCGGTAAAGGTAAGGAAGCGGTCCACATCCAGGAGTTGTTCGAGCCGCGCGAGGCGTTGGGTGGGATTGGTCAGGCGCGTGGCTGCAAGCAGCGCGGTGAGGTCCGAGCGATCAGTGGGATTGTCGCCGGAATCCACTTCGAGGGCCTTGCTGATGTCGCCACCTGAACCGCCGTCGTAAAGGTTGCCTTTGGTGGACTCGAAATGCTGTTTGAGGAAATGTTTGTTGTAGGCCTCAACCAGCACGTAAAGACCGAGGTCGCGTCCGTTCAAGATGACGCGGGCATGGGCGATCCGGGTGGCGGGCACGCCGGCCTCGGCGAACGCTTCGCGCGCCAGTTTTTCGCAGAGAAAGGAAGGATCCTGGACCGAATTGTTGAGATGAATCTTATCCAGGCCATAAAAGCGTTGGCCGCGGACGAACTTGTCGAAGTTCAGCGTGAGGGATGGTTTGCCATCGATGGGTTGGAAGGTGAAGGAACCTTTGAGGTGCAGCGCGACATTTGTGAGCAGCGTGTTGCCTGCTTGGACCGTAACATGGACATCCTTACGTTCGGGGCGTGGTTTGCCCCAGACTTGCCGATAATCCTTGAGCACAGCCATGCCTTCTGGGGGCACGTCGATTTGGAGCCGCGGAACGACGCGTCCTTCGAACAAGTCGGTTGGGTTTTCCGAGGCAGCTTGCGTTGGGGGCTGAGCGTGCAGGAGGAGGGCTGGAATGGTCCAGAGCCAGTGGGCAGCCTTCGTTCTGAGGGGAAGCGTAAACGCCGTGGTCACGCGCAGGAGGGTACGCTGAGGAAAGGGGCGGAAGCGAGCTCTGGACGGTAAACATTGGCTGTGGTTCGGGGTATGCTTGCAAGAGCGCCATGAGCCAACACATTCTAGTGGTCGACGATGAGGCGCAAATCCGGGAGCTTCTTTGTATCTATTTGATGAAGCAAGGGTTCCAGGTTTCCACGGCGGCGACTTCGCAGGAAACTCTTCAAGTGCTGCGCAAGGCTCCGGTGGATTTGGTGGTGCTGGACATTGGCCTGGCGGATGAGGATGGACTTAAGTTACTGGCTGATATCAAGAAGCATCATCCGAATCTGCGTGTGGTCATGCTCACAGGGATGGGTTTTGTGGAAGACTTGCTTCAGGAAGCGCACCAGAAAGGCGCGGATGGTTATGTGAGCAAGATCTTGCCCCTGGACGAGTTGCTCATGGCGATCCAGCGGATATTTCGGCCCGCATCTTCGGCTGCCCAACTCCAGGGCGCCTAAATCGGCATCCAATCGGGAAAAGCTTGCCGGGCAAACGTTGCCGGACGGCCCCGTGTTTAGCGGGCTTTATAGATCGTTTGCGTCGGGCTGTAGCGGCGCTCTATGAGCGCCGACTTTTCATCTCAATTTTTCATCTCGCTCGGCGGTCATAGACCGCCGCTACAGTCGAGGATCGCAACTCCCTAACGAACAGTAAGGGAACTTTCCAAGATGCGCCTTGACTAGGGAATGGGCTCTTCGGATGATGGGGTCGACACCTCTGGGAACGAACCTTCAAGCTGTTGATCTGTTTTATGCGTACGCGCCTTTGCACTCTTTTCTTGGCCTCGTTTTGCAGCCTACCTTTCGGCGCTATCGCGCAAGGCGGGCCCTTTGATCCATCGGAATGGCCGGCGACAGCGGATCCCAACAGTGTGGTCCATTACGTCAGCGTGGATCCGACGGCATTCACGCCGCTGGGCCCCAACTGGCTTGATTCGGGAATGACGATCCTGACGGGCGGCGATCAAATCACGACGCCGATCACGATCGGTTGTTTGCCGGGGCTGAAGGTGTTGGGCAACTACCTGAACACGGCGGACGTCAACTTCAGCGAATGGGCTGATGACGATACCATCGACATTTTGATGCAGGTCTACGGAGATTCGGCCGTGTTGAGTACCGCCGGCGCGCCCCGCGGCTACAATTTTCTGACCGGCGTTCTTCCTGAACTCGCCGCGCCTCTGGGCGGCACGCTGCCGGTCGAAGCCAAGAACGGGAAATGGAACTGGGTGTTGTTCCGAATTACCAATGGCACGCGACCTTCCGACGGCACGCGGTTCGTGGGGTCGATTCCGGCCAATGCCCAAGGCGGTTTCCAGGCTGGGGGCGTCAACGGCGGCACCATTCGGCTGGAAGGCGTCCCCAACTTGATCGTGCGCTTGATCGCCTTCGGGCAACGCGGCGCCTTTGGTGAACCCGAACAGATCAACACCTTCTTCCCCCCCGAACAATGTGAGGCGGAACCCGAGACCAACCTGGTCTTCGATGACATCAACGCCGGCACGGGCAGCCATCTGTCGGTGCTCAACGATGGAGATCAACTGACCGAGAACCTGACGGACGTCGGGCCGACCGGAGACAAACGCAAAGCGGTGCGCGCGCTGGGCAGTTATATGAACTTCGGCATCGCTGATAATTATCTGGGCCTGCCTTGCAATGAGACGCATGCGATGAAGGTGTGCGTGGAGTTCTATGACGATCCCGCGTTGGCGGGCGCGAGCTTCGGCCCGGAGGCGTTTGCGACCGATTCCTGTGGCAGCGTGGGGTTTTATCCGCCCGACCGCCAGCAGGTGCTCCAAGGCAGTGGCCTGTGGATGCGCCGATCGTGGGTCGTGCCTGCGGTTAATTTGTTTGGCGTGAACGCGGCTCCACTGACCGCGGGCCCGCGTCTGGTCTTTGAAACCGGCCGAGCCGTCGCCATCTCTCGTTTCGACCTGGCGGTGATGCGCACGGGCACTCATCCTTTGGCGGGGCAGGATCCACTGGCGGATTGTTTCGAAGATCCAAATATCTGCACGGGCGCTTATGGGAATTATGTGGAAATGGATTTGGCCAACGGCATTTTGAACGGACTGGCCCCGGGCACCTCGGGCGGCGATCAGGAAATGATTCAGGCCGATGCCGGCCCGCTGGACGATCGCCGTTTTGCGATCCGGCCTGCCCGCAACGATGGCAACCCTGCGTTCCAGCACATCTACCTGAACTTTGCCATTCAGAATGAAGCATTGGGCCCCAATTCCCAGCCCAATGCCCAGCTTGCCATCTGCACGACCTATTACGATGACCCGACCCTGGTGGGCGCGCGGTTCCGGCCGGAAGTGTATCAGTCCGATGTCAATGGCGTGGTGACGTTCGCCTTTACGTCGCCGGCGCTTGAGGTCGCGCTGGAGGGCACCGATAAGTGGCGCGATGCGTATTTCGAGCTGCCGAACGTCAAGTTCAATGGAGTGAACCAGGGTCCCCAGGCTGCCGCCAGATTCTATGTCAGCGACAAAGTATTCTTCACCCGGGTGCGTTATGCCGTCATTCGGCCGTGCGGCCCCACCGCTAATGTAAACCTCCTGGCCGAATGCAAAAATCCAACGCTGAGTCTCAGCACCGAAACCGCCCAACTTAAGCTGCGTTGGCCGCTGACTTATACCGGCTTTCGACTGGAAGCCAGCGACAGCCTGAGTTTGCCTAACTGGGCTCAAGTGGCGGATCCGGCCGTGATTGACGGAACTGATTTCGTGATTACACAGCCGGTGACCAGCCCGGTCTTCTATCGGCTGCGCCGATAGGTCCGGGACACTGACGCCGTGTTTGCAGTGGTTGAATTGCCTAAAGCGAGCCGGCTCGCCGGGAAGTCGACTGGCCCCGCTGCTTGCCGCTTCTCTCGGGTGCCTGTCCCTGTCCCTGTCCCTGTCCTTCTGGCCTTGTGGTTAAGCGCCCTGCTTGGGCTCGCGAACACTCCCGGCTGGGGCGCCGTGCAGTTGAACGAAATCGTCAGCCGCAACGACAGCGTATTGGCCGATGAGGATGGCGAGTACCCTGACTGGATCGAACTGCGAAATCTTGACACGGCGGCGCTTAACCTGGCCGGGTATGGTCTTTCCGATGATCCGACACTCCCGTTCAAGTGGGTTTTCCCGACGCGGGTGCTGCCGGCTGGCGGTTATCTGGTGGTGTTTGCCTCGGACAAGAATCGCACGAACACCCCGACCCTGCATGCCAACTTCGCCATCAACCCGGAAGGCGAGACCTTGGTGCTGACGCGTCCGGATGGAGTGCGAATGGACCAGGTGGCGACCGGTTTTCTGCCTTCCAACTTCTCGCTCGGGCGCGTCCTGGACGGGCGAACGAACTGGCTGCTTTTTCCACGGCCCACGCCCGGGTCGGCGAATACCACGGCCGGCTATGCCGAGTTGCTGCCCGCGCCGTCTTTTTCGAGGCCGGCCGGCTTCTATGACGCGGGATTTTCTCTGACCGTCAGTTCGCCGGCGCCGGAGGCCGTGATCCGTTTTACCCTGGATGGATCCGAGCCGACCACCAACTCGGCGGTCTATTCGGTTCCACTGGAAGTCCGCGATCGGTCCGGTGAATCCAATGGCATTTCGATGATCCAGGGCACGGCCACCGTGAACCAGCATACGGACGGCTGGTTCCCACCCAATGGATTGACGTATAAATGCACCGTGGTGCGGGCCCGGCTTTTCCAAGACAACCGGCCGCCGGGACCGGTCGCCACCTCCACCTATTTCGTCAGTCCCGGCGCGGGGCAACGGTACCGTTTGCCGGTGGTGTCGATCGCGACCGATCCGTACGGGTTGTTTGATTACACCAACGGGATTTACATGTTGGGGTTGATCTTCGATCAGTATCGGGCGGCGCATCCCACGGAACCGTTAACCGGCCATACTCCCGCCAACTACACGCAGCGCGGCAAAGCCTGGGAACGCGCCGCTCACCTGCAATGGTTCACTTCGGATGGGTCCACGGGCTTTGCGCAAAACGTCAAGATCGACATCCAAGGCCAGTCTTCGCGTTCTTTTCGCGAGAAATCTCTGGGAGTCAAAGCGCGCAGCGACCTCGCTCCGATCGATGCCGTTGCCTATCCAATTTTCCCCGGCCTCACCAATCGATTCGGCCGGCCGATCTCGCGTCTGAAAGGTTTTCGCCTGCGCAATTCCGGCAACGATTGGGCCTACACCCTTTTTCGAGATGAACTCGCCCACCGTTTGGCGGCCGGAACACTCGTCGATACGCTCTCCTATACGCCGGTCGTCACCTTCCTGGATGGAGAATACTGGGGGATTTTGAATGCCCGCGAACAGGAAGACGAAGACTATTTGGCGGACCATTACGATCTCGCTCCGGAAAATCTTACCATCTGCGAAACCATCGGGACTGTGATTTACGGACGGCCCGCAGATAACCAGCACTTCCTGAATCTGCGGAATTACGCCGATACGAATGATCTGTCGGACCCCCTAAAGTACGCTTACGTCCAGACCCAGATGGACGTGGAGAATTTCATGAATTACCAGGCGGCGGAGATCTATTACGCCAATGCGGACTGGCCGCATAACAATATCCGATTCTGGAGGCTGAAAACCGCGCAATACCAACCGCAATCTCCCTGGGGACAGGACGGACGCTGGCGTTGGCTTTTGTTTGATGTCGATCTGGGGCTGAGTCATCCATGGAGTGGCGGGTACGGCGATAATACGCTTTCCGCAGCGCTTTCGCCGACTGGACGTCCGGGCATTAATGCGCCTTGGTCCACCGCCTTGCTGAGAGGGCTGGTGCGCAATCCGCAATTTCGCGCCGATTTTATCAACACCATCGCCGATCATCTGAACAGCACTTTCAAAGAGAATCGCGTCACGGACGTGATCGACGGCATCTACAACACGCTCGCGCCGGCCATGGACGAACACATTCGGCGCTGGCGGACGATGGGCAACTCGGTGAATACGTGGTCCAACAACGTCCGCGGGTTGCGCACGTTCGCCAGTCAACGCCCGATCAATGTGCGGCAGCATGTGGTCACTCAATTCGGCCTGAGCGGTTTTGCTAACCTGACGTTGAATGTCAGTCCGGTTGCGCGCGGTTCTATTCGGATTAACCGTTTGCTGGTGAATGAAACGACGCCGGGCGTGACCAATGGCGTGCCCTATCCGTGGCGCGGCACTTACTTCCGAGGCGTTCCAGTTCAACTGCAAGCGATTCCTGCCCCCGGGTCCATGTTCGCCGGCTGGAGCGGGGCGCCGGGCCTCGGGACCAACCAGCTGATCACCTTTACTCCCACCAACAATGCGACCATCACCGCCCTGTTCCAGCCCAGCCCGCCTCCGTTTGATTTGGCGGCCGGCTCGTATCGTTTCACGGCCTGGGATCCGGCGGCGCCCGCAGAAACCTACCCTGCGCATATGCGTTTTCAGCAGACCACCAACCAGGATCCTTCCCTGGTGACGCCGCTGGAATCCGACTGGCGCTGGTCTTATGCGCTAACCAATCGAAGCCGTGTGCTCGGTCTGGGCGACCAGGGCGTGGCCTTCCTGAACACCAGCAATCCCCAGGACCTGCCTGGCGCCGGTTATTTGGGGGCCGCGCTGTTGGCGGTTCGCACGATCGGCGTCACTAACATCGAGGTGAGTTGGATCGGCGGAACAGTTCTGCCCAATCAACAAACCTACGCGTTGCGCCTCCAATACGCCGTGGGCGAGGGGCCGTTTCGTGATGTGCCGGACCCGTCGGGTCAGCCCATCGAATACGTGCGCAATGTAATCCCTGGTCATCAACAGTTGGTTGGCCCCTTCCTGCTGCCGGCCGAAGTGAATCACCAGGAGTACCTTCAGCTGCGCTGGAAATATTATCACGTGTCTGGTCTGAGCGGCCCCCGCGCCCAACTGCGCCTGGACGATGTGCTGGTCTCCCACCAGGTTCCACTGTTGTCTCCGACGGTGGCTGTTCCCGTCCTGTTACCCGACGGGGCGTTGCGTTTGAATTTCACCGGCTCTCCGCATCGAGATTATTGGCTCGAAACTTCGACAGATCTTTCTGCCTGGGTGCGGATTTATCGGAACACAACGGACATCGAGGGCGACGCTCAGATTCCGCTCTCCGGCTGGAACCAGGAGGGGCAGCGCTTCTTTAGATTCTGGTTTCCGTGAGCCGTTCCAGGGCGGAGGGCGCAGGGCGGATGGCGGAGTGCGATGGATCGGCCCCTCGGGTCGCCTCGTTTGTTGATTGCCCATTGCTCATTGCTCATGGCGAAGGACAAGCTGAGCACTGAACGAGCACTGTGCATCCTCAAGGCGGGAATCCAAACGCCAGCTTCACTGCGGAATACTCGGGATGGACGGCGCCGTCCGTTGTTCGAATGATTAAGGGTGGTTCAATCCATGTGCGCTCACGCAGGGGCGGCGGGAAATCAGAGGCGCGCGCCATTCCGAACAAACCCAGCAACGGCGCATCTCCTTCGCGCAGGATGACTGGACGTTGCCGGATCACGCACAACCCGGCGTCCCGGGCGGCCGTCTTCAGCCTTGTCTCCTGGCTCGCCGGCGACATGGGAAATACACAAGCGAAGAACCCGCCCTGCGCCAGATGGCGGGCGGCTGCCGCACAGTAATCCGCGATGCTCCCCCGCAATTCAAATCGGCACGCGATTTTTTGCGGGTGTTCGCCGGTCAATCCGCTTCCCGGAGTGAAGTACGGCGGGCTGGCCAGGATCAAGTCAAACCGTTCCTCCGGCCGAAGGACACCCGGGACACGGAAATCGCCTTCCCGCACTTCATATCGTGCGGCCAGCCCGTTCCAATCGGCGGATTTGCGCGCGAGCCGGACGCTCTCGGTTTGCGCCTCCACCGTCACGAAGCGCGCGCCAGGCAGGCGCCACGCCGCGATCATGCCGACCGCTCCGATCCCGCTGCCCAGATCGAGAGCGGTGCTCGCGGTCGGACACCAGGTGGATCCATACCAGGCCGTGAGCACATCGTCCGTGGAAAATCGGTGGCCATCTCTGAGTTGGAACAGGCGAAAGTGCCCGCTAATCGCATCCAGGGTCTCCCCAGGTTCGACCGCAAGACCGGCGCTGGCGCCCGGAGGAACTGGGCCTGGTTTGGCCCATCCCTTGAAAAACGGTTCCGAAGAGTCCATGTGCGTGATCACGCAGCGTGTCCCAAGCTTCGAGCTCGCGCACGATTTATTTGTTCGGCTTCATTGCCTCGCAACGGGAGTGAGGGAGTTGGGCGGTTGCCACTGCTTGGGGATCGTGATAATTCTCAGCTCGTCATGAATCTCTCCCGCCTCGGTTCGCTTGGTCTGACTCTGGGTTGGTCATTGTCATCGACCTGGGCTGCCGACACCACGCTGAAGCTGACGTTGCAACGGCGTGATGCCAGGACAGGCGGCCCCCTCATCAGCCAGGAAGAAGTCCCTGCGAACCGGCTTGGGATCGTGGTCATTGACCTCTGGAACTATCATTGGTGCAAGACTTCGGCCGCCCGCGTGGCCGCGTTAGTGCCGCGAATGAACCGTTGCCTGCAGGTCGCCCGAGACCTTGGGATCCAGGTTTTTCTATGCCCAACCGACGTTGCCGACAATTATGTCGGCACGCCGCAGGTGGAATCCGTTATTGCGCTGCAGCGTGTTGCGATCCCAAAGCGTGAGGAGATCCAATGCCCGGCCGCTCCCGATGGAGGCGGCTGTACCTGTGGCCGCGAGCGATGCCAGGTGAACTATGGTTGGGATGGGATGCATCCGGACCTCATCATCGGCGAGAAGGATCTGATCCCGAATGACCCGGAGCTGTTTTACGCCATTTGTCAGCAACGCGGTATCACGCATCTGCTTTATCTGGGTGTGCATACGCAAGTTTGTTTGCTGGGGAAGTCCGTGGGGGTTCGGCGCATGTTGCAGGCTGGAATGCGTTGCATGCTCGCGCGAGATTTGACCGATGCTCATGGGCTTTATGATCCCGTGAAGGGCATCACGCCGGACGATTTCACCACCAATGTGGTGGCTCATTTCGAAAGGTACCTGATGCCGACGCTGAATCTGGTCGAAACCTGGCAAGCCATGGGGCGCTGGGATCGGGCCTGGGTGGTGGATCCCGTGCGCGTGGCGCCCTGGGGCACCTGGGCTCGGCCGCATCTTTTCGAATCGCCCCTGACGGTGACCTTGACCGCGCCCTGGGAACCGAACGCGGCCATCCATTACACGTTGGACGGCTCCGCGCCGACTCCGCAATCGCTGCGCTATACGGGGCCGTTGGTGCTCGAGAAGACCACTCGGCTGCGTGTCGCGGCCTTCGAGCAGGAGCGGGAGGTTTGTTTGCAGAGCGACACTTACTTTGCGCGGCTCGAGCCAAAGCCGCCGATGCCGGATGTCCATCTGTCCTCCCTGAAACCCGTGCGGGCGGTTGGTTACGGCCATTCTCCCTCCTTCAACGACCATCGGTTTTCACCTCGGGTTAACCCGCCCCAACCGGACCTGACCAACGAAAAGAAACCGTTGCGCCTCCGTGGAACCAAATACGACAAAGGCATTGGTGTCTTCGCGCCCAACCAGTTGCTCTACGAACTGAAGCCGGAGTATGACCGTTTTGTCGCGTTGGCCGGAGTGGACGAGCATATCCTCGACGTCAACAATGGTTCGAACCTGGCCATGCATCCCAGCGTCATCTTCCGTGTCTTCATTGACGGCGAGATGATTGCCCAAAGCCCCGTCATGCGCATCTCGGAGGAGCCTTGGCGATTCGATGTCCGTATTCCTCCCCGACATCGATTGATTAGTTTGGTAGCCATGGCCGGCGGCAACGGGAACAAGGAGGATCTGGCGAATTGGGTGAATTGCGGATTCACGACGCGCCGATGACGCGAGGTCAAGGCAGGCGGGTGGTTGCGCCGCAGCCCTGCGCGATCGGATTACGCCTTACTCCTTGACAGACTGCCTGTCGGCGAGGGGAATTCTCCTATGAATCCACCCTTTTGGTTCCATCCCCTTCGTGTGCTGTCCGGCCTCGCTGTTGCTGCGCTTCTAGTCTTGAGCTGTCCGGCGGTTGCCGCCGAATCCTCCGGGATGAAAAAGTGGCAGAAAGGCGAGGGCTGGGGTTGGGTGTGGGGCAAAGACGACGAAGTCGGGTCGCTGAACGAGATGACTGATGGGTCCCGCCTGGCTGCGCTTCGGTTAGTAAAACAAGGCAAGACCTATGATCTCGGCGTGACTTACGACCGAACGTCCTACAAATGGCCTGGCCACAGCCCCGGAGAGGTGATCTCCTTTCGGACCCCGGAGGGGGTCAAGCGTCAGGGCGACCTGCCCGCGCTGGTGAATGACAACCCAACCAAGACCGCCTGGCACAGCTGCGCCCTGTTCATCAACGACAATGTGGCCACCCAAATCGATGGGTTAGGGCACGCCACGGAGGGCGAAGACGATCACTGGTATAACGGACTTCGCGAACGGGATTGGGGCGGCAACTGGGGCTTGCGCAAGTGCGATGCCACGACCATCCCACCCATCGTCGCCCGCGGTGTCCTGATTGATGTCGCCGCCGCCAAGGGGCTGGAAGCGCTGCCGGCTAATCATGTCATTACGGTCGAAGACCTGCAGGCGGCTCTGAAGCAACAGAACAGCCGTCTCCAGCCCGGTGATGTAGTCCTAATCAGAACAGGGACGCTGCGTTTCTGGGGCGAGACCGGCCAGGATGATAAGGGGTTGATCGACCAACACGACAGTGCAGGCATCAATCTTGAAGCGGCCCGGTGGTTGGTCGAGGAAAACGGGGCCATGTTGATCGGAAGCGACACGAGCGGCCTGGAATACAAGCCCCGGACGGAGGACACGACCGCTTACCGAGCAAAATACAAATCGTTCATGCCCGTCCACAACTACCTGCTGATTCAACAAGGAGTACATATCGCGGAGTTTCACAATCTTGAAGAGCTGTCGCGTGGCAAGATCTTCGAGTTCTGTTACGTCTGCACTACTGCTCGCCTGAAGGGCACCGCTTCAGGTTTTGCACTCCGCCCCCTGGCCCTGCAATAAGTTGCCCGCCCCCCCCCCCCCCCCGCCTT
>Ga0247664_1000217_pt1 | contig 14927 bp, 25 predicted proteins | sample CNK05_metaG_FD_182715 | JGI IMG/M metagenome (GOLD analysis project Ga0247664, IMG submission 182715) | Soil microbial communities from Purdue University Martell Research Forest, Indiana, United States - CNK05 | ecosystem: Environmental > Terrestrial > Soil > Temperate forest > Bulk soil...
CCCTGTGCTGTGAAAGTCTGCAGGGTGAACTGGTCAACGATAAGGCCCACTACGACTCCTTACGTGTGCGGGGTAATTGTCTCTTGCGTCTTGTAGATGATGTCGTACTCGTTACCCGACGCGTCCAACGTGGACTGGTAGGTAATCGAGGCGCGGATCAGGTCGCCCTGGCCCGACAACGGCACCTGGTACACGTCCTTAATGCCGTTGAACACGTCGAACTGGATGCTGTTGTTGGCGCCTGCCGTCGTTAGGACCGTCAGCTTCTGACCTGCGACTGACTGGAACAGTCCGTAGTCGGTCTTGTCGAGGAAGTCTCGTGAAGCCGTCATCTGGATCGAGCGCTCGCCATACGCGACGAACTGCGCGCCCTTGGCGTTCTTGAGCCTGTACTGCGCTGCTCCAGCGTCGTCGATGTCGAACGAGAACGTGTCCATGTCGGTGACGGCTGTCGGGCTCGGTATCTGAACACTCCACGAACCCGGGCCGTACGGAACCGACGTAGGCCAAACCACGGAGCCGGGAGCCGACTGCGTAGCTTCCGACAACCCGATGATGTCGGCCTGGTACTCCAGGACGTTGTTGTTCACGGTGAACGTCTGCTTGGTGGTGCAGCAACCCGTGTAGCCGAAGACCACGCCGTTTCGCACGACAGTGATCGACAGCGTCCGAGGAGGCACCGCGACCGAGGTCGGCGTGTAGGTGTAGACCCAGTTCGGAGTCGACCCCGACTTGACACCGACAGCTCTCGACACCTCGGTGAAGTAGAGACAGGTATCTTCCGTTGCCTCCATCGTGATCGTGCCTTCAATATCGAAGTCACCTGGCACGACACCGATCTGTGCAGCGGACTGCCGAATCGGTCGACGGTAGTTGTTCTGTTCCTTGTACTCCAGCGTCTCCGACAGAATCGGGACGAACTTCGTCGGCGCTACATACGTACCGACAGTTGTCTCGAAGGCGACACCGATCAGGCCACCTGCGCCAATGCCGTACCCGCTCACTCCTCACCACCTTCGTCCTTGTTGTCGTTGTCCTCGCCGCCGTCGCCTTCGTCCTTCTTGACGACCTTGACACCGAAGATGTTGAGTTCCGTCGGATCCTTAGCGCGCATAGGCAAATGCACGCGCAGACCTGTCTTGGGATGCGGATCGGAAAGGTTGACGACCGAGTTGATAGAACGGAACCGCTCTACCTGCTCGTCATCCACATCGGTCGTCGTGTTGTTGTGGAACGTTCCGAGACCGTGGATGTAGACGTCAGAGTCACCCGCGCTCGGGTGATCCACAATCACCTGGTAAGTCATTTACACCACCTGCTGTGGGAGTGTCGTCTTGCTCTGAGATTCAAACGTCAATCTAGCCCCCATCATGAGGGAACCACTCTTGGTAATCATCCCCGGCTCGTTCTGCGTACATAGTACCGAGAAGACGTTACCTCCCAAGAGCAAGTCACTATGCACCAACGTCTCGATGGCATCTGCTAGCGTCGTTGCACCGTGGAGGTTCTGCTGCACATCCTGGATCTTCGAGTAGTACACCAAGACGTATGTTTCGAACGTGTTCAGTGTCCTGAACGTAGCACCTTGGAACTCGCGCTTCTTGTTCCCAGGAGCTATGCACAGCGCAGGGGTGTTAGGAATCAGCTCCTGGTCTCCATACCAGACACTATTCACGCCCAGAGCGGTCATGTTGGTAGGGTTGAGAAGCTTCTGGTAGATGTAGTTCGCTACCACTTCGTTACTGTCGGTATTGGGGCCGGGAGGCATCACAACCCCAATCTGGCGACGATACGCTCATTCATCCAGATCTCGAACTCTAGCTGGATAGCGTCCAAGTCCTGAGTCTGAACTAGAGCAAACGGTCGAGCAGATGCGTAGGCCTTCAGACCACCACTCAACACCTTCTGCATCATTGCCTGGAAGCCCTCGGCCGAAGTTGCACCTGCTCCAGCTGCAGTAGCGCTGCCGTAACCTGCCTGGTGTAGTGCGCCATACCAGATCTTGTCTGGCAAGTCGAGAATAGCTGCCTGGGTCTGCGTCACGGTCCAGATATTGAACTGGCCCATAGTCTTGTAGAGCAATCCAGACCTTAGCAGCGGATCTCCAACTGGAAACTTAGTCTTGGGGTCTTGAGCCTTAACCATTAGCGTCGCATCAGACAGCGGAGTCCATGCCTCCGGCCTACCTCCAGCAATGAAGTTCTTCTGGATGCTAGGCGCGAGGACTCGCTGGATCGAACGCTTCAACGGCTCACGAAACGACCTGATATCAAGTTCAAGAGTGTCAAACGCCTTTGCCGACATAGCGATCGTAGGGGTAAACGAATAGCCCAAGTTGATCATACTGTCAACTCGGACACCGTTCGGCGTTACGGTCGTAGTCGAGGTCGTTGCCACTAGAACACCTGACCCATTCCAAACTTGGCCGGACCCAACGACAAGTCGTTGCAGTCCGTATTCGTTCTCCATGCGTCCCAGGTCGAGCTGGTATCTGTCGGATAAAACACCGGAGCAACCGCAGGCTGGTTAGGCGCGATCTCCGCGATCGAAATCGAGCCGTTGATAATGTCAGTCAGCAGTGCGGTCGCCCAGGTCCTAAGCGTCAGACCATAACTCGCAGCTCGCTGGTCCGACACAACTTCGGAGTACTGCCTATCGTATACCCAGCCGGCATACATCATCGACATTGCCTGCTGGACAACTTCGGGAGTAGTAGTAGCGTCAACCCAAAGTGGAACGAACTGGGCGTAGGTCTCGGTGAGTCTCCCGAGGATCTCTCCCGAGACCTGCGCTTCCAGTCCTGCGTCTAGAGAGGTCACGCTCAGCTTCGTTGTCTCGAACCAGGCCTGGACCTGTGATGTAGTGATGTGTGCCAACGAAGCCACCCCCTCTTACTTGCCGTTGCCGCCCTTGCTAGGAGCCGGAGACTCCACAGGGGCGGCTTCCTTCTGGTCGGCTTCCTTCTGGTCGGTCTCCGCCTGAGCGTCGACCTGCGCATCCGTGTTGGCCTGCATGCCAGCGATCTGCGCTTCGAGTTCGGCGATCCGGGTGTCGCGCGGGTCTACGTAGTCCTCTCCTGCAGCTCGCGCTTCGAGGATGTTGGGGTCATCCTCCCCGCCCTGAACGACCACGTTGCCGTGCTCCAGGTAGTAAGCCCACTGGTCTTCGTCGAAGTCCTCAGGGCGAACCGTAGTACCCGAAGGAACGTCCGGACCCAGCTCGGTGTATGCCACATAAGCCATGTCGTCTCCTAACCGACGAAGGCCGGGCTGAGGACGCTGGTGAACAGGAAGCCGCAGATCGACTTGTTGTTCGAGTCCAGGCCGATCAGCTCGAGGTCGTAACGCTGACGGAACCGGATGATGTCGGAGGCCCGACGCTCTTCCCTCCACCTGTCGACGATGCCGCCGCCGAGCGCGTTGTCCGTACCCATCGGGGTCGTGGGGTTGAGCGCCGTGCCGTCGGGTCCAGCAGGAATGCCCTGACCCGAGAACACACCGGAGCCGAAACCCAGACCGCCTCCGCCGCCCCCGCCGAAGCCCCAGGTGAACTGGTAGGCGAAGGCAGGCACCTTGAGACCCGGACGCGGAGGCGTGTAGGCCAGCAGGACCTCGATGTTCCAGAGGTACTGCAGCGCCAGGACCTGGCCGGGGTTGTTGGTTGCGATGCCGAAGCCGGGGACCACCACGTTGTTCAGGCTGAGCAGCGACGCCACCAGATCCGGAGTCAGCACGGCACGTTCGACGTACTGGATCCGGTTGATGAGGTCCTGGCAGTCCTCGAGGGCGGACATGACCTTGTAGGGGATGATCGCCTGGTTGATCGACAGGAAGGACAGCTTGTGAACCTGGCGCCCAGCCGTACGGATGTCCCGAATCGGCGTCGCGTTGGAGTAGCTGTCCCACTGTGGACCGTAGCCGGTCGTGGTACCGGGAACGGCCGTCAGCGCCGAGTTGAAGCTCGCCGCAGTCGTGACCGTGTTGTAGATCCGGTACTCCTTGCCCAGCGCGATCCGCGAGGCAAGCATCTCGGCGCCGTCGATGTCAGGACTCAGCGGCGTGTCGGCGTTCTGCCGCTCTTCGTCCGTGACCGCGATCTGGAGCGCGTGCTCCTGAGCGTAATAGCTGTTGACACTGACAGTGAGGCCAGGAACTTCGTTAGCCTCAGTGCCAGGTGCACGAGCGTCATCCAGGGCAGGGTACCACCCCTCACGTCCCTGGAAGACGTAGTACTTGTCGGACTGCTTGTTGACCGGAACCGAGGGGAACAGGACGTTGCCGACCAGTCCTTCGTTCGGCCAAGCAACCGAGATCTGAGTGAGGACAACGTCGATGTGGACATTGCCAGATCCAGTTGGTGCGTAGACTGCCACCTAGCTCCTCCTCCCTAAATCCTTGTACCCGGGTCGGCCAGCGCGATGTCGAACAGGTCGCCTGCTGCCGCGTTCGCGCCGAAGGTCGGTAGCGGGCTGCCAGGAAGCGACAGAGCGACACCGACGAGCGCGAAGCCCTGGAAGGTCGTAACGCTCGTCACGAACTTGACAGAGCCTGCGACCGTGCTTGACGGAACGACGTAGCCGCCAATGACGGGCGTACCCGTACCGTCCCAGATGACCTTGGTGTCGCCCTCGATGGCGACGTTGATGAACGCCTTGCCCGTATTGGTCTTGGCGGCGTCGAGAGCCTCCTGACAGACACCGACGATTCCGGTGCTGCCTGCGCCAGCAGTACCTGCGGAAGTCGGTGTGATCTGAACCGCAGCGGGAACCAGCCCGACGGCCGCAACCTGCGACACGACCATGAACGGTACGTACGCGACGCTGCCGCCCGTAGCGAGGAAGGCCTTGGAGATGACATGATCCATACCCGGCATGGGTTACTCCTCCTTCCCAGCGTAGCTGTCCTGCCGGTAGCTCTCGTACAGCTCCGGACTCTGACGCACGACGTGCTGAACCGCTGCAGCGTACGAGAGCTGCTTGCCAGTCGCCTTGAAGTGTGCCGCCTGGGTGTTGGCGACCAGTTCGCCGAGCTGCGTGGTGGCGTCCTTCTCGGTCTGCGAGCCCATCCGGCCACGCTCACCAAGCTCGACAAAGCCGACCTTGGTAAGCTGCTCGAGCGACCCGACAAACGCATCGGACATCTTGATCGGGTCGCCAGCAACGGTACCTTCCGCGATGGCGTCGATCACCGCAGGAGGGAGAACGTACTTCCTCCCACTCATCGTCGCGGTAAGGCCAGCGAGCCGCGCCCTGGTCTCGGAAAGCTGTCGTGCGCGGTCTGCCTCGGCCGCAGCAGTCTCAGCCTTGGTGACACGCTCACTGAGTTCCTTGAACACAGGGTGCTCGGAGAGGAGCTTCGTAAGCGCGTCTTCGGTGACACCCGCAGGGGGTGTCAGTGGTGCAGGTGCCGGAGGAGTCGGTGCTGGCGGCGCAGGTGATTCGGAAAGCTTCTTGATCGCGGCGACAACTTCGTCGTCAGAAGCTCCCTCACCCAGCTTGAGCATCGCCCTCAGTGCCTTGGGGTCCAACGTGCCTCCCGTCAACTGAGTGGTAGTGGTGATTTCAGACAGATTGACGGGAAGCAGATCCTTCAGGAAAGGCCTGTTGGTTAGCGCTCCGCCAAACAGTACGTCTTCGTGCTTCGTGCCAGACGGGTCAGTCCACTCGTCGTCAAACTCAGGACTGAAGTAGCGGTACTCGCCCGCCTTGATCGACTCAGCAGCCGGCTTGGTCCAGTCGACGTTGAGGTAAAGACCATCCGGTCGTACTTCCGCGTCGCGAACCCATCCCGCTGCCTTGCCGTCCTGTGCCTTGTGGTCGTAGTCGATGTCGGGGTCGATACCACGCACGCGGTCCTTGACGCTAGCCGCGAAGCGCTTGATCCGCTCAGGCGTGAAGTTCATCGTGCCGTAGACCGGATGCTCGTACGTACCTACGGGCAGGGCTTGGATCCAAGAGGTTCCGCCTGCCTCGAAAAGCTTCTGGCTGACATCGACCCAGTAGCCGTAGCGACTCACTTACCGCCGCCTCTCTTGGTCGCCTTCTTCGTAACTGCTTTCTTAGTACCGACAGCCGTCTTCTTGGCCATGGGCACCTTCTTGAGATTCGGGTTGGCTCGCTTCGCTGCAGGAGAAGCACTCCGCGAGGCCGCAGCGACCATAGCCGCACCAGCCTTCGGAGACACTCCTGCAGACTTAGCAGCGGAAGCCGCAGCCGCCTGGAACCCCATACCCTTCTTGGCTGGTGCCTTCCTCTTAGGCGGCACTCGCTTCCCTCCTCCCATAACGGTGTCCACGTGTACGTTCCCAGAACCACTGGGGCTGTATACGGACATCTAGTCTCCCGGTTCTAAGACGATTATATAGTATGTCCTCATAGGTAAGCTACCCCTAGTGCTACAACTCCCTATATCGCTTGCACCTTCATCACAACAGGAGCGCCTGTCGCTCCTGTAGGCGACGTGCTTGTCACTCCTGCAGCCTTGATTGTCAGCGTTCCTGCAGCCACAGCACCAAGCAAGTCGAACTGGTAAGTGTTCCCAGGCGTTAGGCCTGTAACTACGAACTCCAGTGGAGCATCCAACTGCACGTTCAACGAAGACACTTCCATCGTGATAACGTTACCCACGACAGGAGAGACTGTGTTGTGCGCAGCCAGAGCGTAAGAGTAGTTCTGTGTCGATGGTGGTGCCGACAAGAACGATGCGGTTACCAACACCTTACCAGACGCAGGAGCAACAAACGTGTTGGTAGTAATGTTCGTAGTATCAAAAGCGGCCAAGGTAGTTGAGGTGACTCCAGGACTCGCCGGAGTGATAGGAGCGTAAACGTGCGGAGCACATATAAACTGACCAGAGACTACAGGTAGGTCAGCAGCTGCCAACACATCCCATGCGCTCGCCTCAGTCGTTCCCGTCGCGAACGGCAACTTCCGTGCTGCGGGCGTACCCGACGGCAAGGGCATGTACGCTTGGAAAGTCGCAGCGTTCTGAACGGGAGTCAGAGTTGACAGGTTCTGTATAGAACCGCCAGCGGTCAGAAGTGAGAATGTCCACGTCGTTATGGCCGCAGCGCCAACACTGAACAGATTGATGGTGTAAGCCCAACCCGAAGGGGACAAGCCACTATCTGTCGGAACCAGACTTACGCTAGGTACCGAACCGTCCTTGTTGAAATTGACTTGCACGTGAGCAGGTGCCGCGAGGATTTGTCCAGTAAGAATAGACGTCGGGAAGATCTCCGCCCAACCCTGCTTGAGCTGTGTCTGCGTGGCATCCTTAACGTCCAGATTCACCTGGACGTTAGTAATAGGCATTACTGGCCCCTCCTTCCGGAAGTGCCTGAGCCGTCACCATTACCCGTAGACGGAGCGGTTGTACCTGGAGGCGATTGCCTCGGAGGTCCTGCTACTGGAGCAGTGGGCGCTGGCGGGATCTGTTGCGGAGCCACTTCGTGACCAGGACCAGGAAGCTCGGAAGGCTGCGGTCGCACTTCCTGTGGGTTATCACCACGACCGGGAACCACGACTCGGGCAGTGTTAGCCTCTGCAGGCGGAAGACCCATCTCGTCACGCAAGTGATCCTCTAGAGCCTGGTCAGGAATGATGATTCCTGCGCCGACGTAGTTCCTGAGGGTGAAGCTGGTCGTACGCCAGTCCTCTTGCTCGCCGATCCTCTTGACAACGAGCTTGGGGTAACGAACACCTGCCCAGTTCATGTCGACGAGTTGCGGGATCAGATACGAGTTAATTGAATCCGTAACGATGTCCGCAGTAAACCTGGTCGCCTTGAGAAACAGCGTCTGGTCCTGCTCGTCGGTCTTCTGGTGCGTGTTCAGGAACTGGCCGAGGATCTGCTTCTCGATCTGCTCGTCGTGGTGGTTGATCGACGCGATGCAGTCGACGGGGTGACCCTTCAGTTCAGCGAATGCAAGAGTCCAGTTAGGCGGTAGTACGACGTGAGCCCTGTCGTTGGTTCGTAGATTCCTACCCAAAGCGTCTGCAAGAGATAGATCCTGCGGCGAGTATCCAACCGGCAGCTGGATGACAGGAACACCGATTCCATGGCGCTCCTTCTGGATCGCGTCTATCTTGTAGAGGTTGTCCTTGTAGTACCAGTGCTTGTAGGCTGACCGGAGGAGGCTGATCCCCTCAATGTTTCCAGCCTCCTTGTCAAAGCTGAAGACCACCAGCTTGTTGATCGGTATGTTGACCCACTGCTGAAATCCCTGAAACACGCCACCTTGCAGGCCGGGTACGTACACCGGAGGGGCCCACAAATCGACTGACAAGGGTCCGCCCTCGTAGTCGAAGAACCACTCCTTGACGTCCATCGGATGCCTAGGCGCCAGCTTCTGCCAGACAATCTTACCTCGCGCGTCGGGATCGTTAGTGACTTGCTCGCCGCGAGCGAACACCTTCTCGAACATGTAGTAGCCGAAGTCCAACATCAGTAGCGCTTCGGTCAAGGTCTGCGGCCACGAACTGGTTGTCCAGGACGTCAGGTTCTGCCAAATGAAGTTGGCAATCATCTGGTCCTTAGAACTCTGACTCGCAGGCTTCATCGACCACTGACCAGCCAGCACAGGTGTCTTAGCGAGTCGCATCGTCCCACGAACCGTACCGTCCGACTTGCGCATCTGGTCGTACTTACGCAGACCCTTAATACCGTACAGGTCCTTGTTGTACTCCCGCCTTACCCACGAAGTGAACGGAGACGGTACTGAAGAACCAAGTTCGTTACCGAGAGTGGCGACTGGCGCTCCGCTACCCACACCGATGCCTTGGGCGAGGTCGACACGCGGATGGATGCGCATCGTTCCCGACTCCGCACCAAACCCAATTCGCTCATCAGGAGGCGGAGGGAACTGCAGACCGTCTCCAGAAGAACCGATTGTAGTGCCGGGGGAAGTCTGTGAAGTCGTAGCTCCTGGCAGTACAGGACGAGTGCCACCAGGAACAGGCTGTTGCGTGATCGCTGGTCGTCCACGCCTGTCGAGACCTGCACGTTGCCGAATGGTTGCGAGCTGATGGGCTGCATTAGCATCTCCCCTTTGTACGAGCTGGTAGAGTGCGACCTCTTCCTGGTTCGCGAAGGTCTGTCGCGGCGTATCTTCCATACCAGGCAGAGGCACATCTGCCGTACCACTGGGCGGCGCCATCACAATGAAAGCGTCACTACCTTGGTGCGCGAGGACTGGCTCGTAGCCGCCATCGATCAAGTCCTGCAAGTTCACACGGGGCAGGTCATCCATGTTCATTAAAAGACCACCTCATCTTGCCCGCCCAATTGGAAGAAGCCTGTTGCGCCGGTAGCGCCCATGAGACCCGCAAACGCATGTTGGTTGTCCGCCGCTCGCCGGGCCGATGCCGCCTGCGGCGTCAACTCCACAGGGGCTGCTGCAGCCATATCCGGCGTCAGGTGAGATCCAGCGGCGCCCATCTTGAAGAGACAAAGGAGAGCATAACGCATAGCGTCAATCGTGTGGTCTTCTACCCTGTTACCGAACTCAGGTACGTTGCGGCCCTTAACAGGTTCAGTCGAGCGGTAGTTGTTCAGCTCACGAATATGGTCCTTACAATCCCAGGCGACCCAGTACCTGGGCTCCTCGATAGGAGCTCCCCATTTGTCTTCCGCAACTTGGCGTGGACGCATGAAGCTCGCCATCAAGTCGATACCGTCGCGCCAAGTGTAGTCGGACTTAAGCTCGGGCGGTGCCCAACACTGGACGTAGAAACCACGCTTACCGAGTTCCTTCGTGACCATCTCGGCCGCTTCAGGGTCAGCTGGGTCTCCGAACGTCAGGTTAATGTGGTAGTTCGGAGGTTGAGGCCGACTCATCATCAGGTTAATGTGGTCGGGTATCGTCTTGTACTTCTTGTAGTGGACCCGCCACACGTACACTTCGTCTCTCGGACTGACTTGGAACTCGACAGCCGCAAGGGGGTTCGTGTAGCCCCAGTCAAAGGCAATGTAGTTGGGCCAGCCAGGTATGAACTTGTAGTCCCCGGCCAGTACATGTCGCGTCTCGTCCCACTCCGGGAATATCTTGCCAACGAAGCTGGCGAAGTCGGCACCTATTTCCTGCTGGAACCATTCAGGTTCGGACGTCTCTTCCAGCAGGAGGATTTCCTCGTCTTGGCGTCCGCCCGGGTAAACAACTGGGTTGTCCCAAGATGGGAACCTCCAGCTCTCGTATATCCCCTTGAACCGCTCTCTCCTGCCGAGCTGCCAGAGGTCATGGAGCCAGTTGAAGCCTTCAGGTGTCGTCGGGAAGTCCGCGCCACCTCTCCGGTCTGCAAGCGCCGGTCGTATATACCGTTCCCAGGTCTCCCGCTTGTGCTTGGCCGCCTCGGACATAATGACGTGGTCCAGCGCTTCTCCGACAAGGTACTCGGGGTGCTCAGCGCTGCGGCATTCGACTCTGGTACCCCAGGGGAACTGAATGAACATGTCCCCAGACCGTTTGGAGTACGCCCGCTTGACGCGCTTGTCTCGGCCCAGCTTCTCCTTGACAATGAGGTCGTTCCAAATGACCCGGAACTCCTTCTCCGCCAAGTCATAGGTGGGCCCGACTATCCACACCATCTTGTTCGACTTAAGAAGGTGCTTCGGGCTAACGTCTCTGGCAGCCATTGTGCTCTTACCAAACCGACGACCGCACGTAGGCACCCGGAATCTTGCCGTCGAGTTGTGGTACAGGAGCTGCTTGGGGTGCGGCTCGTAACCAACCTTCGTCCAGAACGCCCTGGTCAGGTCATCCATTCGAGCTCCTCTGGTACCAAGGCGTGTACCACGAAGGCCTGTACCCCATGAATGCTAGGAACTGCAAGGCGTCATCAATCGCTGAGAGCGTCCACAGGGCGAGGCGGCTCCGTCGAGGTCCCACTTCAGCGTCCGCCTCGATCGGAGTTGGCGATCTTCTCGATGCCGCGCAGGAACTCGTCGAGCGCGTCCTCCTGGTCGTCCTTTCCCACCGGGCCAAGAACGCGATCTACGATGTACTGGGAAGCACGAAGCCTCACGCCATCGTTGGTGGCATTCGTTGCCAGGTCGACAATCTGTGCAGCAGCGAACGGCGCGTTGGTGTCGAAGATCCTCTTCGTCTTCTGCGCCGGCCCCTCGTTACCGAACAGGTCGGCTTCGAAGTCTGCCATGTGGTCACGATCGCTCATGTCTTCTATTATATAGCCGCTCAACTCGGACACACAACACCAAGTGTGTGTATGTGTTACTTCAACAATTACCCACAAGGCCAGCTTACCGCACGGGTCTTGTAAAATCGGGAGTTACAGATTAAAATATAGTTATAAGAAAAAAGCAAAAAACCGAAAAAAATCGAAACTTGCATCTTGATAACTAAATAGCGATTCAGCTCCGGAGTGACATGTCAATTCCAGTACTTTCCGGTACGAAACAAAACAAGGAGCAACAATGTCCACTCTCGCACCAATCACTCCGTTCTACGCTGCCAAGGTCGCCAACATCCGTCTCGCCTCTGAGGGCGTGGACAAGGTTGTCACTCCGCAGATGCTGTACACGTACCACAAGAAGGGTACGATCGCGTCAGCGTCCGTCGAGGGTAGCGACAAGAAGTACTTCGACGGCGACGCGTTCAAGACCTGGCTGGACTCGTACGTCAGCGGCGGAGCGACGTCGACTCGTACGAACGTCGAAGCGCTCGCCCTGCAGTACATGTAACAACACGTAGTATCCGGAGCTGAATCGCTATTTAGTTACCAAGGTGTAGGTCTAGGAACAAGGAGGACAAGTGCTACGTAAGTACGGCGGTACGATACTAGGCACCACGTGTCTCGTATTCACGTTCGGAATGGGGTTCGGCCTCGGATGGCACGACCACACGCCACCTAAGCCGGCACCGATCTGCATCGTCGTCCACGCGAATGGTGCGCCGGCACCTTCGTCGTGTGACAACCCCAACTCGTACCAGGTCAACAACTAGGCCCTAGGAGGGCAACATGAGGAAGTTCGGAATCGCAATTGCCACGTGCGTCGTGGCAGCCGGCATCGGGTTCGGAGTCTCCGGCCAAGCGGACGCGGGCACGACCCTACTGCAGACGGTGACCAAGTCGGAACACATCGTGTCGGCGAGGTGCTTCACCTACGCCCAGACCACGATCACGTACTACCACTGGTCCAGCAAGACCGGGTGGACCAAGTACGCGGCCCCGAAGAAGACCGTGACGACTGGCGAGACCTGCCACTAGGGCATCAGGTTGGCTGAGGGGCCGAAGGGTCTCGAGCGAGACCCTAGGTCCCTCGACCGACTTGCTTTCCTAGCTGGTGACCATGTATAATAGAATTAGGCCCAAAGAAGGGAATGCGATGACGGCCCACAAGAGACGGTCAGGGGACCTGATAGTCTCCTACGACTGCAAGCAGGGTCGGCACGAGGACGAATGCCAACGGTGGCTACGGGATGAGGGCATCGAGGACCCGATTCACTGCCACTGCAAGTGCCACCCAGATGACGGATGCGTTCCTACGATACGTCGGAAGACACGACGCAACCCTGTGTGTACGACCTGCTACCTCACACACCCTGAAGGAGCCTGCGATGAGTCCTAAAGACCTGAACGTGATGACCGAGGACTGGAACGCAATGCCGAACTGGATGAAGGCATTGGTGACGGAGCTCGTGTTCGTCGGTTCGTACGTCCAGACGAAGTACCCCGAGATCGCGGCCGAGGCGATGGAGGCCTACAATGCTACACGCTGACTGGCTGACCTACATCCGGGACATGGAACGTCAGATCGCGTCACGTCCGTCCGACGCCCCAAAGCGTGCACGTGCGATCACGCCGATGACCTCGCCGGCACAGAGAAGGGCACTTGGTCAGACCAGTAACGCCGTACGGGCGATTTACCAGGAACCGAACGAGTGGAACGGCGCGCTAGTTCGTCCACAGGGACGCTCTATTCCGTTCGTGACTAACTTGGGCGGGAACTGCGAAAAAGACATCCCTCACGGTAAGGACACGCGCGCGCGCCGAAGGTAATTACGGTACATATGACTCATACAGCGCAAACGCACATTGGTTCGCCGTTCTATTAATTAAGGGACGCGAGGAGATCGGAACGTACTTCTTGTAACTTTAAAGGTATATAAACACCCTAATGTTCTCTAAAGAAGACGGTTGTGATCGGAATCGTCCTGTCATGTACCGGCCCGAGCGTTTAACTGCGGTTTTACCAGAAACACAAAGGTGTACTGCGTTGCATAACAGTATCAGAGTAACGGTAAATGCCGCTCAAAATTGCGTATATAGCGGTAACTACGACGTCATTGTGTAACAAGGGGTTGTTTGTCCTTAACGAGCTGATATATAATTGATTTGTAACCGCAAAAGATGCACATACGATGCACGCGAAAGGAGGCGTAGTAATGGAGATAGTCAACGAGAACACGCCACCGCTCATCAAAAGGCACGGTGGACGCCAGCCAAAGTACCCGTGGGACGAGTGGCTCCGTCACAATCACGCTGTTCGTCTCGTAGAGGGCAGTGATTTCGACTGCACGGCCGCATCCTTGCGGATGATGTCGTACAACCAGGCGAGACGCCGTGGTGGTCGAGTCAGGGTTTCCATCGGGGAGGACATACTCGGGCGTAACACGGTCGAGTTGACGTTCCAGTTCACTACCGCTACGATCAAGAAGCAGCAGCGCGAACTTGACGACGTCGAGCAGGTCGATGACGATCTGGTCGATGACAGCGAGATCGTAACCGGCCAGTGGGGTCCGCCAAAGACCTTGCCGAACATCGATGGCGACCTGTTCCCGAGAGGTATCCGTGAGGATTAACTGGCGCAACGACGTCACGAAGAACGACGCGGTCCGCATCACAGCGTGCACCTCCTGTGGATCTGATGCAGGCAAGGTCTGCATGACGAGAAGCGGAGAGGTAGCAGCGAACATCCATGCACCGCGGTTTGACGCGGCATGCGAAGCCAAAACTGGGCCTTGAAAAAGCACAAAGTGCCCCACTAGAATAAAAATAGTAGACAAACAAGGAGGTGTAAGGTGTCGGAACAAACTACCTTTCAGCCGAACAAGGACCTGAAGCCGATGAAGGGAGCGCACCTCGTCCTGAACGAGTCGATCCTCTCGTGGATTCAGGGGCGACTCGACGAGGCGCACGAGATACTCGGTTACGGGTGCATGGACGACAAGGTCGAGGAGGATGTCAAGAGCCTGCTCGACGAACTCACACAGGTCGACGGCTGGTACGAGGTGAAGGACAGGTTCGGCCGCAAGGTCTTCTCGAGTCGACCATACCCGATTAGTGGTCAGCAGGAGTCCAAGGGCGAGCTTCGAGTCGGGGTCGTCCTCACTCGCGGCGAGCTCATGCTCGACATACGCCCTTGGGGTGTGTACTGATGGCTACCGAATGTGCAGACTTCCACTGCCAGCACAACGGCGGTGAGTTCACGCATGAGAACCGACCGTCACGGGAGGAGTGTATCCACCCGGGCGTGTTCGCCGGCTCGGACAACACTCCGGTTCACTGCCACTCATGTGGTAGGGACGTACCGGTAGAGGAGCTGTGATGGACGAGCAGATCCTCAAGAAGGCCATTTTCGAGATGGTCGACTGCGGATGTCACGAGGTCAGCCTCGAGGCAGTCGAGCGCGTGGCGAAGTACTTCGAGCACGCAGGCATGGACCAACGTGTCCCAAGCGGCCTGAACGATCGAGATGAAGACGACATTGACATGCTGTACAACTTCGTCGTCTTCGACAGGAAACTGGAGGTCAAGGAAAAGTGAACCTGATAGGCCTATTCACGGCGCTAGAGCACCCCGACGTCTGGGAGCCGGGTGCTGACAACCGCAAGCTGAACGTCCAAGTCAAGACGCAGTTCAGTCTCGAGAACATCGTCGGCGTTCGAAAGACCGAGGACGGCAAGAAGAT
>Ga0247664_1000218_pt1 | contig 14916 bp, 28 predicted proteins | sample CNK05_metaG_FD_182715 | JGI IMG/M metagenome (GOLD analysis project Ga0247664, IMG submission 182715) | Soil microbial communities from Purdue University Martell Research Forest, Indiana, United States - CNK05 | ecosystem: Environmental > Terrestrial > Soil > Temperate forest > Bulk soil...
AGCGGCCGCTGGACCGTCGCTTCAGCGATTTGCTTCGCGCGCGGCGAGTCCTCGGGCACGAGGTCCTTCGATCCGCAGGTCGGGCACGCATAGTAGGAATTAGATCTCCGCCAAAGGTGATACAGGAACCCCGGCAAGAGCGCAATGCACCAAAGGAAGATTTCGACTAGCGTCGAGCCTGCGTCGTAATAGGCGAGATCATCTACGGCTCCGCAACGCAGACAAGTCCACTTCGGATCTGGCGCCGACGGCCTGCCAGACCAGCGCCATAGCCACCAGCCGCCGCCGATCGCGGCGATCGCCGTGAAGATTACCCCGAATGTTAGAACAGCATTCTCGCTCATCCTAGACCTCCTCCGTCTCTGCTCCCGGTGCCATCTGGGTGCCAGCGAGGCGCGAACTCCCGCAGTTCGCCGCAACTCGTCAGCCTTTGTTTTTCATGCACTTAGCCGCATCAAAGACAACCCGCAACATGCCGCAACTGGCCGAAATCAGATTCTTCAACTTACGCCCATCCAGGCATCCACACCGAGTGTCCTTGTGGAATCAGCGACTTACAGATCCAGAACCGCCCTTTGCTTTCTTCGGTGCCATCTGGGTGCCCGCGACCACGCGCAAATTGCCCTTTGTTGCCGCGTCCGGCGCGCCAGGAACGATCTTCTCGACCGCCCCCTGGGTATGGCTCGGGGCAAGATGGGCGTATCGCATGGTCATTAAAATGGACTTATGGCCCATCAGCTCCTGAACGGTCCGAATATCGACGCCCGCCATCACGAGGCGCGAGGCAAACGTGTGACGCAAGTCGTGCCAGGTGAAGTTCTGAATTTTCGCCCAAACGATGCAGTCCTCGAGCCAGCGGCGCCAATCGCGGCGGCCGGCCTCTGTATATTCCGGGATCAAGTTCGGCCCGGTGGATCGGCTAAGCAGAACTTCAAGGGCCTTACGTGCGGCGGAATTGATAGGCACATGCCGGCGGCCGGTCTTGCCGTGTACCGTCAGAACGCCCTGCTCGAGGTTTACGTTTTCACGAAGCAGTGAGAATTGCTCTCCGCGGCGGATCCCGGTATTAAGCGCCAGGTCCAGCTCTTCCATCCGCTCCGGACACTGTTCCTGAATCACTTTTCGCAGCCTGGTTTCTTCTTCTGGCAGCAGGAAGCGCACGCGGGGAGGGTTCTCGCGATATTGCGCGACTTTGGTGCAGGGGTTTGAGTCCATTCGCCCCGTGTGGACAGCGAAGGAAAACGCGCTCGAGAGAAACGACCGATAGCGGTTTGCCGTAGATCCGGAGATACCCTTCTCTCGAAATGCCTGGATCGTTTCCTCGATCAAGCCCGGCGTGATTGTATTTATGGCGATGTCCCCGATAGCGCCGCAAAGCACGCGTGACAACGAGACGTCCTGCACGTAAGAACGGGGAGCCAGGCGCATTTTCTTGTGGGCCAGGGCCAATTCCGCCAGCTCGCGAAATTTAATCCCCGCGGTCGACCGCGGCGGCGTGAATCGGCCCTCGCGGATTTCCTGCCGGCGCTGAAGATAGGCCTCGACCGCTATGGAATATCGTCCAATTCGCTCGCGGTGCCGGTACCCCGCGGCATCATGGTAATTGATCCACCAAATGTCGGAGCCCGGCGGCCGTTCGAAAACGCCGCGCATCGGCGCGCTTTTGGCTTTTCCTACCGCACTTGCAGTTTTACGCATCTTTGAGGAACGAGCATTTTCATCCGCAGATAAGGCTTCAGCTTCGCGGTGTGGACCCCAGGCTCAACCCGGGCACCTCTGCAGAGCGACTTAACGATCGATGCTCGTTTGTCCTCCCATCTTTCCTCCGCCTCCCGCATCTCCCGGAGGAACATAAGCAACTCCTCAATGTCCGCCTGGCGGACAGTCTCACGAACCAGAACCCTCTTTAGAACGATTAGGTTTGTCTTTCCCGTGCCCTTTGTCTTTGGCCCGATCATCATGGACTCCCCTGGAGATTGCAGTTTGTTTCTGGAGGAGGTCCCGGTTTGCAGCAGTGCGTAGGGCATGGAGAGAGCCGGCGGCTTCGTATTGCTGCAGCGCATAGCGAAGTAGCTTGCGGATGAAGTCGGCCACGGCGATCTCTTCCGATTCAGCGCCGGCCTTCAACCGCTCTCCAGTTTCGAATTCGATCCGAAATGCAAACTGCATTTCCTTGGGCATCAGGAAAACCTTCTCTCCCCCCTCAGGTCTCTGAGGCGGATAGTTTCCCACAGGTTCCAAGTAAAACCAATAGTAACTAAAAATAGTACTTGACTTCATTTGGTATCAAAGGTAGAAGATGGTACCTACTGCTAAGGAGGTCTATGGGGATGCCGCAGAAAGCCGCGATTCTATCGAAATCTAGCCGGAAGGCCAGGCCCAAGGACGCCACGATTTGCTTGGACCTGGAATCCTCACTAAAACGCGAACTCGAAAAAATTGCGCGGTCCGAGGACCGTTCCATCTCGCACGTCGTGCGCGAAGCTCTCCGGACGTATATCCAGCGTCGGGCGGAGGTGGCCGCGTGAACCTGAAGGAAATCCGCAGATGGCAAAATTCATCGATTGCCGCCCTGAAGCAGAAAGACCTGGGCATGAAAGCCCGCGCCTCCATCAGCAAGAGCATCGCCCTTTGGGAAATCGCCGCGCAGCTCTCGATCCTGAATTCGCGGGGGAAGTCGTCCCCCAAAAAGGACGCCCGCAAGTGATCGAGCCCGTCAAGGTCAACTATTCCAGGGAGGAGACAGCCGACGCGCTTTCTCTTTCGGTGTCCACGATCGATGTGCTCATCGGTCGAGGCATGCTCCGCGTTCGCCGCCAGGGGCGCCGCGTCCTGATCCCTATCTCCGAAATTCAACGCTTCGCGAAGCGCGACGTGGCGCATATCTGGCCGGAGAAGAAAAACGGCCACACCGTCCGCGGCTATCGCCATGGATCCCCGCGCCGTCCCCGACAAATGCGAGAAATTGATTTGCGAGAGGAGGGACGCCTATGAGTTTCGCCGGGTTCATTTTCATAATCTCCGTTTTCTCAGCGGCCTATTTCATTTGGGCCGCGATCCGGGAAAAGTTCTTCTACTGAGTTCCAATGCAGGAGAAGCGAAGGAAATCGCTAAAGGAGAATCAGATGGACCGTTCAACGTTCGAGCTGCAAGACGACCTGCGAAAGTTTTATGCCCGGGAGGAGCGCATGCGCGAGATACGCACCCGCATCCTCAACATCGCTGTATGGGTTTTGGCCGGCCTGGGCGCGATATGGCTGTGCTGGCTAGCGTTTCGCTGACAGCGATTTTACTCAATCACTCCCCATAGGCCCCGCAGCGTCCGCTGCGTACCTCTTCCCTGAAACCCCAACACGCGCGCGCCTGATTGCGCGATCCACAGAGGCCAAAACTCACGAGGAGGGAAGCGATGGAAAACGAAGACGTAACACTCAGCAACCTTTGCGGCGGGGCGGTCGAGGAAGTCTTTCAGCGCGAGTGGGCAGCGATGCTCGCGAACGTGGCGGACGTCAACACTGACGCCGAAGCGAAGCGCAAGGTCACGCTGGAATTTGTCATCACGCCCTTCGAGGACCGTTCGGGCGCGCAGGTCACGTTCCACTGCAAATCGAAGACGGTCCCGGTGGAAGCCGTGAAGGGCACCGTGTTCCTGCAGCGGCGCGGTCTCGTGATGGTCGCCGTCCCTCACGATCCGAAGCAGATCCGCATGTTCGACGGGAAGTCTGCGGCGTCCGGCGATAAAACGAACTAGGGCCACGCAATTCACAGATTCATGAATTCTTGAAAGGGAGGAAACCACAGTGATCAAGGAAGCTATCGACCGGGTCCTCGCGCTCGCGCCGCCGAACATTCACACGGTGGGCGATCTCGAGTGGACGGACAAAACGCTGAATCTGATTTACCCGCCTACTCCGAAAGCGGTCCACTGCTCGACGCTGCAGGGACTGGTGGACCTGTTCCAGGAAGACCTCGATGATGTGAAGCCCGAGGAAGTCCTCGTGCACATCACGTCACCGACGACTGTCGAAATCATCAGCAAGGATGCCGATGATTATGGGCGCCGGCGAGTCTGGGCGGAGGCGGCTTATCCAGAGTGCAAGCCTTTTCCCTTCGGGTCCTGGATGGAGCCGGAGGCGTTCATCATCTCGGCGCAGATGCAGTTTCAGCGCGTGAAGGTGGAGGGTGACGACGGTGCGTTCACGAAGGACCTCGATTACGTGCTCGGAATCGCTTCCAAAATCAGCGCGGACCACACAACCGAAAACGTTGACGACGGTTTCGCCCAGCGCGTTGCCGTGAAGCAGGGCATCACGCTGAAAGTGGAGACGATTCTGAAGCCGATGGTGAATCTCGCTCCCTATCGAACTTTCGCGGAAATCGACCAGGTCCTTTCGCAGTTTGTGTTCCGGGCGCGCGTTCAAAACGGCGGCGCTCATCTCGCTCTCTTCGAGGGGGATGGCGGCCGCTGGAAGCTCGCGGCCGTCGCGGCGATCAAAGCCTGGCTGGAACCAAAGTTCAGCACCGTTTCAATCATCAGCTAAATGGACAGAGTACCCGGCATCATCGAGCGCGGCGTCCCCGGAGTGAAGTGGATTTCATTCCTGGATCAGAACGGCAAACGCCGCAAGCAAAAGGCGGGATCGTTCGCCGCCGCGCTCGAAATGCTCGCACTGGTGAAGGCGCAGGTGAAGAGCGGGAAATATGTTCCGCCGCGCGAGGAGCGAGTGTGGACGTTCAAGCGACTGGCCGACGATGCGATCAAGAAAAAGGCCATCCGTCTCGCGGCGCTCACCATCGCGACGGACAAGATCCGGCTCGGGAAGCTCCACGAGCGCATCGGCCACATCCGGTACGACCGGCTCACGCCCGAGAAGATCGACGAAGTTCTCGGCCAGCTAAAGGCATCGGGCCTGAAGGATTCGACCTGCAATCGGTACCGTTCGTTCATCAGCAGCGTGTTCACTCACGGCATCGCGATCGGGCGCTGCTCTTCGAACCCGTGCGCGAAGGTGAAGCGGTTCCGCGAGATGGCGGGTCGCACGCGGTTTCTGAAGGACGACGAGGAGGCGAAGCTAAAGCGCGAATTGACGGACGAGCAGGAGGCGGAGGTTCTGCTCGCGATGCATACGGGAATGCGCCGCGGCGAGCAGTGGGGGCTCAAGTGGTGCGACGTCGATATGGATCCGGATGGGAAGACCGGGCGCGCGCATGTCATCGGGAAGACCGGTCCGCGGGATGTGCGGATCAACAAAGACGCCATGCTCGCCCTGCTCCGGCTGAAGGAGATTTCCGGCGACCAGGAGCGGGTGATCCCGGCGGCGAACAAAGCGAAGGCGGCTCAGCGCGACTGGCGGACGTGGTTTGCGGCCGCCTGCAAAAGGTCCGGAGTTCGGGGTTTCGTTTGGCACGACCTGCGGCACACGTTCGCTTCGCGGCTGGTGATGAACGGGGCGGACCTGGTGGCCGTGATGGAGTTCATGGGCCACAGCGACCTCAAGATGACGCAGCGGTACGCGCATTTATCGAGGGACCACAAGGCGCGAATGATCGAGAAGACCGCGGCGCCGAAGGCCCGAAGGTGAATTTGGCGAGTGGCACTCGGTGGCACTCGTGAGGCTCCGAAAATTGGAGGCAACGATGTTGGGCAGAATCAGGCGGTTACAGGGCAGAAAACGGCCCCACAGTTCTCTGTGTCCTGTGGTTTTGGAGGCGAAATGCTCGAAACGAACGAGTCGATAGACCGGCAAGCACGCGAAGAATCAGCGGTTTCCGCGTCCGCCGGTCCACCGGCTCTCGCGCCTCACCACGAGGCTCCAAATGCGGAGAAAGTGGCATCCGAACATCGATTGCTATCGAGTGGAGATTGCTCATGCGGCTGGAAGGCTGGCGCGCTGCTCTCGTATGACCAGGCGGCGAAGGCTTGGATGGGTCACTTCACGGAAGTGGCTCAGAGCAAGCCATCGGAAGTGCCAACCGGATTTCTGGAAGTTCCGGAATCCATCCAGGTGCTCCCTCCCGGTTTCAAATTCAGGCCATTCGTTACTGAACAAGTCAGCGTGCTGAAGGAGGAAGTGGCGCGGCTAACCGCTCTCATCAATACGCCTGAGATCATCGACTTTGTGAAGGCCGTCCAAATCGAGGCGGTCCACCAGCGCGAGCGGTGGGGCACGGAGCAAGATGAAGGAAAAACCGCCGCTGATTGGTTTTGGCTGCTTGGGTACCTGGCCGGGAAAGCGCTGCACTCTGACAAAGTCGGCGACCAGAAAAAACTTCTCCACCACATCATCACGACCGCGGCGGCCTGCGCGAATTGGCACGCTCAGATCATCGGGAAATGCGACATGCGACCGGGCATCGCGACGCCGGAAGGCGAGGCGCACCCGTGAATCCCCAGCAGCCCAGCCTGTTCGGGAACCTCTCTGCGGATCCGCGCAGCGCCGCGGCTGCCCGGCGGGAAGACGGCATGCGCCGCGCCCGGAAACACGCCGAGAAGGTCACCGAGAGCTGGCGGCTTCTCGGCATGGTCGCCCTCGAAAAGTTTCTGAAGGCGCGCGGATTCAAACCGTTTCTGGCGGAGGAGTTCGTCGAGTGGTGCAGAACGAACGGCGTGCCACTGCCTCCGGACGGCCGCGCCTGGGGCAGTGTGATTTCGAGCGCCCGCCGGCTGGAGATCATCGAGAAGGTGGGCACGGCCTTGGCGACGACCAGCAACCTTTCGCCGAAACCTCTCTGGAGGGCGCGGGCATGATTCGCAACCCTCAGATCGACACGGCGATCGCTCTCTTTACGTTTGAGCAGTTCCTGCGAAAGCCTATCTGCAGCGGCTCAATTGCGATGTGGCTTTCGGATTTCCGAAAGTATTATGCCGCCGATGCAATGAAAGACCGGTCGAGGCATCGGCGCCGGAGGCTGGGTCTGCTCGATCCGGTCAAGGTGACCCTGCCATGAGCCGACTCGTTTGCTGTAACTGCCGGAAGCGCACGACTAAGCAGATCTGCCCGCGGTGCAATCACAGGCTCTGCACGGCGTGCAAACCAGCTCCTCCGCCGCGGCGAAAAGCGTTAGGGGTAACGCAGTGAATGAAAAAACCAGCGCTGCCGCATTTGCGCCCGTGGCTGTACCGTTGCATCGGATGCGAGCGGGACATCAAGGAATTTCAGGAACGGGCCGGTTGGCATATCGGGGTGGCGATTTGTCCGGGCTGCACGCGGATGGCATTGGCAAGGAGTCGAGGAGAAATTCCGATGGCTACAGTTTGTGAGCCTTGCTTAGAGCGAACGCATCGAGCAGTTCCGGCGACGCACTTCGTGAACAGGACTGCGATGTGCGACGCATGCTTCGGGGATGAACCAGAATCCCAGGCTCCGGGCCGAGTGCCACTCGTACTGAACAACAAAAGCCTTGCGGAAATTGCGAACGAAGAATTCGGGGAAGCGAAACCAAAACAGGATGGATCGATCATGAGCAAACTTTGCAAATGCGGCTGCGGAAAGCAGGCGAGCGCGGGTCGGGATTACGCGTGGGGTCATAAGACGAAGAATGGCGTGATGCCGACGCCGGCGCCAAAAGCCCTGAGCACAAATGGCGGAAAATTCGCCGCTGTAATCGCCGAACTCACGGCCGAGCGCGACAAACTGAACGCGGCTATCGAAACACTGGAAAGACTTTCGTGAAGCTCGGGACGCTCGCCACATGCACGCACATCACGAACGTGCAGCTCTCTCCGAAGCCCTACCAGGAGACGCCGTTTCGCTTTCAGGACCTGACGGATGCCGTGACGTTTTCGCGGATCACCAGGCGGATGCTTTGGGTCGTCATCGGGCCTGACGTCGATCTCTTCCGGGTTTATCCCGGCGGGCGCGTGGAGGACTGGTCGGAACCGGCGCGGCGGCAGGCCGAGAAGGCGAAGGTGCCGGCGTGAAGCCGACCAGAGACAAAGAGTTCCTTCGCGGCATTGGAGCGGCTCTTGCCGTCGTTCACAGCCGGGGTGAGGACACGATCTTTGACGAGATTGTCGGGACGGTCGATTCCTCGCAGCTCGTAAAAGTGGCGCGTCAGGACGGCTCGCTTCGTTGGACAGGTCTCTCCGCATGGCTGAAGCGCGAAAAAACGGATCGCGGCGAATGAAAAAGCTTGGCACCGGCAGTGGCACTCAGTGAGAGAGGCTTTTTGAGTGTCTGTATGGTGTGCATTCGGGGCTGGTTAGGGCGCTGAAGTTCAAAGCGCAGGACTAGTTGTCCTGTGGAAAGAGGGGCGAGATGGAAGAAAAACAGCGCATCGAGAAGGGCGACGTCGGGCGATTGGAAGACGTGCTCGGGGGCGGTGATCCGCTTCTCCAAAAGGCTCCCACGGCGGCTCCTGGCGCTGAGAAAGACCCGTTTAAGGGTCGATGGGTGACGTGCAATGCGAACGCTTCGCCGCACGTTTACGACGCCGAGCACGAGTGTTATGGCGTCATCCAGCTCGTGCCGTCGCCGGCTGAGCAGGCGAAATCGGCGCGGGAAGTGGCTCCCGGCGCGAACGCCAGGCTATCTGGGACCGTCGTCCAATTGCTTCAGGCCGTCGCGTATAGAGAGTGTCCGTTCTGTACGGGCTCGACTCGGACGGGCCACTCTACGCATTGCCTGATGCGGAAGATTCTGGATGAACTTTGCGCAGCCCCGGTGGCGGCGGACGCCCAGCGCGAGGTTGTAGTCGAAACTGCGAACCTCGCGCAATCCACCATGCTCGCCATGATTGGACTCGCCGCCAGCGGCCGCTGCATGGCGTGCTCCTGGCCGCTCGCCGAGTCTGCCGATAAGGGCTGCGTTCAGGGAAATTGCTCCTACAGACCGCAGAACGGTTCCCACGACTATCAAACCTGGAGGACTCGCACGGAGATCCTCACGCTCGCGCGCACTTTTTTCGCCGGCGAATCGAATCATGACGACGTCCAGGACGCCGCGGCGGGGGAACGATGAAAGCTCTCACGTTATGGCAACCTTGGGCATCGCTCGTGGCGCTTGGCGAGAAGCGAATCGAGACGCGGTGCTGGTCGACGAAGTATCGAGGTCATCTAGCAATCCACGCTGCCGCCAAGACTCCGGCTTTTCTCGGCGCTTCGCGCCACACTGAGCAGTTCATTGCCGAACTCGCCGATGTCCTCAACGTCCGAATATCTGCCGTCCCCTGTGCAGTTGCCGAACTCCCGCGTTCCGCCGTGCTCTGCATCGTCGAACTTTGCTCGATCGAAGAAACGACACGGTGTCGGGAGATTCTCTGCGAGCGCGAGAGGATTTTCGGCAATTACGAAGACGGTCGATATGCATGGGCGTTGGAGATGGTGGAAAAACTCGAGCCGCCGATCCCCGCGAAAGGGAATCGACTTCTCTGGAATTGGAACGAAGTGTCGGTGGTGAGCCGATGACGCGCGGTGTCTGGGTCAGTTTCAAGCTGAATGACCGCCGGCTGAAGGCGAAGACCGACACCTGGGAAGTGTGGAGTCTCGACGAGGCAAGCCACATCGGGCAGGTGCGGTGGTATGCGCCTTGGCGGAAGTACTCTTTTTTCCCTTCATCCGAAACCGTATGGGAGCAGGACTGCCTTCGCCATATTGCCGAGTTCATTCAATCGCAAACCGAGAAGCACCGGAAAGGGAAGAGAGCGTTCTGATGCCTTGCTCTCACTTCAAGTTCCCGGACGGATCGGTCGCGATTGTGAAGCATGGGGCGGGTCGTTACCCGCGCTGCAGATTCTGCTCGCGGTCACACGATGCGCTGCCGGCGACGCTGGTGTGCGATTTTGAAGTCGGCCGCACGCTCGGTGGCGATCCGATCACTTGCGACGCGCCGGTCTGCGCGAAGTGCGCTAAGCGTGTGGCCCCGGATAAGGATTTCTGCCCGAAACACTCGGGTTGAAAAAGTAGGAAGTGCAATGTCGTGGAGCATCTCTGGACGAATGGGTAAAGCAGCGGCCGTTCGCGCGGCCGTCGCCAAAGAGTTCGAGCAGGGCAGCAAATGTACGGAGCCGGAAGAGACGATCCGGCAGTCAGCGGCGCAGATTATCGACTCTGCATTAGCGGGCCAGGACCCACAGCAGGTAGTGGAGGTCTCTGCTTCGGGACACATGTCGACGAACAACGGAAAGGTCGCGAGCAACACGCTCAACATCGCGGTAACTCCGCGGTGGGGTTTCATCGAGTGAAGAGTTTCGGCTGAGTTCCTGCCCGGAACGATCCGGCCGAAAGCCGGGGTAGCGCCGTTCAAAGGAGCGGCGCGGTCCCCGGCGCGAAAAAAAGGAGAAGCTTGAACGACACGTACCCATTCCCGTGGAAGTTCGAGGGCTATCGCTATCCGGATCTGTACCTGATGCAGCAGGTCACCGAGGCCCAGGTCCAGGATTCAATTCTGGACCTGCTCGCGCTCTATGACGTCGACGCCATTCCCATCGACGCCGGCGGCCGCCGGCAGCGTGGCCGAATGATGGGAGCCGCGAAAAAAGCGGGCGTCGACATCGGCGCCATTTCGAACACGAAGACCTGGTATTCAATTCCGGCCGGTTTCTCGGACCTCGAGGGCACGCTCGCACCGGCTGGCCGATCGCTCTACATCGAAGTGAAGGCACCCGCCTGGATCGACACGAATAAGAAAGTGATCCGGCGCGCAGGCCAGCCGACGACCGAGCAGCTCGATTTCTTGCTTTCGAAGCATCAGCGCGGCGCCTGCGTCCTCGTGGCGTGGAGTTCGAAAGACGTTGAGGAATACGTCGCCGCTCAGCTCCACTTGAACCGGAGGTCTCTCCGGTGACCGCAAAATTCCGGTATGTGGCCATTGATCCCGACCGATCAGCTCAGTGGAAGCTCGGCTCGGCTACCGCTCTTCACGATGTGCTCACCCACAATCAGACGGATGCCTCGGGCCGCGTGTTCTATGGCCACGCGATCTCTTATGCATGGATTCTGTCGCGCTGGCCTGGAAACCCCGACGAGCGGCCGGCGGTCCGCACGCTGAAGCGCCACATGGCGAAGCTCAAGCGCGCCGGCCTCGTGCGGATCCGCAAGGCCGGCATGTCCGACGGCATGGTCGTGGTGCTCTTAGGCTCTGCGAAGTGGCGCGGAGAAGTGTCGGCGCCGGCAAGGCAGCTCCCGCTCTACGCTCCGCGCGCCGTGTCGATATCCCGTGCAAAGACTGTGGGAAAGCAGCGGAAAACCGCTTCCGCCGTGGGGACAGAAGTGGCCCTTTCGTGGGGACAGAAGTGTCCCCGCAAAGAAGTAAGAAGTACACCAGAAGAGAAAGTCTCCCTCGCTTCGCGTTCTCACGCCGTGCCAATTGTGGAAAAGACCGAGGAGGAAATCGCGGAACGGCGGCGCGTGCTCCTCGCTCAGATCCAGATGCTGCGAGAGAAATACAAAACCCCTGGCTAGAGGAAAGGCAAACCGTGGGATGGCCGAATGAGAATTGGATCGAAAACCGGGATCAGGAAAGGCGCTGGCTGGAGGAGGTGCGAGTCCAAAGGCTCGCTGCTATCGATTCGTCAGAAGACGCTCTGCATTTTCGCGTAGAGTTCGGCGCGCGCGTAACGGATCACAAGAAAGTTTTCGCGGTTCGGAGGGGGGCATGGGAAAAAACACAGGCATCGAATGGACTGATTCAACATGGAATCCAATCCGCGGTTGCTCTCGCGTCAGCGAAGGCTGTCGTAACTGCTACGCCGAAAAAATCGCCGCGCGTTTCAGCGGTCCCGGCATGCCATACCGTGGCCTCGCGATGTTCAAAGGCGGGGAAGCGCGTTGGACGGGCGAGGTCCGGCTCATCGAGGGCGCTCTCGAGGAACCGCTCCGCTGGACGGAGCCGAGGAAAATCTTCGTCAATTCGATGAGCGATCTCTTCCATCCTGGAGTCAGGGACGAGTGGCTCGCATCGATTTTCGACGTCATGGCGCGCGCTCCGCAACACACCTATCAGATCCTCACGAAGCGTCCGGACAGAATGCTAGATGCTTTTCGCGCTGCGGAAAATACTGAAGTACGCCGTGAATTCGAGAGAGCCTATAGCCAAGTTTGGCCGCCGGTTAACTGGTGGTTTGGCGTCAGCGTGGAAGATCAAACGACCGCCGGCTATCGCTTGCCCATCCTGCTCCAATGCCCTGCGGCCGTTCGTTTCATCAGCTATGAGCCAGCGCTAGGGCCGATCGATTTCGCGGAAGCGGTGGGGGGTGCCGAAATGTTTACGGCGTTCGATTGGCTAATTTGCGGCGGGGAATCCGGCCCGCATGCCAGGCCGATGCGCCAGGATTGGGTGCGCGCCGCGCGTGACCTCTGCCAGCAGACTGGCGTCGCGTTTTTCTTCAAGCAATGGGGCGAGTGGCTTCCACACGACAATCTCACCGACTGCGCCCGGGCTTGCATGAGCGAAGGGGTCAAAAATGACACCGAATCTCGCGCATATCGCGTGGGGAAGCTCCTCGCCGGCGCGACGCTGGACGGCACCGAGTGGAAGGAGTTTCCGAGATGAAGGAAGGGGAAACCATGAACGAAGAGCTAGGTACTATCATTGCGTTTGCCCTACTGATCGCACAATTAAAAAAAGACGTCGAGATGCTGACAAGTGAACTGATTTGTCTGCGCCAACGAATTGGAGAGTTGGAAGCCGCGCGGATTGGCGCGGTGAACTAGGTGTACTGGGTCATTCAATACGATGGGGCACCGCCGCTTTGCTGGATCGGCCATGCATCCAGAGGCGCGGCGTTCAATGTGACGTTCCAATTCGCCCTTGCTGAGCGATTTGCGTGCTCTGAGGATGCGCGTCACGAAAGTCTCAGGCTCGGATTATCTGGCGAGTGGAGAGTTCGCGCTCATGAGAATGAGAGGGGGTAATCCAATGGGACCGTCTACAAAACGTGGAAGCGGGGGCGGGTGGAATTTCGGGCGTGGCCATTCCATAGAAACACGATCCAAGATCGGCAAAAAATTGCAGGCAGCATGGCGCCGAAAAAAAGCGGCTGGAACAAGTTACTGGAAAGATGGAGCCTGGAATCGTACGGATGAGATCCAACGCGGCGATGTCTTTGGCAGGTTAGTGGTGCTTTATTCATTACCGCACTGCAAAACTGGAAAAGCGAGGAGATTCCGGACTTTGTATTGTTGTCTCTGCTCATGTGGACAATTAACCCCTGCGCTTAAAAGCGATTTGACAGGCGGCAAAAGGAAAAGTTGCGGATGCACCCGGGGCGAATTTTTGTACCCTCTTCTAGCCAGGAAATTGAAGGGGGTCAAAGTAATGGCAAAAAGGGGGGTAAAGGGGAAAATCGCACGGGCAAAGATATCGTCAGCGCGGAAAGCATATTGGACTCCCGCCCGTCGCCAGCGATTGAGCGAGCGCATGCGTAAAGTATGGCGAACACAGAATGGACGAGCAAAATTCGAAGGTGCGGAACGACCTCGCCATTCATCGAAGACCAAGCGCAAGATCGGTGAGAAATTACGCGAAAGATGGCGCCTGGCCAAAGCTGAAGGGAGGAACTATTTTAGTCGGAAAATCCGTTTCGAAAACAGCTATGGACGAAAAAAAATCGAACTGAGCAAGTCCCTAGATCTAGACGGCGCACCGATAGAGGCAAAGATGCCAACTGATGAGGTGCCTGATGAATTCAGTCGATAAAATTGCGGCGGGGGGCCATGCCGAAAAAAATACTGGCTTCCCATGTCGGATTTGCGGCGCGCCGACTTCTGTTCGGGACGCTCGCCCAAGAGGGAGAAATCTTGGGCTTCATGTCCGAAGAGTCAGGAAATGCTCCGGATGCGGTCGGCGGTTTGTTACACGAGAAATTGAGCCGATGAACGGGGAACCGTCTACTAATAGACGAATTCGGTCTCGATAGTACTTTTCGGGCACAGTACTACAACGGATTTTAGAGAAGTTCTGATAGAACTCTCTCTGTATCCAGCGTTTAGCCCGACGCCGGGGTGGGTCAGGCGTCCACTTTGAAGGATTCCCCATCTCCAGACGAAAAGTTGCACGCCACGCCGAGGACGGAACGTTTTCACACTTCATCACCCACACTGAAGCTTTCTTCCTAGTCGAAAAAAAGCAGCAAGCGGAGTGGTATGGAATTCCGTCAGGTCATGACGATGCCTGCAAAGCGATCCGCATGCTACCAGCAATCGTGACGCCGCGCGGCTTCCTCGATGAATGGCATCAAAGACCAAGCGGAAATTACCTGGGGGCCCGGGCAAAAGATGTCGACCTTCCGCGCTCGCATCGCGGCGAACTGATTTGGCAGTTATCGTGAATCTTCCACCAAAAGCCCTGAATGCATTGATCGATTTGAAGAAAGAACTTCAGTCCACCCCAGCAATCTCCGCCGATTCAATCCCCGAGTGCCCCGACACGAAGGGCGAGTCCGTCCACACCCCACGAATTCGCCCTTCAACCATGCGCCATGCGCGAAAACGTGGGCGGGTATTTCAAAGAATGTGCCAGACAAAAACTTTCGCAAGCCCGGTCTACTGATGCCAGTCGCCGCACGCAGCATTTGCAATTATCCGGGTTGCAGACTTCTCTCCGTTGGCAGATTTTGCGCAAAACACGGGGCGGGCCCAGAAACAAAATCGCTTTACGATCAGCATCGTGGTTCGTCGACCGCGCGCGGATATGGCCGCCGATGGCAGCGATTGCGCATGCTTGTTTTGGCTCGCGATCCGCTTTGCAGGATTCAGAAATTGTGCGGCGCTGGCTTGGATAAACCCGGAGAACGTGGCCATCTTCCGGCGCCTTCAACCGACGCGGATCATATCGTTCCGAAACCGAAAGGCGACGATTCTCCCGAGAACCTTCAAGGAGCTTGTCACCCCTGCCACTCTTGGAAAACAGCGACCCAAGATTCATCGTTTTCTACCCGGGGGCGTAGGAAATCCTCTGGAAGGTCGCCGGCGTAAAC
>Ga0247664_1000219_pt1 | contig 14878 bp, 15 predicted proteins | sample CNK05_metaG_FD_182715 | JGI IMG/M metagenome (GOLD analysis project Ga0247664, IMG submission 182715) | Soil microbial communities from Purdue University Martell Research Forest, Indiana, United States - CNK05 | ecosystem: Environmental > Terrestrial > Soil > Temperate forest > Bulk soil...
CCAAGCCGCGCGCGTTCACGCCCAGGATGACGCCGCGGGGCGTGAATTCGCGCCGGTTCATCGCGAAATGCGCGACGCCCGAACCCCACGACAGTTGGGCCGGCTCCAGTCGTGACCAGGCTTGGGTGGCCACCTGGACCAGCTTGTCCTGAAGGCTGCGCGTGTAAGCGACGATGTGGAGAGCGTCCTCCGGGGCCACGCCCGACTCGGTGCGATCCGGATCGCCCAGCATGGGGGCGGAGTGAGTGTGCGCTGAGTTGAGAAGAATCTGACTTCGCACCAGTTTGGTTGCCTCCTGAATCCGCTCACAGACTGGTTCAGCCACGGCCCGCGAGAGGCCAAGGAGATCGGTCGTCACCAGAACAGCGCGGTGGCCTTCCCCATCTTCCAGGGCCAATGCTTTGGCATAAATATCCTGTTCGACTCGCTCGAAAGGTTTGGTGCGCGAAGCGTACCCGGCCATTGGCACGGGTATTTCCGGGGTGATTCTTACGGTGGCCAGACCCGCCTTCCATGGCATCTCTGCGGCATGGGCATCAGGCGCAGCTGCGAAGGCAAGCAGCAGGATTCCGGCAACAGTTTTCATCGCTCCGAATCTCTCCAGCAGCGCAGTGATGATTCTTACCAGGCGCACGTCATTGATCGAGCAAGACGGTCGAGCAATTGTCAACACGGTCGTCGATGACAAAGCTCATCTTGCAATCTCAGTGGAAACACCTACTCTCGCTTCCCGATCCTGCCCTAGGAAACCGCCAGTCCCTTGGAAGATGCTGGGTTTGGTCGGATTTCAGCCACCAAAACAATTAAAGACGCCGGCGCAGCGTGAAACTGCCGAGGTTTGCGCCTGGCCCAGAAAGACCGAAAGACCCACATGCGAAGCATACTGAAGTCAGTTCTAATGGCCTGCCTGCTGACAGCAGGCGCCGCTCAATCCAACGCTCAGAATACAGTCGTCAAAGTCGTTCAGGAACTGCGCTTCAAGCTGACGGCGTATTACCAGATGAGCGCGACCGAGAACTCGAGTACATTCTTCCGCAACGCCGGCAAAGTAAGCGTCACCAACAAGGACATTATCAACCTGCTCGAGCCGGAGGTGAACATCATTTTCTCTTCCAATGCCAAATTAATGCTGATCAGTGGGATCCCGGTGGATCCAAGGCCGAGAGTTGTGGTTCGCGACAGGTTTGAAGGGGAAAGGTTCGATACGGATGTCACGCGGTATTTCAGCGCTGAGGTTCTGGCCAGTATCGAGGACACTAAGATCAACAAGAACCCGCTGAAAGCGAGCGGAAGTAGCTACGACGTGGTGGTGTTTGAAATGAGTCTGACCCAGGTTCAATTCCGAGTTCAGGGCTTCGGGAAGACGGCTGTGCGCACGGGGAAACATGAGGGCGAACCAGCCGCCCTCGTCCACACCGGCAAGGTAGATACTTCGGGCGGCGGTGAGTATCAAGTCAACATCCTCACTGGCGTGGTGCCGGTCGCCTTGAGCGGGACAGTCCAGATTACGGGCACTGACGTGAAAGCCATGACGGAGTGAACCCATTCCATGCGTCCTGGATTCTTATTGGCAATGCTCGGCCTTGGGGCGCTCGCGTTGTTTGCCGCAATGGTCATCTCGCCCAGAGGCAGGACAACCTCCACGACTTACCCGGGCCCAACAGCCTCGGCCGACGGAGCTCGGAGCCTGGAAACGCAATCCTCAGTGCAACTCAATGTCGCTAGGCGAGCGGAGTTGCCGCCGGCCCGGCCTGCCGCAGCCTCCCCCGCGAAAAAGGTGGCTGACCAAACCGAAGAACCGGCCGACCGCACCCGGGAAGAACAAGAGGAGGCCCGCGTGGCAGCGCGAATTGCCCAATTGTGGGACCTTTCCGCAAAAACAGACCGTGCCTCTTTAGAAACGATTCTGTCAGAGGTCAGAAACCCGGACGAGGAAATCCGGCAGGCGGCCCTCGACGCCATCAGCCAGTCCGGCAACCGCGCCGCCATTCCTGGGCTGCGCGAGGCCGCTGCGCAAACACAAGACTCCCCGCAGAAGCAGGCGATTGAGGATGTGATTGAGTATATCAGCCTGCCAACGCTGACGGAAATCTTGCGCGGACAAAGCGCGACGAACAACTCCAGGCCCGCGCCGCGATAGGCCTTAGCTTTCAAGGCAGCTCCACATTAGCTACTTACAACGTCGCAAGCTCGTGAGAGCGCGGCCCGTTGATCTGCTTGCCGTTCAGGGCATCGATGGCCTTCTGCGCCTCTTCGGGCGTAGACATGGTCACGAATCCAAAACCGCGAGCGCGACTGGTCATGCGATCGCAACAAGAATCGGCAATAATATTTTCCAGGAAAAGTGGTTTTTGGAAAGTTGCGTCTTGTGCTCGACGCAGAACAGCCGATCCTCACGTGGTATGGGTCTTAGATCCTCAATGGAATGAAACTCGCCATTATACTCGAAGAGGCTCATGCCCAGTTCGCTCTGGAATACGACGATACCCTGGGCAGGAAAAACCGCATGCGGCTGGACGCAAGCACGTACTTAAATGCCATCCGGGAGGCGCGTTCCTTTCTCGGCATCAACCCTGACGACCGCGACGAAGCGGGAGATCAGTGGGCCGTGGAGTGAGGACTGACGGTGAACCCGCGAAGGCCGCTAAATTGCTTTGGCCGGCATTTCCGCGAGCCGGATCATGCGCTGCCGATGGACATCCCAGACTTTAAGGCGCAGGCAACGAAAGATCTCGAGCGGATGCAACGAGGTGGACTTCGGCGATTGCAGCTCGGGAAGCGCCCGCATTACTTCCGGCAGGCGATAGAACGGAATCTTCGAGTTGAGGTGGTGGATGTGATGATAACCGATGTTGGCTGTAAACCAGCTCATGACCGGATCCACTTTCAGGAAACTGGAGGATTCCAGCGCGGCGGTCTCGTAGGTCCAGCCCGCGTTGTCGCGGAAGGTCACATCCGTGAAGTTGTGCTGCACGTAAAACAGGTAGGAACCGATAGCCCCGGCGATGAAATGCGGCAAGGCTTGCGTGAGCAGTAGGCCCTTCCAATCGGTGACCCACACCAGGCCGATCCCAATGGTCAGGTGCAGGAGCAGGGCCAGCAGGCAATCGAAGTGCTTGCGCGGGTTGTTCAGGAACGGATTCACACACATCCCATAGAGAAAAATGAACCCATAGCCAAAGAGGATCGTTAAGGGATGGCGCATGAACAGATACTTTAACCGAGCGCCTCGAGACGCCGCCCGATACGCTTCCGCCGTCATAATTGGGAACGACCCGATATGCGATCCGCGCAGCTTCGAGTTGTGATTGTGGTGGTGGTTATGGGAACTTCTCCAGATGCTGCTCGGACTGAGCGCCCAGATCCCGAACAGCCACATCAACCCCTCCGCCAGGCGTGAGTTGGGCAGGATAGCGTGATGCTGTTGGTCATGGTAGATGACGAAAAGACGCAGCATCAACAACCCGCCCAGAATACTGGCCGCTAGTTTGCCCAAGACGAAGGGAATCAAAAGGGTACCGGTCAAAGCGCTGCCCAGGAGAGCCGCCGTGGAGAGGACGTACCACCAACTCTTGCGAGGCACATCCGACGCGAATCTTCTGGTGGCCACAATCAGCTCGCGCCCGCTGCGCGTGGGCTCTGCGAGGCCCCCAGGGCAAACGGCTCCTTTGCTTTCTAGCCGACCGATTTGGTCGATGGGTGAGCCGGTAGTGCTTTTTGATTCAGTCACTGCCTGGGACACTGAGCAGCCCCAGGGCCAAACACAGCCCCCAGCTTGCCCCGTAAACTACTGACGGACCTTGCCTAACCTGCCAGAACCTGCGGGGTCCCAAATAGCCGCGGTTGCATTCGCGCGAATGGGCTCTACGACCTACCGCTCGATGAGCGTAACTCCCACTCTCGCCTCAGCAGACCAAACACAAACTCACTGTCCCAATACCCCTTGTACCACCGATGCTCAACAAAATGAGCCTCCTGTCGGAAACCCAAACGTCTGAACAGCGAGGCGGCTGCGGCATTCTCGGCGTCGGTGACCGCTGAAACTCGATGCTTCCCCAAAGTGCCGAAAACAAAGTCCAGCAGGCAACCCAGTGCCTCAGTGGCGTAGCCCCGGCCTTGATGGCTGGGGGCGAGGGTGATGCCAACCTCCATCAGACGCGGGTCGTCCTGCCGACAGTGCAGACCGCAATCGCCCATCATGCTCTCCGTCGCCTTTTCGATAATCGCCAACTGAAACCACGTCCCCGGAACACCCGGCTCACTATGGCTCTGACTTTCGATGAGGCGTGCCGCGTCGTCCGGCCCGAACGACTCCCACTCCTGGTACCGTCCCACCTCCGGCAGCGAACGATAGCTGTACAACGCCGCGGCATCGCCACCCTGCAACCGGCGAAGGAAAAGCCGCGGAGAAGACAACGGGTTTGGAAAAATCTGGCTCATGGCGTGATGATAGAGACTGGTGGCTGGCCAGTGACGGACAGAAATAGACTGCTGCCACTCGCGTGCGCAGTTTGAAACTGCAGACCTCTGAGATTCAGAGTGCGGTTAGACCCTGCGGACTGACCGCTGGCGGAGAAGGTCGCCGCCAAGAGAAAGTAACAGATCGTGGAGAGCTTCATACGCACGAACGCCGCCGAACGGAAAGCTGACTGATGACGAGGAGCGCGCCAAGGGTACTCGACTGGAACACTCGGCTGAACGCGCTCCTCGTCATTCGGTCCAGCGTCTGGTTCGCTTTTACCGTCCGAAAAGTCCAGCAAGAAAACCTGTCTTGAGTGGCTTCGCATATCCGAATATCCGTTGGTAGCCATGACGTCGCACTTCGGTCCGTGGGCCGTATCGGCCCCAGGAAAAGCCCATGCCAGGGCTGACAGCACGCAAATCTACAATTTGAAAATGTTCGCGCAACCCAGCGGCAAATTTGCGCAGTTCCGGATCGGACGAAGTGGCCGCTGCCGCCTGATCCACGACGCCAGGGTTCTTCCGCCATACATGAAATAATCTGTCCCCCAAAACATCGTTAATCAGAGATTTGCGCGGAGGAATCATCATGCGAAACACCTCCGCTAAGAACGAGGCGATGTCGGCACTCTGATACAAGATTACTGGTGCATCGTGACAGGCGAAGAACACCGGAGCAGCCAAACTCGTTTCCGGAGTAATGTCGAGGACCCAGAAATTGCCGCAACCGTCGGCTGCGATGGGCAGACCGTTCGGGAATGCCTCCTTTTGCTCATATGCCATCGCCATCTCACCAGTGAAATCAATCCCGCCGAGGCATCCGTCAATCCCAGAGCAGAAGGACAAGACCTCTCGCAACTCATTCGGCAACGGCAGGCCCACTTGCTTCTGCAGCGCCTCAATCCGATCTGATCCCCACGCTGGCCACAACTCCAAGCTGGCAGCTTTGATGCGCTCGATGGCGGTCATCGGGTCAATAGCGAACGACGGTGCTCAGTGAAGCGCCCCCGAGGGTGACCAGTCTGGAACCGCGGCGCAGCCGGCACGTTCACTGGAGCAGTCTGGCTCACCGACCCCGCGCCGGTGGTGGCCGGAATCCAACCGAGGCGCAATCGCGGGGTTCGCTGCATGCGGCTTGTTCGGCTTTTTCTTCATCTCAGAACGCCTCTGCTGATAGGACGCTTCGAATAAACGATGACGGCAATGCAGTTATGCCCCAGCCGATAACTGCACCTACCAATCCCGGACCGCCGATGGCTCCGAGCCAGTTCTTCGCGACGACCTCCTCACTTAATACGACTGCCGGTTCGGTGAATCAAAGCAAATCCCCCGATCTGGCCTGTCGGCATCACGACGCCTCGCCAGTTCTGACGTGCCTGCAGCGGGGGGGCAGGACATTTCGACGAATTCACTTCACGCATCAAGACCTAAGCACGTATACGGTCGTCCTTTCCCCTGCTCTATAGTGTCATGTCGCCAACGCCAGCTTCTTGGCGGCGCGGGAGGCTGGGAGGCTGGGGAGGCTGGGCCATTTGCTTGCCTCTTCACCCTGGGCGGCTACGATCAGTGGTTTGAAAGCCCTGCTTAGTGGGTTATCGACCATGAATACCAGAACACAACCTTCCCTCGTTACCACGGTCGTTCTCTGGCTTGCGACCATTCTCGTCACACGGGCCGCCACCGACGCCCCGCCAGGCACTCCGAAGAAAGACGCAGCCGCATCGGCGGCGACGGCCCAACAGTTCGGCGTGTTGTTGCACGACGCGCGGGCGTTGCCTGGTTATAACCTCATCAATCCCAGCGGCAAATCCATCTACCTTTATGACAACGAAGGCCGCGTCGTTCACTCCTGGACGAGTGAGTATTCCGGCGGTGTTGCCTACTTGCTGGACAACGGCCACTTGTTCAGGACCGCCGAGGCTACCAATCGCGACCAACGCTTCAAAGGCCCGGCCATGGGCGGCCGCTTCCAGGAATTCGACTGGCACGGCAACCTGGTTTGGGATTTGGAGTATCATAGCGAAAAACGAGTGCCGCACCACGACGCCATCAAACTGCCCAACGGCAACGCGCTGCTCATCTGTTGGGAGATGATCGACGAAAAGGAAGCCGTCGCCCAAGGCCGCCGAGCTGAGACGGTGAAAGAGTCGCATCTGCAGCCCGATTGCCTGGTCGAGATCAGGCCCACGGGCCCCAAGACCGGTGAAATCGTCTGGGAATGGCGAAGCTGGGATCACCTCATCCAGGACCGTGACCGCGCCAAACCCAATTACGGCAAGGTGGCCGACCACCCGGAACGGATCGATCTGAACTATCTTCAGCGCGAAGACGACCCGGCCGTGCAACCGGTGCCAGCCAAGGCCGATGCCGCCACAGGCCCGGCCAAGGACCTTCCAAAGAAGGAAGAGAAACGCGCGCCCGTTGATCCGGACTGGATGCACGTGAACGCGGTGGCCTACAACCCCGACTTGGACCAAATCGCTCTGAGCAGTCCGAAGTTCAACGAGATCTGGATTATCGATCACGGCACCACGACCGAGGAAGCCCGAGGACATACCGGCGGGCGTTGCGGCAAAGGCGGCGATCTTCTGTATCGCTGGGGCAATCCCAGGGCCTATCGCAACGGGACCCGGCTCGATCAACGTCTCTTCTTCCAACATAACATCCAATGGATCCCAAAAGGACTTCCCGGCGAAGGCCATCTGCTGGTGTTCAATAACGGTTCCGAGCGACAGCCGGACGAATACTCCTCCGTCGACGAGTTGGAGCCACCGACCGACAAAACCGGCGCTTATGTCCGCCGCGAGCATGCGCCGTTCGGCCCCGACGTCGCTCTCTGGAGCTACCACGCGCCCAACAAAGCAGAGTTCTTTTCGTGGTTCATTTCGGGCGCGCAACGCCTGGCCAACGGCAACACATTGATTAACTCCGGCGCGCAGGGAATCGTCTTCGAAGTCACTCCCGACCAAGAAATCGTTTGGAAGTTCGTCAACCCATTCAAGAACGTGCCTCCCGCGGGCAGCTCAGCCCCCAAGCCTTTTGTGGTTGTGACCAAAGACGCCCGCGATTCTCTCGGGATGAAAGACGATCAACGCAAGCAACTCGACGAGATCGACAAAGAGCTAAACGTAAAGCTCGATGAAACTCTCCAGCCCGAACAAAAGAAGATCCTCAACGAACCGGACGATATTGCCCTGAGCAAAGTTCCCGCGGGCGATTACTTATCGGTATTCAAACGGGAGAAGCTGAAGCTGACGGACACCCAAACGAATGCGTTGCAGGCGATCCAGGCCGAGTTCAATCCCCGGATCGCGAAAATTCTGACCGAAGACCAAAAGCGCATGGTCGAAGACCGTAAGAAGAACCTGGCTGCCCCGCGCGGGGGCACCCCACGGAAGCCGGGCAACACGATGTTCCGAGCCACTCGCTACGCCTTAAATCATCCGGCGTTCGAGGGCAAAACGCTTGAGCCAGGGCAGACGCTCGTCGAAATCCAGGAGGAACGGGATCGTGCGCAGGCCAAGCAAGACGCCGCTTTGGTCAATGCCAAAACCCCACCATTCTAACGAAGGAGCGACCCGGTGCGAGCGACAAACGTCCGCCGCCGTCAGCCGCGCGCACGCATGAAGCGGACCTGCGTCTCTCCTTTCTGATTCAGATTTCGTCCGCTAGCGCGGGCTCGGCTTACGCACCGTGACTTTGAACGAGCAGCTTGCAGTGTAGCCGGAGGTGTCAGTCCCTCTGCACAGCACGGTCGTCTGACCGATGGGAAACGTCGAGCCAGAGGACGGCGAGCACGCGACAGTTGCGCCGGGGCAATTATCCGAAACCGTCGGCGAGGGAAAAGTCACCACTGCTCCAGCGCTCGAAGTGGCTGGGACCGATTGATTCTTCGGACAGCCCGTCAAGGTCGGCGGCGGGTTAGAGATGGTCACCGTGGCGATCGCCGAGTTGTTAGCGGCGTTAGGGTCGTGGGTGGAGGAAGTGACCGTGACTGAGTTGTTGATCACGGCGCCATTGGGTGTTGGGCAGTTGACCGTCGCGACCAGCGTCATGGTCTCCGACGCGCCCGCGGGGAGCGCGCTGAAGCTGACCGTTCGGCTGTTGGCTGAGCCGCCGCATACGCCATTGCCAGTCGAAGCGCAGGAGACAAACGTCACGGAGTTGGGAAGGTTATCGGTCACCACGACGGAGGCGGCGTTGCCCGTTCCACGGTTTGTGACGGTAATGGCGCAGGTAAGATTCGAGCCCGCGAGGACCGGGTTGGGGCGAAGCGGTCATACTGATCGCCACGTCCGCATCCGCCCCGGGGACGGTGCCGACGGCAAAGAGGGTGGCGTTGTTGATGGCATAGACGGTGCCGTCCGGGCCGATCAGGGTAGGGGTATAGGCTTCGCCGATGCCGGGGGTCAATGTGATGACCTCCGGGAACGCATTATTGGCCAGATCCCAGCGATAGAGCTTTCCATCCTCACTGTTGGCCAGGACGGACTTGGTGAACGGATCGACGACGGCGGTGTTGATGCACCACTCGCGGACGGCGTTGGGATTGTTCGGGAAATCATCGTCGTGGGTCACCCCGGCGATGGTGAGCACTTCCTTCATCACCGTCGCGCCGGTCACGGGGTCAACCATGGTAACGTTGGGGTCGAGAATCGCGATCTTGTTGACGCCGTCGCCGCCCGCTCCCGCGTAGTTGTTGTACTTGGTCATGAGCAGATACGAAGACGAGCCTGTATAGGTCGGGACGGCGCTCGCGGGGACGACGGAGGCCGTATCGTCCCAACCGAAAGCCCCGGCCGTCTTGGTCTGCGAAAGGTCGCCGGAGAAATGCAGCAGCCAGCCTCGATCATGGTTGGACGGGAACGGGTTTTCCAACACGCCGAAATAGACGTCACCATCGGGCCCAACCGTCGGCGAAGCCGTCCCATCGTCGGGCAGGAGCGCGTCGTTGCCCGTCGCGGCGTCTTTGAGCGCGACGATGGCGGTGGTCGCGAGCGAGGTGCTGTTGAGGGCCAACAGATAGCCTCGACTGAAGTTCCCTGTGCTCACGGCGATGTAAAGGGTGCTCCCATCGTGGCTGAGGGCTGGGGCACAATTGTGGACGACTTTGATGATGGCGGCATCGGCCGCTGCAGAGCCAGCTGAGACCCAGGAGCCCACTGCGTTCGACGCGAGGCGGGCGACGCCGCTTTGGAGGTTGAGGGGGTTGGCGCCGGTAACCTGGAAGCCGAAGTAGATGTTGCCGGCGGCATCGCTGGTGATCGGAGTGTTAATGAAGACCGCGCCGTTGTACGCGCCGGGGTTCAGATTGTAATTCGACATGCCGAAGAAGGCGAGTCGGCCCGTGGCGCCTGAGTTGGCGTCGAGGTTGTCGCGGTAGAACACGGTGCCGCCGGCGCCCGCGAAGTACAACCGCTCAGACGGGGTCAAAGTCGGTGAATAACTGGGCGTCCAGTTGTGGGGTGGGAGGATGTAGTCGGTGGTTTGCGTCCAGATCACGCTGCCGTTGCCGCCGTTGCGTCCTTCCACTCGGAATCCGCCTGAGGCGCCAGTTTTCACCGGGACGACGATCGTGTTGGCCAGTGTGATGAGGGGCGAGCCGTAGTGGATGAGCAGGTCGTTGCCGCTGTATTGCGGATTGAGGTCAACGGGCGTTTGCCAGCGGACCGCATTGAGCGGTTGCGAGGCGATCGAGGAGAGGGCGGTGTGCTGAGAATCCCGCGCATGATTATTCCAAGATTGCGCGTCAGCAAGTCGCGAGAACAGGAGAAGGCCAAGGGTCGCGATAAGTAGGGCTGAGATTGGTGAGCGCATCAACATTCCTTCCTCCGATTCTTCTGCCAAACGGTTTCCCTTCGCTCTTGCGAACAAGGGGGTCTCCTCAACCCGGTATTCCCTGTGACACGAATGGGAGCCTCCAGTAACTATTTTTCGGAACCCTCTGGAGGGTTGAGTTTCAGTTTTTGGTGTGGTGGGAGTCATGGCGTCTCCTTTGGTGGTTGGTTTTATTCGCTCAAGCAGCGCCCGGGGAAGGCTAGCTTTCGCTTGGGGCTGATCTGTTTTCGTGTGACTCAGATTCTGTCTCATTTGCCAGATTCGTGGGTCCGTTGGGTCAGTGACTCGGTCGTGAAGTTGGCTTGCGTTCCACGCGCGCTTTCTCCGACTCAGCCAGCAAGGCCATAATCGAGTTCAACAAGCGCGGCAGGTCAAGCGGCTTCTCCAGAAAGGCATCTTTGGTGTTGGCTGCGCCGCGCGGGGGCAGCCCACGGAAGCCGGGCAACACGATGTTCCGAGCCACGCGCTACACCTTGAATCATGCGGCGTTCGAGGGCAAAACGCTCGAGCCAGGCAAGACGCTCGTCGAAATCCAGGAGGAACGCGATCGTGCGCAGGCCAAGCAAGACGCCGCTTTGGTCAAAGCCAAAACGAACTGACGTTGCGAAGTAGCCGGGTCAACGCACTCGTCTCCTGGCGAAGGAAAGGCGGCACGGCCAGGCGCTCAAGCGGGGCGGCGGTCGCGTAATCGTTTCGCTCAGGAGTTTTGAAGTAATGCCCGCGACAGGACTTGAAGGACTCCAGGTTCCCACGAGAAACCCCCAAATATCGAAGATGCCCGGTGCCCGGTGCCTTTTCGGTGCCTTTCCGGGCAACGTTTCCCGTCTCACGGTTCGCCTTCATCGGACTCTTTGACGTTGTCTCTGACACTGGCGATTCAAGCGGCTGCTGCAGCCTGTTAGTCCTTACCATCTTCTTTTCCATACTTCTCCCAATCATAATTCCATAAAACGACAGAGTTCGCGCTCGCCGGTTCCGGTTTCCAACGCCTCAGATAGCCGTTGCTTTATCGATTTCTTCACAGGCTTTTTTTGCGAACTAACCACTTTTCAAGTCCTTTTATGTCCTTTAATACTTTCACACGCATTAGCAGCAATGGTAAAGCAAGGCCGATAACTCTGAGTTCATATCGCCGCCTCGATGTCAGTTATCCTCCACTTTCATCAATCTGCACACAACGGTCTTCTGCTGCTTCATCGTCATGGGCACGGTTTCGCCTTCCTCCCCGTGAACGACCGGCATTTTCATCGCCGTTGTTGTGTCTTCCACAATCGTTCGTTCAACTAGCATTTCGAGTTTTGTATCCAGCCACAAGTTTCCTTTGACTCGGCCGTGAATACTTGGAATCGGCGTTCCGGATGGAACTTTGACCTTAGCACTGTTTTCGATCTTGCCATCAATTTCGATCCGGACGCAATCACGGTTCAAATGTCTTTCTAAACCCGCAAAGGTGAACCTGGATTCGGCGACGGTTTGTTCTGTTCTGTGCTGGGTTGCATCGGACCATTGATCGCCCACTTTGAGGGTCTTTTTGGGCAACCCAAGGACCATGAATTCTTGAAGCAGATCTCCCAGAGCATTCGTTCCGAATTTGGCTTCCGTCAGAAACGGGGTGGATGTGTCACCTCTGAGTGCCGGATCGTGGGCTATCATCTTACTGAGCAGTTCGTCTGTCCCATCCACATGCAGAACTCTGTACTCGGAGTCGAGGAGGTATTTGATCTTGGTTCCAATGAGCGCCCGCTTCAATGCTGCGATGGGAATCCCGACATCTTTTTTGGGATCGGTTGTCGAATCGAAAGAGTAAGTAGATTCGCCATTGAGCTCCGACTTCGTCGAAAGGCACTCAACTACTAATTCGCAATTCTCTCTTGGCCCCGCTTTGAGGACAGAGATCGTGAATACGCTTTTCTCATTCTCCCCACTTTTGTTCGCACCCGGAGGGAGATTCTCCAAGACCAACTTCTTCGAGGTTTCGAGCGCTACGGTGTATCGTTTGCCAGCTTGCCAGTTAAATTGAAGCAATGACTGCCGTTCGGCGCTTACAAGGCGATTTGGCAACGTAAAAAGGATGAGAACACAGAAACACGCGGTGACGATACTCAAACGCTCTGCAGTGGGCTTGTTAGGTCTTGGCGTCATTCGTAACCTTCCACCTGCGATAATGTTTTGGTAAGTCCAGTCTTCAAGCTGATCGTGCTGCATTGTCGAAAACAGGATGGAATCCGACTTTCATGGCTTGCAGTGAATATGAGCAAACCAGCCTTCGTGATGGAACACAGAAATGCGCCGAGCCTGCGTCGAGATGAAAATCGCATCGCCATCGAATACAAACGGAGCCTCGGCGAGAAACTCGCGCAAGCTTTCACCGTGACCGAAGAACGGCTCACGCGCCGTAATCGGGAAACAATCGTCAGTGATGAGAATGAGGTCGCCGTCAAGCACTGGCGCGTCTGCAAAGACGCGATCGAACAATTGCATTTTACTATAGAGGCCGGGTCCGCAGTCGTGCTCCTTCCATCGCGGGATGACGCCGCGCTGGACTGCGACATGTGACAACTCTGCGTAATGGAGAACAGCGTCCGGGGTGATACACGAACGAGCATGCGTTATGTGTTCGCGGGTGATCGACAGCAGCGACCAAAGCGCCTCATACGCTCGTCTCCAGCGGGGTAATATTTCTGTGGCGTCGACAGGCATAAATGCGAACTCCGCCATTCCGCCTTCCAGTCACCTTCAGGTTAGCTACTTGCAACTGGGTCGCAAGCTCGCAATTCACCGGAAGCCCGCCGTTTTCTCGGAATTCCGCGGAAATTGGTCGCGCTTTCTATGTTCGGAACCGTGGAATTCACCAACGCTCCAGGATTTTTCGGATTTAATTCATTTAATTCCGGGTTTTTGAATCGCGTAGGAGTCAGTCACCTTAAGGTCCCCGTAATCCCCGCACGGGGAGTTCGGGGACTCTTTCTGAACCTTTATCCGGAAAAATCAAAAAATGCCCAAAAAAATCAAAAGACCCTGTTGATTCCGCAGTTGCGTCGAGTTTTTCCGCGCAAATACTCAGCCCCAAAATCATAATATGTCTTTTTCCGCGCTAAGCCGAAGGGATTTCCAGCCGTCATTAAGCTTTCCGTTTCCGTTAGGAATGTCTCCGCGAACCCCCAAACCGAACGTTTGAGCTATTGCTTCCGCTCCGAGCTTACCGAACCGGTTTTTGTTCATGGCGACCCACCCACGCCGGTCGCAGAATTCCACAAATGCGGCGTAAACGTCGGCCTTCGTCATGCCCGGTGCGGACGTGTCCTTAACCAGGCTTTCCGCGACAAATACCCTGTGCGCGTCGGATTCGAGCAACAAATCATCCACGCGCCGTTGTTGCGCCTCATTTAAGCGAAGGTCCCAGTTTGCCGCCCGCAGCGCATCCAGCCCATCGAGCATGAAGTTGAGCACTCCCGGCCCTTCCTGCTTCAGGATCTTGTCGGCAAGGTCTGGAATGACCACAGCCGGTTTCGGTCGGTCGTAATTCACGATGACAAGGCGGCGTCGCCAGGCGTCCGCGTCGCCTTCGAGATAAACCGTCAGGCGGGAATTGCTGGTGACGATCACGTTGAACTGACACTTGATTTGCGGTGCCTCGTTTGAGTTTTTGAACTCAGCTGTCATCACGTCCCCGCCTGTCAGGCTTTTCAAACCGCTTGCTGTCCTCTTGGTCAAAAAATCCTCTGGAACGTCCGGCCCATAAAGAAGCGTCTTTCCGGTCAAACGGCCGATCTCGAACCGATCGCCCAAAAGCTCCGTCCGCAACATTCCGACGTTGCCTTTGCCGATTATCCCTGTAAGCACGGAAACGAGCGTGGATTTGCCGCCGCCAGGGGTGCCCGTGAGAAGCAGGATTTTCTGTGAGAGGTTCACGCCCAACAACGCCAGCCCCGACCAGCGCTGAATCAGTGCAATGTCTGACACGTGGAGCGCAGGCATTAGTAACTTCCCCTCGAACTGGGGGCAGCACGCACCGGCATCATACCGGACCGCGAGCTTGTGACGGCAGCGGTAGGAGGGTGAGAACGGCAGAAGCACTCGCTCACTCAGGCGAAGCATCCCGTTCGCTACGGGCAAGAACTCCGGCTTTTCCTGCGCGAAGAAATCGTCCGATACCGCGAGCAATCCTTTCGCACGTTTTACGATGCCCGCCAATGCCGCGCTATCACGCATTCCGAAAGCGAGCCGTGCAGTGTCGGCGGACTCATGGCAAGCCCGAGCACACTCCAAAAACAGTGCGGACAAACGGGCAACGACGTATTCCTCGCGTTGGCGCTCAAAAATGCCTGTCGCGGGATTGTAAGTGAAAAAGCGATCTTCACCCGGAACAAAGACGGTCGGTGCTTGAGGCGTTCCATCCATTCCGAGCGTCGCGGCCATGAAATCTTCAGACACGTCGCGCACTTGGGAACGCTTCCCAGAAATCGATTCGAGAATCGGCTCGCCGTGCTTCTCGGCCAGCCTCGGAAATCGTTGCTTGAACCACGTTCCGGGAGTGAGTTCCGCCTTCGGCACGTACTCCGGAGCGTCAGCGGCGAGA
>Ga0247664_1000220_pt1 | contig 14833 bp, 27 predicted proteins | sample CNK05_metaG_FD_182715 | JGI IMG/M metagenome (GOLD analysis project Ga0247664, IMG submission 182715) | Soil microbial communities from Purdue University Martell Research Forest, Indiana, United States - CNK05 | ecosystem: Environmental > Terrestrial > Soil > Temperate forest > Bulk soil...
TTGAGCGGAGCATCCGAGAGGCGGATTGGGTAAGGCTTGACAATGGGGACGAACTTGTCCTCAAGCCTCTCTGACAGCCGTTCTGACAGATCAACAAAGGGAGGAGACGAGGGATGAAGGCATGGGATTACGACGCGGCGGTTGTCGGCAGTGAGGTGTTCTGTATCGGCTGTCTGCCCGATCCCTTGGACGCAGCTCACCCAGATGTTCAGCCGATCTTTGCGAGTGACGAATGGGATGTCTATCCCGTCTGCCACAAGTGTGGTCGCGAACATGACTACGTGGGCTTGACAACCGAGGGAAGGCTACGAGAGAACCCGCTCGCCGATCCCCTCATCACTCTCTGACAGCCGCTCTGACAGACCAACAAAGCCCGGAGGGCCAACGCCCTCCGGGCTTTTCTCATGCCTCAGGTTGCGGCTCTCAGCCCCTCTCCTGCCGATCTAGCCGTTCCAACCAATCCCTCAAAGCTTCCTCGACAACGCTCCGCAGCGTCAGACCTCTCTCCTGCGCTCGCACGCGCACCTTCTGCCAGAGAAGGAGGGGCAGCGTCAGATGGATCTTGAGAAGCGGCCCTTCTGCGAGCCGGCGCGCCGCCGCTTGGGCCGCTCTGGTGATACCGCTCCGTTTGCCAAGGGAGGAGAGGAAGGCCCTTCGTTCGGGAGAGGCTGGTTGTCCACGCTCTACCGGAGGCCCTTCGACGCGTGGACCTTGTGCGGAAGGGGAGGAAGGCTGCGGGAAGGGGCTAACCTCGCGAGCGTCTCACTGGCGTTAAGGGCTGTAGAGAGGGCGTCCCACGTCTCCCCTCCCTCTGCCAGGATCGGCAGCCCTCTCGCGCGCTGGCGTTCCGCTGTCTGTAGCCCTTGCCAGCCTCAACCCAGCCTCGCTCCACGCTTCTTTCCTCCTCTACCCACACAGCCATCTCTTCCCCTCCCTCATACCTGCTTACCGCCCGCTCCGCAGGGGGGTAGGCCCGCCCGGCGGCGCGAGGGCGGGAGGGTCCTTCCCCCTCACCGCAGCGCTATGCCTTCAAACCGATGGTCTCTTCGCAACCCTTGCAACATCTAGCCACGCCTTCCGGCGAAGGTCAAAGCCAACCCTGTTGAGGTATTACCACCTGCCCCGCCCAGTATACCTCAACCTGTCCACTTTTCGCCACTTTTCACCGGCGCAGCCGCATTCCATTCAGAGCGCGGATCGCCAATCGCTGATCCACCCCCTCCAGCAGCTCGGCCCTTTCCAGGCGCACCTCATGCATCACGGGCTGGCAAAGCTGTCCCGCCACATTCTGCATCCGCTGTCTCACCCGTGGCGGCGTCACCCCATGCATCTGCGACAGCTCTTTGAGACTCCACCCCGCAAACCAATACATCAGGACGACTCGATCCTTGCCTCGATACTGGAACCGGTCCACGGCCAGCAGCGCTGCATCCAATGCCCGGTCGATCTCAGCGTTGCTCGGAATCGGCTCGCCCACCCGGTTCCAGGGTATCCAGTTGAGCATCTTCCGCCGGACCTGCTCCACCAGCCACTGGCGCTCAATCCCTTTAGCAGAACCGGCCATCTTTTCCTCGGCGGGGGACCCTTTTACGAAGGGACTCCGGCAGCGAAAATAGATAGTTTGGCGGCGCGTTCTCCGGGCTGCCAGTGGCCAAGAAGATCGGGATCTCCTCGCCGCTACTCCCCTCTCTCACCATCCCGAAAATACGGAGCGTGCGGCAGAACCGCACAGTGCGCGGCGCCCGCAGGCACCGGCAACAGATCAGCACGTCCAACTGGTAGGTATCCGGAACCTCCTGGACCACCCGTCGTTGGCAGAGCGGACAGCGCCGCGCCTTTCTCATTCTCTTACTTGCTGCCCACCCGCGCGGCGGCTCGCTGCACCAGCGCGCGCACCGGCTCCACATCGACCTGCTCGTCGTTGAACCTCATCAGCCGGCACTGGAGGTCATGCTTATGACGCCGCTTCAGGTCGTGCTTCAGATTCTTCATGAACTGCTCGTTCATCAGTTCTGGGGCTTCCACCAGGGCCTCGCCCAAGGCGCGTTCCAATGCCCGGCACACCTCCCCTCGCCATGGGTGCCCCTCTCCGGTCATCTGCTGCCCCGCCACGAGGACGGCGCCAATCAAGCAGTGCAGATTGGGATAGAGGCTGATGCGATCCCCCCGGCTGCTCCAGTTCTGGGTAGCTCCTCTCATCCACCCCGCCTCCAGCAGCGCGTCCACCCAGGCGAGCCCGTCCAGCAGCTCCATCCTGGTTACCGGTCGCTCCTCGGTCATTGCTTCCCCTTCTTCTTCCGGAGGTCCGTCGCCCCCTCATACAGCGTCTCACTCTTCTTCGCACTGCTCTGGAGATGACCGGTCACCCGCTGGCTGTTGGACCACATCGCATCTGCCGTCTGGTCCTGATCGTAGCTCATGGTGTTCATGGCGGGGATACCTATCAGGCGGGCCGCAACCCACGCGTCCTGATCGGCGCCCATAAAGGTGAAGGTCCAGTTGGGCCGACTGTTCAGGGCGGCAATCTTCTCCCGGATCTGCTTCTCATCGAACTCTTTGCTGCTGTTCTCCTGCCCGTCCGTCAGGATGCAGACCACGATCGGCGTGCTCTCGTCGCCGTCCAGCCGCCGTTCCATCTGGTTCAGGGTCTGCCCCAGCGCGTCATACAGCGCGGTGTTCCCGCCCGGCACGTAGCGGGGGATGGAGAGTGGCTCGACCTCCCCGACGTTGATCCCGTGGACCGGGGTGGTCACCACCGTATCAAACAGGGTGAGCCAGAAGGTCACGCTGACCCCCTGGGCTCCCTTCAGGTCATTCAGGAACTCGTTGAACGCCGAGATCACCCGCTCCCGCTGGGTGCTCATCGAACCGGACTTGTCCAGGATGAACGCCACCTGCTTTGGGGCGCTCACCGGGGGGTGGACCGCTGTCGCGGTTCCACCCCCTGACTGGGGTAAGGTCAATGCCATGTCACTTCTCTCCTATTTGCTCTCCAGCGTGTGGGCCACCCGGCTCAAGAGGTTGAACGCCCGGCGCTTGTCACCGTGGTGGTCCCACCAGCCGTTCACGTCATTCCGCCAGAACGGACCACACCTGCCGCTGCGCTCCACCATGGCGATCACCTCGGCCTGCAGCAGGATAGCCAGCGGTTCCAGATTGCCATGCTGGCAGGAGAGATACTCGTCCGACTCTGCCTCGGTAATCAGATCCAGCTCCCACGCCGCCCGCAGCACCGCCCCCTCCAGGCAGAACCGCACCGCCTCCGGCTCGCTCACCGCCGGCTCCTCGTTACAATCGTTCTCAGGCGCGTTTCGTTTGTTTCGATGCGCCGCTGCCATCTGGTAGCGGCAACTCCCGGCCTCCAGGATCGCTGCTGCCAGCGAGAGCACGTCCAGCATCTCCGTCTTCGTCATCGGCCCCGGCTTGCTCATTACTTCGTTACCTCCGTCAGCGCCCGGTCATACAGCGCCAGGATCTCTTCCTTCGTTCGCCCCCGCTCATCGTTATAAGCGGAGATATTCGCATATCCGGGGGGCAGCGCCTTAAGGAGGCACTCGCAGGCCGCGTGTCGCACGGCCACTATCTCCCGCTTCGCGGGCAGGGCACCGACGGCACAGTAGTGGATCTTGTCACCCACCCTCCGCGTCGCCATCCCTTGCGTCCAGCCGGCGGCGATCCGTGCCCGGCCTTTCTGTAGCAGTCGGGATACGGTTTCCTTCTCACCCATGGTTCACTTCCCGGTGGATCTCCACCAGCTCCTCATAGATGCCGTTCAGCACGCTGCGCAGGTAGTCCTTGAACTCCAGCGAGTTCAAGCTGGTGAGGAAGTGGTTCGGTATCATCACCCGCCGCATCTGCCCGGCGCCCGCGAGCCGCCGTCGCGGGGGCTGCGCCAGCACCCACTCCTCCCGTGTTCCATCCTCCCGCTTGATCCAGACGATAGTCGGTTCCCTCTCGTTCATCATGGTTCGTTCCTTTCTTTCGTTACTCGCTCGCTTCCGGATGCTCTCTCTGCCAGACGATCAGCAGCTCCTGATAGATGTCATTCAGCCGTTCCCCCAGCAGTTGCCGAAACTCCCGCCGGGTCATGGTGGCCTTCACCTCCGCAACACTGACCTGCACGATGCGCATGTGCGGCGTGGGCGGCAGCGTCACCACGTTAGGGCGGGCGCCCGGGCCGAAAATGATCGTGGGACTCAAGCCACCCAGGTTCCGAACCCCGTCAAAACCATTCCTATCGGTCATCGTTCCTCCTCCAGGCGCAGGCGGGGCAGCGGATGCCGGGCAGCCATCCACTGATCGCACCAGGCGATGACCGCCTCCAGCTCCGCCTGCTCCGCCTCGGTTAACCCATAGTGCTGGCGCTGCCGGAGCAGCTCGATGCGGCGGTGGTTGTTCTTCTTGAACGAGCGGGCCAGCGGCATGACCTATTCTCCCTTCTCCATGCTCTCCCACAGCGCCGCATCTTCCCCGGTGCGCTCGATGCTCACCGTGGTGCGCACGGCAGCCTGGCCGCCGAACTCCAGGATGTAGATCCAGTGGTAGTGCTTCACCCCATCAGCGTGCCCCACACACCGCTGCTTGGCGCGGCTGCTCTCGGGGATCTGGTGGTGGCCGATCAGATGCTTCACCATCTCGTCGGGGTTGTCCCCGCGAAAGGTATCACCGGCGTCCTCGCATCGCAGACACTCATACTGATGAGACACAGCCGCTTCCATCGTTCCTCCGGGGCAAAAAGCCGCCGGGGCGAGGGATCTCCCCGGCGAGTCTGCAACAGAAAGGGATACAGCAACACTATATCACAGATGACAAAGTTCTATCAACCATGATAGAATGCGAGCAGACCCCTCTATATAAGGAAGGGCGGAGTGAGGGGATAGTATGGCAGACAGCGAGAGCGAAGAGGCCCTTGGCCTTTCCCTGGACATCGGGCGGAAGCCGGCGAGCCCGCTGCGGCGGCGGGATTACTACCTGCCGCGCGAGTGGGTGGAGCGGGCCTTGACCGCCGTTCACAAGCCGGACGAGGGCATCATCCACTTCTTTGACCTGGGGCCGGACGGGCGGCCGATCCGCGCGGTCTGCCCGGTGTGCAAGATCACCTGGGAATACCGGGATCGCTGGGAGAACAGCCGGTGAGCAAGGGGCATGGGCACCTCCTGCAGCGGATCGCTGACCTGCAGGCGGATCTGGACAACGCCAGGCACCGGGTCAACACGCTGGAAGCCCTGTTGGAACAGGCTGAATGGCGCTGTCGGCAGGAAGCCGCGCTCTTGGAGCGAGCCGTGGCCCGGCAGGATGAGCTGCATGAAGAGCTGATGCGGGTGACCCAGCAGGAGTTACCGTTGGATGAGTGAAGCGATTGAGACGGTCCGGTCCGGCCTGCCCACCCTGAACCTTTCCGACGAGGAGCTGGTGGAAATGGCCGTCCAGATGCGTCAGCAACTGCTGACCGAGACCGATCCAAAGACCCTGCTGGCGGCGCGCCACGCCAACCGGCTCTTTGCGGAGCTGCTCCGGGAGCACCGGCGCGCCCTCAGGGTCCAGAACGAGTATGTGGAGAACACCCTGCGGCTGGAGCGGCAGTTCGGCGCCCTGCTGGCCCGCACCCTGAAGCCGGGGGTAGCCAAACAGGGCACGAAGAAGGAGATGACCCTCGAAGAGGCCGGGATCTCGGCCGCACGCAGCCAGGATTGGCAGCAGTTGGCCCGGATCGAGCAGGCCGAATTCGATGCCTACATCGAGAAGGTCAAGTCGGAGGACCGGCATCTGACCCAGATTGAGCTGGTGCGTCTCGGTGCCACCCTCAAGCGGCGCCTCACCCCGCCCTTGGTCCGCGCGCCGCGCCCCTCGGCCGTGCCGGATCAGGTGGTGGCCGGCCTCGGGGTGGGCGAAGAGCCGCGCACCGAGCAGCCGGAGCCCGACTCGTGGTGGAGTCTGGGGCGCCACCTGCTGTTTTGCGGGGCGCCGGACCATCCCCAGTTCATTGAGATGGCGGAAGCGGTGAAACCCGCCTTTGCCTTCAGCCGGGTGGAAGAAGGGTTTGAGCATGACTGGCTGCTGGACCTGATTGACGGGGTGATCGCCCTCAATCTGCCGCTGCCGGCGCTCCAGAACTTCTTCCTGCAGGCGGATATGCCCTACCGGCGCGTGCATGTCTACCACCTGCTGGACCGGGACCGGGCGGTGTTTGCCGAGTGGCCCCCCGCTGCCCTCGCCCTGATCTTCTCGCGGGGCAGCGCCGAGCTGAAACAGACCCGGCATGGGTTCGCCGAGATCGTGGTTACCCCGGATGACCGGGAGCGGGGTGAGGATAGCCCGCCCCTGGGGCTCATCCAGCACCTGATGCTGGACTACACCGGCCCCGGCGAGATGGTCCTCGACCCGCTGGGCGGGGCGGGGGCGACCCTGCTCGCCGCCCACGAGATCGGGCGGAACTGCCTGATGGCGGAGGCTCATCTGGAAAAGGCGGAGCAGATCATGCAGCGCTGGGAGCGCGCCGCGCTCGGTCGAGCCAAGCGAGTGCGCTAGAAAGGGACGCCCCAATGAAAGGCAGTGGACCAATTCTGACCACGGCGACGATCACGGTGGACGTGCCGACGGCAGCGGCAGCGCTGCAGCTCTCGGCGCGCGATCTCGCCAGTCTCTTCCGCGATGGGGTGGCCGCGCAGCCGATTGTGGAGCGCTGGGCCGCGCGCTGCTTTGGCTTCACCGTGCGGGAGAGCCGCAACCGCCCCGGCATGGAGCGGGTGATGGTGCTGACCGGCAGCGGCATCAGCTTCCTCCCCTCTTGGGCCAAAGGGAAAGGGCGCACGGGCGATCTGGGGGACGCGATCCAGTATCTGAATGCGCTCACCCGCCTGCTGGTGGCGGATCTGGGGCTGTTCCCGCAGATCCGGTTCTGGGAGATGAACCGGCCGGATCTGGTGGCGCGGATCAGGGCCGGAGAGTTGGGGATCAGCCTGTCGCGGGAGAAGTTTCTAAAGCTGGCCGATCAGCCGGCCCTCTTCGCCGAGGCCGATCTGGTGCGGCGCTGACATGGAAGTCTTCACCCTCTTCGCGCTCGTCTGTGCCTTCCCGATCATCCTGATGGGGGCCGTGAGCTGGCTGATGAACTGGGAGCAGGAGCAGGAACTGCGGCGGCAGGAGCGGCGCGCCCGCCGCCGCCGGGGGGCCGCGACCCCCGAGGACGTGCTCGAAGAAGCGCGTCGCTGGGCGGAAAGGGACGAGCGATGAACCGGAAGCAGTGGCGAGAGGTCTTCCTGTATGGCTTTGCGTTTGGGGTCACGGCGGGGACCCACCTGATGGCCTTCGCCTTGATCCTCGGGGCGTTCTACCATAAGGAGTGGATGGTGCTGACCTTTATGATCTTTGCCCTGGTCTTCTTCTGGATCGGCCGCTGGGCGGCACTCTCATGAAAGGAAGCAATCTCCATGGATGTCAGGGTTCGAGCCCTCATCGATCCGTTCCTCATCCCCTGTCTGGAGCAGATCCTGCCGGGGGGCACCTACGAGTGGCTGACCGGGAAGAGCCTGGCGGAAGGGCTGTTAATGGAGAACGGGATGATGGACCTGCTGCGCATGCCCGGCGCCAAGCACTCGGTGGTGCAAGGCGTGCGGGTCACGGTGCGGTTCCTGTTGAGCGGCGCGCCGGATGAGGGCTGCTTCGTCCTGAACCAGACGGAGCTGGCGGGTCTGAAGAAGCGGCTGGACCGCCCCCTGGAAGATGCGCTCTACCCCTCGCTGCTGGTGATGGTGAACGCCCGCTCCACGGTAGCCCCGGCCCCCACCTGGGTGGGGCTGACCACCACGCGGGATCTGGTGGATTACTTCAGCTTCGGGAAGGCGGGGGAGCACTGGACGGTCCCGCCCGTGGCGGAGGGGCAGGAGCCGGAGGTGGGGGCGTTCTGGCAGAAGTATCGCACGCTGGGGCAGGATCTGCTGGACCGCAGCCCGTTCGTGCGCGTCTGGATGCCTACCTGAGGCGCCGGACCCAGACCCCGTTCGGCCGCACGTCGGTGGTCATCCCCTGGGCGACGATCCACGGGTTTGCCTTGACCCCCTCGGCCACCGCGAGCCGCAGGAGCGGGTCCTCATTCGGGATCGCGGTGTGCCAGGGTCCTTGCTGCCCATACTGCCCCGAGTTGCGCTTTACCAGCTCCACGATCTGATCAATCCACTGCTGGGCGGTCATCGCTGCCTCAACGGACGCGGCGCCTCCGGGGGGCGGATCGCCTCGATCAGGTGGGTCACGATCTCGTTCCCGTGCTGGGCACAGAACCGGTAAGTTTCCCCCGGATCGTTCGCATACCGGGTGACGCTGATCTTCGTCAGCGCCAGCTCGTGACACCCCTTGTGTTGACAGGTTGTTGCTGTCATGGTTCCTCCGCGCAAGTTCGTCGGGCCGACCAAGCGCTCTACCCACTGAGCTATTCCCGGTTTCCCAGGAAACAGGACTCGAACCTGTGACCTCTGCATCCCAAGTGCATGTATGCCCGGCATGTTAGGGCGCGGAGAAAGGGCGGGGAGAGCAGGGGCGCGAAGGGTCGTGTCCGGTAAGCCGTGGTCTCTGGCAGAATCAGCAACCTGCCGGCCGTCGCACCCCTACTCTCTCCCAGTGCCAGGAACTCGATTTGAACGAGTGACACCCTGCGCTTCAAGCAGGTGCTCTACCGACTGAGCTATCCCGGCCCGATGATCCGGATCATCGCGTTGGTGAAGGAGATGTGATACCCGTTCCGTCGCTCCCCGGATCAACTCTGCACAGTAATGATACGCTGTCTCACCCCGGATGTCAACGAAAAAGTGGGACCGGTTTCCCGGTCCCAACTGGCAGATTCTCACGAAAGGAACAAACAGACAGAGGATGACGGGAGTCACCCTCTCTCCAAGCGACCATTCACCCTCGTGTGCCGAATCTCCTTTCAGGAGGCAGCGAGCGTGGCTAAACGAAGTGAGCCCCAGGAACGAAATGAGAGTGACGGCCCCCGCTTCCGACCTGGCTTTCAGTTTGACGAAGGCGAGGCGATGCGGGCGGGCTGCAAGGTATTGACCGGTAAAGAAGTCGCGACGGTGGAGGAAGCGATCGCGGTCGCCGCCAGCATGAACTTCGACCTGAAGATGATGAAGCTGGGCGCGAAGACCGCCTACTTCACCCTGGTTGGCCGCGCCTCCTACGGCTGCCGCCAATCGGCGCAGTTCATCATCGAACGGCTGTTTGGCCAGGCTGATAAGAGTTTTGCCGAGGCCGCGAACGATCTCTCGCACCACGAGGTGATGCTGGCGCTGCACCAATACTACCGGGGCCTGGGCTACGACGAGAAGTATGCCTGGGAGCTGGTGGAGCGGGACCGGCAGAGCCCGATGGTCGCGCTGCCGGAGCTGGTGGATGTCACCCCGCGATGACGCCGGGGATCTCTGGGGGCTCCTGCTCTTCTACTTCCTGGTTATCCTGGTCATTATCAGCGCGCATCACTAGAGAGATCAATGATGCCACCCGACGAACCGCTCATGACTGATCCGACCCGCCTCACCACGGCGGCGCTGCAGCGGGAGATTGCCGCCCTGAAGGACCACAGTCAGGCCGCGCTCACTGCCGAGATCCGCATCCTCGTGACCCGGATTGAGGAGATGCAGCGGGCCATCGATAAGGCCCAGGAAGATTACGTGCGGGTGCCGACGCTCCTGGACCGGGCGGTGACGCAGCTCCAGCAGTTGATGGACCGGCGGTTTGAGACGGTCGAGGCGCGGATCATCGCCACCGAGAAGCTGCGGGACGAGAAGCTCGCGCAGGTGCAGACGCAGATCCACGAGCGCGACCAGAAAGTGACGGACGCGGCGATCACGACCAAGGATGCGGTGGACGCGGCGCTCGCCGCCGCCGAGAAGACGAACACGAAAACCGAGTCCAACTTCGTCAAGCAAGTGGACCAGCTTCAGATCTTGATCCAGGCGAGCACGCACGCGCTGGACGATAAGATCACCGACGCCAAAGAGCGATTGACGCGGATTGAAGCCGCCGCCGTGGGCCGGATGGATACCAAGGCCGAGACCCACACAGCCAGCACCTTCACCGTGAGCCTCATCGGGATCGCCCTGACGGCGTTGGGTCTACTGGCGGCGTTTCTCATCACTCACCCGGCCGGTCATTAAGGAGAGAACCATGTCCCTCGAAACGCTGTTGATCATCGTCGTGCTCGTGATCCTGCTCGGCGGCGGCGGTTTCTGGTATCGGAACCGCTAGATGAGTCAAGGAGTCTGGAGCCAATCGGTCGGGCTGACCAAAGAGACCGGGGAGAGCCTGCGGCAGTTGATGGGGCCGACCCAGCCCTCCCTGGAAGCGGCGGATGGGGCGGAGATGAAGCTCGCCCTCCTGCAGCGGCTCTGGTCCCTGGAGAACCCGGCCCCGAAGCCGATGTATCAGACCGACTTCCACCGCTTCCTGATCGAGCGGGTCTGGACCAAGGATGAGGCAGCGGGCGGGAAAGTTGCGCGGGTGCCGAATTGGCCGCTGTTTGCCGATCTGGCCGAGGATCTGGTCGTTGAGCCGAAGTTGTTCATTGAGAAGAGCCGGCGGGTCATGGCGACCTGGCTCGCCTGTGCCTTCGATGTCTGGCTCGCGGCCGGCGGGCAGGACCCGCGCTGGAAGAACGAGCAGGGAGAGAGCGTGCTGCTGAACGCGAGCGGCAACCGGCGGATCTTCGTGGAGAGCCGGAAGTATGAGGACTCCTGCTACCTGCTGCGGCACCGGATCGGGTTCATCATCGATAACCTGTTGAACCCGCCGGAAGGGAAGCCGATCCAGGAGTATTGGCCGGAGTTCCCGCGCCGCTGGCAGTTCAAGGAGAACGAGATCGCGGGCGACAACGGCTCGGTCATCACCGCCCTCGGCCAGGGTGCCGACCAGAGCCGCTCCTACGGCGTGACCGCCCTCCACTTCGAGGAGGTGGCGTTCTGGGAGATGGCCCAGCAGGCGATTGAGGGCGCTATCCCGACCCTGCGCGGGGGTGGACACATCTATTGCATCACGACCGCCCAGGCCGGCACCTATGCCGCCTCCATCGTGGCGGAACAGGTGACCGAGACCTTGTTCTAGGAGAAGCCATGGCTTACGATCCGAGCCCGATTGACAAGGGATTTAATAGCACCAGCGGGATGGGAGCCGAGGGGGCGCTGTCCCGGCGGGTGCTGGACCCCGCGAGCGGCAAGCCCATGCAGAAGGGGAGCCCGGTAGACAACGCGGGGCCGAGCAACGAGCGGGCGCCCTACCACCGGAACCCGAACGTCGCCGTGGACAAGGACTTCAACGCCCGCAATCCGGGGGTGGGGAAGAAGAGCCCTTACGCGGTCATGCAAAAGGGGAACCCGGTGCCGAATGCCACCGCGTCCACGAAGACCCTGGGCGGCGCGGCGGGCGACTTCCTCCGGGCCGGCGCGCAGACCATGGCCGACACCTACCACCTCGGGAACAAGCCGGGGAAGAAGAAGTAGATGACCGGCAGCTCCTGGGAGATCGACGCCTACATGCCGACGCCCGAGCGTTGGAGTTGGTTAACGATGACCCACGAGCACGGGGCCAGCGCCGCAATCCGCATCGTGCGCGAGGCGCGCGGCTTTGTCTGGGTGTGGCGTGAACACTGGCTTGGCATGACCACCACACTCTTGAGCGGTCCTGTCTTCCGCGACCGCCGCCACTGCGTCGCGCACCTGGCGAACGTGATGCGCGAGTTGGAAATTGCGTTTATTCCAACTGTGCTTGAAAAACTACTTTGAGCTAAGGAGAGACCAATGGCTTCCGATGCAAAGATGCGCAATGATTTTGGCTATGGCGGCAAGGGTCGCGATGCCTCGCCCACCGGTAGTAAGGCGACTCGGGGGACGGGCGGCACCGGGCGGGTGGTCGGACAGACCGTGCGCGGTGATATGGATGGCAATGCCATGCAGGTTGGTGGAAAAGCGCGTATGTGGGATACCGGGCAGACAAAAGGTTTTTCCGGAGCCAATATTGCGCCTGCCAAAGCCTCCGGTCCCGGCAGTCATCCGAGCGATGCCAATATGAAAAATCCCTCGGGAAAAGGGATGCCCGGCGGCGGCGGTCATTCTCTGGGACCGAAGACATTTCCTGATCCTTCTACTCGTGAAGATCCAACGGTTGCCCAGCGATTTGGGGGGATAGAGCGCGGCTCCGGCCCTAAGGTGAAGGGCACCTCAACGGGCGGCGATGTCCAGAAAGGCAAAACCGGCGGAACAGATAAAACACCCAAAGGCAGCCGAACACCGCCCGGTGTCACGGGTGGCAAATCTTACAAGAGCCGATGAAGGAATTGGCCCTGTCGATGGCTAATCTGTTCTTGCCACCGGGCTTGGTCTTGAAAGAGGCAGCGCCCCGGATGGTCGAGGCGGGGCATGGCTTGGCCAGGTCGGGCAGGGCTAGGCCGGGCGGGGCAAGGCTAGGTAAGGCGAGGCTCGCGGCCCTGGGAAGTGGGATCGGGTGATGAACCCGATCCCACTTCGGCGTCTCCGATGAAGCGGCGCCTCTTACTCAAGCGCGCTGCACAAATGGCAGGGGCGGCAGCGATGGGCGGGGCGGCTGCATCCACAGCCACCACTGAAGCCGCTCTCCAAACTACGCTGCCACCTCCGCCTCGGTCTCGCCTCCTGGGGAAAAGACATACTAAAGATGGCTGGTGTATAACAAGAATTCATTATGAAGATGTGCCGGATTATGACTATCAATCTGCCTCTCAAGGGCTCTCCGAGGAAGCGAAGCGGCAAGAACTTGAAATTGATTGGACAGCAAGTAAAGGAAAAAGAGTTTATCCCGAGTTCAGCCCCAAGCTGCACCGATCCCACGAAGACTTGCAATTCGATCCCATCAGACCCCTCTACTGCGGCTGGGACTTCGGGGGAACCCCCGCCTTTGTCGTCTCCCAGCTTAACGTTTTTGGCCAATGGTTGGTATTTCCTTCACTTTCTCCGCTGGAAGATGTGACGGTTGGAATTTATGATTTTGGACAGCTTGTTAGCGATCACCTCCAGCGCAACTATGCCTCTCCCCATGGCCTGGACCGGAAGCGACTGAAGGTAATTCACTTCGGCGACCCGGCCGGGGCGATGCGCCCCCCGAAGATTGGGCAGCGGCCCCGCGAGAGCCAGAGCGCCTTCGAGATCCTGCAGCGTGGGCTCGTGCTGCCGCTGGGGCTGGATGAGGATGGTGAGAGTGTGCAGGAGCGGCGGCCTGGCCTCGGCTTCAAGATCCGGCCCGGCGCGGTCAACCTCACCGCGCGCCTCGAAGCGGTGCGCGCTCGCCTCCGGATGACGCTCCGGGACGGCCTGCCGGCCATGGTCGTGGACCACCGCTCCACCTGTCTCCTGGACGGGTTCGGCGGCGCCTACTGCTACCCGCAGTATGCTGATGGCACCTATGGGCGCGATCCCCGCAAGAACTGGTATAGTCATACTCATGACGCCCTCCAGTATGTCGCCACGCGGTTGTTCTCGGCGAAAGATCTGGAGGAAGAGGAGGAAGCGGAGAGTGGTTGGGAGTTCCGTAGTCACGCCGCCGGCCGCGACAACTGGTAGCTATCCGAGCCCGCTCGGGACCCAGTATCTGATCGAACTGACCGAGCCGGCGAAGCAGAGTGAGGGCGGGATCTGGCTGCCGGACAACTGGGTGGCCAACTGGACGGACGGGCTGGTCCTCGCCGCCGGGCCGGGGCTCGCGGTCGATGACTGGCGCACCAAGATGTGGGCCAGGGTGGGCGATCGGGTGTTGTTCCAGCGGCACGACTACCGGCCCTGGAGTGAGGGCTACCGCCTGGGCATGGTGAAACAAGAGAGTTTGATCGCCGTGATGCGCGGGCCGGATCATGAGACGCTGCGCCCCCTGAACGACTGGGTGTTAATCGAGCAGTTCCCCGACGTGGAGACGGCCGGCGTCATCGTGTTGGCTGAAGAATATCGTCCTAAACCGATGCGGGGTCGGGTGATCGCGTGGGGGCCGGGGAAGGTGCGCACCACGGGCGACCGGGAGCTATACGGTCAGATCCGCTCCGTGTCTGACGTGATGAATGTGCCGGGCGATCGGATCAAGGGCATGACCGTCTATTGGCCTCCGACCTGTGAGGCCCTGGCCATCGGCCGCAGCCACCTGGAGTATCTGCTGATCGCTGCTGGAGATCTGTTTGGATACGATGATGACAGTTGAAGAAGCACAGGGTGAGGGGTTTCAGTATTCGAGCGGTCAGCTTGAATCCTCGGGTGGCTATTTTGAGACGAACGAGGATGGTCAGGCAAGATGTGAGACATGTGCTCATTGGGTTCATGAGGGTTGGTATAAGCAAAGAAGCGAGGCATTTATTTGCGATGCGTGCCGAAAGCGGCTGGAGCGAGGCCAGATAAGCTGAGGGGGTGGGAACCCACCCCCTCAAGAGCCGCGAGCCAAGCCCCGCCTCGCCCCACCTGGCCATGCCTCGCCTCACCAGACCGTGCCATGCCATGAACCCTGCCCGGCCGCGCCGCGCCATACCGCACCCTACCCTGCCGCGCCCTACCGCGCCGCGCCCTGCCGCGAGCCCTGCCAAACCTCGCCTAACCTAGCCCGGCCAAGCCAAGACCTGCCATGAGCCCTGCCGAACCTCACCTGGCCGTGCCCCGCCTTACCAAGCCCCGCCCCGCCCCGAGCCCTGCCTTGCCAAGCCGCACCCCACCCTGCCCAGCCATGCTGCGAGCCATGCCATGCCCAGCCGCGCCATACCCTACCACGCCCTGCCGCGCCGCGAGCCCTGCCCCACCCCGCCTGGCCCCGCCAAGCCTAGCCTCACCAGGCCACGAGCCAT
>Ga0247664_1000221_pt1 | contig 14832 bp, 6 predicted proteins | sample CNK05_metaG_FD_182715 | JGI IMG/M metagenome (GOLD analysis project Ga0247664, IMG submission 182715) | Soil microbial communities from Purdue University Martell Research Forest, Indiana, United States - CNK05 | ecosystem: Environmental > Terrestrial > Soil > Temperate forest > Bulk soil | place...
CGCTATAGGCAAACACCACCATGCCCGCCAACCCTCCGCGGAAACCCGCTTCGATTTGCCAGGCCAGCATCTGGCTCTTTTCCGCTTCCCCTTCCCGCTTCGAGTCTGCTCCGAATTCGCCGAGTAACAATGGCTTGCTGTCCGCCTGCATCTGCAGGCGGGCGATGTAATTTTCAAAGGGCCGCCGCTGATGCAGATAAACATTGAAACAGAAGAAATCCAGATTGCGCGGACGCAGGAACTCCGTTGGGGGATAGTTGGCGAAGGTGCAGAGGCATTCGGAATCCTGGCTCTTGGCTATGTCCACCAGTTCCTCCAGGAATTCGGTCACCCGCTCCGGCCCGCTCCAGCGCACAATGTCGGGCGGGATCTCGTTGACCACGCTATAGGCGAAAACCGCCGGATGCCCGCAACTGTCGCGCACGGTCTGGCGCACGGCTTGACGCGCTTCATCCTGGGCCCGGACGGAATCCAGGAAACAACGGTTCCTGGCCCAGGGCACATCAATCAGCAAACGCAGACCATGTTGCAGTGCCAGATCGAGCAACCAACGCGGAGGCGAGGTGTAAACCCGGACCAGATTCGCGCCCAATTCCGTGATCTGCGCGAAATCGCGTACCGCCAACTCGGGAGCCGGAAAAGAATCGTCGTTCGGGCCCGGGGCGAAAGGACCATAAGCGATGCCCTTGACTGCGAACTTCCGGTCGCCGGCACGGAAGAATTTGCCGTCCACGCGCACGCGGGCGGTTGATGAAACGAGTTCAGACATGATCTATGAACGCGCCGAAGGGGCGTCCAAAGGCCGGCCGTTGGGATAACAAAAGGCAGCGCCGCAGGCAATAGCAGGTTGACGCGGCCGGGCCGGTGCGGGCGCAAGTCGACCTTGCCTTTCGCTCGTCATTCAGGCGTTGACCTTTTGTCGAAAACTCTTGTCGACACTTTGGCGATGACCCCGCTCCAAACCAAATCACGTAGGTGTAAGAAGTCAGCCAGTCGACAACAGTTTCCGACAACAGATTGGGACAACCCGACAAAACGTTCAACATGCCGGCAGGGCGTGGCTACTTCAACTGCAGCGTGACCTTGTTGCGCTCGAGCGTACTGCCTTCACTGAAATATAATTCGTGCAGCGCTTTGTTGTAGATGGACAAGGCCCGGATTTCATCCGAGGCAGCGGTGGTGAGGTCCTTCTGCAATTGCAGCACGTTGAAGCTGGTGCTTTTGCCGTTCTCAAGTTTCTTCTGCTCGGCGTCGAGAGCCGCCTCGGCGTAAATGCGGGCGGCCCGGGTGGATTCAGTGGCGTCGTAGCTGGACCGAACCAATTTTAAGGCCACGTCGATCTCTTGCAGGACGCTATCTTCTTTGCGCTTCAAGGTCAGAACGGCAGACTGTTTGGCGATCTTGGCCAGTTTGTAATTGTCGCGATCGGCGCGGAACGTGAGGGGAAACCGCAGCAGGACGGCGCCGCCATATTTGGCGTAGCGATTATCGTCGACCGACTCCAAGGCATCGCTGGCGCTGGTCCCAAACGCGTTGCGGCCGTAAGTCGCGGTCACGTCGAGAGCTGGAAAAAGTTGGTTGCGCCGGTAAATCAGAACGATATCGCGGGCTTCGACTTGCTGCTTGGTGAGGAGATAATCGGGGCGTTGCTCCAGTCCGCTGCGCCAGCTTTCCGGAAGGCTGAACGCCTGGTAAAGGGCCAGCAGTTTGTCGGTGGGCTCGATCGTGGCTGGCTGGACTTCGGCGAAGTCATGGGTAATGAGGCTCTTGAGGGTGTTCTCCGCTTGTTGGGATTGAAAGATGGACGCCGTCAGATCAGCCTTGGCTTTGGCGGCCTGGGATTCGGCTTGTTTTTCATCGAGGGGCGCGAGCGTGCCTACTTCCACTTTCTTTTTGTTCTCCGCCACCAACTGTTGGGCCAGTTCCAGAGCTTTCTCCTGAACTTTGATTTGGTCGCGCGCCGCTACCACATCGAAGTAAGCCACCGCCACCCGGCGGATGATGTCCATGACCAGAAGCTGAAAGGAAAATTCGGACATCTTCAGGGTTTGTTTGCTGAGCTTGATGTTGACCCGGCCCCTATCGATCCAGGAATCACGCAGCAACGGTTGGGTCAAGGTGATCGAGGTGTCCCCGCCGTACTGGAAGGGGAGGTTGGAAAAGTTGGTGCCGTTGAAAGTTTTGCCGCTGAGGCGGTTGCCGTTGACCGCAAAGTCATAGCGCGCGCCGGTCGGCAGTTGGCCGCCGATTCCGGTCGAGACATTTTCGTGCCAGACTTCGCGGGACGGCACCGGCGCACCGGTAAAGTCGCTGAACGCGCCGGGCACCGTGTTGAAGTTTTGACCGATGCTCGAGAAGAAGTTCGGGTCATAATAACCGTAGGTTTGATGGACCAGGATGCGTGCCTCCTCCAAACCCAACCGCCCGCCGCTGCGCACATCCAAATCCGCCGTATCCCCCAACGCCACCCGGTCACCGACCTGCAAACTCAAATTCCGCTCGAGCGCGCTCCGGATGCATTCGGCCAGCGAGAGCGGGCGGACTGGCGCATTGGAAGAAACGGTTTGGGCGTTCAGCCCCAGCACGGCAGACAAAATGACTGCAGAGGAGGTGTAGATGAGTCGCATAGTGCGGAGCGGAGATTGCAGGAATTTGCCCGACGCGTCAATTGATCGTGAATTGGGAGTGTCCTGATTTGATTGGAGCGGCGGTCGATGACGTCTATGACCGCCGCCTTCTCCCTGTCTCCAGCAGCGGCGGTCACAGACCGCGGACGTGTTTAGCGTCCCCGGAGCGCGGGCTTCAGCCGGCTTCAGCCCGCTTCAAGTTGGGAATCGGAGCAAGCGCTTGCAACTCCCATCGCGGCCGACCGGCTGGACATTGAAGCGGCGTAAACGCCGCCTCGCGTTCTAAACAGGGACCAGACCGCCGCTACAATTTCGACATGGGGACAGTGCCTGAATTTGCCCCCTGTAAAAGAGCGCTGCCACCCTACTGGACGGCCTCGCGCATCATCGCGAACATGTTCGGGGCGGAACCGGCCGCCACCGGCTTCTTGGAACGTTCGGCGGCGTTTTCCACCAGTTCCGCCGGCAATTCCTTGAGGAACGGCGAGGGGTGCCCGGGCGTCAACGCGCCGTATTTTTTGCGTGCGAGGCAATAGGTCAGCCGCAACGTCTGCATGGCCCGCGTAATCGCCACATAAAACAAACGCCGTTCCTCGTCCAAGGTGCCTTCCTCTTTGGATCGGGTATGCGGCAACAACCCATCCTCCAGGCCCACCACGTGCACGTGGGGAAATTCCAGTCCCTTGCAGCTGTGCATGGTAATCAAGGTCACCGCTTCCCCCGGTTCCTGTTCCTCTTCCCGCTCCGTGTCCAGGGCGATGTCCTCCAGAAAATTCTGCAAGCGTTCTTCCGCGGAGCCCGCTCGATCGGCCTCGCCGGGCCGATCCAGATCGGTCATCAACTCTTTCACGTTGCGAATGCGGTTCTCGGCCGCTTCGGCGCTCTTCTCCGATCGCCGCAACTCGTCGAGGTACCCGATCTCGTCGACGAAATGTTGCGCCCAGCTCTGCAGAGATAACGATTCGTTTTCGCGCAACTGGCCGCGCACGCGCTCGATAAACTCCACAAAAGCCACCAGGCTCAGGCGCGTCCTGGCCGTGAAGGACGCCTGGACATCCGTGTGGCGCAACGCGGCATACACCGATCCGCCGCGCTCCTGGCTGGCGGCCAGCAACCGTTCCATCGTCACGTCACTCAATCCGCGCGCCGGCACGTTGGCGATGCGCAACAGGCTCCCGTCGTCATGCGGGTTGAGGAACATCTTCAGGTACGCCAGAAAATCGCGCACCTCCCGTCGATCGAAATAACTCTGCCCGCCAATCAGATGGTACCGGACATTCTTCTGGCGCAACGCGATTTCCAGGGCGCGGGATTGCTGGTTGGTGCGGAAGAGCACGGCTTGGTGGGCCCACGGGACGCGCCGCAGCAGGCGCGCGCATTCGATCTCATCCACCATCCCGCGGGCCTCGGCTTCATCGGTTTCGAACTCTTCGATCAGAATAGGTTCACCCGCGCCTTTGGCGGACCACAATTGTTTGGCGCGCCGGCGGGCGTTATTTTTGATCACGGCGTTGGCCGCCTGCAGGATGCTGTTGGTTGAACGATAATTCTGCTCGAGTTTGATCACCTTGACTTCGCCGAAGTACTTTTCGAGGTCCAACAGGTTGGAGATCTCCGCCCCGCGCCAGCCGTAGATGCTTTGGTCATCGTCCCCCACCACGCACAGGTTGCGATGCTGTTCACAGAGCAGATGAACGAGACGAAATTGCGTGGCGTTGGTGTCCTGATATTCATCCACCATCACATAGCGGAACCGCTCGCGACACGCCGCCAGGACCGGAGGATGTTCGTTAAACAGTTTGAGGGCCAGCAGCAGCAGATCATCAAAATCAATGGCATTACAGGCGTGCAACGCACTCTGGTAGCGCGGCAGAATATGCTCCGCCATGGCGGCAGCCGAAGACTCCGCCAAAGAACGGTTCGCGCCCGCATTCTTATAACGGCTGATCAATCCCAGAATCACCCGCGGATCCGTGTTCTCACCGCGGGCCGAGATTTGGCTCAGGATCTTCTTTACCGCCGCGATTTGTTCGGACTCATCGTAAATGACAAAATTGCGTTTGTAGCCGAGCCGCTCGATGTGCTCGCGCAAGATCCGAGCGCAGAGAGAATGAAAGGTGGAGATGGTCGGTCCCGCCGGCTTGTCATCGCCCCCTCCCCGCTTCCGCCGGCCAATGAAGGTGGCGACCCGCTCCTTCATCTCCCGCGCCGCCTTGTTCGTGAACGTCACCGCCAAAATATGGGCCGGAGCAATCCCCTGCCGGATCATGTGCGCGATGCGCGAGGTAATCACCCGCGTCTTGCCGGTGCCCGCCCCCGCCAGGATGAGCAACGGACCGCGCACGGCCTCCACCGCCTCGCGTTGCTGCGGGTTGAGCGAACTCAGATCAAACATCGGCCGCGGAGTCTAAACCCGAGACGCGCCCGCGCAAGCGGAACCAGCCGGAAAGCGTGATCTTTTTTTCGTGAAAATCAGAAGCAGATGGATTGGGCGTAAAAGCGCCACCTCTGTGATCCTCCTCCGTGCCCTCCGTGTCCTCCGTGGTAATCCTCCCCCTCCTCGGTCGGCTGCGGCTTTGCCGCGCTGGGCCCTCTGCGGTGCGCCTCCCCGCGAGTGGCCAGCGGGCTGGTTTCACCACCGAGATCACGGAGGTAGTGGTCTTTTGGCGATGCGCCGGACTGGGAAGGAGGCAGAGCTTTGTCGATGAGCTGCAAGAAACGAGTGTGAATGCATCTGTAATCTTTCCGGCCCAATGCCGGAATAAGGGTTGTCAGAGCAGACTCTCGAACGACGAAGGATAAATGTTATGAAACAATTGATCTCAACAAAACGTTACCTACGAATTCCCACCGCCCTCAGCGCTGGGCGTCTGACCCGAGCCGGGGCTGTCATGTTCGTTTCGTGCCTGGTTTCACGAGCCGTGTTCGCGGCAGACTTTACCGTCACTTCCCCGGGCTCCTTTTATACCATCAACGGGCAACAGCCCAACCCAACCATCACGCTGGTCCGCGGCCAAACCTATACGTTTGCCCTGAACTCGAGCGCGGTTCACCCGTTTGAGATCCTCAGTCCGGGAGTGCTGAACAACAACATTAGCCAAGGGACCATGACCTACACCGTTCCAAGCGTTGCTTCGAACTATACGTATATCTGTTCCATCCATCGTTTTAGCGGCCAGATCATTACCGTGGACCCGACTCCGCCGCCGCCGCCAACGATTCGCCTCCTGAGCCTGGCGATAAGCGATAATGTCATGCTGCGCTCAACCGGGACGAACGGTTGGAGCGTGCATCCGGAGTACTCGACCAATCTCACCACCACCAATTGGTTCGCACTGTCCGTTCTGAGCAACCGCCTTTTGAATGGCATCAACGAGACGTTCTGTGGCCGGCCACCCGGCAGCAACGTGTTCCTTCGGATTCGGTCGCAGCCAAACTAGACTAACGTCATAAGAGTTGGAGGCGGCGTTTCGGGCTGCCAGCGATGAAAACGGATTCGCCGCGCTCGGTCCTCCAGGCGGTCCATCCCTCGGTGGCTTGGACTTCTCCTTGTCATTCATGCCGCAGCGCCTCCATTGGATGGATTTGAGTCGCGCGTCGCGCCGGCAGCAAAGCCGCCAGCAGGGTGACAAGGCTGATCGCAAACACGGTGGCGACACTGGTGGAAATGTGAAACGACGGGACTTCGACCAGGAAGCGTTGCATCGCCCTCCCGGCTGTCCACGCGCCAAAGCATCCCACGGCAATGCCCAGCGCCAGGAGTTTTGCGCCGAGCGTGAGGAATTGCCGACCGATCAGTCCGGGCGTGGCTCCGCAGGCCATGCGAACCGCCACTTCACGGCGACGTTGCGAAACCGCGTAGGCCAGCACGCCGTAAACACCGATGCCGGCCAGCAACAACGCCACCCCAGCGAACACCGCCGCCAGAATGGCGGGTGACCGGCGAGTGACCAGGCTGTCGTCGATGCGCGTTTGCATCGGCTTGAAGTCGATCAGCGGCAGCCCCGGATCGAGTTGGCGCACGATCCTTTGCAGCGTCGATCCCATTAGAGCGCTGGAAGCCGACAGGCGGGCGACGACCTGGAAGTTGGGGAATTCGGTGTAAGGCAAATACACCGCACCCAGTTTCGCAGTTTCGGCGAGCTCCTGCTGCTTCACGCTTCCCACGACACCGACGACGGTGTAGGCGACTTCCGGATTAAAAACAGACGGGTCGGTGCAGAAGCGCCGGCCAATGACGTCGGCGTCCGGCCAATACCAACGCGCCAGGGCGTCGTCGATCACGGCCACCTTCGGCGCATCGTCCCGGCTGTCCGCATCTTCGAGGAAACGCCCTCTCAGCAATGGAATCCCCATCGCTCGCCCGTAGTCGCTCGTGACCGTCGAAACGTAATGAACGCGCAGGCTGCCGCCAGGGGTGGGCACGAAGCCTTCCGGGAGAATGCCGCGGGGCGCCGACCCGCCTTTGGTGAACGGCAGGGCGCTGCAGACAGCGGCCTGGGAAACGCCCGGAACCGCGCGGAGTTGCTCGAGAAGCCGGAAGACGAAGGCCACCCTGGCCGAATCGGCCGCGTAATTTTTCCACGGCAACATCAGATCGCCAGTCATGACTTGCTCCGGTTTGAATCCGGGCGATTGCTCGAGCGTTCGCTTCAGGCTTACCCCGAGTAATCCTGCTCCGTAGAGCAGCACGCAGGCGGCGGCGATTTGGGTCACGATCAGGCTATGACGCAGCCGCTGGACAGCGCGGCTCGTGGTCGCTCCACGCGTTTCCGTTTGGAGAGAGAGATTCGTGTTACCGTGAAGGTGCAGCCAGAGGATGGGAAGGCCGATGCCGAGGCCGACCGTGACGGATGCGAGGATCGCCGTCAGACCAGTGCGGCTATCAAAGACGATGTCCGCCCCCAATGGAAGCGCAGCGAGGCCCAGCGACCCGGCCAGGCGAAGGCCAATCACAGCCAGCAGGACGCCGCCCACCCCCCCCACGAATGACAGCACCGTGGTTTCAGTCAGAATCTCACTGGCCAATCTTCCTCGTCCCGCGCCCAACGCCTGGCGAACGGCCACTTCCTTCAGGCGGCCGCTGGCTCGAATCAACAGCAGACCAGCGAGGTTGATCGCACCCAGCAACAAGAGGAACAGCGCTCCGACCTGCACCAGGAGCACCACCGATTTCACCGAACTGACATGAGCCGACCGCAAGGATTCAACCCAGGGATGGTAGGCGGCTGTCTTCAACGTCTCGCTCAGCGGATCCAGCGCGAGCCGGCGGCTGTTCACCACATTCAACTGCGCCTGTGCCTCAGCCATCGACCGCCCCGCGCGCAACCGCGCCACCATCTGCCCATCGTGCTGCCGCGCGCGGGCCGTGTACCGAGTGACGGGGGAACGCCCCTCCGGGGTGTAGGTGCCCGGCGCGTAGCGGCTCACCAAGTCGCGCGTTTCCCGGAAATGAGAGAGAGGACGATAGATTTGCGCCTTGCTCGACAGGTAACGAAATCCCGCGGGCAAAACGCCAATGACTCGAATGACCAGGCCGTCCATCAGGAACGTCCGGCCCAGGACATTGGAATCGGCCGCAAAGTAGTCGCGCCAGAATTGATCGGTGATAATCGCGACGGTGTCGCGTCCGTAGTTCAACTCTGCATCGGTGAAGGTCGCTCCCTTGACCAGGGCAATCCCCAGCGTTTGGAAGAATTCGGCAGTGATCTCAGCGCCCTGGATCCGTCGCGCCGCCTCGGCCTCCCCGACGATGTACGAGTTGTCGCGAATCATGGACAGTGACTCCAAGGCGTCGATGTTCCCCCTGCGCTCGAAGTAATCCGTGATGCCGGCCTCGCCCCGCTCCACGCCGGAAGTCGGATGGGCATTGTGGATCACCAGCAACCGGTGGGCCTGCGGCAGAGGAAGTGATCGAACGAGGATGGCGTCGACGACGGCGAAGATGGCCAGGTTGGCGCCGATGCAAACCGTCAGCGTGAGCACGGCCACGGCGCTAAAGCCCGGATGCTTACGAAGAATCCGCGCGCCGTGACAAGTATCCCGCCAGAGCGACTCCAGCACAGGCAAGCCTCGTTGGTCGCTGGATTCGATCCCGCCCAAGATCATTTTGGCAGTTCCTCTCTCGTGGTGAAACTCAGCGACACTTCTTCTCCGGACCGCATCGGGAAGTGGACCGCCGACTGCCCATTGCCCACGGTGGAGATGGAAGGAAGGTGCATGGTCACCGGCGTCTTTTTGGAAAAGCGCAGGAGCACGCCCTGTGGGTAGCTGGGATGCGGGAAGAAGAGCCAATCCGCGATGACGGGTTCGTGCGGCACGCGTTGGATGCCATTGTGAACGGGCGCTTGGAGCACATCGAAGTTTCCCAGCCAGACAGTTTGCTCCCGATTCGCGCGCGATGGATTGAGATATGTTATGAGAATTTGATCCTCGCGGAACTCGTACTTGAGCCGCCCGTCGCCAAGGAATGTAAGCGAGTCGCGCGAACTCCAAACCTGCTGACAGGCTTGCTGTGCGCGGAAGATCCAATCATTGCTACCCTGGACAGCGCCGAACCCATAAATGAAATTGCCCGTGGCGAAGCGCCCGAAGCGGCGGTGTCCGTCCGCGTCCAGAAGGTAAGTGCCCACACCGCTGAATTCGTCCACCTTCATTGTATAGGTGGGCGCCCGCGCAACCCACTGAGCCAACCGCGGCACACGCCGGTCCTTCTTGAGCACAACGCCGACGGAAGTTGGAAGGGCCTGGGTGGCGAACGGCGTCTCGCCCATCGGCTCCGCAAGGATTTCGAAGAGGCCATTCGAGAGGCCGGCCCGGGCTTTGACCCGTAACGTGACCTTACGCTCAGCACCCGGTGCGAGCGGCGGGACAAGCTCGATCGTTTCAGGCTCGACTGAAATCCCTTCGGGCGCAGTGAACCGAACCGCTCCCTCCGCTTCGCCGCGCCCGACGGCCCGTAGGGTCATCGTGACTTCACCTTCGGCGCCGGCTTTCAGGCGAAGTTCTTCAGGGAGAAAGTAGGAGTGAACGGAGGCCCTGGTCTCCGCCACGTCCGGGGACGCTGGCCTTGGTGCCACGACGTCTTCGCTCGGCGCGTCACCGTAAATAAGGAATCCGTCGCGCACCACCGCGGGCTCTTTCCTGCCATTCACGGTCAGCGCAATGCCGCCGCCGTTGGCAAGGATACGGAACCCGTCAATCTTTCCGCGTGCCACGACGGTTTGGCCCGACCTGCGAACGAATCCGTATCCAGCGAACCGGAACGTCTCCCGCTCCGGCGAGCGAAGGAGAATGGTGTTTGACGAAGATCCGAACCCGACGAGCAGGCGGTCGGAAAATTTGTCCGCTTCGATTTTCATTCCGATACCCTCTGTCGATTCCTCCAGGAGCGAGACATTTCGGACCATCGGCCGCTCCGAATACGGTTCATGGACCGCAGCGTAGGTGGTGGCTTTTGCCTTTCGGCGGACGATGAGGAGCGGGACACTGGGCTCGGGGTGGCCATCGAGGCGATGATGTGGGGGCGCGTCGACGAGCGGGCCTTCGCCAACGTAAACGCGCGTCCCTGGTGCGCCGAGCATCGTGAGTCGAACGCCTGTTTCGGCGTCGGGCGCCTTGCCTTCACGCTCCAGGATTCCCGCGCGACTCTGCACCCAATCCGCTTGCCACAAGCCGTCGAAGGCGCGGCTTCGCTCGCGGTCGATCCACCCATAATGCGGCACGAGGTCCAGGCTTGGACGGTAGGCCGAAGGGTTCCCGGGATAGAGCCGCCCAAGGCCGTGAACCACCCAATCGAAAGTCCGTTCCCGTCCGCCCGTGTCCGCCGCGTGGAAGAAGTCGACGATGTAATTCTCCGTCATGAGCAGCGCTCGCTCCTGAACGGATCGCTCGAAGGCGGAACCTTCGAGCGCGAAGAATTTTACCTCCGGCGTGAAGTTGTGCCGCGTGGCCTGCTTTCCCGCTGACGGTGATTCGTAATCAATGAGGAGGGTGCTGTGGCCGATCCCTTCAGCGGTCCAGTTGAGCCAGCGCGGTTCATATTGGATGACGTTGATATCCGGGTAGAGCAGGTGGCCTTGCCCGTGAAGGATCAGGCTGAAGTAGTCATCGTGCCCATGGCCCACGGAGGCGCCGAGGCGCAGGATGGCCGCGAGGCCGCCCGCTGTCCAGTAACGCGGCGATTCGTCGGATCGGATCACGGCGAATCCCATGCTCGGGTAGAGGCCGCTCGGGGCTGGCGGGGCCTGCCGTTGAATTGGGAGCGGGTCACCGTGCGTCAGGGCGACGTAGCTGAAGGCGGGACGTCCATTGCGGATGTACGCTTCGCGCTTGGGATCAAGCGAGAGGATCCAGGCGTATCCTTCGTCACGGAACCGTTTGTAAGCGAGTTCGAGGACGGCCATAAAGCTTTCGTCCAGGAACGTGTCGTCAAGCCTGCCGTTGATTAAGCAGCCTGTCGATCCGTCTCCGAACGTAGCCAGCCGGAGCTTTCCGCCCTGGGCCCCGTTTTGCTCGATGGGGAAGGCCATGCGCAGGTAACCATCAACAATCTTTTTCAACGATGCGCCGCTCTGCGGCGAGACGTATTTGTAAAGATCGGTGCCGTCATAACGAAGAGCGGCCTCCGCCAGCGAAAACATTCCGTGCACATCGTAATGGAGCGCGTAAATCGGCGCTTCGGCCCAGAAGTGCTCGTCGCGAATCATCGTGTCCATGACCGGGTAGAAACCGCCACGGGATGGGCCGTGGAGTCCCGGATCGCGAAGGGCCCACTCGATCAGTTCGGTGTCGCCGAGGCAATAGCCGATCATTCCAACGCGCCAATGTTCGCAGAAAACGAGGTTGGGCGTGGTCGTCAAAACTTTTTCCTGCTCGATGATCGTCTGGGCGGCCGTGCGCAGCCAGCGTTCGACTTCCACGCGCTCGTCGGCCGTGAACGCGTCATAGGTCAGGTCATAAGCCCAGGCCGTGGCGCCCCACCAACTCCATCGGCCCCACTCCGGCTCCGCTTTGATGTCGAGCTTCTCGTAATGATGCATCTGCTCACGCGCATCGGCCACGAGCCGGTGACGCACGCTGCGCGCATAGTTGGTCTGACCGGTCAGGACGTAAGCAAGCGCTGCCTCGACCAACGCATCCTCCTTTTCCGCTTTCACCTTCACCCGTTCCAGAAGACGTGCCGCCCAAGGGTATTCCCGGACCTTGAGCTTGATCTGATCAATCTCGGTCTGGTTGAGGAGGAGGTTTGGATGGATAACGGCCACGGTTTTCCGCTCCATTGGCAGCGCTGCCGCACTGACTCCTAACGCCGTGGCGATGAGCAGCACTGTTCCGCAATCTTTCCGCATGCGTCACAGCCGGGTGGGCGGGCTCCAACGGCTGTCCAGGCGGGCGCGAGCGATGAGCCGGCCGGCCGGTGGAATTTGCACGGGAGCGCTGTAGGGACGCGCGCCGCTGGCGACTTCCCCGCCAGGTGCTCGGGGATCGCTGCCATCGAGTGAGAAATAGATCTCGCCGGCCCCAGCGCTGAGCTGAACCGGCTCGCCATGATTTTTTCGGGAAGCCACTGGGGCACTCACAAACTGCTTGTCGATCCAGGCCAGGCGTTTGCGAGTGAAATCCTTCATATACTCGATTTCGTCCTCGTAGGTGCGCCCGACAAATGTATTGGGCCAGATCTTGCGCCCGAGGATCGGCCAACGTTGGAAATTCCGAGTCCGTGCCTCCCCCAACTCGGCGACGAGGCCGTCGACTCTGCTCAACAAATTGGTGACGCTGAAGACCGTCGTGCGCAATTGGCCCCAGCGATCCACATAACGCTGGCCAAAATCAGGATCTTCAAACAGGCGGCGAAACCACGAATATTGGCTGTCGTCCAATTGCGGCCAGTACCAGTACTCGGGCATCCAGCCTTGTTTGCCGTTGGCGTTGCCAAAACTCAGGTTCCAGTCCCAGACCGGTTGCATGCGGATCTTGCCGCCGCGATCCTTCTGATAAAAGGTGCTGAACCGGAACCCGTCGATATTTTTGGTCACTTCGACCAGCAAATGATGGTCGATAAACGAATCGACGTCGATGTAAGCCGCATAACCTTTCACGGGGTCCTTGAAGTCCGGGCCGTAAAGGGCGCGTTCGAACTGGTTCAGATAATTCTGCAGATATTTCTTTTGCGCAGGCGTGATCTCTTCGGCTTTGGGTTCCACGTAATAGAATTCGTTGCGTTGGCCGGTGCGGAAGCTTTCCTCGGTGCCCGAACCCCCTTCGCGGAACACGCGGAATCCGCCGTCGCGCACAATCACTTCGTTGTGCCCGCCCTGGAAGCCTGGAGGGGGCGGCGCCACGGGGCCCTGGTTCTCTCCGACCAATCCCCGCAGGCGATCCAGGAATGACGTGTTGTCGACCGGCCCAGCCGGCGGCGGCGGCAGCGTCCGCACCCCATTGTTCCGGCGTCCGCCGCCCTGACCTGCGTAAGGAAGAAACCCGTCCGGGTCCCCTGGGAAGCCGCCGGGCCCGGACATATAATTGCGCGTACTGCCTCCGCCAAAACCCATCGGCCGCCCGTCGACCGTGGGCATTACTTCGCCATAGGTGTCTGAATGATCCTTTTTGAAGATGTAACCGCCGGTGATGTTCGGTTCGGAGTTAGCGTCAGGAGTGAGTTTGGCGATCTTCACGCGTTCCGGCGCGCGTTTGATCTTCTCTTCCAGCACGAACACTCCCGCATAATGTCTCATGCTCAGTTTCCCGCCGATCTGGTTCACAAACACTTCCACAAAACGCGTGCGGCTTGCGTATTGGCCCATTTGCCGGCTCAAATCGTAGGCCAGCACATCCCGCAACAAGGTCTTGTCCGGATACGGCGCATAGAGGATCCAGTCGTTATCCTTGGGAAAACCCAGCAGCGAAACCGAACGCGATTCGCCCGCGTCGTCGCGCGTCTTGAGGGCGTAGGAACGTTTGAGGTACCGTAGCGACGAGTTGCCGCGTAACTTCATTTCGCCGCGTCCATCGAAGTCGGCCGCGTGCGTGAGCCCGCTTGCCTTGCCTGTTTCCGGCGCAATGATCCGCACGGAGGCCGGAACTTTTTCCGCATGAAGGATCTCCTTGCCGAAGGTGTTGACCACAAAAACGGGCAATTGACTCCGGAACCTCTCCAACTCTTTCTCGATCAGAATATAGGTCTGGCTCAGGGACGGTCCCGCCGGAGTCGCGCCGCGGAAAAGCCGCGCTCGAACCAGGGTGGTGGCGGTCAGACGCAAGTCCTTGCTCAACACATCTGCCTTCTCGGTCGGCTCCGAGCCATCCAACGTGAAGCGCACCGCCAGCTCAGGATCGCCCCCGGTGATCTGCACCGCGACCGGCTCCGAAAAAACCCCGCCGTGCACGGAGAATTTGGGTTCCGGCCCCGGCTCGGTCTTTGGCTTGGTGTCCGGCGCCGTGGCCGCGTGAACCGAGCCGGGGCCGCCCCAAAGAACTACGGCCAAGGCCAGCAAAGCTCCCACGCAACCAGAACGACTAGGGTGCAAAAGCATAACGGAAGTCCCAGTTCGGTCAGTGGAACCAGATCCTGACCCCGAGCCTTGGGGAAGGCAACCCTGGATTTGCAAGTACCTCTAGGCACCGCCGAGAGCCGTCAGCCCACGCACTTGCCCACAATTAGGGTAATGTCGTCCAACTGAGGAGAATGGCCGGCGAACGCGCGCACGGCCTCATACAAGGCTTGCACGATTTCGCGGGCCGGCCTGGCTTGCTGTTCCCGAATGACCTGCAGGATCCGCTCCAAGCCGAACAGAGTCCCATCGGCCGCCGACGTCTCTTCGATGCCATCGGTCACCATGAGCAGCAAATCTCCTGGAGCAAGCGACACTTCCGGCGCGGCGACATACTGGGTGTCGATTTTCATCCCCAGCGGGATGCCGGTGCGGCGCAGGATATGTTTGATGGCGCCCTGCGGGCCAAGAACGTAACAGGCCGGATGCCCGGCGCTGGCATAAAGGAACATTCGCGTCTTGGGATCCAATCGCCCCAAAAACAAGGTCACGAACCGTTCGCTGCCGACGTCCTCCGCCAGGATGGCGTTGGCGCGCGTCAGGATTTCCCCGGGATCTTCCCGTCGGCCAGCCAGGACCCGCAGGTAGGCCCGGGTCTCGGCCATGAGCAACGCCGGGCCGACCCCGTGGCCAGTGACGTCCCCGACCACCAT
>Ga0247664_1000222_pt1 | contig 14769 bp, 11 predicted proteins | sample CNK05_metaG_FD_182715 | JGI IMG/M metagenome (GOLD analysis project Ga0247664, IMG submission 182715) | Soil microbial communities from Purdue University Martell Research Forest, Indiana, United States - CNK05 | ecosystem: Environmental > Terrestrial > Soil > Temperate forest > Bulk soil...
TTCAATGCCCCCACTCTTTTCAACATCGCCAATGATCTCCGTTACATGCGCATCGAAGCCATGGTCTCCGAAGCGGACGTCGGCGGCGTCCGCGAAGGCCAGGACGTGAAGTTCACCGTCGACGCTTTTCCCGGACGAACGTTCCCTGGTCGCATCACGCAAGTCCGTTACGCGCCGGTGACCAACCAAAACGTCGTCAACTACACCACCGTCGTGCAGGTGAACAACGACGATGTACGGCTGCGGCCCGGCATGACGGCCAACTGTTCAATCATCACCGCCGAACGGAATGGTGTCCTGACCGTTCCCAATGCCGCCCTGCGCTTCCGCCCTCCAGAGAATGCCGCGGTCAAACGCAGCACGAATGCTCCCGCCGGCGACGCCCAGGGCAAAGGCACCAACCAATGGATCGGGAGAGGCAGCGGTTCCGGCTCCGCGGACGGCCCCGGGGCTTCCGGCGACGCGTCGGAACGGCCCAATCGCGAAGAGATGCGCCGGCGCTTTGAAAACATGACCCCAGAACAACGCGAAGAATTCCGCGCCCGGATGCGCGCCGCCCGGGGCGGGGCTGGCCGCAGCGCGGAAGGCCCGGCCGCGCGGGTCGTTTATGTGCTCGATAAAACCGGTGCGTCTTCCGAACCGCCCACGCTTAAGCCTGTCACCGTCAAGATCGGAATTGCTGATGCCACCTCCACGGAAGTCATCGAAGGCCTGCAGGAAGGCGACCAGATCGTCACTGGGGTGAACCTGCCCCCAGGGGCAGCCCCCGCCGCGAATGCGATGCGGCCCGGCGGCGGGCCGTTCGGCGGGCCCTTTGGCGGGGGTGGATTCCGTCCGCGCTGAGGCTTTCTTTGCTCTCGTGCATCCCGTCGTCAAACTCGAAAATTTTGCCAAGACCTATCACACCGGGGAAGTAGACGTCCACGCGGTCAACGGGGTGTCTTTGGAAATTCAGCCGGGTGAGTTTGTGGCGATCATGGGCGCGAGCGGATCAGGGAAATCCACCATGATGAACAGCATCGGCTGTCTGGATCGGCCGAGCGGCGGGCGCTACATGCTGGACGGCGTCGATATTGGCGGGTTGAGCCGCGATGAGCTGGCCGATCTGCGCAATCAAAAGATCGGGTTCGTCTTTCAAGGGTTTAACCTGCTTTCACGCACGTCCGCAGTGGAAAACATCGAACTGCCGCTGCTGTATGCGCGAAACAAGCTGCGCGGGCGCGAACTGCGGGAACGCGCGCTGGAGGTGCTGGCGTTGGTGGGGCTAGGCGACCGAGGCGGACACCATCCGAACCAGCTTTCGGGAGGCCAGCAACAGCGAGTGGCGATCGCACGGGCGTTGATTAACGAACCGAAGCTCCTCCTGGCCGACGAACCCACCGGCAACCTCGATACCCAAACCAGCATCGAAATCATGGGCATCTTCCAGGATTTGAACCGGCGTGGTATGACCATCATCATGGTCACTCACGAGCTGGATATCGCCCGTTATTGCCTGCGCATGGTGGTGATGCGGGACGGCCGGATTGTGCGCGACGAACCCGTGACCGACCGACTCGATGCCGTCACCGAACGCGCCAAACTCCAGCAGGAACATCAAGCCGTGCAGCTGACTTCATGAACCTGCTGGCCACCTTTCGCATCGCCGTGCGGGCGCTGCGCCGTAACACCTTGCGGACGCTGCTGACCATGCTCGGCATCATCATCGGCGTGGGGGCCGTCATCGCCATGGTCAGCATCGGCAACGGCGCCAAGGCGCAAATGGAGTCACGGGTGGCCAGCCTCGGACAAAATGTGATCCAGGTCTTCTCCGGCAGCGTTTCTCGCGGCGGCTTTCGCGGCGGCTTCGGCAGCTCCGGCACCTTGACCCGCGAAGACTATGAATCGTTGCGGCGTGAAATCAGCGGAGTAAACGGCGCCAGTCCGGAGGTCCGCAACTTTTCGCAATTGGCTTACGGCAACCAAAATCTGAACTCGCAAGTGATGGGAGTGGGAGCCGATTACATGGAGATCCGCTCCTGGCCCCTGGCCAGTGGCGCTAACTTCACCGAAAACGACGTCCGCAATGCCAACAAAGTGGCTTTGATCGGCAAAACCACAGCCGACACCTTGTTTGGCGACTCCGATCCTGTCGGGCAAGTCCTGCGGATCAAAAGCGCCCCGTTCGCCATCGTGGGTCTGTTGAGCGCGAAAGGCACTTCCATGATGGGCTCCGATCAAGATGATGTTGTGCTGGTGCCTTACACCAGCGCCATGCGCCGGTTGAGCGGCGACACCACCTTCCGTTCCATCATGGTCCAAGCGGCGGACAAGGACACCATCCCGCAAGTCCAACAACAAATCATCGATTTGCTGCGCCAACGGCATCGGATCGTCGACGGGCGCGAAGATGACTTCATGGTTCGCACCCAGCAGGAGATCTCGGACTTCGCCACGGACAGCGCCAAGATCATGACCTACCTGCTGGCGGCGGTCGCCAGCGTCTCGTTGATCGTCGGGGGCATCGGCATCATGAATATCATGCTGGTGAGCGTGACCGAACGCACGCGCGAGATTGGCCTGAGGATGGCGGTGGGCGCACGCGGACGCGATATTCTCATGCAGTTCCTCATCGAAGCCGTGACCCTCAGCCTGGTCGGCGGGCTCATCGGCATCTTGTTGGGCTGGGGCGGCGCCCAATTGGTCTCGCGCAACCTCGGTTGGAGCACGCTGGTTTCCCTCGAATCCATCATGACTGCCTTTGTGTTCAGCGCCGCCATCGGCGTTTTCTTCGGCTTTTACCCGGCACGCAAGGCGGCGCAACTCGACCCCATTGACGCGCTGAGATACGAATAACGATGAGGACCATACAGGATGAACCGATCCCCACTTCCACCCGGCCAAACGACGGCCCGCGGCGCGGCTGCGATCCCTTCGTCTTCCGACACGCCTGGGTTTGCCTGACGCCTGCCCTGCTCGCTGCCACGGTCGCGACTGCGGCCACCGCCGTGGCCGAAACCAACGAGCCCCCCAAGCGCTCCATCTCGCTGCAGGAATGCTTTCAGATGGCCCTGCAGGAAAACCTCGATCTCCGGATCGAACGCATCAATCCTTTCATCACGCGCCTGGACGTCGAATTGGCCCGAGCGGGTTATGATCCCAACTTCACCATGACCGGCGACCATGATTATGCCGAAACCGGCGGCCGCTTTTTCAGCTTCGATGTCACGAACCCGCCACCTGCACGGACCGTCCAGTTGCTGAGCGACAACGGCGTGCGCGAGACCGACAGCTTCACCTCGAAAATCAACGGCCTCGGCCCGTACGGCCTGAGTTACGAACTCGCCGGTAATCTCACCGACACGCGGGCCTCCACTCACGTCTTCGGCGCTCAAACCGCCGGGCAAGTGCCAACCACCGCGCGCATCCTGTCGGAGTCCGTCGGAGGTTCAGTCGGCTTGACCCTGACTCAGCCGTTGCTGCGGAATTTCCTGACCGACAACACGCGCTACAGCATCGCAATCGCCAAGAACCGCTTGAAGTCGTCGGAACTGGGCCTGCAATTGCAGATCATCAACATCCTGACCGCAGTCGAGCAGGCCTACTACCAGCTCATCTTCACGCGCGAAAGTGTCCAGGTCCAGGCCGAGGGCTTGCGCCTGGCCCAACGGTTGGCCGGGGATGACCGGAAGCGGGTGCAGATCGGCATGCTCCCGCGCCTGGATGAGAAACAATCCGAATCACAAGTGGCGGCGCGCCAGGCCGACCTGAGCGCCGCCCAACGCGAACTGGCGGCCGCCCAAAACAGCTTGAAGGGCTTGATCACGGCCAGCTACCGGGACCTGCATGATGCATTTCTGGACCCCACCGACCGGTTGCTGGCCGAACCCCATGGTTCCAATCTGCAGGACAGTTGGGAGAAAGGGCTGACGGAACGGCCGGACCTGCGGCAAGCCAAACTGGATTTGGAACGGCAGGGGATCACGCTGCGGTACTACAAGAACCAGCGTTTGCCGGAGCTCAATATTCGCGGCACTTACGGCCACGGAGCCTCCGGAGATCCCGACCGCGAATTCCACGATGCTTTCGGCGATTTCGCGAGTGGCGACAAGCCGTTCTGGGGGTTCGGCGCCGTTTTCAGCGTGCCCCTCGGAAACAAAAGCGCCCGGGAACGCTACCGCCAGGCCAAAGTCACCTCCGACCAGCTCGTCCTGGCCCTCAAGAAAAAGGAACAATCCATCCTCGTCGAAATCGATGAGGCCATGAACAGCCTGCACACCAGCTACGACCGCGTTCAGTCCACTTCCCAAGCCCGCGCCTACGCCGAGGAAGCCCTCAATGCCGAACAGAAAAAACTCGATAGCGGCAAAAGCACCAGCTTCGTCGTTCTGCAGTTGCAACGAGACCTGACCTCCGCCCGTTCCGAAGAGATTCGTGCCCTGGCCGATTATAACAAAGCCGTCGCAGAACTTTATCGGGCTGAAGGCAGCACTCTGGAGCGAAAGCATATCACGCTCGAAGTTAAGTAGACCGGGGTCCACGGTTGGCATCGGATGAGAGAGAGGGGCTGGAGGTGAGGGCTCTTTTTCAGTGTACACATCGGGGCCTTGAACCGTCCCGCCTTCGCCCTGCGGGCTACGGCGGGCAGGCCTCGTCCTGGGAAACTGTTCTCCTCGTTCGAACGCATTTGGCTATCGTGTCACACTTTGCAAAGTGTGACCGAGGTCTATCCATCGCGCCCTCGGCGAGTTGCGAAATGCACGTTTCCCCCGTCGTCACTATGGCGCGCCGACCGCTTGGTCAGATTCTGCTCTTCCAGCTTCGCTATCCGCTTTCCGCTTTTCAGCCCTTTTCCTGAAAATCCTTTTGCCACCGGACCCGGCTTTGGGTGACACTGCGTCAGCAGGTGTCTCATGACTTCATGCGCTTCGTTTACAACATTCTTTTCGCATTTTTTTTCTGTCTAAGCGCTCCGTTTTATTTCTTGAAGATGTGGCGTCGCGGCAATTGGCAGGAAGGGTTCGTGGAGCGGTTTGGCCGCTACAGCTCCAAGGTCAAGCAAGCCATGACCAATCGTCACGTTCTTTGGATTCATGCGGTCAGCGTCGGCGAGGTCAATCTGGCCACCCAACTGATCGTCGCGCTGGAACGGCGCGTGCCCAATCTGAAGATCGTCGTCTCCACCACCACCTCGACCGGCATGGGCGAATTGCGCAACAAAATGCCGTCGCACGTGCAGAAGATCTATTATCCGATCGACTGGCGGCCAGGAGTCAAACGGGCGATCGCCGCCATCCACCCCGAGGTGGTCGTCCTGGTCGAAGCTGAGATCTGGCCGAATTTTCTCTGGACCGCTCGCGACTACGACATCCCTTGTTTCCTGGCCAATGCCCGGTTATCGGAGAAATCCTACCGCGGTTATCGCCGGTTTGGATTGCTCTTCCGGCCCTTGTTCCGTTCTTTGCGCGGGGTCGGCTGCCAAAATGAAGCTGACGCCGAACGACTGCGCCGGTTGGGCTGTCGCCCCGAGGCGGTTCGGGTGGTGGGCAACCTCAAATACGACGCCGCCAAACTCGATGAGCGCCGGCCGGTTGATGTGCCACGGTTGCTGGCCCAACTCGGGGCCGCCGACAACGCCCCGATCCTCCTGGGCGGCAGCACGCACGCCGGGGAAGAGGCCATCCTCGCCGAGGTTTTCCTCCGTTTGCGTCCGCGTTTTCCGGATTTGTTCCTGGTCCTGGTCCCGCGCCACTTCGAGCGTGGCAAGGAAGCCGGACAGGCTATCGCCGGGAAGGGTCTGCGGTTCGCTTATCGCAAAGACATCACGCCCCAAACGCAATACAAGAAGGGCGAGATCGATTGCCTGCTGGTCAACACCACGGGGGAACTCAGGCATTTCTACGAACACGCCACGGTTGTCTTCGTCGGCAAAAGTTTGACCGCCCACGGCGGCCAGAACCCAATTGAACCGGCGGTGCTCGCCAAACCGATCCTCTTCGGGCCAAACATGCAGAACTTCGAGGACATCACCCGCGCCTTCATCAGCCAAGGCGGCGCGTTGCAGGTCCAGAATACCGACGAATTAACACAAAGCGTCGAGATGGTCCTTTCCGACCCGCACAAAGCGGCCGAACTGGGTCGAAATGCGGTCAGCGTGGTCCGCCAGAATCTCGGCGCCATCGAACGGACCGTCGAGATGATCGTGGAGGCATTGGATGGCACCGATGTCTACGTCGCTCCGTGGCTGGATGAACCAGGAGCCCGCCGCGAATTTCGGCAGCCCGCTTAGTTCCCCTTTCCACGCGCCCTTCCCATCACTGCCGGCCGTTCCTCACTTCAGTTCGCTGGCCGCCGCCTCGTCCAGCATCCAAACCAACCGGCCGCTGGTGGGTTTGACTCTCTGCGCCGGATAAATTGTCCCGGCCGAATCGCCGCGCAAGACATCGCGCACCATGCGCGCTTTGTCGGTGCCGGCGACCGCGAACAGGTCGAGCGCCGCGGCGTTCAGCAGCGGAAAGGTGAAGGTGATCCGATGGCTCTTCAATTTCTCGACCCAGTTGCTGCAGACCAAACGCTTCGTTTCTTCCAAACCAGCGCTTCCCGGAAACAACGAAGCGGTATGACCGTCCGGTCCCATCCCTAAAAGAATCAGGTCAAACCGTGGCGCTGCCTCAGGGGCCACGCGAAACACGCTCCGAAGCTCCGCTTCATAGTGGGCGGCGGCGCGTGTTGCTTCCAATTCCGTTTGGACCCGATGGATGCGCTCCGGCCGGATCGGCGTTTGACTCAGCAACGCCTCCCGGGCCATGCGATAATTGCTGTCCGGATGATCGGCCGGAACCATCCGTTCATCGCCAAAAAACACTTCGACCTGATCCCAAGCCAGCCCCGCCATCCCGTTGCGTTCGTCTTCCGCCAACAGCGCATAACTGGAACGGGGCGTGGATCCGCCCGCCAAAGCCACCGTAAAACAACCACGCTCAAGGATGGCCGCGCGCGCAGCCCGCAAAAACTCATCGGCCACCGCACGCCGGAAAGCCTGGGCGTCGGGAAAAACCAACACTTGCGCGTAGGAATGCTGGATCGTGCGCATGCTCTGCAGCCCCGCAGGATACGGAGTCGCCCACGTTAACGCACGCACTTTGTCAGGGCACGGGGGTGCACTGCTCCTGGACAGTTTCTCCGGAGGATGACACAACTCCACGCATGACCCGCAACCCCCTGCTTCGCTGCGTCTCTCGTCTGTGGCCGCGCGTTTGGTGTCTGTTCCTCTCCATGTGCGTCTTGTCTGGCTCCGAGGATTCCATCAACGCTCCCCGACAGGGGGCAGAACTCCTCAAAACCGATATTCTGGCAGTGTTTGCGCATCCGGACGACGAGACCGGCATGGCCGCGACCTTGGCGTACTATGCGCGGAGCCAGCATGCGGTGGTTGCGACAGTCTATTGCACGCGCGGTGAAGGCGGGGGCAACATGGTGGGACTTCAGGCGGGTGCGGCGCTCGGCGCCCTCCGGGAAGCCGAATTGCGGGACTGCCTAAACACGCTGGGCGTGCGTTACTGCTATTTCCTCGACCAACTCGATTGGGCTTACACCGAGAGCGTCGCCGCGACCTTGGCCAAATGGGGCAAAGAAACCACGCTGGAAAAATTAGTGCGCTGGGTCCGCGCGCTTCGCCCCGAAATCATTGTCACCATGAATCCCGCTCCTAACCCCGGACAACATGGACACCACCAGGCTGCGGGTGTGCTGGCCACGGAGGCATTCGCCGCGGCGGCGGACGGGCAACGATTCCCGCTGCAACTCAGCAAAGAAGGATTAAGTGTCTGGCAGGCCCGCAAACTTTATTTCAACGGCGGATCCACCGGCACGGTTGCATCCATCCGTGTTAACGATCCCATCGGCACTGAAGCAACCCCCGCCGAGATCGCCGCCCGAGCCCTGGTCAATCATCGTTCCCAGGCGTTTGGAAATTTTGCGAACGCCTCCTGGTTGCAGCACCCGCAACGTTTCACGCTGGTGAAGAGTTTTGTTCGTGTTCCAGCAGCGGAAACCAACCTGCTCGAAGGTTTGCCGGTCCAAAGCGTGACGGCACTGATTCCGCTGGCTGCCGCACCTGTGGTTCCCCCCGTCCAATTGGAGTTCGTCCCGCGGCCGGCCTTGACCGCCTACCGTCAGTGGGCCATCGCCCAGGGTATCCAGCATGTCACCGCCGCTTTTCGCGCGGACCGTCCCGTCGTGGCAGGAGAAGCCAATGAGGTGCGGGTCCGGCTCATTCATTCGGACAAAGAGAAGCGGCCAGGCCAACTAAGCCTGCAACTCCCGCCAGGCTGGCGGGTAAATCCCCTCAGCTTATCCGTCGCCGTGCCTCCGGGAATCGCTCACGAAGCCGTGTTTCATGTCCTGCCTCCCGCTGGATTGCGGGGGGACATAGACGCTCTGGCGATCGCTCGAATGGGCGCCGAAACACTCTCGGCCTCCGCCACCTTCCATCTTCTGCCGAAGGCGCGTGTTCCACGCTTGCCAGCGCGGCCGCCGCTCGATGGAACCGATCGCGGCTGGGAGAACGTCGCGCCGATCGGGATTGCAGAGACAAATCTGGTTCAGGGCAAGGTCAGCAGCCCGGCCGACAGCAGCGCGCAGTTCCGGCTGGCTCACCGCGATCGGATCCTCTTTGTTGATGTGCAAGTGCGCGATGACATCGTGGTCACCAATATTGCTCCTAACGACATCAAAGGTCATTGGCGGAGCGATTCCATCGAGCTCTGCCTGGATCCGGTTGGCGGAGCGGAGCATACCATGGGTTGCTTTAAGCTCGGCATCTTTCCCTTCGACACCTCCGGCATGGTTCGGGGCGCTCGCGATGCGGACGCCAACCAGGGGCTCGTCGAAGAAACCGCTCCTCACACGCGGCTGGTTTCCCGACGAACACCGGATGGCTATCGCATCCAAGCCGCCATTCCCTTCGATGAGATCCGGGTCGCACGCGGCGTCAAGCGGCTGGGGTTTAATCTGATCATTTATGATGGCGACAAGCAACCGGCCGCTCTGGGCGAAAACATTAACAAATCGCGTCTGGCTTGGGCGCCGCGCCCGGGTGTGATGGGGCGCCCGGAGGATTGGGGGCGCATCGATTTGGAATGAAGGATGAAGGACGAAGGATGAAGCGGGGGGAGAGCCGCATTTTAGCGCCGGTGGGCGCGGATCAGGTTCAAACTGACCCGGTGAATAACCAGTGAATAAGTTTCGCTTGGCGTCGCTCCCCGCTTTGATAGAAAGGACTTCAGCGAAGCAATAGCACGGGTCCAAGTACCGGCCGTGAGACTTCGGGCCGGGGCGTCAGGACAAATCGCGCTAGACGCGTAGAGCTCCACCGTGAGCCAAACCAATCCCGTCTGGCGGGAGCGCCGGTCTCCTTTGTGCATTGCTTCGCTTCTTTGTTTCTCCGTTCCGCTTTCCGAGTAGAGCCGACAGTCACCCATCGGCTCCCCACGGACCCAGGGGGGATCTAAAGCGCTCTTCATTTTTCTGCCCCCGCATTTTTCTGCCCTCCATTTTCCTGCCCGCCGTTTTCCTGCCCGCCATCTCTCTGCCCTGCATCTTTTTTGCAGGCCGCATTCCCGGCTTCGCCCTGCGGGCTACGCCGTGGCAGGCGGCTTTCGCCCCCCGCCTACCAGCACCGATGGGACCGGCGGGTTTTGTAGGTCAGAACGGGCCGCAAGCTCGCAATCACCGACAACAGCCCGGCGGCCGCCAAGTCGGCGATGATCGTTTCGATGTTCTTATAGGCCCCCGGCGCTTCTTCGTATAAAAGGTCCCGATCGGAGCATAAAACGCGGCTGCCGAGCCCCGTCTCTTCCAGTTCCGCGCGATGAAACCGTTCCCGCATGCGCGCACGGCTCTCCGTGCGAGACCACTTGCGGCCCGCCCCAGGGACAAGCGACCAGGCATGTTCCAAAGTCGCCTGATGCGGCTTCACCAAGTAGGTGAAGGTCCCGCGCGTGCCGGCAATCACGACTGGTCCTTCGGCCGCCACCGCCCCGCGTCGGTGGATCCACAACGTTCCGCTGGCATCCTGGCGGCAGCCAAGGCGGTTATGGGCAGCATCCAACAGGCATTCACCGCTCGCCTGCAGATCGCCAAGAAACCGCCGGGCGAGCAGCCCTCGGCTCACCTGGGCCCAGCGCACGGCGCGATCATGTTCGAGCAGATAACGAGTGGCCGCGTCCGAATCCGCCGCCAACCCCCGGGCGCCATGTTGCTCGACGTGATCCTCAAAAATGGCCTGCCCCACTCGATGTGAACCACTGTGCACCAACAAGAGCAATTCAGACCGGTCCAGCCCCAGTTGCGCGGCGGCCATGCGGTCATGGACTTGTTCCAACGCCTGCAGCTCGACGAAATGCCCGCCGCCACCTAACGTGCCCAGGCCCTCGTCAAAGGCCGTCGACTCCAGCTCGGAGGCGGCGATGACTTCCCCCACATCTTCATGCCATGGATGTTCAAGCTCGAAACGCACCTCGGCCCAACGGTCCAGATCGATCCGGCGTCGCGCCAAATCCGTCTTAAATAAGGCCAGGCCGCATCCAATATCCGCCCCAATTAAAGTTGGGTAAATGACGTCTTCTGTGACGAAGGCCGCCCCGGTCGGATAACCCTTGCCGGGATGCAGCGCCGGCAGGCCGGTGATCTGACGCATGCCGGCCAGCCGGGCACAGGCATAAAGCTGCCGTACCGCCTCGTCGTCAATCCACGTTCCCGGCGAAGCGAGCAGCCGGACCTCAGGTGCCGTTGAAGTTGTCATACCGATTGCCTTTCTCCCGAACCAAGCGGGACAGCGCGGCAGGATTTGCACCTGCGATCCCCCGGCGCGGCCGGGCATGTTGCTGCTACACCACGCGCTGTTTGCCCCGGTGATTCAGGTGAGACGCCGGGGGCTTGGTTCTTGTGGAAGCGGGCCGCGCCGTCCTTGGACGGCAACCCGCGTGAGATTTTCCTAATGCCTTTCGTTATGTTTTGGTTCGATTTTGGTCGCCTTCAGTTCGATTGGTTTGATGCCATAAACAAAAAACCCTGCTTACTTCTCAGTAAGCAGGGTTTGGAGAATCCTCGGATATTTCTATCCTGACCTGCTTACTGGCGGCGGGTATTGGTCAACCATGACGGTGCATCCCGCCAGATTCACCCACTTCGCCGACGTTAGGTGAGGGGCCTCACCCAGGGCCAAGCGGCGACGGCACGGGATCAGCGGTGCCATCGGGGCCGATTTGGGTGAAGGGCTCGTCACGTTTGTCATACTGATACTGATCTGATGGTGATGATAATTTTAAAAAATGCGCGGTTCTTATAAGCCAAGATCCGAGCACAATGCAACTAATAGGTTCGTTAGAAAAACTTCTGTTATCCTCATATCCGGATGATTGCTGCAGCCCCTGCTTACCCTACTACCGACCGCTGCGCGCCCAAGCCGCCCCGCGTCCCCCAAGCTCCAAGTCCGCCCACAAGAATGGCCAACTCCCGATCGCTGAGGTGGTTGGACCTGGCTGGAAATGGGCTTGTCACTCCCAAACCCGATCCCTACATTCGCGTCGTGGTTATCAGAGATTTTGTTCGGGTCGCTCATGCGTCGTCTTCTGCCTGCCTCGGGGGCCGTTCGAAAGCAAGATCGGACGCCACTGAGAAGCAACTGCACTGCTCCCAGCTACGCTGAGGTTCGGTTAGTGGCTCATGATGGAACTGATTCAATTCCCTTGGAGTCCCTACTGCCTGGTGCAGCGGCATCTGTTGAAATTCAGCGGAACGCGCCATAAAATCACCAATATTCCTCCCTCCGACCGGGCGCTGGTCTGGCGGTTGACGAAACAGCGGTATTATCAAGTGCCCGTCCTGCGGGATGGCCGCCAGGTGCTGTTCGAGACGGACGACCATTCCCAAGTGATCGCCAAGTATGTAGACGCGAAGTTTGAGCTGGGCCTCTTTCCGGCGCAATGGGATGGCCTGCAACGGGTCTTGTGGCGTTATATCGAAAACGATGTCGAGGGATTGGCCTTCAAATTAAACGACGCCTGGTTCCGCCAGTTTGTACCTGAAACCGAACAGCTGCCTTATCGCCGTCACAAGGAACGACGCTTTGGCCGAGGTTGCCTGGAGCAATGGAAAGCCAACCAGAAACCATTGCTCACCGAATTGACCGCCGCGCTGGTGCCCTTTGAACAAATGCTGGCTCAAGGGCCGTTCCTGCTGGATGAGCGGCCGCGCTTTGTGGACTTCGATCTCTGGGGCATGCTGGCTAATTTTCTCTATTCCGGTCGCTATAGCATTCCCGCGGTTCATCCGAAAATAAGGGTGTGGTACAGGCGCATGAGCACTATTACCGCCCACAGGCTGACGTAGACGTGAAAAATTACATTCTCGACACCAACGTTCTCCTTCACGACCCGAATTCGCTCCTTAGCTTTCAGGAAAACCATATTCTAATCCCCATCGAGGTCATCGAGGAAATCGACAGCTTTAAACGACAACCCACCGAACTGGGCCAGAACGCGCGCGCCGTCTCGCGCATGCTCGACAGCTTCCGCGATCAAGGACGCCTCAGCGAGGGAGTGGCCCTGCCCAACGGCGGACGGTTGCGCATCATTTTCAGCCAGGCCAAAGCCAAGCTTCGCAATGGCCAGGCCACCATCGCCGGTACAAGCAGCGTCGACAGCCGCATCGTCGCGCTGGCCCTGGGCGTCCAACATAGCGCTCCCAAGATCCCCGCTATCCTCGTCACCAAAGATATCAACCTCCGCATCAAAGCCGATGCTCTCGGCTTGCCCGCCGAGGATTACGAAAGCGACCGGATCAATATTAGCGAGCTCTATACCGGCCTCTTCGAATTGGCCGTCTCCGCAGAAAAAATGGCCGCCTTCCGCGCCAAAGGACAATTGGAACTCAACGGCACCGGGAATTATTTCCCCAACGAATACTGCACGCTCACCGAGGAAGGAAACCCCAAGCGCACGGCATTATCCAAAGTCGATCTCACCGGACGCACCCTCGTCCCCATCGCCGACAGCCGCGAGGGCGTCTGGGGCATCAAACCCCGCAATCGCGAGCAGCACTTTGCGTTCGATGCCCTCCTCGATGACCATGTCAAACTGGTCACCCTCATGGGCAAGGCCGGCACCGGCAAAACCCTCATGGCCATGGCCGCCGGCCTCAAACGCACCGTGGTCGATCGCGAATTCCGCCGCGTCGTTGTCGCCCGCCCCACCGTCTCCATGGGCCGAGAGATTGGTTTTCTTCCCGGTTCCCTCGAGGAGAAACTCAACCCCTGGATGCAACCCATCCACGACGCCCTGGAAATGCTCAGCGATCTCAACATGGGCCACGAACACCGGCGCAGCCAGGACCTCATGCGCTCGGGCAGCATCGTCGTGGAGGCCCTCAGCTATATCCGCGGACGCAGCATCGCCAGCCAGTACATGGTGATCGATGAAGCACAAAACCTCACGCCGCTCGAAGTGAAAACCATCATCACCCGCGTCGGACACGGGACCAAGATTGTCTTCACCGGCGACCCGTATCAAATCGACAATCCCTACGTCGATAGCTCCTCCAACGGCTTCAATTACGTCGTCAGCCGTTTCCGCGAGCAACCCCTGGCAGCTCACATCGAGCTCCAAAAAGGCGAACGCTCCGAACTGGCAGAGTTGGCCGCCAATATTCTGTAAATCTTTCACTTCAAGCCTCCCTCCTTGAATTGGCTTAACCCGGCTTGGGTCGGGAATCGTCCCGGGTTCGAGCCGTTCTTGAGATCTCTGACCAGTCTTTGGAACTCGTTGTTTCTCGCCAGTTCCGCCGCTGCAATGCGGCGCAGGCGATCCAACGGTCGCAGTCGGATCGAGCAGAACTGTGGTCAGATCGAGCAGCGCGTGGTCAGATCGAGCAGCGCGGTGGTCGGCAAGAAGCGGTAAGGCGAAAGAGCCAAATCAGCACAACTCTGAAGTCTACTTCAACCAAGGATTGGGTCATAATGGCGCTATATTTGCGCTGCATATTAGATGCGACCGTTGATTATCTACTAGTTACGCATGGAATGTGGCCTGGCATTGCTCTTGTTCTAGTTTTCAACGTGTGGAGTTGTGGAGCCTGGCAGGCAGGCCTGAAGATAAAATTAAAAAGCGGACCGTCGGAGCGGTTGGCGGCCCGCCAAGAAATAAAAAGCAGACCGCCAGAACAGAAAGGTCATTAGAAATGAATGCATTAACTCGTTGGGATCCGTTCAAGGAAATGGATGAACTTCAGAACCGTATCACTTCCCTCTTCGGTCTCGGCAATCAGCGCTCAGTCCAAAACCACGAAGAGAACATGATCGTCAGCCAATGGCTCCCGCTGGTCGATGTTACGGAAGACGAGAAGGAGTACCAGATCAAAGTCGAGCTCCCTGAGGTAAAGAAAGAAGCGGTGACAGTCACGGTGGAAAGCGGCGTGTTGTCCATCCGCGGTGAACGCAACTTCGAAAAGACGCAGAAAGACAAGAAGTATCACCGGATCGAACGCTCTTATGGAAGCTTCCACCGGACCTTCACTGTGCCCGCGGACGCGGACGTGTGCAAGGTCACCGCAGAATTCAAAGATGGCGTGTTGACGGTGCGCCTTGCCAAGAGCGAGACGGCGCGGCCGAAGTCGATCGAAGTGAAGGCCGGCTGATTCTGGACGAGAAACTGGGTGGGGTGTTAGCAGGCCGGGTGCCGGGTTGCGTCGGCGCCCGGCCTTTTGAGTGCGGAATGCGGAATGCGGAGTGCG
>Ga0247664_1000223_pt1 | contig 14735 bp, 26 predicted proteins | sample CNK05_metaG_FD_182715 | JGI IMG/M metagenome (GOLD analysis project Ga0247664, IMG submission 182715) | Soil microbial communities from Purdue University Martell Research Forest, Indiana, United States - CNK05 | ecosystem: Environmental > Terrestrial > Soil > Temperate forest > Bulk soil...
CTCATCGCTCGAAGTGTCCAGGGGGACACGCGGCCACACGAAAAGACAAACCGAAACCGCCGCGGAGGCGATCGCGTGCCTGACTTGCCGACGTTCGTCGCCCTTGGGACATTGCGCTGTTTTCATCGCGGAGACGATGGTCAGCGATGGGCCTGTAGTCGTCCCGCCACGTTCGCCCGGTGCGGCTCGAGCTCGACGTTGCCTGAGTTTTACTGCCAGCAACACGCGACCAGGTCTGACAGCCCGTTAGCCGGCCAGCAGCTCGTACGTCGCGTGACGATTACGGCGTGCGTCGTCTTCGCCGGGACGTCGTTTCAGCCGGCGCTCGCCCAGGCCGAGGCGATCCGGCAGTTCGAGGCCGCCGTCGAGCTGGTGGGCGGCGTGGTGGATCTGCATGCGGTGACGTCCCAGGTCGGGCGCTGGACCGTCCCGGACGGCTACAGGCAGCCGGCGGGGCCGCGGGGCAGGGGCTAGGGGCGGGGGGTGAAGCATTATCCCGCCACAGGGCCGTACAGGAGGTTTTTATTGTATGCAAGGGGTCTGGAGCGGTTCCGACAGGATGCGGCGGGCGCCGAGCAGCTCTGGAAGGCTGGCGCGGTGTCGGCGGCCGGGCTGTGCTGTGTCTGTCTTGGTTACATTCCCGCGCCGCGGCGCAAGGTCTGCTCTGACCGCTGCGCGACGCGGCGGAAGCTGATGCTCCAAGACTGGCGCCGCCGGCGGGCGCGCGGCGCGTAGTCGATCGCGCGTCGAGCGGCGCCGCTGGGAACGTCGATCGCCCCGGTCGACGAGGCGCCGGCTCGACGCCGTCGCTACGGATACGTGCGCCCCTGCCGGAGCTGGACGTGCAGATGCTCGTTGTCGGTGCCCGCCGCCTCGAGGAAGCCGAAAAACTTGGACGTGGCGAGCGAGCCGGCGATCGCGGGGATGGGGTGCGCGGGGCCGACGTCGTCGTCATTGCACGCCCGCATAATCTCGGCGAGCACGAGGTGCTTGACCGCCTCCGGGAGATCGCGGGAGCGCACGTCGTACGCTTCGCCGCGGTGATGCGGATCGTCCGGCCCACTGTGCGCGCCGTCGCAGGCGGACGTAATCGTCAGCGTCGCGTTCACGGCGCGCGCCGCGCGCTCGATCGCGCCGAGCAGCCGAAAGCCCGCGGGCGCGATCGTCGTGAACAGGACGCCCGGCTTCACGCGGACGACGCCGGCCGGCGACGGCGCCACTACTCGCGGTCCTCGCCGCGGCGGATGTAGCCGCGGCGCCCGGTGTACTCGCGCCAGAGCGGGCCGAGCCGCGTCTCGATGCGCACGAGGCGCTCGCGCAGCCGCGTATACGCGAGGAACAGCCCCGACACGATCACCGCGGTCTGGATGACGTTGCCGAGCGTGACGGTCATGTCCAGGTGCATCGCGTTAGCCCGCGGTGCCGCCGGCGGCCTTCGCCGCCGCGGCGTTCACCGTCTGCTGCAGCTCGGCGACGAGCAGCGCGACGTCCTCCGGCGCGTAGTGCTCTTCCGTGAGCCAGGCGCCGTAGTCGTCCAGGGTCTTCAGGCCGTCCTTGACCGCCTTCTCGACGTCGGCCCGTCGCAGCTCGAGCGCCGGGTCCGCGTCGGCGAGCTGCTGCTTACGGGCCGCGGTCGCCGCCGCGGCGTCGAGCTCGTCCTGTAACACGCGCGTGAGGACGTCGGCGTCGTCGGCCGAGAGGCCGAGCGCGATCGCGCGGTCGGTGTAGCTGCCGATCGGGAGCTCGTGCGCCTTCACGGCCGCGGCCGTCTGGGCGAGCGTGAGCCCGCGATCGGTCGCCTTGGCGTCGGCCGCGGTGCGCTTCGCCCGCGCGGCCTGGACGTCGGCGATCTCCAGCGTCAGCAGGTCGAGCTCGAGCGCGATCGCGTCGGCGGTGTAGCCGTCGGTCTGGAGCCGCACGGTGTAGACGTCGACGGGGATCAAACCAAGGCGCGCGGCGCGATGGACGTCGGCGAGCGGCGCAGCGCGGGACTGCGATCGCGCGGCCGCCGCCGCCCGCTTCTCGGCCGCGGCCTTGGCTTGATCGGCGTCGAAGGACACTTCCTGTACGAGCGTCGCGACGGCGTCGGCCGTGACGCCGCTCTTCAGGAGGAAGCCGGCGTAGTCCTGCGTCGACTTGAAGCCGAGAATCACGGCGCGCCGCATCTGCTCGAGCGTGAGCCCCTTATCCTGCAGCTTCGCTTCCGCGGCTTTGCGGAGCGCCGCCTTGTCGGCGTCGTCCTGGATGGCGATCTGGAGCCGCTCGACGAGCGCGGCCTGCGCGACGTCGTCGTAGCCGAGCGCGGCGAGCGTCGCGCGAAAGTCGGCGAGCGAGCGGTGCCCGCGGCGCACGAGCAGCTCGAGCGTCGGCAGATCGATGTGCTTCACCTTCGCGGCGGCCACGGCCGCGGCGTGGGCGGCGTCGCGCTGCTGCTGCGCGGCGAGCTTGGCCTGCACGGTCCCGACGAGGACCTGGACGTCGGCGTCGTCGAACTTCAGCTCCCCGAGGCGCCGGCCGTATTCGTCGGCGGTGATCACGCCGGTCAGGACCGCCGCCTCGAGCTGCCCGACGTCGACGCCGCGCGACGCGGCGCGCTGCTTCGCCGCCGCGGCTTTCGCTTGCTGGTCGACGTAGTCCTGGCGCTTCGCCTCCACGAGCGCGAGGAGTGCGTCGACGGCGCCGGCGTCGTAGCGGCCGCGGTACACCTGCTCGACGCGATCGAGCGGGATCAAGCCGCGGATGTAGGCCGCCTCGAGCTGCGCCGGCGGGCCGAGCTGCGCCTCCGCGGCCTTCGCGTCGGCCGCTTGTTTCTTGGCGAGCGCGTCGGCCTGTTTCTTCGCGGCGGCGTCGGCCTTCTCTTGCGCGAGCTCCGCTTTATGGTCCGCGATGGACTTCTTCGCGTCGAGCTCCTGGCGCAGCAGCAGCTCGAGGACCGTGACGGCCGTCTCGTCTCGTCCTTCGCGCTCGAGCGCGGCGCGGTAGTCGGGCAGGGCGAGAATCCCGGCAATCACGGCCGCCTTCGCTTCCGCAGCGGTGAGCGGCTTCTGATTGCAGATGCGCCGCGCGTGCGCGAGCTCGACGAGCTGCGCCTTGTGCTGGTCGGTGATCGTCGTGCCCGAACAGAAGCCGCCGAGCGTCCCCTCGTCGATCCGGCCGTCGGCGTAGGCTGTCACGGCCGCGTCGGCCATCGCCGTGTCGAAGGCTTCGATCTGCTTCAGTCGCTCGACGGTCACGAGCGTTGTCGCCGTGCCGTCGTCCCATCCCTGGTCTTTCAAGTGCTGGACGGCGTCGCTTTCGCTCCACTGCTGCGCGCGCACGAGCAGCCACAGCTCGCTAATCCCCATGAACCGGAGCGAATCGTTGATGATCGCTTCCATGTCCTTGTCGGTGTAGCCGTGCCGCGCGAACACCTCCGCGGCTTCCTCCTGCGACATGCGATCGCGCGCGACTTGCTTCGCGACGATCGCCGGGCCGAGCAGGGTCTGCCGATAGAGCTTGTTGTAGTACCAGGTCGCCGGCGTCGTACAGGTCGCATTGACGAGCGGCGTCAACGCGCGGCGCACGAGCCGGCCGACACCGAGCGAGCGCAGCACGCCTTCTGGCAGGTCAGTCAACGCGGTGATTTTGCCAAGGTCAAACGGCAGGAAGTCTGAGACGAGCTCAGGGATCAGCGCGTTGATGGTCGACTCGATCGAGGCGGCGACGGCCGCGCTCGCGATGCGCGTCGCGCCTTCCGTGCCGGGCTCGACGGGCCCGGCGGCGCCGCCGGCGATCGCGCGCATAAACCCTTCAACAATCGACTTCGCGGCGTCGTCGCCGCCGCCCGCCGCCATGCGCTTCGAGAAGTCCGCGGCGCCGGCGGCGCCGCCGAACAGCCCGCCGATGATGGGCCCGACCGCACGCTCCGCGATCGGCGCGATGGCCTGTTCGCCCTGCTCGTATTTCGTCGCTACGAACTCGATCCCGTCAAGGAACAGCTTCCAACCCAGCGCGAATTTGGCGGCTTCGTCGTGCGCCAGCATCGATAGAGCCGCCTTGAGGACGTCGGCCCGCGCTAGTGAGTCTAGGGCGCCGTCTGTTAGCAGCTTGCCAATGCCGCCATAGTCGGCCGGCTTCTGAGGATCGCTGTCGTCGATGGGCATTTAGGTTACACTTCGGAGCGACAACGGAGGACTGCATGGCACAAGCCATCGTGAACCTGTTTTTCGGGAGCCTGGGACTGGTCGTGCTCTTCGGCTACGCCTGGATGGTGTTCATGGGAGTGTTTATTCCGATCTGGATGACGCTGCTCCTTCGACGATTGACGCGCATCGCTGGCGCGCTCGAGAACAATTCCGGCTTCAGTGAACGCGCGACGCACCAGGAAGCTGACGCCGAGCAGCGACAGCGGGTGCCCGTACGGAACCAGGATCTCGGGCATCAGCTCCTCAGGTAAATTCTCGCCTGAGCAGCGGCCTCGTCGACGATGCCGGCGAGCGCCCCGCCCTCGTCCGTGAGATACGCGCGCACGTCGTCCGCGATCTGGTCGACAGTCTTAACGGTCGTTGCGGAGCCGATACTGCCCGGCGCGAGGCCGGCTCCTGGAACCACGTACGGCGCCGTGATCGCGCGCCACGCGTACTCGTAGTCCCGCGCGAGCGAGCGCATCAGCGCCACGCGTTGGATGAGCCCGTCGAGCGTGATGACGTTGTTGACGATGTTGATGATCTCGTTCAGCTTGCCGAGCACAAAGCGGAACGGCGCCTCGATCGCGTCCTCGATCGCGCCGAGGCGTTGATCGAGCGCGCGCGCCCAGGTGAGGCCGAGCGACGCGAGCGTGCGCAGCAGCTTGCGCGTCACGTCGATGAGATCGAGCCACGGCCGGATGTACGTCTTCCAGAAGTCGAGCAGCGTCGCCCGCAGATCGCGCAGCCACTGCAACACCGGCCCGAACGTGTCATTGAGCCAGCGGCGCAGCCGATCGAACCAGTTCCAAAACTTCTGCCACGCCGGCTTCAACACCTCGTCGTAGAGCGAGCCGAGAAAGTCCCACGCCTTCACGAAGCCGAGCCGGAGCGCGTTCGCGCCGTCCTTCACCGCGTTGGCGAGCGTCGCCGCGCCCGCCTGGAGCACCTTCACGGCCCAGGCGAGCACCTCGAGGGTGAGCGTCCCGGCGCCCTGAATGGCGTTCCACACCCACGTAATAATGGGGATGATGAAACTCCAGAAGGCGAACAGCACGGGAGGCGCGTGGCCGTCGGTCGCGGTGAGCGCCGGTGACACATGAAGCACCAGGCGAACTACGACCGCGAGCGCGACGGCCACGCAACACGAGAACCCGAGCGGGGGCGGGGAGCGGCGCGCGCGCATCTAGGACGTCACGAGCATCAGGTGCGTCTTCAGCGCCTGGATCCGGCGGCCGATTTCCTGCTCGTCGAAGGTCGGGTCGAGCGGGACTTCCTCGACGAACGGGCCATGCGTCCCGAGGTAGAACGTGTACCGCTTGACGCGCGTCCGATCGCCTTTGAAGTCGTAGACGCTCGCGTCCTGGATGTTCTTCATCGTCAGCGTGTCTGAGGCCATACCACTCCTTACGCCGCCGGCGGCAGCGGATTCGCGCTCCCCGGCCCTTTGTCCGGCGGATCGCCGGGATCGACGACCGAGACGGGCGGGGGCGGGTTTTCGTCGTACGTGCCGCGCGTGTCGGTCGCGCCGGCCCGCTGCCCGTCGGTCGCGCCGGCGACGTCATCGATCGAGTCGCCGGTAAACGCGGCGACGGTCCCGGCATGCGCCGCGCCGGCCGCTTCGAGCGTGCCGTCGTCGAGCGCCGCGCCGGCGCCCGCCGGATCGAACTGCGCGACGGTGCCCTGGACGGTGTCGAGCTGCGGCTCGCTGCCGTCGAGCGGCGCGAGCTGGTCACTCACGATCGATTCCATCGTCGGCGCCGTCCCGAACCCGAAGAAGTTGACCGAGTCATCGATCGGCGCGAGCGGCCCGTCCTCGAGCGCGAACGCATCGCCGCCCGGATCGGCCGGCAGCGCGGTCGCCAGGCCGGCGTCGACGAGCTCCTGCGCGTGCGACAGGCGCATCAGGAAGTAGCCCGGATCTTTCCAGCCCCACAGGCGCCAGTAGCCGAGCCACTGCTGAATCACCGACTCCGGGACGACGAGCCCGTAGGTGAGAAAAAAGCCGGCGATGCGGTTCGCGTCCCACACGCCCGCCGCGGCCGGATCGGGCGTGTCGCCGACCGCCGTCCACGCGCCCTGCCAGATGAGGAGGAACACGCGGCCATCGGGGAGCTGCAAGCGATCGCCGTCGCCGACGAGCGCGCCGCCCGCGAACACGCCGGGCCGCGCGCGCCGGGCCTGCGCGAGCGTCGCGACGTCGACGGTCGGGTAGAACGCCGACAGGACCGCGACGAGCGCGGCCGGGTCGAAAGGCGTCACGGGCTACGCCGCTGCGGGCTTCGCGGCGTGCAGCTTGGCGACGATCGTATGCAGGTTGACGACGGCGTCGACGATCCCGCCGACGCCCGCCTGGAGCTCGGGATCGAGCGCGACGTCGGTCGACGTCAGCCCTTCGGCCGCGAGGACGCCGTTCTTGACCAGGTCGATGATCGCCTGCTTCTTCTTATCGCCCGTGAGCCCGCCGACACTTTCGGCGAGCTGCTCGACCATCGTGACGCCCGGCACGATCTGACCCACCACGCCCGCGCCGATGCGCGCGACGGTCAACCAATTGATTTTCATACCGCAGTCCTCCGGGGGGCTTCAGTACCGATCGTCGCTGCCCATCGCCCACCCGAGCAGGAGCAGCAACGCCACAAGCACGCCGAGCACGATCGCCGCGAACTCGAGGACGTGCGTCACCATGACGCCCTTACACGTCGAGCCATTCTTCAACGTTGTAGACCGGCGCCGCGTACTGGTCGCCGGCAAGAATCCCGCCCGTGACGGTGCGGATGCGCGCGCCGGCCGGGAGCACGAGCGGCTCCGGCAGCGCGATCTGCACGTCGAGCGTCGCGATCGTCGACTGCTGCACGCCGGCGCCCGCGTTGAAGATCGCCACCTGGCCGGTCGTCACGGCCGTGTTGTTGCCCGATTCCCAGACGATGTTGACGCCGTCGTCGATCGTCAGGATCGGTGTGCGGTTGCCCGCGACGCCGGACGCCGTCAGCTTGAAGCGGAACGCCTGGAGCGACCAGCGCGTATTCGCCGGGACCGTCTCGAGGATCTCGGCGCCGGCGCCCGGCGCCGTGCCGAGGACGATCCGAAACGTGCCGCGCTCGTCGACGCTGCGCCGGACGACGTCGTTGGGATACGTCCGCGGACTATTAGCGGTGACGTAGCCGGCCAGCACCGTCGCGAGCGACTGCGTCGCGCCTTCGCGCCCTTGGATGAGCTCGAGGCGCACGTAACATTGGTTCGCGATCGGCGCGCCCGCCGAGCCGAACACTTCACACCACAGCAGCACGCCCGCCTCGAGGACGAAGATCTGCTGCGATCGCGAGCGGTCGACGTTGGGGATGTGCGTGTAGACGAATGGCACGACGCACCCGTCCGCGCGCCCCATGGCGCCGGCGATCGTCAGCGTCACGCCGGCGGCGGCGTTCCACGCGCTCACCCGGAGCTGATGATCGTCGCGCGCGACGATGCCGGGGAAGTGCGGGTGCCAGGCGTAGGCGGCGCCGGCGGCGCCGGCGGTCTGCTGCGGATCGGGCATCACTACACCTCGAGCCATTCCTGCACAACAAAGATGCCTTGCGTCACCGCGTCGCCCGCGCCGGCGCCGCCCGGCGCGATCGTCAGCGTCGAGGCCGTTGGGAGCTGGATCGCGGGGATTTGTAGTGATTGCACGCCGGGGTTCGACGTGCTATTCAGCGTCGCGATGTCTGGGGCCGCCAGGAGATTCCATGGCGCGATGCTCAAGACGCTCGGAAACGACATTGGGACGAGGGTGTTCCCGTTAATGGTGTAGCGCAGGTTGGCAGTCACGTTCGCGACGGTGGCGGAGTACACGAAGCTGATCGCCCGAAACAGCCAGCGGGCGCCCGCCGGCACCGTCAGCGCGATGAAGGGGAGCGCGGCGCTCGCGAACGTCCCGGTCTGCGTGACGCCGGGGCCGTCGATCGACCGCTCGAGCGGGGAGCCGGGCCAGGCGAGCGGCTGATTCGCGGTCGTGTAGCCGGCCGTTAGGGTGCCGAGGAGCAGCGTCGCGCCGCCGAAGCCTTGAATGATCGACGCGCGCGCGTAACATTCGCCGTAGCGCGGGGTGCCGGCGCTTGGAAAGATCACGAGCGTCAGGAGCGTCCCGGCGCCGACGGGAAACTGCGTCGTCTGGACCGAGCGATCGCCCGGCGGCGCGACGCTCCACGACTGCGGCGAGATTGTGCCGTCCGGCAGCAGGAACCGCGCGTGGATCTGGAGCGTGACGCCGGCGACGGACGTGGCCGCGAGAATCTGGAGGTTCTCGCTGCCGCTCAGAACAAACTGGAACGGCGTCGCGAGCAGCGGCGATCCGAAGGGAATCGTCGCCGCCCGCGGCGTCAGCACCGTCTCTTTCGCAGGCATGAACGGCAGCACGGCGCACGCCGCCACCCGCAGCGCGCGCCGCAGCCCCACGGCTACGCGCCCGTGCCGGCGCCGGCGGGGGCCGCCGGTTTCACGCGGACTTTGGAATCGCACGGGCCGCAGCGATACAAGTCGCCGAGCTCGTCGATCTGCGCGTCGGTCGCCGTGTCGTAGCGTTGCGGGACCGGCACGCCCGTCATGGCGTCCTTGCTCGCCGCCACGCGATCGGCCGGCGGGCGCGGGACGAGCGGCATCTCGCCGCCGCAGTTGGGACAGGGATCGCCGACCTTCCAGATAATCGTTTTGCTCATAGGCTGTCGCTCCGGGCCGTTACGGTTTGAGCTGCGCGAGGTAGATACGCACGTTGGCCGTGCCGGCCGCCTGGTCGGACACCGTCTCGATGAGCGTCGCGCCCTTGTTCGCGCTGCTGATGACCGGGATGAGCGGGATCTTGTAGTTGTTGCTCAGCCGGCGGAACCATTCCGGGAAGAGATGCTGCTTCCCGATTTCGCCGGGGACGCTCACGCGCAGGTTGCCGGTGTCCGGCCCTTTCATCGTGATCGCCGCGACGCGCAGATCGCTGTCCATCCCGAGGACCGCGTAGTCGGTGTTCGCCTGGAGGAGATCCGAATCGCCGTTGATGGCGCGCGAGCCGCCGTAGCCGGCCGTCGCCGAACAGGTGATCGCCAGACGCACGGTGAGAAGATTCACGCCGCCGTTGGCGAGCACCATGCGGGAGAGCAGCCCCGCCTCGTCGATGAGGCGCGCGGCCTGGCCGGCGAGGTCTTCGTAGTAAATCAACTGGCAGACGTCCTCGATCTGCCCGCCGACGGCCGAGCCCGCGAGCTCGACGACCATCACGTCCTGGGCGAAGAGCCGCTGCTTGACGCCCATGGGCTGGAGGTAGTCGACGAGGCCCGACTGCACGCGCGCGCGGATGTTGTCGACGTTGTCGTGCATCTTGGGCGAGCGGATGCGGACTTCGCCGGCCGCCTGATTCTTCGCCCAGAACTGGAGCATCCAGGCGGGCGTGTTGTTGGCGGTGTTCTTCACCTGGAACGTATCGCCGGGCGCGATCGTCGTCGCCGCGAGCGACGCGCCGATCGCCGTGCCGGTGGAGGTCACGGTGTCGAGCGCCGGCGGCATGCCGTAGACGGTGCTCGACAGATTGCGGAGCGGACGGGGAAGGGTGCTGAACATAATCACCTCAGAATCGGCGCAACCCCCGCGGGGTTACGCGGCCTTCCCGGTCTTCAGCGCGCGCAGGCGCGTCGCGACGATGTTCGCGCGCTCCTGGTTCATCCCCTTGACCTGGCGCGGCGGCAGCGTGATCGCCGACAGCGCCGTCAGCACGGGCTGCATGCCGGCCGCGTAGGCGTCCTGGGCGTTGGCGACGCCCTGCGCGAAGCGCGAGGGGCCGAGCGTCGTCGCGTTTTTCTGGTACTTCGCGCCCGAGCCGCGCAGGCCCTTCCCGTAGGCGCCGCGCGCCGCGGCGTCGGTGACGCCCGCCTTGTAGCGATCTTCGGCCGCGATCGCGTTCTGCTCGAAGTGCGCCGCGCCGGCCGCCACACCGGCCGCGTAGTCGGGCTGGGCCGCGCTCGCGCGGGTCTTGTACTTCGCGGCGACCGTGCCGGCGTCTTTGACGATGAGCCCGACGACGGTACCGAGGAGGAAGAGATCCTCGAGGCCGCGCCGGAGCGGCGGCGCCGCCGGCGCCGAGACGGGCGAAAGGGTCGGACGCGACGCCGCGACGGCCGGCGCGGACAGGACCGGCAGCAGGGCGAATGCCCCCACGAGCACGCACGTAACAGTCAATTTCCTCAATGACATAGCGAGTTCTCCACAGGTGCCTGTTGAAAACCTGTGTAAATCTTGTTGAAAACTCACAGCAGGTTTCCGGTTCGGCGGCGAGTCTAGAGTTTTCCACAATCCATGCACAAGTACTCAACAGGCGAAAGGTCCCCGAAATATCCGATCACTTAGCGGGAGGCCGGAACGGCCGAGTTGACACCTAACGCGCTGATTTGCTAGGGTCTTGGCGTGGGTCTGATAATGTATGCGCGGTCGCTAACCACGCGACGCCGTCCGTACGATATTCACAATTCCACAGCTCCTTCTTCCTGTATTTGGATCGACTTCCCAACTCTTTATAGGGAAGAAGGCAATACCGCGCGCCGCGTACGTCCGCGATGCCGCGTACACACTGGCGCTCCGAGTGGGGGAGGCTCCGTATGATCGTCTCGCGGAAAATCGTCTTCCGCGGCAACGGCCACTGTGTCGCGCTGCCGCTGCCGCTGCTCGAGTACGCCGGGTTACATCCCGGCGGATTCTGTATCGTCGAAGCGACCGACCACAACACGATCCAGATCCGGCGCTTCGAGGCGCGCGACGCCGTCGCCGGCGTGCAGATTCCGTCGATGACGCTCGACGCGACGGTCCCGGTGAGTAAGTGACCGGACACGCCCAACCGGTTCGCCGCGAGATTCCCGTCAGCCTCATCGACGATCCCGAGCTCCCGTCACGCTCCGACATTCCCGACGATGGGATCGACGATCTCGTGGAGTCGATTCTCCACAGCGGATTTTTCGGCGCGATCGTCGTCGTCCCGAATCGCGACCGCTATCGCGTTGTCGCCGGACACCGTCGCACGATCGCCGCACGCCGCGCCGGGCTCGTGACGCTGCCGTGCTCCGTGTACCCGGCCGATAGCGACGTGCTCGAGGCCGTCCAGGACGAAGAGAACGCACGGCAGGAAGAGTGGAACGTCGTCGACCAGGCGATCTGGTACGCGCAGCTCCTCGAGAAACGGCCAGCGGAAGGAACGGACGGCGTCGCGCGCCGCGCGCGCAAGTCGCGCGACTTCGTCGAGGGACGGCTCGCGCTGCTCGAGGGCGACGCCGACGTGCTCGCCGCGCTGCGCGCCGGGGAGATCAAAATCGGGATCGCGCATGTGTTGAATCAGATCGGGCACGAGCAGTACCGGCGGATGTATCTCGGGATGGCGATTGAGAACGGCGTCTCGATCGGCACGGCGCGCGATTGGCTGCGCGAGTACAAGAAATCGCACGAGCCCGCGCTCAACGGGGAAACCGCGGCGCCGCCGCCGGCGCCGTCGTCACCGCTGGCGCCCAATTCCTTTTTCGCGTGTGTCGTCTGTCAGAAAACCGAGGACAGCGGGCACATGCAGCAATTCTTCGTTCACGACTACTGCGCGAAGAGTCGGCTCAATGACGCCGTCGTCGCGGCGCGCGCCGGGACCGACTATCTGAAATTCCCGCGCACGCGCGAGGAGGCGCTCGCGCTCGTCGAGCGCGTGACCGATCGGTTCCCGGAGTTATTCGACGGCGTACCCGCGCAGCCGTAGTCTGCGCCGGTTTGAGAGAGGGAGACTGCGATGCCGAAGAAACCGACGCGGAAGAAATCGCGCCCGCCGAATCCGTCGATTGCGGAGCGCGCCGCGGCGCTCGAGCGCGCGCAGCTCCGCCGCGCCGGCGAACATCAGCGGCGCGTCACGATGCTGTCGCGGTCGCTCGCGCGCGCCGTCTAGACGGCGCAAGTGTGGAAGGTCAAGACGGCGCGCGCGCTCGTCGAGGGGACCGACTACATCGTGATCGGCATGTACGAACCCGATCGGCTCGCGCGGCGGATCGACGAGCTCCTCATGCGGACGCACGAGGCGGAGGACAAGGTACGCGAGCTCGAAGCGGAAAAGCGCGGCGACCTTGCGAGGATCTAGCGATGCCGGCGTGGGTGATCGTGGCGAACAGTGCGGACGGCTCGCCGCTGGTCCTGACGGAGTGGCTGTTTGGGCCGGTGTGGTCCGACGTCGCCGCAGCGAAGGCACTGAACCCGCCGCCGAGGTTATTTCGCGATCGCTGGCGGGCGAAGCGACAAGCGCGGCAACTACCGCGGTCGTTAACGCCGCGCTGTGTGCGCTACGGCCGGCTCTGACATGGGGGCCGCGGTTCGTCGTTACGACCGTCGATCCCTCACGTTCACGCGCCGCGGCGCCGGGCGCGCGCAGGCGGGACCACCGTGTCACACCTGCGGCGATCGCGGGTTGTGGTTCGAGCCGATCGACGGGCTCGGCTACCGCCGGCCGCACATCTGCCGGGACTGTCCGGCGTTCTGGCGGAAGGTGACCGTCCGATGCTAGTCAGGCACGCGCGCGAGCTTCGGCGTGGTGCCGAACTAACGGAGCTCGAGCAGTCGACGTTCGACACGGTGTACGCGGCGGCGCAACTGTTGAACACCGAACATCCCGGATGGACGTGGGTGTCCGACTACGACCTGCGGTTACTGCTCGATTTGCTCGTGCGACTTCTGGAGGAGTGATGCCCACACCTGACGCCGGCGCGTTACTGGATCGCCTGGCCGCCTCGCGCCTCGCGCGCGGGGCCGAGCTCGCCGCGGCGCGACGCGCGCCCGTCAGCGCCGAGCAGCGGCTTGGCTTGCCCTTCGCGCCAGGCGCGCGCGTGTTCGACACGCTGAGCGGGTTGTCCGGCCGCGTCGCGCGCGTCGATCCCGCGCCGGCCGGTGGCGCGATCGCGGCCCTCGTGCAGCTCGACGACGGGATGATCGTCACGCGCGATCCGGCGACGCTGATCGAGCGCCCGAGTCGCCCGACTACTGAGACACAGGGAGGCGCGCGATGATCTTTCTATTTCTACTCGCCGCGTTCGTGCTCGTCGTCGTCGATCTCGCGTTGTCGCGCGGCCGGAGTCTGACGGCATGGGCCGTGTTGATTCTCGTCGTGCTCGAGCTCGCGCCGCGCGTCGGCGCGCTGCGCTGAAGCCGGCATGAGAGGAAACGCCTAATGACACCACTGTGGATCGCGCTCGCCTTCGTGCTGCAAACCGGCGTCCCCGGATCGTTCTTCGCGTGGGACCAGGCCGCGCCGGATCTGGCGACGGCGCAAAGCTACACGTACAAGCACTACGACGACGGCGCGACGACGGGCGTCGCCTTCCCGAGCGTCACCTGCTCAGGGACGGCGTCGCCGTTCACCTGCCAGGCGTTGATACCCGCCTACACGCCGGGCACGCACACGATCACGATCACGGCGAGCGACGAGGCCGGCGAAGGGGCGCCGTCGGCGCTCTTCACGTTCAAGTTCGTCGCGGTGCCCCAGGCGCCGGCGAACATTCGGATCAAGTGACGCGGTCGTTGTGAGTCTGGGCTACGAGTTCGCGCGCGACGATCTGGCGACGCTCGTCGTCGGGATGCAGTTCCCGGAGCGGAGCAAAACCGAGAGTGCGCTTCTGACACACTTCCTCCTTAAGCACGGCGTGGAGTACGACCGATACGCGGTATCAGTTCGCGTCGGCCAAGGGCGCCCGGCGGATCCGTCTCACGATCCCGGCATTCAGGCGCAGACAATCCAAGGCTCCAAACTGCGGATCGACATGGTCGCGTACCAAGGCGCACAGCCGTTTATTTTCGAGGTCAAGCAACGGGCGAATCATCACGCGATCGGGCAACTGCTGACGTACCAGCACCTGTACGCCGAGGAGCATCCAAGTGAGCCGCTCCCCCAGCTCGCCGTCATCGCGCAAACCATCGATCCCGACATGGCGGCCGTCTTCAGCGCCCAAGGGATTCCCGTCTACCTCTACGCCGACGACGACGGCAGCGGAGGCGCTCCTGCACGCGGTGTATGAGCTGACGACGCGCCGGCCGCACGAGGCGGAGGACGAACGGCTGACGGCCGCGGAGCGTCCCGTGTACGAGCGAGCCTGGCACTACGCGATCGTGACGGCGTTACAGGTGATGGATCTCGTCCTGCGGCAGCGCACGCGGCGCACGCGCGAGCGGCAGCGCGCCGCGCGGTTAGCGGCGCTCGAGCGCCGGCGGTCCGCCGACGCGGCGAGCCATGCCGAGGGGATAGCGGTCGGGGTTGGTCGCGGCTTCCTTGCGGAGCGCGTCCGCGACGGCCATGAAGTCCTGTATTCGCACTACGAAGCTGTAGTCGCACGTTCGTTCGTCAGTGACCGTCACCCTGACGTCGCCGCTGGCGTCGTCAGTGGCGATCTCGATGTGCAAACGGGCGATCAGGTCGGCGTACGCGGGCAAGCAGTCAGCCTACACGCGGAGCGGCCCCTCGCGCAACCTGGAAGGGAACACGCTTCCCTTTCGATCGCGATCTCGCAGGGAGCCCCCCTCGAGGACGGCATCAGGAGCGGTGAC
>Ga0247664_1000224_pt1 | contig 14699 bp, 26 predicted proteins | sample CNK05_metaG_FD_182715 | JGI IMG/M metagenome (GOLD analysis project Ga0247664, IMG submission 182715) | Soil microbial communities from Purdue University Martell Research Forest, Indiana, United States - CNK05 | ecosystem: Environmental > Terrestrial > Soil > Temperate forest > Bulk soil...
GGTATTCAAAGTAAAAGTGCCGACCTTGTTCTCGACCTGTTTCGACAAACCACTCGGAGTCAATATTTGCGTTGTGTAGACTAAGGACCCATTGCAGATTTTTCCAACCCACGGCCCCGTCAACGTCGAGCACAATGACGCCGGATATTTTGCCGCAAGCAACGCCAATATTGGCATAGTGGTATCTGCTCCACCATTCAGCAATCGTTTGCGGATTGTCTGTAGCATTCTTGACTCCATGCGGAACAAGCGCAGCGATCGGGTGTTTCCCCGGTGACTGGCACATGGGGTTGCCGCATGCGCAGCCCCCTTTGACCGGCCACCACAGCGGCAAGACGTGCGCGCCGATGCGCGCGAGATGCAGCGCTGCCTGCAGCATCCTATCTTCCATAAGCTAGCGCCTGGTTCCCGGCAACCGTTCATGCTCTGTACGGTGGCACTGGCTATGACCACATACGCTGCATACGGATGCAATGTCTAGTGCGTCGCAATGCTCTCCCTCAATGTAACTTCCTCGACAGCGCGCAGCACGAACTTCGTACCACGCTAAAGCTTGCTGTAAAGCGTGGAGGGCGTGCTCCGTTTCAAAACAACTCCCCTGCGCGTTCAGGTATTTAGTGCGATCTATACAAACGCGCAACAACTCTTGAACTACAATTCCGCCATGAAAGCCTGTGTTACCAGGGTATTTAACCCCTTCGTTTTTAACAAAGACGACTTTTTGTTCTAAGTTGTCAGTTCCAACACCTTGCAACAGGTATTCATGCCCTGGATCGATCACGCGCATGCGCCCCTCCCTTACGCCGCGCGAACCCCGAAGCGGGCTCTCAGCTCCGCTTCGTTATCATCGATCAATTTGAGAAGTTCGGGCAACCGATCAATGGGCGGTTTCTTCTGCCGCGACAGAAACGTCAGGAGTATGTTGATCGATGCGTTGAGGTTTCGGTTGTGAACGGCGAATTTTGGGTCCGTTGGGGCGATGTCGATCGCCAACAGCCTTTGCAGTTGCACGATGGCGAGCTGGTACAAGTGGTCGAGATCGTGCGGACTTAGCTCCGGTTCGTCCAGCTTTTTTGACCAGTTTTCGACGTTTGACAGTGCGTCCGCTTCGACCTGCTCCATTGGCTGCACGTTTGCCTGCAGCCTTTGAAACTCTGCGAACTGGCGCGTCAGCTCCTCCCGGCTTGGCCTCGTGTCGTCGTAGTGCATTAAGTCTCTCCATGACGTGCGTTGCCCGTTCTTTGTCGTTCATTTGGGGCGGGATGGGGAAGCCCATCCGATCACGGATCGCCTTTTCGAGCAAGGCAAGACGATTGAAAGCGCGCACGCCGCGGGGGCCACGGGGGTCGCGCCCCATTGTCCACGTCTGCACAGTGGGTCGGGTGCGTTCAAACCACAGGGCGAGGTTTGAGACCGTCAGTTCTCCCGCGTTCATCGCCTTGTTGAGGCGATCGGAGAAAGAAAGTTGCTTCATAGGTTTGTTTTCCTTTTGGTTTATTGCGGGTGTAGTGCGTCCGTGTGCACTCGCATTCACAAGGAGGACCCCCGATTCCTTTCGAACTCCGGGCACCCGCGCAACTAAATTACCCGCGACGAGGTGGCATACGCATGGCCGCCTGCAGAGCCTCCGCAACCTGCGGAGGGGGAGGAGGCGCCCCAGCCATCCCGTACTGAGGAGATACGGCTGGCTGGGGCTGGGCCGGCTGCGGGGACACAGGGGGGGCTGCGTTAACAGCCGGCCGTCTCAGGAACTCGGGGATGTCAGGCATGCCCGGCGCGGCCTCTACGGGCGCTGCTGGTGTCGGGGGAGAGAACTGAGGCGCCTGGGTAGCCGGTGGAGCGGAAAGCTGCTCCTGGGCCGGCTTTCGCGGGCGGCCGCGGGGCTTAGGTTCCTGCTGCGTGGGGACGGGAGTGGCGGGTACTCCACCGTTCCCAGTAGTCGTACCCACGAAAGGGGGGTACTCCTGCCGCTGTTCAGGAGTACGGGGGTGCCCTTCGGGAGAAAATGTGGGCTGTGCTTGTCGCGGTGGCAATTGGAACTGCGGTCCTACTGGAGATTGGTATGCCCCTTGCATTGTTTGCTGCGTTCCCTGCATCGACGGCGCAAGCTGCGCGTATTGCGCCCGAAGCCCGATCGCCTGTTTGACGATCTCCGGGTTGGCCGGCACGTCATTCAATCCGACTGCTGCCACGTCAAGCTGCTGGTCGTAGATGTAGTCAACCATTTGCATCGTATACGTGTCATCGGCATGCGCCACAGGCTCAAATTTAAGACGGGGGTGTGAGGCTTTATCATCGAACGTCAGTCGCGTCACCATCTGCCCCATATCGGGCTTGTCTTTCTGCTGCCGCAAAAAATCACGGTATGCGCGAAGATTTCCCAGTGAGTCTGGCGGAACCTGCAGCTCATACACATTGACAGCTGTATCGCCCTGAATAATGAACGCGAGCTTTTGCCGATCGGAGCATGCCTTGCTGCCCTTACCGGTCTGTGGATTAATCTTGCTGTTCATCTGGTTATGCGGGCATGCCGAGCACGTCGACGACTGCGGTTGCAGCGCATTCGAGCTGGGGCCGATCCCGTTGTCGCTGTAACAGGTAGGCGGCGTACCGCTATCCGGCGCATAAGCACCGTCGAAGTACAGCTTGCTCGTCTTCGGATTAGCCCTAATGATCACCACATCAAGGTGAAGATCGGGTACAAGATATTCTTCACCATTGGCGTTAATAAGTCGGAACCGGGCGGCACGGATCGAACAGTGCGCGCCTCGTGAAGTTCCGAGCGCGAGATCATCATTGACTGACACTCGACGACGGGAATTTTCTGCTTGTGCGTTCATCACTCACCTTTCAAGTAGCGAGTTACCCTCGCGGCCAGATGTTCAAGTTGCTTGCGATACCAGCGCTTCATACTATTGCGCCGCTTGCGTTTCAGTTGTGCTCCTTTATGGCTCATTTTCGTATGTTGCACCTTCGCCAATACTCGATCGTCACGCCGGGAGGCGGCTTACCACCCGACTTGTCGAGGTAGTCCTCCACGGGGTCAAGGAGAACTCCGATGTCCAGCATGCCCCACCCGTCGTGTTCCCTGACATGCTCCAACAAAGCATCGCGGTTGTCAACCTTGGGCTTTAGACCAGTGCTGATGTAGGCAGTGCCCGCATGCGTCTTGACGTGCTTTTCTCCTTGCTCGTCCAGCTTCAGCAAGACGAAATTCTTGATCGTGTTCATCGCATCGGTGTAAGGCTTCATTGCCTCGGCTTGTTCCTTGGCGAGCGATTCCGCGTCAGCCTTGACCGCATGGAACTGCTTGATAAGTTCTTCCATGGTGTAGGGAACTTGCGACTCAGTTGCCATTTCCATCCCCCTCTTTCGCAAGCCCCAGTATGAGGCCCTGCATGTTCTGATTGGCGCTCAGGCGCCGGTAGATTTCCCGCTCAACAGGGGTCGAAGCAAGTCGTACAATCGTCGTATGTAATTGCTGTCCTGGGCGATCAATGCGTCGATTGGCTTGAAGGTAGATTTCAGTTCGATCTGTAGGACCGTACCAGACCACGACAGACGCAGCAAAGAGATCGAGCCCGTGTGACATGGTGCCGGGGTCCGCGTAGAGTATATTCGGTGCACTTCCTTCTGATTGGAAGCGTCTAAAAATATCATCCCTATCTCGGGGGTCTGGGAAGTCAACCCCCGTAATGAATTCGCATGAGAATCGGTCATTGATTCCTAGCTCCCCGTCCTTTTTCCACCATTTCAATCCTTGCGCATAGAGCATGCGTACCACACTTGTCAAGGATGAAAAAACCAACACTTTCGTTGGCGCTTCGTCCAGCACAGCCTTAAGCTCTGCGATGCGGGGCTTGCAGTCAATGTAATGAGCAAAATGCTCTCCGTCGTACACTGCGCCGGAGCTGATTTGAATCAGTTTGGTACGCAGTGCAGCTTCATGTGGGACGGTCAATTGTTTACCTTGCCCAAGTCTAAGGACCAGCTCGCGCTTCAGCTCGTTGTACTTCTCTTTCTGTTCGGCGCTGAGAGCCACGTCGCGGGTCTCCTCCGTGCAGGGAGGAACGTCGGTGCAGTCGCGCATCTGGAACCGGATGGACGGCTGCAATAGCTTGTGAGCCTCTATGTGCGCGCCCGGTTTCGGTGCCCATTTGAAGTTGGTGACTTGTACCATTATTCTTTTTTTGTAAGACGTATAAGGCTCACCAAAAGCGCCGTTAACCATCCGTGCGAGACCGTGAGCGTCGAGCGGACCATTGCTAGTTGGTGTTCCAGTAAGTGGCCACAGGTAGGGTTTGTCTTGGAATACCGCTCTAGCGACTCGTGAGCGGCGTGAAGTTCCGTTTCTAAACGCCGAAGCTTCGTCAACAATGACGATATTGATGTCTTGTCTATATTTAATGGCATACGGGACCGTGTGTTCTTTGAGGACGATTCTGTTTTTCGTGTCATATTCAATCCCCACGCAAAGTCCGTCATGGTTGATGATGTAGAAGTCTACGTCAGTGTCCAGCGCTCGCATGCGTGCGTCAGATGTGCCGTGAACGATCTTGCACTTGCGCCGGCCCATGAAGTGCGTGAACAGCGCATCGGCCCACACCCGACGCATGATGGAGAGAGGGCAGACGACCAAGGCTTTCTGGCCGGGGTTGCGCTTCATGATGAAGTCGGCCGCCCACAGGCTCGCCAACGTCTTCATCGTCCCCATATCTGACAAGTTGAATGACCGAGGATGCAGCACCATGAAGTTGGTCATGATCCGTTGGTGTTCCCTGGGGTAGTAGGGCACGCGGATCGGCCAGTCGTAGTTCTCGTCCGTCACCGGAGGCAGCACGGGGAGGCGCAGGAGCCGAAGCTTCTGCATGTTCTCCAGCGTGGCCTCGACGGCAATATCCCCGAAGGAGTGACTGTTGGGTCGCGTGACCTGGATCGCGTTCGTATACTTCAAAGCGAAGTCCTGCGTCTGCATGGGCAGGTTGGGATAGATCAGCATATTACTTGGTTTATCGTACCAGAAGGTCATATAGTACCCCATAACGACGTCAACCAAAACGCAAGCATTGCCCCGACCATAATTCCTACTGCAAAACCAATAGCTAGAATAGCTATATCTTCTGTCATAGCGTCGAAGCCCACAAATTAAAGAATGTACGGATATGATCGATGTTGTCACCCCAGATGGCGAAGCCCCCTGCGTCCTTGATCCGCTGCATCACCATCGTCTGCCGTTCGGTCGGCACTTCATCGGGCCGCTTGGTCTCGATCGCGAAGAATTGACCCTTGTAGCATCCCAGGAAGTCTAGCGTCGCAGCCTGCATCCCGGTCGGCACAGGCATAAAGTACCACGCGCCGGCTTCATCGAGCATGTTCTTCACTTCGACCTTGAGCTTGCGCTCGGTCCGGGGGTGCTTGAAGGTTTTCATGTGGCAGGCTTCATTGGAAAGGTGATGACGTTGGGGTCACCGCTCGCCTGCGGCAGGTCGGCAGCTCGGAAAATGAACATGGCTTTGACTTCGGATACTGGGAAATATCCCTCCCCGTTGGCTATGATGACGTAGCCATCTTCGTGCATTTTAACCACGAATTTTTCAAGGGAGAAATCCGGTCCAAGCACGGAGTCGGAATAACCACCATTGAAAAATATACGGAGCATGCGTTGCGGTTGATCGTTCATTTACATTCTCGCTATGTAGTTCATCCCTAAAACAAAGATGACTACAGCAAACACAAGGCTTACTAGAACAAAAGCCATGGGCCAATTAAAGTCGTTCATTTTCCCACCGTATTGTATTCGCAGTCCTTCACAGGACACCAGCCACAGAGAGGGTTAGGCCGCTTGGGCCAATCCTTCTTTTCCTCGAACTGCTTCATCTGCACCCACTTGTTACGCAATGTAATAAAGGTGTCGTCAGGATGCAAGGTATACCTTTGTCCAGGCCGCCCCTCCATGAACCAATAGTACTCCCCAACGATCGGGTCGAGCCTTGGATGGTTCGTCTTCAGCAGGAGCGCTTGGCACTCCAGCTCGAAACGATCCTCGCGAACCTTCCCCGTCTTCCAATCAACGATCCATGCGCCACTGGTTGGCGTCATACAGGCCACGTCCAGCTTGCCACGGAACCACGCGGCTTTATCGTCATAGGCGCATGGTCCATCCATCGTCATGGCCAGCTTGTACTCGACACGCAGAGGGTAGGTGTCGGGCATGTTACGGAACAAGTCCACGAGCGCCTGCGCCGACTTCCACTCCTCGGGCAGCTCCATGTCCTTGCCTATGGCGTTCTCCATGGCGACGTGCATGCGCGTGCCCTTGTGTTGTGCCTCGGACTTCTCCTCGTAGGGCAAGTCCTTCTTTATATACTTCCTCCATGCCTTGTGCGGGCAGTTGTCGAAGTCGTTGTAGAAGGTGTAGGAGGGGATGAAGGTCACGGCCATACATTCCAATGTTTAAGGGCACATCGAGCAGCGGCTAAAATTGCAACTGCGACGGCAATTTCAATTGCAAACCCCCCAATTGCAAGCCAGTTCGTAGATTCAGTAGTTACTGTAACAATCGGATAGTTAGATGTCATTTTTTATACTCCTTTCGCATAGGCGTGACTGATATAACCTTCCGAATCCAAGGGAACGTCCGGCATCCATGGCGGCGGCCGGCACAACTCCGCATGGAGAAAGGCAGCGGCGGCTTCCGCCTCACTCTCCCGGCATACGCATATCAACTTGTCATGCTCGCTAGAGACCACGCGCAGCCCCGCCTGCCGGCAAGCTAGCCAAGCGTTTCCTAGGTGCACGCGGGCAACACCTTGGATGTAGTTCTCTACCAGCTTGGGACCGTACATCCTCGCAAAGCCGTTTCGCGTAGCTACTCGCCAGTCCCCGTATTCGTCCTTGTGCAGTGTTGAGTAGTCCAGCCACAGACCGTTCGGCAGGTAGAGCCTCTTGTTCTCCACTCGACGCCTCAACCACTCGAACGTCTCCCCGCGCGCCATGGCCTCCAGGACGTGCTTGGCACTATCCCATAGGGCTACGACCCACTTATGCGTCGATCGATAGAGATCGCGTGCGGCTACCCCTTCAGCATCTGTAAGGTATACCGGAGGACCATAAGTGCCCCGGCGAGCAGTAGCAACAATACTAGGGCCTCCAGCACCGTACCCACAAGACAACTCAAGCTGCTTGCCAGTGCCTCTTTTAGTCTCCATCTCCTCATAGCGCGGGTCTCCCTGCTTCGGCTTGTAGACTTCATGCCCGTAGAACTGACTGGCGATACCGATGTATGGGTCTTCCTTCCTGCGAAACTTCTCAATCACGTCCGACTGCCCCGCCGTCTCGTTGAGCATGCGGCACTCGATCTGCGAGGCGTCGCGTACTACGATCACATCGCCCTTTTCAACCGTGATCCCCTGCCCCAGCTTGGCCCCACGACGGAAATTCTGCCAATTCATCTTGTCCCCACCACTCCAGCGCTTGGTATGCGCGCCGCAGTAGTTGAGGTATACGCAGAGCTTGCCTCTATCCGTCATACTCCGCAAGCGCTGGGTGCGAGTCAGCGTGAGATTACTTGCCGCATCGAGCCGGGCCTGCGCTAAGGCAGCCACGCGCGGATTCTCGTCATCCACCAACTCGCGCATAAATTCATCGGTTTTAGCAAAAGCTGGGATCGGGCCATTCTTGCCGTTCTTACGCTCTACCTCGACGCCTTCGGCTTCCAGAAGATGAATCAGAGTCTCATTCTGCCGAAGCTGCGTCGTCGTCACGCCTAGTTCGGCGAGGAGCTGGTCCTTGGCGTTTCTTTCCTCCCTATAGACTTGATCCAGGACGGCGGCATTACCCACCAATACAGGCTCTGTGAACAAGCGCACGGTCTCGTCGATAAGGGCAAATTCCGAGGCCGGAAACCCCTGGGATAGGAGACAAAATAAATGCCAAGTGAGTCCCACGTCATGGCAGCATCCCGAGGCCACTGCTTGCTGCGTCGCAGGTGCCAGTTCATGCCAGTGCTTTCCTTTGAAAAGGTCGTATGGAACATTCTTCGCCCCCAATCCGAAATGCTCTGCAAGCGCCCCCAGCCCCTTAGGAAGGTGTGGCCCCAGCACGGCACGCGCCATCGAAAGGGTATCGAACCACATCGCCGGCTTGATGCCGTAGTGGTGTGAGAGGATCAATCCGTCAAAGTGTGCGTGGTGTGCGAGGCAGGCAGTAGTTGACCAGTCTAGATTAAGCAGCAATTTTCTTAGGTCTTCCCCAGTCAACCACCATGATCCCGTTGCTCCGTTTTCACGCAAAGCAGCGCCATGCGCTTCAAAGCGGGGATCGCGCACGTATTGTTCCGTCGTCATCTTGTCCAGGGTGTATTCCTGGTCAAAGAATGACTCGAAGTCAAGTGTGATGATGTTCACAAGTAATCACTCTCGTCGTAATCATCAATATCATCAACTGAAAGCTCACAATGATGACAGAACCATCCCCCAATGATCCCTATATCGGGCTCACTCTCCTGGTGTTCCATTTCCAAGTCACACTTAGGACATCGCATCATATATCCTCCCCACAAGCCTCGACCCAATGCCAGTAAATTCCCTCAAAGTACGCGTTAGCGACTTCGGCTTGGTACTCCATCTCGGCCTTGTCCGCCATGCACTCCCCGTGGCCCGTCTGGCCCGTCATGAGTTGAACCCATACGATCATCCACATTACGGTTTCATTCCAAATTCAGCATCATCACAAGGCGCGACGTTAGGATCGTACTCGCGCTCGTCTTTCTCATCCGTGTGGCGGCGGGCGGCGGAAGTCGATTTGCGGCTTCGCCATGCTTTCTTGGCGGCCAGGGTCCGACGAACTTTCTCCGGAAATTTCTTCACACACATTTGGTTGCCTCTTGCGTTGATACCCCAAGTTCCTACCTCGCACGCCATCGTCATAGTACACGCGGCGCGCGTCATCTGGCGACTGCCCCGTTCGTCTCGCCACACGCAACTGGTCAAGCAGAGCCTCTTTTCTCCTGGGCCACGGCTCGACTCTCCCCGTTTCCCAGTTGTTCACGGTCTGTGACGAGACTGTCAACTTATGTGCAAGCTCTGCCTGTGTCAAGCCTACCGACTCGCGATAGGCTCTTATCGTCTGGGCGAAGGTCATTTCAATCGCAACCCTACAAGGTCCTCTCCCGGTTCGTCCTCTTGCCCCTCAAGATAGTGATTGCCATATGTGCATTGGATACACAGCCCTTTCAGGCCTTTTATAACCACGTGCTCACCGGCTTCGACGCAATCAAAACCTGCATCCGCGATCAAAACGTCGCCTTCTTTTACCTCTGACAACTTAGTCATCTGTCTCTCCTTCATAGTCTATGGCAAGAACACCCAGAGCAAGCAGGCGCACAGGAAGCCCGTCACGGCCACCGTGCCGACACACACGAGAAAAAGGCGCTGGTCCCTCCGGCACTCGATCTCGTACACGCAACCATACTGTTCCGCTAGCCTCTGCCGGAGCACGTTGGCCAGCTCGGCCTCAAATTCATCCTTGGGTGGGTAAGTTTTCATGCTGTCAGCCCCTTTCAATGTTGTCCAGTAATCTGCGATGCGGAGCATTCCGCTACGCTGTTTCTCGGGGTTCAAGTCTACGATCGGGGGGAAGGTCATTCGAGACGAGCCCCTGCCAGTTTTGCGTACACGAGCCTATTGCACATCTCTCCCAAGTACGCGACTTGGGAGAATCCAATGGTGTAGATGAACAGCCTGCCGTCGCCGAGCTTAACGCATAGCTCCCTATCGTCTGAGCTGGTTGGCCTCAAGAAAACGGATGCTCTCTCCGGGGCGTTTACATTGTAATCCACTGCAACCCCCTTATGACAAGTGTGATGACTACTGCCAGCGTGCATAGCGCCAGCAGGGCGAAGGGGAGAGACAGGAGGAGAACGCTGACTATCCCGTTCTGGTTTTTCAGGCTCATGCTATCCCCCGTCGAACAGAGCGCGCAAAGCCGGGTAGCGTTCATCGCGTTCAAATACGCTTTCCTCGTGGAATTTCATGTCGCCACGATGGATCGTTATGTGCCCAAATTCAGTAAGTGCGGCAACATACATCCGACCGTCATCACCGTCAACAATGCGCATCTTGCGTGCGTATGTCAACAACTTTGGTGCAGTAGGAGGCTGCAACGGCAGGAACGTCGTGCGATGTGCCCGCTCTCCACGCGTCGGGTGCTGCTCAATTTCAAACACCGCTGTTCCGCGCTTGGTGCCGCCCATCGGCCAATTTTCAATGGTGGCTGACATTCGTGGATTGCTGTATATTTTCATGTTACCCTCCGGAGCGCTGCGGAGTGCCGCACACTGCCAGCAGATAGCGTGGACTTACGTGTGCGGCTAACCGCAAAGCTTCAATCTGCGTCTTCTGCGTCATACAGCTCGCAAAGGTAGTCCATCGCTTCTTTTTCCGACTCGAATGGTCCGGACCATTCCGTGCGATCCATGTAGCCCGGAGCGGAGAGGCGGCAGAACCAGCCCGTCACCAACTCGCCATCGAACCCGCCATCGTCATCGCAGCGGATTACACCTTCCGTGTATTGGCCGAGAGAGTCAGCGTTGATATTGAGGCCAACGAGATCGCTGGGGACACATTCCGTGCCACACGTTGTTTCGACCTGCCAGCATTTCATATGCTTAACCTGTTTCTGCATGAACGCCATGTCTCAATCTCCCCTCGTTTCGATGATTGAGTGTCTCATGGTCGGGAAAAGAAGGCAATAAATATTTGGGTTATTTTATTTCATTGTTTATATAAAGATAGCAATTTAATTAGCTTGACCTCGACGGGTGGGTAGAGTAGGTTATTTGTGTCGATAGGACATGAGGAGGGGAATATGGAACTTGCTCAACAGTACATCGAAAGCCTGCTCTCGATGTACGACTACGAAACCCGCCGCGATATGATCGTCACGCATGCTTGGGAAAGCTGGACCAAAAACGGGCTCGGACTGGACGCGGACGATCGTGCACAGACTGAAAAAACCGTCAGAGATGCCGCAAATAACACCTGGATGGAGGGTATCAACGACGTTGCTTGGCTTGCCGCGACTCTGAGGCGCCTTGGACATAGCTAGTCGCCACTCTCACGAATCACTTCTCCATCGGGCCGCAGCCATGACAGGAATGCGGCCCGATCTATTTTGAGAGCGCGTCGTAAGGGAAGGCAATGCGCACGATACCTTGATACTGGCGCGCCAGCTTGTGGTCGCCAACGTGCTGAGGATCGAATGCGCGCTCGGCCTTGGTGAAGATCGGCCGGCCTACCTCGATGAATAGCCAACGGTCGCGGCCGGGGTAGTAGATGCGATGCCACGTGGCGCCCCGTAGGTGCCAGTTGACGAGCTGCTCGTGCGACAGGCCGGCCGGCGGCTCTCCCGGCGCAGCGCGCTCTACAGGGCGCCACAGCACGCGGTAGATCGTTGGCACTCGACGGGGGTTGCCGTCGTGCTCAGGTGGCTCTGCGTCGGTCATGGTGTCCAAGACCTCTTCCCGGACCATGTAGCGTGCCTTGCTGGGGCGGAACGGGTTCTGCTCGTTGAGCATGGCCTCTAGATCGGCTGTGACCAGCATGACCCCGCCGCGTGCATGAATGAACGGAAGCTTGCCTTGGTAGACGCGGTGCCAACGCCTGTCGATTTCTCGACAAGGGGCGGGGAGAATTTCGAAGCGTGTTTGCGTGCCTTTGTAGGTTTTAATGTGGGACCGTCCACGTCCGGTATATTCGCCCTTACGAACTGTCAGGATGCGATCTTTGGTCAAGCGCTGGAATTGCATGCTAGGATCAAATTCCTTCAGAAGCATTTTTCGCGGCGGGCCTTGTCGGAAGCCTGAAATCTTTTTCACGGGTTTTTCTCCTTTAACGTGGAACCTGCGTGCGCGGTTGGCATCCATGTGTCAGATTATAGTGTGTTGATTGTGTTGAAAGTTTGGAGGTATTTAGTCACATCTTCAATAGAAAGAGCTAGTCGCAAGCCAGAGGTTTGTGTATGGTTTGTTCTCACTATAAAAACTAAAAGGAGAACAAAACTTTTTACTCCTGATCTTCTCCTTTATAAAAGATATGACTAAATACTAAACTTTCCCTTGTCGAATCAAAAGTTTAGCCCCTGTCACGTCGATGCCAACCGCGCACAAATGCAACTTATTTACAACTTATTTAATTCGGCGGAGTTGCATTTTCCCCCATAGGTTCGAGTGAAAACGGTTGTGCAGACCCTAGGTTGTATTTGAATTAGGACTGCTGTCCTATAATTAGGACTTCATTCCTAGCGCTGGGGGCTTGGGTCCTAACTCGGGATAGCAGCGGGGGAGGGCGCGGGGCGAAATTTTTGCTCACGTAACATATAATTCGCAACCCATTTTCATTTCCATATAAATATTTATTTCCACATTTCCCGCGCCAAAAAATAAATATTTGGACGTACCCGGTTTGTTCTGCGCCCGGCCCCCGTCGCACTCGGGAGCCTCGTCTCAGAGGTTGAATACCTGTTGGCTTTCGTGGGTCGTAATCCAGAGGGCACCACCTCCTCTCAATAAAAAGACCCCCAGAAGGGGACTGGTCGGGTGAGACGGGGCCGACCACTTCTGGGGGTAGTCCAGGGAGGAAACACGCCGTTGCGGAACGGCGGTTACTTCTTAGCACGCTTGGCAGATTTGTCAACCTTCTCGTCTTCAGCGTACCCAACGGCTTCATTGGTGGGTTTGCGAAGCGACGCCTCCACTTCGACTGTGCTTCGCTGGGGATCGGAGTCACCCCAAGAGCCCTCGGCGGGCGCATGGTACCCCGTCGAGGCCTGCCCATGTGGGTGTATCTTCAACGCCTGCCCATCCGGCCCGAAGGTGATCGTGCTCGTCTTGGTCTTGCTGTCGTGGGCACCGACGAGTAGATCGGGCACCGCGATACGTAGCCACTTATTCCCGCTCCCCGCGTGGGTGCCAAACGTGATGGTCACTCCGGTATTGTCGTCGTGTATCTCCTGGTGCTGGCACTCGAACTTGTCTTGCTCATTCATCTCTAACCTCCTAGACATCTTGTGAACACAATCTACTGCGCACCTGCCATTATAGAAGGATCAAGGCGAATGAAAGTCCCATTCTCTCTCGTCAGCACGGCGATATTTGGCGGTTCCTACGACGAGGAGACGCAAGAGCTTGACCTGACTTTCTCCAACGGTCGGACTTACAGCCTGCACAATGTCCCCAAGACCGTCGTGGAGGAACTTCAGGAGGCTCCGAGCGCGGGGAACTACTTCAGGGAGCGGATGAAGGGGAGGTATTAATGGCGACGGCGGAAGAGATAATCGCGCGATCTCCGGGGTTGAAGCGCAACGTACTGAGCCGGTACGGCAAGAAGTGGCATTTGCGCGAGAACTACCAGATGACGCAGGAGGAGCGTGACAAGATTCTTGATGAACTGTACGGAGAAAAAGACAGTGGACAGGGATAGCTTCAAGGACCACCCGCAGTCAATCGGAGAATTGAAATCCGATCGAACTGACGACTGCAAGGATTGGACTCCGAGGGATGTCCTTATCCATGTTCTTCGTGGCATTGATAAAGGAGAAATTAACACTTCTGTTCTACTTGTTGCTTGGACAGAAAGTACGGAAGGAAGGCATAGTAAGGGACATTTCAGGGTGTCTTCCTCCGATGCGCTCGTGACGATGGGGTTGCTGCAGACCACCATGTTCAAAATGCAGGAATAAGAAGTGATCGACGTAGCTTCTCTCACTCCACTGGAACAGGCGGTGATCCGCCTGTCTCCCCAGGTCAACCCATACAACGCACATAGGACACTCTTTGCGCACAGACACCCGAACGAAACGCCGGATTTCCACTTTGACATCATCCGCGACCTACATGGAGAAAGTAGACGACTTCTGTTCCTTGCTTTCCGTGGCGCAGCAAAAAGTACTCTTGCTGAGGAAGCCATCACGATCGGAGCTTGCTGGCGACGTTTTCGAAATCATATCATCATTGGAGAGAGCGCAACTCGTGCTTGCGAGCGTCTTGCGTCAGTTAAGCACGAACTCGACTTTAACCCATACATCCGCGCCATCTTCGGAGACCTCCACGGCCCCGTCTGGAACGAAGACAAAGTTGTCCTCAATAACGGAGTCGTCATCCAAGCTTTCGGACGAGGGCAATCTCTCCGTGGCACTAAACACGATGACCAGCGGCCTGACTGCTGCCTCATTGACGACATCGAGGACGAAGAAAGTGTAAGCTCCCCCGAGCAGAGGAATAAGACCCATGCTTGGTTCATGCGCACACTTCTCCCTGCGCTCGCTCCGGGCGCTTCCATTCGCATTCTTGCTAACCTTCTTGATCCTGATTGCCTCGCCGTGCGATTGGAAAAAGCTGGGGGATGGACGGTACATAAGTATCCCTGGGAAGTCGTGGCGGAAGATGGGGCTCGCCGAGCGATTTGGCCTGATCGTTTCAGTCTGGCGCACATTGATGCTTCCCGACGAGAGTACGAACACGCCGGAATGTTGAATGAGTACATGCAAGAGTACATGGTAGAGGCGGTCGATCCGTCCACGCGCGTTTTCACGCGAGCCATGTTCAAGGTCGAGCCGATCGTGCGTACTTGGCATCCGACGTATGCGATGTACGATCCGGCGCGGACGGTCAAGGCTTCATCGGCGCATACGGGAAAGGTGGT
>Ga0247664_1000226_pt1 | contig 14584 bp, 35 predicted proteins | sample CNK05_metaG_FD_182715 | JGI IMG/M metagenome (GOLD analysis project Ga0247664, IMG submission 182715) | Soil microbial communities from Purdue University Martell Research Forest, Indiana, United States - CNK05 | ecosystem: Environmental > Terrestrial > Soil > Temperate forest > Bulk soil...
CCCGCGGCGGTGTTCAGCTACGGCGACCCGCTGGCCGGCACGCTGGACCTGGCGAAGTTCTGCGAGCTGGCCGGGCTGGAGCTGCGGCTGCGCAAGCCGCCGCTGATCAGGCGGCTGCTGGAGGCCGCTGCCTCGATCGGAGCGTTCTGGTGAGCCAGAGGGTAACGAGCGGGCGGTACGAGGGGTACGTCATGATCCCGGCCGACCACATCAAGGCAGCCGAGGACCTGCTTGTGCGGGCAGAAGCGGCGACCGCGAAAGGCGTCGGCGGTGCCACGCTGCTGACGAGCATGGCCGCTGTCCACGTTGCCATCGCGCAGGCGCAGATGCAAGGGCAGGGGCGAGCCTGATTGCTGGCGGCGGCGGGCGGGGAGTGATCCCGTCCGCCGCCGCAGGTGCTCAGGAAGTACCTGGATGAAGGCGGGATACTATGTAAAGTTAGGGTTACTACCGAGAGTCATAATCAGCTCAAGGAGAGAGCAGGCAGAAATGCCGTGGTTTGAGGTAACGGCCGAAGTCCAGGGCGCGGACATTTTCCTCCCCGGCTTCCGCGGCGAGAGCGTCTGGCTGGTGCCCTCGTTCTGCGTGAACGCCGAGGACGAGTCGCAGGCGTACGCGATGGCCGAGGCCATCGTGGACCCGCTGCACATGACGGGCCTACGCACGATCGAGGTAAAGCAGCTGAAAGGAAAGAAATGGGAGAGACGGAAGTAGCGGCGGAGCTGGATCGCCTAGTCGCCGCTGCGCGCGCGGAGGGCATGAGGGAGTCTGACTCGGACAACCTGGAGGCCATCGTGCGCAAGGCCTACGGGCTGGGCATCTGCGTACCGCCAGGCGGCGTGGACGATATCGCGCGCGGCCTGCGCACGCAGGTCAGCGACGCGCTGGACGACAGCATCGACAAGTGCGCGCGCTGCAAGGTGTGCGACAACCAGCTGGACGCGGTGATGAAGGCCGTGGACAGCGCACTGCGCCAGGCGTACGCGGCCGGGCTCAGCTCCCCGCTGACCGGGGCCGACTTCACCGACGGCGCGTACGACGGCGAGGAGTTCTGCGGGTGCGGCGAGCCGATCACCTACTTCGAGGGCGAGTGGATGCACATCGTCAGCGAGGAGCTGCGCGGCACCGGCGACCACACGGCCGAGCCGGCCGGGGGCTTCTACATCCCCGACGGCATGAGAGAGGAGGAGTGATGGCCTACACGGCGGAGTCGCTCGTGCGCGAGATCGCGCGCATGGACCCGGAGGCACCCGACTACGAGGAGACGCTGCGGACGCTGATCGGCGAAGCGCGGCGCGTCCCGCTGTACGTGCGGAGCACCGGCCGGACGACGGCAGAGCAGGGCAGCTACGACGAGGGCTACAGCGATGGTTACAAGCTCGCCCTGCATCCGGTGGAGCGGGACAGGCTGCGCCGGGAGGGCCGCCTGCTGGCCGCGAAAGAGCTGAGCGACCGGCTGGCGCAGATCACCGGCAACCGCGCCACCGACGGCTACACGCTGGCCGTCGAGAAGTGGCTGACCGGCCAGGGCATCGAGCCGTGGATGCGCGGCACCGAGATGATCGTCTTCCACTGGAGCGCACAGCATGGCCGGTGCGCAGACTGCGGCCGCCCGGCTGCATTCCGGCTGGCAGCGGAAGGCGAGGTCACGCTGTGCTCGGTGTGCGCAGCCAACCGCGCTGCGGACGGTGGCGAGGAGATCGAGAGAATCGAGGAGCTGGCGTGAGAACCTGGACGGTCACCACGCAGCGCGGCAGCTGGGATTACGAGGCAGCCGACATCGCGCTGGCGCTCGGGCTGCACGACCTGCGGTTCGGCGACCAGTACCCCGATGACGAGGTGCTGGGCGTAACCGCGCAGCCGTCGCCGCGCACGGCCTACGCCGTCAGCTGGCGGATCGAGGTCGACGCGCACAGCCCGCGGGAGGCGGCGGAGGCCGCCCGTCATACGCAGCGCAGCCCGCTGTCGTGGGCGGTGGTCTTCGACGTGACGGCTCCCGACGGGACGCTGACGACGGTGGACCTGCTAGAGGAGGGGGAGGGGCCGTGATCGAACAGGCCATGATGAGCGAGATCGCCAGGCGCATCCAGATGCTTAGCGACGCGCAGCAGCACATGCGGTCAGGCAAGCCCTTCATGACCACCGGGCAGTTCTCGCGCTCACAGCTCATCGACATTACCGACCGCGAGATGCTGCAGCTGACGTGGGCGCTGGGCCTGCTCAAGCTAGGCCCGGGCACTAGCGAGGACGAGCGTTACGAGGCCGGCCGGGCCGTCTATCTCACGATCCGGGCGGGCGCGATGCCGGAGGTGCCGTCATGCCCGGAAACCTGATCCCGGTGCTGATCCTGGTGCTGGGGGCCGTCCGCGTCTTCATGGCGCTGGCCACCGGCCGGGCTGCGGCTGACCGCGGCCGGTCGCAGTGGGGCGGCATCTGGTTCGGCCTGATCCTGGGCCTGCTGGGGCTGTCCATCGTCATGCTGATGACGCCCGTGAGAGGAGGGCGGCAGTGAGCGTGTTCGGGCAGAGCCTGGAGAACAGCTGGGACTGGGAGGCGGAGCGCGCCGCAAAGCGGCTTGAGTACCTGCGCGGAAGGCTGCGCGCGGAGCGGATCAGCTACGGCGAACTGGCCGAGCTGCAAGGCCTGGCCGGCTACATCGAGCCCGGCGACACCGAGCTGCTGGAGGCTGCCGGGGTCCCCGAGTTCGAGCCGGACGAGGAGGAGGACAACTGAATGCGGAGCCGCGCGGGTTCAGCCCTGTGCGCGTCACAGCGCAGCGCGGCACGAGGCCCTGAGCGGGCCGGGAGAGAAGGAGAGAGCAGTGAGCGAGGTGACTATGGACCAGCACGTGGAATGGGTCACGCTGCAGGTCCGTCGCTGGTTTGAGACCGAGGAGCCGGAGTTCGTCCCCGCCGTGATCGCCTATATCCGGCGGCAGAACAAGGAGGCCGGCAACGAGCCCCCGGCTGACGGGGAGCCGTTTGACGAGGACGTTGAGTACCTGGCGGACGAGGCAGAGGCGTTCGCGACGAGGCGGCTGATCCCGCGCTGCGGGTCCGCCCTGGCGCGGGATCTGGTGCGCGACGCGCTCAGCGAGGCCGACTGGCTGGAGCTGGCGGGGCAGTGGCTGGAGGGGAGCGTCACGTGAGCGGCTACGAGCTGAGCGCGGACGGGACGCCCGCGGTCTATCAGGCGCAGATGATCCACGAGGAGCGGCAGCGGCAGGACCCCGAGCACGACCGGGGCGGCTGCTGGTGCTGCTGCCAGGACTGCGACTGGGACCACGAGGCCGTCACAGCGGGGCGGCTAGAGAGGGGAGAGGGCTGGTGAGCGAGGAGCGCAACCGGTGGGGAGGCCCGTCACCCTGGGCGGGCAAGGATAGCCGCACAGATGCGCAGAAACTCGGCGACGCCGATTTCATGGCCGCAATGCACCGCATGAGGGACAGCTTCTGCCGCGCCAAGGACGGGCTGCGGGCGTTCATTCCCGAGGAGGCCTACGACGCGCTGGTCGGCGAGTTCTTCGACGGCTACGCGGAGGCGAAGCGCCTGTACGGCATCGGGCGGACGGAGGACGAGGGCTGCACGTGCTGCCAGGTTCGCAATCCCCGGATCTGGCCTCTCGGCGGCCAGAGCGAGTGCGCGCACTGCGGGCACCTGGCCAAGTCGCATCAGGGGCGGGCGACGTGACGACGCTGACGATTAAGCCCGCTGTGCACGGCTGGGCGCTGTACGACCCGGACGGCGAGCTGATCGCCGGGGCGCGCAAGGCGTCCCAGCTGGAGGCGCGGGCGAATTACGACGGGTTCTCGGCCGTGATCGCGGGCGGGAAGTACCGGCCGGGGCAGGCAGTGGAGTTCCTGTCGCTGGCCCAGGGCTGGACGGCCGCCACGGTGGTCCGCTACGGCGAACCGCAGGAACAGCACGACCCCGCCGACCTGGCGGTGCTCGTGCGGGTATCAGGGCGCCCGTTCCTGGTGCCGGAGAGCAGGCTGCGCGAGGCGCAGCCGGATGAGTAAAGGAGAGCAAGGAGATGGGAGTTCATACCGTCTGGTCAGGCGTGATCAGCTGGGGGCTGGTCAACGTCCCCGTGAAGATGGGCAAGGCCACGGCCGACGATTCGGTGCCGATGCACCAGGTGCACGTCAAGGACGGCGGCCGGGTCCGGTACCGCAAGTACTGCGAGGCGTGCGGCGAGGAGCTGCAGGCCGCCGACATCGGCCGCGGGGCCCAGCAGGCTGCCGGGCAGACGGTGGCGCTGACCTCGGAGGACATGGAGGGGCTGCCGCAGGCGGCGGCGAAGCAGGCGCAGGTGCAGTACTTCTGCGACGCCGGCGAGATCGACCCGTTGTCCGTCCGCACCTCGTACTACCTGATGCCGGACACCGGCGGCGGCAAGGCCTATCGGTTGCTCTTTGAGGTGCTGCAGAGCGCCGGCACGGTGGCCGTGTGCACGATCGCCATCCGCTCGCGGGAGTCGCTGGCGGTGATCGCGGCGCGGGGCGACGCGCTCATGCTGCACACCCTGTACTGGCCGTCGGAGGTCCGCGAGGAGCCGGAGTTCCTGCACCGGCTGGCCGCTGACCAGCCGTCCAGCGAGGCTGAGCGGAAGATGGCCGCCGCGTTCGTCAAGGGCGCCACGCAGGCGTTCGACCCGGATGTGCACACGGACGCCTACTCCGAGGCGGTGCGGGCGCTGGTGGACAGCCGGCAGCCCGTCGCGGCGGTGCCCGCCGGCTCGGGCACCGAGGCTGCGGTGGAGCTGATGGACCTGCTGAAGGCGCAGCTGGGCGCGCAGCGCGAGGCGAAGAAAGCGCAGCCGCGCAAGCGTGCGCGCAAGACTGCGGCAGGTGCGGCGTGAGCCCCGACGTCTCGTACGAGATGTGCGGGCACCGCGGGTGCTGGCATTTCGTCGACGACAACCCCGCCTTCGGGGACTATCCGGGGCTCGCGGAATACGAGCACCTGGACGACGGCGAGAAGGAACATGACCACGACGCGACGCCCGGCGGCGACATCCGCACGCTAGACGAGTGGCAGCGCGCGCACCCTGAGCTGTTCACCGGCTACGGTGACGGGAAGATCGGCCCGAACTCGGCGCTGTTTCCGGCACCCGAAGAGCAGCCGGAGCTGTACTACGGCCCGCGCACGAGGGACGACTACTGCGCGCGGCGCTACCGGCACGCCGGCCGGCAGTGCCCGAACCAGGTGGACTTCTACGTCAAGATCCCCGACGGGCGTGGGAGCGACTGGCGCAAGGCGCGGGCCGCGTGCACTGAGCACCTGGCGGAGGTGATCTGGCAGATGCAGCAGGACCACGGGATGTACGACGGGGAGTACCTGCTGCGCGCGGCCAGGATGGAGATAGAGATATGAGCACGCCGGCCGGGCTGCACCAGTATCTGGGCCGGTGGGCCTGCAACGCCTGCGGGGAGAAGTTCGACTCGCGCAGCCCCGGCGACCGCAAGGCGGCGCGCGAGCACGTCAGCACACACAAGGAGGCGGCAGTGGCAGAGGTACGGCAGGACGCATGGGACGTGCGCGTCGTCATCGAGCGGAAGGCGGTGGCGGCGCAGAGCGGGATCGAGGCGATCAGTGCGGTGACCGCGAAGCTGGACCGCGAGGGCATCGTGGTCGCGGAGGTCCACGCGCACCGCGCCGGGCAGACGATCGTCGAGGTCGCGCCGGAGGTGCGCGGTGAGGCATGAGGGCGTGTCGCGGCCGGAGCCGTCCCAGATCCCGGCAGAGCCGGTGCAGCCCGCTATGGACGCGGGTCAGCCGCCAGCGGTGCGGCATAACCACGTCACCCGCGACATAAAGCCGCGCGGGGCTTGTCCGGCCTGCGACCGCTATTGGCCAGTGACCGATGAGCGGAACGTGGGCATGGAGCTGATGGATGCCTGGAATGCCGCTCATCGCGACGGCGACGTCGCCATGATGGCGGTCATGGGCCACCAGGACCTGGCCGGGTACCGCTTCGTGATCCAGGTGAACGGCGCCGATTACCAGGTGACCGTCCGGGAGCTGGACGGGCCGGCCTGAGGGCCGGGTCGTGCACAGCATGCCTGTGCACGGTCCAGCTGGCAGGAGCGAGCAGAACAAGGAGAGCAGATGGAAACGCGAGATTCGATCCTCAGCGCGCTGCGGCGCGCGCTGGAGCAGCGCACCGAGTGGGACGAGGAGCCGGCGCTGTACTTCCTGTACATGGACGGCCTCGGGGCGCGGCTGTCGCAGGCCGCCGTGCCTTACGGCGCATGGCGGGGGCGGCCGCCGGAGGCGCTGGAGGAGATGTCCTACGCCCTGCAGAACGGCGCGGGGGAGCTGCGTCCCGCGGCACCGAAGTCGCTGTACGGCATGGCGTTCCGCTGCGAGGCGTACTTCGCCATGGCCAACGAGCGCACTAACCCCGGCTCGGGCAGGCGCCTGGAGGCGGACGCGCGGGCGCGCCGGATCAGCCAGCGGCCGGACCGGGTGGAGATCCGGTTCATCCAGGCGGTGGACCGGGACGGGACCGTCTACTACGTCTCGGAGCGGCGGGACACCGGCGAGGTCTCCAGCGACGTGATCCCCGCTGACGGCGACGGCCCCAAGGTCGGCGGGACCGTGCCGGAGGCACTGGACCGGATGGTGGCCGCCCTGCTGGGCGTCGCCATGCCGCCGAGAGCTGAGGCTTAGCCGTGAGGCAGAGCCTGGACGCCGGCGACGAGCTGGAGGACATCGAGCTGGGCGAGCGGGCGAGCTGGTGGCTGCTGAACTACCAGCTGGCCGGCCTGTACAGCGATCCCGCTGTCGCCGCGTCACACACAGCGCTGGCCATCTTCGGCTCGGTATGCGAGGCGGTGCGAGGCATGACCGGCCGCCAGGACGTGACCGGCCTGGTGCCGCGGGAGTGGCTGCCCTGGCCCCTGAGGGAGGAGGAAAAGCATGGCTGACCAAGGGCTGCTGAAGCCGCGCGTGTCCCTGGCAGGCTACGACAGGGCCCGCTACTGCGTGCTGGTCTGCCGCAAGGCCGGAGACGTGTTCATCAGCTGGTCCGGCACGTACAAGCCAGCCGCATTCAGGGCCTCGGTTGCGGTCAGCCCAAGCCGCGACAGCTGCACGTACCGGTGCTGCGTCGTGCGGCCAGGCTCCAGCCTGAGCCAGGCCGTTAACTGGGTCATCCGAGGCTGGCGGCCGCAGGTGAGCGAAATCGAGGTGCCATAAGCCGGGGGAGAGTATAGTAAGTAGCGTACGCTTTACACCCTTATCAGGGGCCGGAGGGAATCCGGCCCCTTGTCTGATCAGGAGGACCGGAATGATCATCAATCGCCTGCGGGCAGTCCTGTCGGCCATCGGCCGGCGCACGTGCGTCTGCTGCGGCTGCAACTGGGCCAGCTGCAGCTGCAGCTGCTGCTGCGGCTGAGCAAGTCCTGACGCCCGGGTCGTGCGCAGTCAACGGCGCTGCGCGCGGCCCAGCTGGCAGGAAAGCGAGCACGGAATATTCGAGGAGAGCAGATGACACTGCTGAGCGAGACTGGCCCTGCGGTCACCGGGAGCTTCTCGTGAGCGGCGGCCTCACCAGGAAACAGCTGGACGCGATGACGTGCGGCGGCCCCGGGGGCTGCGACCACACCGCCGGCGGCGGGCACGAGATGTACTTCCACGCCCGCTGCCACATGGAGGCAGGCACGGAGGCCAGCTACAAGGACGGGGTGATCACGATGAGCTGCGCGCAGTGCGGGCTGTTCATCGCCGACATCAAGGTGGCGGAGTCATGAACGAGCCGACGCAGGCCCAGCGTGACTGGGGCATGGAGGTCTACCCGGACCATTACCCGAGCGAGGGCTGCTGCGAGCTGAGGCCCGGCCAGCACCCGCTCACGCCGGAAGAGGCGCAGGCGGCGCGCGAGTGGGATGAGACCGAGCCGGGCCTGCGGCACCGGCTGCTCCGGCGCGAGGCCTCGTTCCTTCGCATGTCCGAGCAGGGCGTGCCGGAGGTCATGATCGCTAACCAGCGGCGCATGGTCAACGAGATCCGCCGCCGACTCGGCGAGCCCGTGCTGGAGGGAGAGGAGTGGGGGCCGTGAGGAACGCCAGCTACGACGACCCGAAGAGGTACCGGCGGCGGCCGCAGCGCGGCAAGACCGCACTGCCGTCAGGGCAGAAGTGGTACGACAGTTACCGCCGCTGCACCTGCGGCCACATAGCTGCACATCACGGAACCGATGATGTGCACGCCTGCAGGATGGAGTCCTGCGGGTGCGAGGGCTTCATGCCGAAGCCCCGGACACAAGGAGAGTGACTCAAAGTGAAGGTACTACTCAAGGCGCTGGCGGTGGCGGCGGTAGCCGCACCGCTGGCGGCATGCGGCGGGGCGCACAGCGCCAGCTTCAGCGGCGTGCCGGCCAGCCCGGTGGCGTCGGTGCCCGGCGCGGACAAGGCGGCGGCGCAGGTGATCATCGGCCAGTGCTTCCCCGTGAAGGCGAGCGGGGCGGCGCAGCTGAAGTTCGCCACGGCGCTGGTCAACGACCATCAGCCGCACCTGAACGGCACGCGCCAGCGGGTGCTGACCTGCGTGGGCGTGCCGCAGAACGCGGCGGCGCGGCAGCTGGCCGAGGGCGCGCTGATCACCGACATCGAGCACGTGAACTGGGCCAGCAAGGCCAGCCGGACGGTCTTCTGGGACCAGACGCTGGCCGCGTGGGTCCTGACATCGAGGGCGGGGGCATGACCGCCGCGCCGGCAACGCAGCCGCGCAGCCGGTCCACGGACGTGCCCCGGATCAGGCTTATCTCCTGGCCGGGCCTGGAGTCCGTCGCCTGGGGCGCGGTGATCGCGCACCTGGTCAAGTGGGCGGTGTCGTTCGCGTACTTCGCCACCTGGCAGGTGCGCTACGGCGTCGGCTACGGGAAGACCACGTTCACCGTCATCTACTGGAAGGATTTCTGGGACCGGCTGCCGGTGCACATCGAGAACCTGCTGGGCGCCAGCTGGTTCACCGGCCAGCAGGCACCGCAGTGGTGGGTGACATGGAGGCACGACATCCGCGACGTGGGCATCGCGGTGATCGCCACGATCATCGTGCGGCTGCTGTTCGCCAAGCCCAAGTACCCGGCCGGGGACCATCCCGGCTGGGGCGTGTACCTGACGCGGGTGCCGCTGGCTATCGGTGCCGCACTCGTGCCGGTCGCGCTGATCGGGCTGCTGGCGTGGCAGCTGCCGTGGCTGCTGCAGCACGGGCTGACGGTGCCGGCCCGCTACGGCGTGCTGGCATCGGAGGTCAACGGCTGGGTCGCGGCGGGCACCTGGATCACGGTGGCGATGGGCATCGCCGGCGGCCTGGTCGCCAGCCGCATCATGCAGCGGGTGGCCGACGACGTGCAGTGGTTCTTCGCCGAGCGGTCGGCGGCCAAGATCCGCGACGAGTCCCGGCTGGCGTTCGCCCAGGGGCGCGTCATCGGCACGCCGGCGCACCGAGCGCGGGTGCGCTGGCTGCTGGTCAATGAGCCGGAGCTGCCGGCCCGTAACGCGTGGCTGGTGCGCGCGCTGCTGGTGGTCGCGCTCTTCGCGATCATCTTCGCGGGCGCGGGGGCGTGGCTGAACCTGGCCGGCCCGGCGGCACCGCACTAAACGGTCTGCGGACCAGGCCGGCCACGGAGCATGTGCCCCGTGGCCGGCCTAGCTGGCAGAGCGAGCGGACAGTTAGGGACGGGCATGACGAAGTTCGAGGCAGTAGCCGCGCTGCAGCGGCGCATCCGCCGCGCCTGGGAGGAGAGCCATCCCGGGCTGGACTGGGATGAATGGAATGCGAGGTAAGGAGAGCCATGGAGAATCCGTCGTACTGGAAGCGGGCCGAGAAGGTCATCGCCGACGCGCACCGGGAGTGGAAAAAGGCGAGCCGCGGCGACGTGTGCGGCCTGTCCCTGCCGGCCACTATCGCAACCCGGCTGCGGGAAGCGGGCATCGTCAATGACGCGGACGAGCCGGCGCTGGGCTGGGAAGGGCTGGGGGAATCCCCCGAGGCGACCCGGAGGCCGCGGTGACCTTCACCAAGACCCGGACCGCAGAGCCGGAGGTCACGTACCGGAGCTGGAACTTCACCTACAAGCGCCCGCGCACAGGCGGCTGGCCGCTGCTGACCAGAACCGGCTGGGAGCAGGGCGGGCGCAAGCCGGCGCATGTCGTGCCGAAGGTGCTGACCATTCAGGGCAAGTAGATGAGCCCCTGGCGGGGCGCTGGCTCCTCCAAGGCCGGTTACAACAGCACCCTCGGCACTGGCCAGATAGCGACCAGGGAAGGGTGATAGCCCCGCCAGGCAGTTACAGGGCGAAACCCCCGCAAGGGGGTCCGCGGGTCAGGCCCGCGCTGACGAGCCCGTCAGTAAAGGAGAGAGAGTATGCGCAACCGTGAGGACAGGGTGCGCCGGGAGCTTCCCGGTGCACCCGAAGCCCTGGTCAGGGAGCTGGCCGGCTATCCCGCGTATCAGGTCGGCTTCATCCTGGCGGCGGTACGCCAGGGGAAGGCGGATGCGCTGAGCGCCGACAGGGCCAAGCGCAGGCAGCGCAAGGCGGAGGCCAGGAAGTACCGGTGGTACAGCCCGGCCGAGCTTGCCGGGCGGGACCGCCGGCTGCTGGACTCGGCCGGCCTGCGGGCTGCCGGGGACCTGGAGGCGCTGGCCGCGCTGGCCGCGTTCGCCCGGCAGGTCGACGCGCTCACGCACGAGGCGGTAGCGCGGCTGCGCGAGAGGTACTCCGACACCGAGATCGGCGAGGCGCTGGGCATCACCCGGCAGGCCGTCGGGCAGCGGTTCGGCATCCGTGGTAGCGCATAGCTTACACTTACAGGGAGGCGGGGCCGATTGAGGTCCTGTTGCAATCAGTCATTCCGGACGCCGCCTGGCGGCGGCTTTGCCCGGAAGGACAAGGAGAGTAATGGAGCCTGAACTGGCCATAGCGGAGACCGGGACTGCCGTGAACGCCCCGCGGGTCATGCCGGTGCTCGGCCTGCTCGTCCTGGCCGGGCGCGAGGGCATGCAGGCCGGGGCGATCTCCCGGGCCTTCACCGATCCGCCCGGCACCCTGGCCAGGGCCGTCAGGGTGAACGCCCTCCTGAAGGAGCTGGCGGCGGCCGGACGGGTCCGCCGCTCGCGGCGGACGGAGCCCTCGGACTGGTATCACCGCACCCCCTGCTACCGGTGGTACATCACGCCCGCCGGGGAGCAGTGGTGGCACTCCGGCGGGCGGGCTGGCCAGTGGCTGCGCGCCCGGCGGAGGGAGACGGAGCGGGCGGCGAACGCGGACAGGCGCCGCGACAGCCGGGAGCAGGCAGCACAGCAGGCACCGCGGCTCGCCGCGGCGGCGCGCGAGTCGGGCTGCATTGCCGAGCGGGACCGGGCGATCGGGGCGATGCGCGAGGCGGGCCTCAGCTACCAGCTGATCGGGGAGCAGTTCGGCATCTCGCGCGAGCGGGTGCGCCAGGTACTGAACGGCTCGCGCGCCTGGTGCCCATGCGGGTGCTCGGGCCCGCGGCCGGCCGGCCGCGGGCGGCTGGCGAGATACCAGCTGTACACGGAGGGCTCAGAATGGAACTGAGAATCGACCTGCCTGACGAGCTGGCAGGCGAGCTGGCGGCCGCTGCCGAGGCGCAGCTGCGCACGCCTGAGGCGCAGGCGGCATGGATACTGCGCAGCGCACTGAAAAATGCGGCCAACGGGGCGGGCCGCCAGCAGCGGCTGGCACGCTACCAGCCGGTCCTGAAGGAGCTGCGGGAGCTGCACCTGCAAGCCGGCAAGCCTTCTATCCGCGATATCGCCGAGCGGACCGGGCTCGGCCGCGGGCCCGTCCATCTTGCCCTCTCGGGGACCGTGTCGGCACCCTCCCTGCGCACCCTGGACGCGATGGTCCGCGACCTGGGCGGGGATACGGAGCACTTCCGCGCGATGTGGATTGAGGCGAACCGGTGAGCGAAACGTGGGCCTGGTACCAGCTGGCCGGAGGAGCTGACTGCGTGACAATCCGGCCGCGCGGCCACTCCATGGAACCGCTGATCCGCGACCGGGCGGAGGTCACCATCTGGCAGCTGGCCGCGGGCGAGCCGCTGGAGGTGGGGGACATCGTGCTGGCGCGCGTCCGCGGGCGCGTTTACCTGCACAAGGTAAGCGCTATCGACGGCAGCCGGGTGCAGATCAGCAATAACCGCGGGCATGTCAACGGGTGGACCGGGCGGGACAAGGTGGTCGGGAGGTACCGGTGAAGGCCGCCGACATCGCCGACGAAGTGTTCCTGGAGGCAGTCGCCGAGACGATGCCCATGCACGGCTGCACTTCCTGGCGTGCCCGCTGGGACGTGCACGCGACCCTGAACCGGAAGCTGGGCACGGAGATACCGGAAAAGCTGTTCCTGGCCAAGGCTCGCAAGCTCGGCCTCAAGGGCAAGCTCCTGGGCTGCACGTCCTGCCTGTGCCGGGGCGATTATCACCTGCCAGGCGAGCGCGACTCCTGATCCTGCCAGTCTACGGGGGGTGACAGTGCGATACACTCCGGGGGACAGTCCGCTGCACCAGGGCGGAGCCGGATGGCGGCTCCGCCCTGTCCGGGCCAGGCGAGGGGGCAGGCTTGAGGTATCTCTGCACCGGCGGCGCTGGGTTCCTCGGCTCCGCCATTACTGCGGCGCTGCTGGACAAGGGTCACCAGGTGACGGTCCTTGACGACTTCAGCCGCGGGCGGCCGGACCGGCTTGCCGGGCTGGGCTGCGAGGCTGTCGAAGCTGACGTTCGCAACTCCTGGGACGTGACGCAGGCAGCACAGGGGTGCGACGCGATCATCCACCTGGCGTTCGTCCAGGGCACGAGCGTTTTCTACGGGGAGCCGCGGCAGGTGCTGGACGTGGCCGTGCGCGGCATGACCTCGGTCGTGCAGGCCTGCGAGAACACCGGCATCCGCGAGCTGATGCTGGTCTCCAGCTCCGAGGCGTACGAAGTCCCCGACGTCTTCCCGACGCCGGAGACCACCCGGCTGGTGGTGCCGGACCCGCTCAACCCGCGCTTCTCCTACTCGGGCGGGAAGATCATCTCCGAGCTGATGGCCGTGGCGTGGCAGCGGACCGGCGTGCTGGACCGGGTCATGATCCTGCGGCCGCATAACATCGTCGGCCCGGACGCGGGTACCGGCCACGTGGTACCGCATTTCGCGCAGCGGATGAACCGGCTGGCCCGCATGCCCGAATACAACGGCACGGTCACCGTGACGCAGCCGATTCCCTTCCCGATCCAGGGCACCGGCCAGGAGACCAGGTCGCTGTGCTGGATCGGCGACTTCGTGAACCAGGTCATGCTGGTGCTGGAGAAGTCCCCGGCAGGGACTGAGATCTATCACCTGGGACAGCAGGACGAGCGGACCGTGGAGCAGATCGCCCGCCAGGTGGCTGCCTGCTACAACCGGGAGATCAAGGTGGTGCCCGGCACCTTGCTGAAGGGGTCGCCGAACCGCCGGCTGCCGGACACCCGCAAGCTGCGCGCACTCGGCTACCTGCCGGAGCCGGTGAGCTTCGAGGAGACGATCCGGCGCACCGTGACCTGGTACCAGGAGCGCCCGTACGAGGAGAACACTGATGGCGTCCCCGGCTGAGGAATTCAGGGCCCGGATCATCCCGCCGCCCGAGGGCCGCTGGAACGACATCATCGACCATATGCAGTTCCTTCACGACACCGTGCTCGGCTACCGCAATCCCCGGGTTGTGGAGCTGGGCGTGAGGGGCGGCAACTCCACCTGCGCGCTGCTGTCGGCAGTGCAGCTGAACGGCGGTCACCTGTGGAGCTGCGACCTGGAGCCGCCTGGCAAGGGCGGCGACTGGGACCACCCCCCGGAGTGGGATGGCATCCCGGCGTGGACGTTCATCATAGGAGACTCGGTCAGCGACGCAGTCCTCGCGCAGATGCCGGCGGAGATCGACGTGCTGTTCGCGGATACATCGCACACGTACGAGCAAACGCTGGCCGAGCTGGAGGCCTACGTCCCCCGGGTCAGGCCCGGCGGAGTGGTGCTGCAGCACGACACGCAGTGCATTTCCGGCCCGCCCGGCGGCCGCGAGTTCCTGCCCACGCCGCGGGTGGAAGGCGAGGTCGCCCGCGCCATGGACGACTACTGCGAGAAGCACGGCCTGTCGTGGGCCAACCGGCAGAGCGGGGAGGGCCTGTTCGGCCTCGGGGTCATCCGCATACCGTCGGCCGGCAAGGGGCGCACGCCGCGCACGAGGCCCAAGCGGTGAGTGACGGCCGCGCGGGCGTCACCCGGGACCACTACACCGGCGACGGCGAGATGACTGCCTACGACGTGGTCGACAGCTTCGGCCTCGACTTCTACACCGGCAATGCCGTGCGCTACATTCTGTGCGCCAGGCAGCGCGGCGATTATCTCGGCGACCTGCGCCGGGCCCGCGACTACCTCGACGCGAAGATCGCGCGCATGGAGGACGCCGCGACCGCACGGAAGGCCGGGGCCGCGTGATCCCCCTGGAGCTGCTGCCCGCAGCCAGGCGCGTGCCGGGGATGATCTCGGTGACGGTGCCGTCCCGCGGCCGCCCGAAGGCGCTACGGGATTCCGTCACCGAG
>Ga0247664_1000227_pt1 | contig 14583 bp, 6 predicted proteins | sample CNK05_metaG_FD_182715 | JGI IMG/M metagenome (GOLD analysis project Ga0247664, IMG submission 182715) | Soil microbial communities from Purdue University Martell Research Forest, Indiana, United States - CNK05 | ecosystem: Environmental > Terrestrial > Soil > Temperate forest > Bulk soil | place...
CATCAGCAACAGTCCCGCCGCTGACCTCATCTATTACCACCAGGATCATCTGGGATCTTCGAGTTGTCTGGCGGATGGAAACGGCGTCCTCGTGACCGAGACGGCCTATTATGCCTTTGGCCAGACCCGCACGAGCTGGCCGTCGTCTGCTCCGGCCAAAAACGATTATCAATTCACGCAGAAGGAGGCCGATAAGGGAACAGCGCTGCAGTATTTTGAGAAACGCTTTTTGTCTCCTGCCGCACGTTTTCTCAGCACGGATTCTTACTTTGCGTGCATTCCGCGCCCGCCGTATCTGACCACGTCGCGTCCCACTTATACGACGCCGAACGATCTGAACCTTTACGCCTATTGCAATAACAACCCGCTGCGCAAAACGGACCGGACGGGCCTCGCTCCCGGCGACCTCTATACCAGCGATGATGCCGCCGCGTTTGATGCGATGAGCGCCGGCAACCCCAAATCCATCAGCGACAATAAGGAATACGGTGGATTGGTCTGTAAAGACGCCAACAAGACCTACCAGGCCACCGCGCCCAAGATCGGCACCGGCGACTCCTTTAACCCCACCTCAGTGAGTTGCCCGGCCGGCACCGAAAGGGTCGGGGATTACCATCTGCACGGCAATTATTCCGTGAAAGGCCCTTCGGGCACTCCCGTGGCGACGGGCGATCCGGCCAGGGATTCCTATAACAGCGACAACTTTTCGCAGACCGACCTCGATGGCATCCGCCAAGATTCCATCGATCGCGCGGTCCCGGCCATGGTCGCCAACTTCTTGAATCCGACGGCCAATCCGGACAAGAAACAGGATTACAAGGGGTACTTGGGAACACCCAGCGGCACGTTCAAGGTGTTTGCGCCGTGGACGGGCGTGCAGGGCAACCTGGTGATTGACCCGACCAAGTACCGTTATAACCCCCCGAAGCCTACGAAGTGAAAAAATTGAAACTCTTTTGATCGCCATGAATACACGTATCACCTCGCAGTTCCATCGAATCCTGGCCGTCGCTGGTTGTTTGATTGCCGCCACGGCGGATTGGACCCACGCGGCCGCCCTCCCTCCCGGTGTGCCCGAGCCCGGCCTCATCATCTGGGGCACCGTGGTCAACACTACCAACGCCGCGCAACCGATCGGCATCACCAGCGCCAGTTGGTCGGTCACCGACGGCAACAGCAACGCCGTCTTTACCTCACAAACCCGGCCGCCCGTTCGGATCTTCACCCAAGGCAATCAGTCTTTCTACGTGTTGGAGGTCCCCTTCGATACGCGCAGGTTTGGCACCATCCAGCTCGCCAACCCGGCCACGGAAGGAATCAATTCCTTTGAACTACTCAGTTCTTCGCCGCCCACTTATATCCTGACGCCCACGGTCAACGGCGTGCTCGCCACCGTGCGGTCGGTCGACGGCGCGCCTTCCGGCGCCGCCAGTGTGCCCGTGGCCGGTTTCAACACGACCGTTCGCGGCCGTGTGATTCGCGTCGATCTTTCCATCACCCCGACGACGGAAACGTATGAGCAATGGGCGACACGCATTTTCGGCAGCAGCGGACAGCCGGCCGCCAATCCCAATGCCGACCCTGATCACGACGGGCTGACCAACGCGGGGGAATACGCCGCCGGCACCAATCCTCTCGATCCGTCCTCCGCGTTGCGCCTTTTGCAGATCGCCGTCACCGGCACTCAAGCCACGGTCGGTTGGCAGAGCGTCGCCAGCAAGCAATATGTGCTCGAGTCGGCCACCAACGTGGCCGGCCCCTGGACGGAGGCTGCATCGGTGCTCGCCGCCACGTCATCCGCCCAGGCCAGCGTGCCGCGCAGCCCGGTCCTGCCCAGCTTCTACCGGATTCGCGTCGTGACTCCGTAGGCAGTAGTGACTCCTTAACCGCTTTTTCGTATCTGCATGCAAGCGACGTCCTCAGTTCAACGGCTCCTGCGCGGCCTCGTCATCGGCGCCTTGTTCTTGGGCCTGGTGCGAACGCTGCGTGCCGAGACGCAGACCTTTTCCCTGGCCGCGCAGTGGAATCTCATCACCTTCCAGGTGACCCCGGACAACGCGAACCCAGAGGCTCTCTTTGCGACCCTGCCCGGGTTTCAGTCTGCCTGGACCTACGATGCCGCCAGCGGCCTGTGGCTTCGCTTCGTCAAACTCAACGGCAGTCCGACCCAACAAACCAACGACTCCGTCGCCAATCAATTGTTCGCTTTGCCCTTCATCGAGCCGGGCCGCGCTTACTGGATCCAAATGGCCAATGCGGTGTCGTCCTGGGCCGTGCCGGGAACGGTCCCCAAAGGATTGGCCTTTCCTTCACTCACCTTGAATCCCGGTTGGAACCTGATCGGAATTCCGGTAGGCGCGGCTTCGGTGAGCAATTCCGAACCGGTCAGCCTGCTGGCGGTGTTGACGGCTGCCGGATTTGATTACGATGCGCTGCTGACCTGGGAGAACCAAAGCTTCCGCAAAATGTTCCGGCCGCAAGGCGACGCGGCGGACCTGGCGACGAACGTGTTGGCCGGTTTGCCTCCCGACCCGCCGTTTCCTTCTTTCGATCTGCAACGAGACCTCGGGCGCGGCTACTGGATTCATGTGCTGGATCCAGCCGTGTTGCGGCCGCGGTTAGTGACGACGGTGCGTCCGGACATCGACGCCGATCCGCTCAACAACTTTCCTTCCAAAGAAGATCTCAATGTCTCGGGCGGGTCCGGCGGGTCGGTGCCGAAGACCGTTCAGGACCAGGATGTGATCCGCTTCTTTCCGGGAGAAGACGTGCAAACGCTGGGGGTGGCGAATTTGGGCGGAGCGGAGGGTAACGGCGGGGGGATCCTGTTGTGGGAGGCCGTTTGGATACCGCTGACTGACCGCCACACCAAGGAGCCTTGGATCCGTCTCTTCGCCTCGCCGGACCAGCGGGAACAACGGGATCAGCAAGGTCAGCTGCTGTCTGCTTATACAAATCTTACCGGCGTCACCACTTTGGAGAACGACATTGTTTATCTCCGGTTAGATCGGAAGAGTCTCGGTCGCGGCGTTCACCAAGGGGATTTGATTCTGCGCACCAGCGTAGGGGATCGAACATTTCATGTGGTGGCCGAGGTGCCTGGCCTGGAGGGCGACTTCAAAGGTTTTGCCCAAATCACCTCAGTCAGCGGCAAGCGCAATCCCGTTCCGGACATCGACTTGAACATCAGCTTGTATGAAGACATCCGGGTGGGCGGTCTGCTGCGAGGTCTGATCGACAGTTCCCAGGCGTTGCTTTGGCCGGTTGACGTGCCGCTCGTCGGCCATCGCGTCTCCGACGTGGGCAACCAATTCATCATGGGCGGCGCGTTCGTCTTGCCGCCCGGCGATCAGAACGGCGAACCCTTCGATCGTTGGGACGAAAATGATCCCACGGCTGGCAATGATGTGGACTGGTTGAACGACGGCGTCCTCGATGTGCGCAATCCTTTTCCTTTCCCGATTCAGCGGACGGTCTCGCTGGAGGGCGAATTGGTGCGGGGCAATCCCACGGATGGTTATGTCCTGGAAGGAAAATACAATGAGATCGTCTATGGCATGTCCCGGCAGCCCATTGTGCTGGAAGGAACATTTCACCTCGAACGCCAGGCCGCGCGCCCGCTTAGTTCACGTCGCTCCATTGCCAGCGACACCGGCGTCGAACCGGTCCTGGCCAAAAAGAACAACGTGGCGGTGGCGATCCCCGTTGGGGCAAGCCGCGAATCGAGTCTGACGGTTGCGACCGAGATGGAGTTGCAAGCGTTGCAGGTGGAATTGGTTTTCACCGCTTCGTTGCCTCATTCCTCGCTCCTCATTCAACTGCGCTCACCGGGGCCCAATCCGGTCGTCCTCACCCTTTACGATGGCCGCGCCGCGTCCGCCGCCATCAACCCCAAGGTCCTCGAACATATCACGTTTCCCCTGGACCGCCCGACCCAAGGTGATCTCAATCAATTCCTTCGCTCGATCCGCCGCACGCGCACGGATTCATCCCAGTTTTGGACGCTCATCATTGCCAACACCGGTTCTCGAACGGTCACGCTGGCCAATTGGACCCTGCGGTTGGAGGGGCAGCCTGTCACCGATGTGGTCGGGGTTGTCACGGACGGCGGAAAGCCGGTCTCCGGCGTGGTCGTGTCGCTTAATGGCGTGCCCTTCAGCATGTCGTCCGCGCCGACCGACGCGGAAGGCCGCTTCATCTTGTCGCGGGTGCCGCTCTTGCCGTTGAACTTCTCTGGCAGTCGTCCCGGCTATCTGCCGCTGGATCCGAACGATCCTGGGCTCAGTGCAAACTTCACGCGTCCGTTTGTCGCTCAGGCTGGGCTGACGTTCTCGGCTCTCGAAATGTCGATGATCAGCCATTTCAATCCGCTTCCCGGAGCGCCGCCGGCTGGGGCCGGCGTGGCCGGGTTCTCCGCCGGCACCACCAACTTGCCTTTCGAGCTGCAAATGCGATCCCAGCCAACCGGCCCGCCCACCATCATCGCCGGTCCGCGCTGGATGGTTGCCGGCGGCACCGTCGATTTCGTCGCGGTGAATACATCCGGCGTTGTCTCGTGGGATTTTGGCGACGGCAGTTTTGGCGGAGACGCTTCTCTGGGCCATTCGTATCAAACGCCTGGGCTTTACCATGTGCGTTTGTTTTCGCCGACCAACCAACCCACACCCGTCGCCACCGTCGACATTGTCGTGGCCGCGGCTCCAGGGCACGTGCCAGCCCGTCCTTCGGATCTGGCCGGGGAACCCAGCGGACTGCCTGCGCAAACGGCCGGGGCCGCTTATGTCGCCTACGCCTTTCAGCCGGTCTTCACCTTCGCGGGGGTGGTTCCCGCGCATAAGGTCGGTGTGGATCCCAACACCGGCGCAGACCGTTATATCAGTGACGTCACGCCCCAGAGCGTCTTCACCGTGGGCGAGACCAATGAGTTCGGGGCGGCCTTCGTTGCGGCCATGCCGATGCAACAGGCGTACCCGGCCAGCATGGATACCGACCTGGCGCCGCATACCAGTCCGGCCCAGACCAGCCGCCCGTTCAACTCGGACGGTTTTGTCCCCTTGTCTTCCCCTGGATTCGATCCGTCCATCAACTCAAACAACCAAGGGTTCCGTGAAGAAGACTTCAACTATGCGCACCTGGCGGTGCTTTGGGAAAATACGCGGGCGGCGGATGGCACGCTGGAGTATCTCCAGGATGCCCAAAGCGGGCTGATCGTCTGGGGGAACACGCTGCTCGACCCGAACGTGAACTATTCGGCGCAGACATTCGAGGCCAGCGACGGCACGGATTTCTCCTGGGTTCTCGACGATGCGGTCTTTCATCCGCATCAGGGCGCCACGGTGCTCCCCGATTTGAGCACGTCGCAAATCGTGACGCATCTGCGCATGGTTTGCTCGATGGGCGCTCCGTTGCTGGCCGCGCCCATCCCTGCCACTTCCGTCAAGGTCGCCAAGTTGCGACGTAGTCAGCCCGACAATCCGCTGGACCCGGACCTTTTGACGGCGCCGAGTCCGGTGTCGCGGAACCTGGATTATCAATTGTTGATCGGCGTTTTGGCCACTCCCTGAACCAGACATGAAGACGCTTTTTAAGATCGGTTGGCCCCAGGCCGCTTCGGCTCTGCTGGCTTGGGTTGCGGTGGTCGCTTTGGCTCTGAGCGCCGGTTCCGTGGCGCAGGCCGACGATCTGGATGATGCCTTTGCCCGCCTGGTCGCCGGGCGATCTTATCTCAAGGATTTTCCGCTCCTCAAGACACGCGATCATATGGTGGACGACTTTATCGGCGCCCATGGCGAGACGCCGAACCGGCCGGATCTGCTGCAGGCGATCGACCGCGCCCTCCTCATCCGCAATACCGAATTGCCCGAGCCGGAAAGTTTCCCGGCCGGGCAGGCGCCCCGTTCGGTGCAAGCCAAGGTCATCGCGTGGGAAGCGTTGGAAAGTATGTTGACCGGCTACACCTTCGCCGGCAATCGCGACCTGCTGAACGCCACGCGTGTCTCCTATCCGGGCTCGAGCCTGGTCAATGACACGCGGCAGTTGCCCGCCGAAGAACGAAGCGCCTTTGCCGGGACCTCGCAAAAGCAGATCAGTTACGCCCGGCTTTACTTCCTGCAAGGGATCAAGGACGTGCTGGCTTACGTGGCCGAAGACACCACCGGCGCCTTGCGGGCCGGCAGTTCCGCTTTTCCGACCGTGCCGCATTATGTGACCTTCGACGACGAGCAAAGTCAGATCCTGCCGTTCCCGCGTTTCGACGATCCCAACTTTGGCGGACCGGCCGTTCTGGATCGGGAAGCGAGCCAATCCGTCGCCTACCTGTATGGCAGCGCCATGGAACGTCTGGGTCTGTCCGCCGTGAGTTACGCCGATCAGCTCTGGCGATCCGCGTTTGCCGGCCCCGGCGCCGGCGCGAAACGACCGGACTCGGAAAAGAACACCATGCTGCAACGAGCGGCGGACGTGCTGAAGGAGAATATCCATGCCGAGTTCCTCGCGTCGCTCCCGCTGGCCGCCCAGCTCAGCGACGGGGGCAGCGATTCCGCCAACGAGTTTCAACAATCGAAAATCGACCAGGCCAAAGTCAGCGTCACCGGGGCCCTGCGTCTGCGCGAACAAATCCTGGCCGGTGAAAAGCCGACTCAGACCGCTTTGGTGAGCGCGTGGGATGTCTCTTCGATCGAAGGACAAATTTCCTTGTGCCGCGCGGCTCAAGAAGCCGCGCGCGTGAAGTGGGGCGGCGATGCTTCTCCTCCGGCGGATGGCTCGGTGGCCTTTGAACTGGCGCGGACGGAGCAGGCGCAGACGCTGAACGCGGAGCGCGAGATCACATTGCGGAATTCCTTGGAGACGCAGCTCTTCGAAATCACCGGCATCGATCCGAGCGCCTATGGCGGGTTGCGCAGTGAAGGGGACCGCACCGCTTATCTGGCCGACGTGCGGGAGAAGTTCGATACCTTGCTCAACAACCAGAATGCCAATGCTCCGGGGTTGCTGGACGGCAGCCAAATGTCGGTCCAGGCCTTGCGCTTGATTCAAGCGATGCAGGAAACCATCGCCAAAAAGGCGCTCCTCGATTCTTATCCGGCAAAAGTCCGGGTGGAATTGGAACGCAATTCCTTGGTCAATATCACCCTGCTGGTGGGGGGATCGTTCATCGGAGCCATGGATGCCGCCATGGCCGTGGCCGATGGCGTCACCATCAGCACGTGCGCGTGCGGCACGGCCTCGGGGACTCAGGTGTCCTTTAAGGAGGGTACTTTCGCCAAGGCTTCGCTGGCGGCGCTCCGGGCCCTGGCCGAAGCCGGCGAGCAGGTCGACATCAATGCCGTCAATAGCGCCGCGACGGTCAAAAATCTTCTCATCGAAGAATCCATCGCCAGGGAAGAAGTTCCCGTCGCCGCGCTCAATTCCCAGATCGCGGGAGCGGAACTGCGCCAACTCCTGGCCAAAGCCGAGCGTCTGGTCGGTGATCACGCCTTCTTCCAGGGGATCACCGATGCCCTCTGGTATCGCGATCCATCCCTCGCCTTTAAGCTGGAAAAGGCCGAGGAAGAATACCAGGGGCTCATGCAGGAATTCCGGATCGAATTGTATAAACTCGCCCGCATGCTCGAGGCCACCTGGACCGAGCGCTTCCAGAACCCCGTCAAGCAAGCTAATGGCACCACCGTCCAACCGCTCAATAACGGATCCTATGATGAATTTACCGAAGCTGAGAGCGTGTTCAGTGTGGTCAATCATGTGCGCGGCCAGGCGTTCCTCAATGCGCTCAAAGCTTGGGACACCAAACTTCGCGAACCGATCTTCCGCGGCCCGAATAATCCCACGCTCTGGGACGCCAACACGTTTAGCGGCCAGCCCATCAGCCTGCGACGCGACATCTTCAAGCTGATCGATTACCGCTATGACCAGAGTGGCAACCGCTATGAGGTCGATGCCAACCTGACCCGCCAAACCATTCAACAGTTTCGCGCTCTCTTGTTGGATCTGGCGACTCGCGACTCAGCCAACGCCGGTGGCTTGACCCGCTTGCGCATCGATTTTCCCCTCACCTACAACCAGGCCCGCGTCATCCTCGGCCAACAAAGCCCCGTTCCCATCGTCCAACAAAACCGGCCTGGAGGTACCTTCGATCAATTCTGGAACCATCGCGTCAAGGAAATCGGAGTGAAAATTGTCGGCAAAAACGTCTTCGCCGCCGGCAGCACCGTGCCAGTCTCCTTCGAGTTGTTCGGCAATGTCGACCGGGTCGGGTTTTTTCCCGACAGCCTGTTCACCTTCTCCCGTACGATCTCGTCGTTCCAGGTCCCGCTTTATCAACGCGACCCGGACCGGCGCCTGATTGGCGAACCTTTCTTCGGCACGGCCATCGGCATCCCCGCGGCCATTGGATCCACGCCCGTCCCCATGAATCCTGTGAACGGCTGGCCCCTCTTTTGCGACCGGACCGTCCTGCGATTCGGCAGTCAAGGCACGCTGCGCATTGAAAATATCGAGGACATTGAACTCTACGTACGAATGGAAGTCGGTTCGCCGCCGCCGATTTCAAACTCAGCCTGGTGAAGCGGCGCCTCCTCCCAACCTGTTTATGAAGAACCATCACATCTGCTTGAGACTCCTGTTGCTCGGCCTTTGCGCCCTGCCCTTCCTCGAATCGCGCGCCCCGGCCAGCACCCATCTGCTTCCTTTTCAAGGCCGGCTCTCCGATGCCAACGGCCAGCCCATCGCCGACGGCGCCCGCGTCGTTCAGTTCAAGATCTATGACGCCCCCGTCGGCGGCCGCGCGCTCTGGAACGGCGAGGTGCAGAAACTCAGCGTCAATGGCGGCCTCGTCAGCACCCTCCTGGGCACCAAAGCCGATTTGTCCGCCGTCGATTTCAATCGGCAAATCTATCTGGAGCTGACCATCGACGCCAACGGCGACGGTTTGATCACTCCAGCCGACCCGCCCTTGTTGCCGCGCCAAAGCATCCTGCCGGCGGTCTTCGCCGTCGACAGCGCCAACAGCCGTCTCTTGGACGGCTATGACTGGAGTACGCTTTTCGGCACTAATAACCCCGCCGATGGAACTTTCCTGGATTCCAAGATTGGGGATCAATCGCTGACGACGGCAAAAATCAAGGATGGCGCCGTGACCAGCGCCAAGCTTGCCACCGGCGCGGTCAAAATGTCGAAACTGGATGTGACCGGCGCTTCCGCCGGCCAAACTCTGATCTACAACGGGGCGACAGTAACCTGGAGCCCGGTCAACGCCCTCAATGCGGCCAATGCCACGAATGCCGCCCACCTGAACGGCTTCGATTGGTCGGCCTTGTTTGACAATGCGGATCCAACTTCAGGAAGCCTGACCGCCGCCAATCTTATTTCACGCGGCAACACGTATGTCGGGTCCGACGTGGTCGTGAGCGGTCGAAGCTGGCTCAATGGCCCAGCCACACTGGTGCAAGGACTGTTATACGCTCCCAGCATTGGCATTAACATGTTCATGAATGATTGGGGGCTTTACTTTCGTGGCCTCGGAGATTTCAACCATTTCCTGAAATGGGCCAATGGCCATGGCAGCCAGTCCGGCTTTGACGGACCTGTCCTGGCCGGCCTGGGTGGCGGAATCCTGGGCAGCACCGACAACTGGACTCTCCGCTGGAACGCCAACGGCAACGTTTCAGTCCGCGGCTCGATCTTCTCCAGCAGCGATCGCAACTTGAAAGAGAATTTCACGACCGTGGATACCGACGAGGTCCTGGCCAAGGTGGCTGCCATGCCGATCACACGCTGGAACTACAAGGCCGACCCCGCGGCTGAACACATCGGACCAGTCGCCCAGGATTTCCGGGCCGCCTTCGGCCTGGGCTGCGACGACAAATCGATCGCCATGGTCGACGGCGATGGCGTGGCTTTGGCCGCCATCCAGGGCCTGAACAACAAAGTGGAGCAACAAAACGATATGCTGATGGGGCTCGTTAAGCAGCAACAGGAGCAGATCGACGCCCTCAAGGCCGAACTCGCGGCCATGAAGCACGGGAAAAACTAATGGGGGAAAAGCGGAAAGCGGAAATGCCCTCACCCGGCCTTGCGGCCACCCTCTCCCATCCGACCCTGGCTACGCCGGAGGCTTCGCCGAGGCGAGTGGGAGAGGGGCTGGGGGTGAGAGGCTCTTTTGGGTGTAGGTTCATGGCCCAATTCGCGTGCATAAGCAGATGCAAACTACCCATGAACCTCCCCTCTGGTAGCAGCCGACGTCAGGAGGCTCACTCTATCCCCAACGCGTCCTCCGGGAAAAAGATCAGAGCCTCGTTACCTCGGCTGCTACGTGAGATTGGGGTTGGGTTCAAGGCCCCAATGTGCGTCCGAAATTCGGAGGTCGAAGCTACCCATGAACCGACCTTCAGGTAGCAGCCGACGTCAGGAGGCTCACTCTACCCCAACGCGTTCTCCGGAAAAAGATCAGCGCCTCGTTACCTCGGCTGCTACGTCAGATTGGTGGGTTCATGGTCCCAATGCGCGTCCAAAAAATTGGAGGTCGGGGCTACCCATGAACCTGACCTTCCGGAACTCTCTTGGCTTTCTCACCGTTGAGGGGAGAGGGAGCAGGTTCAAGGCATAAAAAAGCATTATCTCAAGAAAATTGTCTTAAGGGTTGCCGTTGCTCCATCCAGGTCGCTCAGCAACAATTCCCACTGCGGTTGCAAGGTGGGAATCGGCACTTCGGCACGGTTGTTGCCTTCCAAAGCGCGTGCCGCGACCAGGCCCGCCACCACCTCCCGGCGCTGCAGATACTCGAACAGCCGCTGGGCTGCTGCGGGATGAGGCGAGTTCCGGATCACCGCCACCGTATTCGGGATCAGCAATGATTGTTCGTCCAGCGGTTGTCCCCACACCGGCGCCCCTTCCCGTTGCGCCGCCGCGATGTCATCTGAATCGGTCAGCCCAAGGAAGGCCTCGCCGCGCTCGACGAACTTGACCACGACCGAATTGCCGTCGACCAGGAAAGGGCGGTTGACGCGCAGCGCGGCGCACCAGTTGGACCAGCCCGTCTGGCCCCAATGCTGGCGCAGAGCCAGGAAATGAGTGGCGGTCGTGCCAAACAACGGATAGGCGATCGCCACCCGGCCCTGCCAGCGTGTGTTGGTGAGTTCAAGCAATGAATGGGGGACGTCGGTCAGCGAAACTTTGTTCGTATTGATGACCAGGCGCCGGCTCCGATATCCAACTGCCGCCCAAGCGTTGGTTGGGCGGAATAAACCTTCGGCCAACAATTGGCGCGTTCGAAGTTCTTCGTTGCCCCAATACACATCGCACTGTGGGTGCGCCCGTTCGGCCAGCAAACGATTGGCGATCGCGACCGTCTTGACGGCTTCACTGTCAAAGATCGTGCGCACTTTGATGCCCGTTTCCGTTGTAAAAGCTGCCAGGATTGGTTCGGCATAAACCTGGTCCTGCGACACGTAAGCCGTGACACTCCCTTGCGGGGTTCGTCCCTGACACGACAGTAACGTCGCCGCGACCGTAGCCAATAGAATCCCGAGCAAGACGGGGCCAAGGCCGTAGCCAAGCCATTGTTGCACCTCACACCAGCCAAACCAATCCTTCGGCCAATTGCGCTTCTGCTGATCAGTCATGCATGTTATCCCCCTCTCCCCTCAACGGGGAGAGGGCCGGGGTGAGGGGTGAGAACGGCCGAAAGTGCCCGCTTCTGCATAGAATGCTGTAATCTCTTTCGCGTGCAATGCTGATTGTCGAAGTTACTTGCGCTCCCGCTGAGGGGCGGCGCGTCATAAGTTGTCCCAGCCGCCTTCCAAGTAAGTCTCTTGTTGTCCGTAATTTTGAGCACTAGCCTGCTCCGCCGGGTTGTCCAGGTTTCCGCCGTTCTCACCCCTCACCCCAACCCTCTCCCCGTTGAGGGGAGAGGGAGTCGATCCGTTCACGCGGTGCGTTTGTGGTACCACCACCATTCGAACAGCAGGACAAGCAGGCCGGCGGCGGCGATCCAGCGCCATAATTCCATGTTGGCGCGTTTCAATGTGCTGGCGGCAATGTTGCCGTAGCGGCCGATCGGCAAGTCCGGACGCGCCGCGATGCTGCTTTCCGCCGCATCCAGCAGGTTCACGCAGAAGACGATCTCATTGGTGCCGACCTTGACGTGGTAGACGCCTTGCCTGGACGTGTCATTGACCACCAGTTCGCGCGTAGCCGGATCGATGGCGAGCGATTGGGTCTGGCCGTCGGGCGTGGTGAGTTCAGCCGCCGTCTCCGGGCGGCTTAGGGACCAGCGGAAAGCGTTGCCGGGCTGCACCAACAGTTGGTTGTTGTTGGCGCTGCCCGGGTTCAACCAATCCACGGCATTCGCCATAAAGATCGGAAACGAGATCCGCAAAGGCCATGTGCTCTGCAAGGGGTCAAAGCCGACCCACACCACCCGTTGCCGATTGATCTCCCCGGCGACGACCAGCGGGGTCTGCGGCGACTCGACCAGCGCAACGCCCCAGGGCGGCGTCTTGACCACCCGCGTTTCCGCCACATACACGTTGTCGAGGTTGACGAAACGCATGACCGGATGCGTGGTTTTCCAGTCCACGATTGGTGGGTTGGTGGCGACTTCCCAGCCATTAAACCAGTTGGTGGCCAGCGTTCGAAAAGCCAGGATGTTTACGTTCGGCCAGACCGCCGGCACGCTGTCGTCAAGCACGCACAAGTCGAACGCCTCGGCGGCGTCCGTGAGTTGCGGTGCGACCGTGAGTTGAACGCCCGGCGAACCTTTGATGGCTTTTTCCAGAAAACGATTGCCTTTGCTGACCAGCAGGACCTTGGCCGGAGTGGGCATCAGGCTGACGATGCTGGCTTGATTGTCCACACTCAGATCGTCCGCTTCAGTCAGCCGGACGGTGAAGATGCCGTTGCGGGTTTGGGGACTTTTGAAAACGACGAGATCCGTGTTGCTGGGCGCGAGATCCAGCGGTCTGGTCTCGAGCAGTTGCCCGTCGAAGAGCAGTTCCACGTCGGTTCGGATGGCGTTGGTGGCGAAGTTGGCGACGCTGACGAAAACGGCGCGCTGCGATGGATCTTCGGGATTGGTGCGGGCGTCCAGACGAGTGATGCCAGCATTCTGGCCGGCCGTGCCAACCTGATGATAGATGACCGGGAGATTTTTGTTCGCGACATCGCTCAGATCAGGCGCCGCACCGTCACTGAAGAGGTGAATTTCGCCCGAAGTGACCGTTTCTTCGCCGCGTTTCTCGAACGTGAACGCGCCCGCGGTCTTTAACGCGTCCGCCAGACGCGTGGGACTGTCCGAAACCACGCACGAGTTGAGCGCGCGGCGCAGGGCCGCTTTGTCGCTGGTGGGCGATTGTTTTACTTCGGTGCCTGAGCCCGCCAGCAGGATCATCATTTGTTCGTTGTCCCGCAGGCCGTCCACCCACTTGAGCGCCTCCGCGCGGGCTTGTTCGAAGCGGCTTGGTTTGACATCGGTGGCTTGCATGGACGCGGATCCGTCGAGGACCATCACCCGCAACCGGCTTTCCCCGGCGCGTCCGGTGAAGAATGGTCGCATCAGGGCCAGCACCACCAGGGCCAGCAGAAGGAGTTGCAGGATGAGGAGCCAGTTGTGACGCAGCTTTTGGAAGGGCGCGTTGGCCTGGGTCTCCGCCAGGAACCGCTGCCACAGCAACGTGCTCGAGACCAATTTCACCACCCGCTTGCGCTTGAGCAGATAAAAAATTACCACCACCGGAAGCGAGAGGGCAAACAACGCGGCCGCTGGTGCAAGAAAACTCATGACGGTTCCAGGTTCCAGGTTCTTGGTTGCAGATTCCCAATGGGCGAGCCGTGGTTCGTCAGGAGCCCGCTCACGTTCCGAGGCCGCCGCCTCGCCGCGAGTTGAAGCGGCCCGCGTAACCTACGTAATGCAGGCGGGCCAGGATCCCTTTGGTTGCGCCGATGGCAGTCCACGGCCGGAAGGTAGCCGACAGACGCCTCGAGACAAGGCTGGAGTGATCCCAATGCGGAATGCGGAATGCGGAGTGCGGAATGCGGCTTGCCACGCCCGTAGCCGCAGGCGAAGGCGGGAATGATTCCAGTGGCGCTTGTCGCAGCGCGATAGTACGTGTTTAGCACCACCAACGCTGCGCGCATGCTAAGGAGAAGATACAAACGCTGTAGCGGCGGTCTATGACGGCCGAGCCCTGCACATGGAGAGCGTTCATCTGCTTATGCACACGCATTGGGGCCATGAACCCAAGCCAATCTCACGTAGCAGCCGAGGTAACGAGGCTCTGATCTTTTTTCCGACGAACGCGTTGGGGTAGAGTGAGCCTCCTGACGTCGGCTGCTACCTGGGGTCGGTTCATGGGTAGGACGGACCTCCAACTTTTGGACGCGCATTGGGACCATGAAGCCACCAATCTAACGTAGCAGCCGAGGTAACGAGGCTCTGATCTTATCTGATCTTTTTTCCGACGAACGCGTTGGGGTAGAGTGAGCCTCCTAACGTCGGCTGCTACCTGAGGGTCGGTTCATGGAGAGAACGAACGGCGGTCACAGACCGCCGCTACAGTTTGCGGCTTCCAAGATACACACGTGCTGGCC